>WNGK01003043.1_pt1 | contig 18192 bp, 11 predicted proteins | sample 5400601 | NCBI WGS metagenome assembly WNGK01 (sample SAMN13153376, study PRJNA577476) | soil metagenome | isolation source: 60 cm soil or saprolite under Garry oak tree replicate 1 | place: USA:California | collected 2016-06-15
TCCCTGTTCCGGCCAACTGAAAAGCTGCTCATAATGCCGGCCTTCGAGATATTCCTCCAGCGCCGCCGGCGTATGCAGATCCTTGCCATTTCGACCGGTCACTCGCGCCACCAGAAGGTGCTGTTCCGCGGGCACCCCGATCTCTTCGTAATTCGCTACTTCGTGATTTCGATAGAACGCCAGGCCGTACTCGATGTCGCGGCGCACGCGGAACACAGCCACCGTTTCATTGGGAGGCGCGATGCTGGCCAGCCGATCTGCCAGCGGCCGGGCCGAGTAGGACCGGTCCACCAGACGGATCACGCGCTTGCTCGCTTCAACCGCCGGAATCCCAAAGAACGGTCCCACGCCATAAAGGAATACCACCAGAACCACCAGGACTCCGGATGTGACGAGGCGCAGCCTTGCCACACCAAACCCCTTCACCACGATCACGATGAGAAGCGCCGCGCCGCTGGCGGCCACGAGTGCCACGACCATCGGTTGCATCGGCGGTATCTTTGGCCCGTGTACGACAAACCACGGCAGCAACAGCGCAAACATGGTCATAATCCCGGAAAGCAGGGCGTGGCCACCCAACTCCCACCGATTAAGCCCCGGCCCACGCTTCCGGAAGAGGTAATCGCCGGTCAGGATTGTGATGGGTGGGATGGACGGCAGAATGTAGCCCGGCAGCTTGGATTGCGAGAAGGAGAAGAAGATGATGGGGATAAGCGCCCAAAGCACCAGAAACTCAGGGAACGCGTCGCCCGGCCTTGGTTCCTTGAGCTTGTGATTCTTGGAGTGCCGCAGGCGCCACTCGGCCACCGATGTCTGAATTCCGTCCCACAGAGCGCGACCTGCGATTACCGTCCACGGCATGATGCCCAGGAACACCACCACGACGTAGTACCAGAAGGGCTGCTGATGCTGGTAGCGATTGGTGGCAAACCGCGCCAGGTTGTGCTCCATGAAGAACTCGCGGAAGAAGGTCGGATTCTGGTGCTGCACGGCGATGAACCACGGAAGCACGATGGCGAAGTACAGCAGCACCCCCGGCCACCAAAATGACCGCTTCAGGAGCGACCACTCCTTGCGCAGGGCCGCGAACGACGCCACGACCATGAAAGCCAGAAACGGCGCCACTGGCCCCTTCGCAAGGGTCGCCACGCCGGTGAAGAAGTAGATATCAAATAGCCAGAACTTCGAGCCGGTTTCGTACCAGGCATACCAACCCAGCAGGCCGATGCAAAACGGAGCGGCCATTTGCATATCCGTCGAGGCGCCGCGTGAAAATCCGATGATCGCCGCGCAACCCACGGTGATCAGCGCCGCGTCAAGGTGTCCGCCTCGTCGGAATCGTCGCATGTGCAGGTAGATCAGGGCCGCCATGATGAAGGCAAAGCTCGACGACGGCAGGCGCGCAGCCCAGTCGTGCACGCCGGATTCCTGAAAGACGAACATCGCCCGCCAATAGTAGAGCGCCGGCTTCTCGAGCCACGGCCGTCCATAGAGGTACGGCGTCACGCATGCGCTCAGCTTTCCCTTCAGCGTATGCGCCGAGTCGAACCGGTCCAGCATTTCGTGGGCAATCTGCGCATAGCGCGGCTCGTCCGCGCCCACCAGCCCCAGCCCGTCGCCGCCCAGGTAGGGAGTCTCTCCATACGTGATGAAAAAGATTGCGAAGGCCAGAAACACGGCCGCTTCGGCAATAGCCGCCCAGTTGGGCAGTCGTTTGCGCCTGCGTTCAGGCGAAACCGGTGCGGATGGTTCCGTGAAAGTCTCCACTTCGAGAGGTTCTCCAACCGGCGAGATTGACATCTACCTTTCGAACATTGCTTCAACGGGCGTGTGCGATAACAGGGACGACTGCGGTCCGCCTGAAGACCCGCGAACTGGCAGCTTTGGCAAGGGCGGCGTCTCGACAGCACAAGGCTAACAGATTCTCCACCGCTCTCCGCCCCGTCACGGCTCGGCCACTCTCGCCCGCAGTTCTGTCAGAATTTGCTCCAGCGCGCGCGGAAGCGGCCCTTCCAGCGTGACCCCGGCGGCATTCTCGTGTCCCCCGCCACCTAGCTTGACTGCGATTCCCGCCACATCGAGACGACCCTTGCTGCGCAGGCTGAGTCGAATTACGCCCTCGGGCAGCTCACGCAGAAATGCGGCCGCCTCGACGCCGGCAATTGAAACGGCGTAATTCACAATGCCTTCGCAGTCCTCCTCCGCGGCGCAGGTCCGCACCATGTCCTGATTTGTAATCCAAAGCCATGCCAGCCGGCCTTCGCGCTTGAGATTGCTCAAAGCCGCGCCCAGCAACAGCAGCCGAGACGTTGGTGTCGAGAAGTAAATGTCACGCGCGATGCGGATGGGGTCCGCGCCCGCCAGGGTCAGCTCCTCCGCGAGCGCAAAGGTGGATGCTCGCGTGCCACCGTAGCAAAATCCACCCGTGTCCGTAAGCACGGTCGTGTAGAGGCACGTGGCCATCTCCGGTGTTACGGTGCCTCCCGCCGCTTTCACCAGCCGGTGCACCAATTCCCCCACGCTGGCCGCTCCACGATCGATCCAGTTCAGGTGACCGAACTCCCGCGCACTCGCGTGATGGTCGATGTTGATCAGGAAAAAGGGCTCCAGCCCCCGCAGTTTGGCGCGCTCCAGGCCATCGCACTCCAGCAGGACCACTGCGTCGTATGGTCCGTGCACACGCATCGCGCAGCGGATGCCCTCCGCGCCGGGAAGCTCGCGATAGACATTGGGAATCCGGTCGGCAGTGACAAGGTCGGCGCGCTTGCCCATCTGTTCGAGAAGCATGCCCATGGCGAGCATCGAGCCCACGGCGTCGCCATCCGGCCGGGAATGCGAGCACACAAGAAACCGCTCACCGCGTCGCAGCACATCAAGAATCGCCTCGATAGCCTGCCCCTGAGCAGCGGTGTGTGTGTTTCCCGTTTCATCGGGTGCCGCGGATACCGTTTCCGGCCGGCCGTTCTCGTGTGCGCGGAGATCTTCCGTCGGCACAGAGGGGTTGATGGCGGCCGAGTTCGGCTCGTGAAGATCCATGCGCGCCTACTCCACCCGAGCCTTCTGCCGCTTCCGTGAGCGCTCCATCAGCTCCTCAATGCGAGCCTGGAACCGTCCGGACCGGTCAGCGAAGAAGGCCAGTTCCGGCACGTGGCGCACGCCCATCCGTTCCTTTAACTCAAATCGAATGTATCCCTTGGCGGCCTCCAAGCCGGCCACCGTATCAGCCTCTGCTTTGGCGATGTCCGGCACCGCGCCATCCAAAGCCACATACACCCGCGCCGACTTTCCGCCCGGATTCAGCACCACTTCGCTGACGTAGCAGAAGGCGATCCGCGGGTCCGAGAGCTCGCCCTCGATCATCGCCCCAATTTCCTCGCGCAGCGTCTCCGCCACGCGATCCTGGTGATGCTTCCGCCCTCGATGCTCCGGCATGTCCCGCGACCCCCTCCTGGGGTGATTACCCTGCTCCCGAAATTCTCTTCTTATGGAGCGCTCGGGTAAACCACTCAGGATATCAGAGGGCTTTCGGGCAAATCCGGCCGATTCATTCCCTGGGCGTCAGCGGATGTTGAAGCTGTATACCACGCCGTAGGAGAAAATCGGATAGATCGTCACTGAGCTCAGCGAGTTGCGCCACTTGTCAAGCTGCGTCTGTAGCGCGCCGTTGAACTGTACCGCGACCGGATTCGCCGGATCACCTACGTTGCTGCACTGCGAGAGCTCGGCGTCCAAGCAAACCCACCCGGCCTTCGTTACTTTGATTGTCGGCGCACCCGTGAATACCACGCCGAACTCCGACGGAAACGACCAGTGACGATTCGACCGCGGGATGAACTTGCCAAACCCGAAACTCGCCATGGAGGCCGGCGAATATCTGTGCATTCCCAGCACTCCGGTCCCATTCAGCGGATTCGCCTTCGACGAATAGAATGTCTGGCCGTCGAGCTGGAAGCTCGTTCCCGGCACAATCTTTGTCTTCGCTGAGAGCTGGTTGCCATTCGCCAACATCAGGCCCGCGCTCAGTCGCCAGATGCTGTTCCGCGGATAGCAGTCCACTGCCGCGCCCACCGAAGCTAAGTGCAGCCTGACGTCCGCCCGGAACCCCTCCAACTCGAAGGTCCCGGTGTCGAAATTGAAGAAGTTCACCATCCCTCGGGCGTCAAGATATTGCGTGAGTACCACGGCCGGCTTGATGCCGATCCCGAGCGGACTCACATCCGCACCAATTCCTACGCGGGAAAACGGCTGCTGGTGCTCCTCCGCCTCCCAGGGTACATGGCCCCGCTCTTCACCCCCGCCCATCGGGAGCGCTTCACCCCCGGAGGGCTCCGGCGCGAACGGAATCGGCGTTCCCCACCTCTCCGGCGTACTGACAGCTGTAGTGGTCGTGAGGCCCCGCGTCTGTGACATTCCCGCCACAGAACACAAGCCAAGAACAATCAGCGAAATCATAAAAGAGGCCAACGATGACGGAATTTTCAAGCGGAACCTCCTGGGAAGAAAGCATTAAGACGGCGGAAAAACACGGAGCAAGGCGCCCACGGCTTCACGATCTGGAGAGATTCCCCAGATCCCTTCTTAAGTTCCAAGGCATAGTTCCAATGCGTGACTTCAATTCTCGGAGAGAGATGGCACTGCGGTGTGTGTCCAGCAACACTCGATCGGCAGCGAAGAACCTCTCAAACCTGCAGGGTCTTCGATACAGGCCGCCACGTTTATGTTGTAATGTCTCGCTTCGCGGATCGATAAGCCTTAGGCCAGAGGCGTCATTCGAAATACGGTTCTGATCCCGAAAGCAACCCGGTGAGAGTTTTGGCCCGTAGAACCTGCTTCTGCGTTTGACGGCGAAAGCGACCAGAAGTATGCCTGCCTCCGGGAGGGAATCAGACCCTTCGCGGCCACCAATTCCGCAATTTTCCACCCTGCTATCCTTAAATCGTGCTTCATTTCACTCGCATCAATACAGGCCGACGCAGGTACCGCGCGGCCGTTCTCCTGCTGGCCCTTTTGGCGGTCCTCTCGCTCACTGGTTGCCGGAAGGAGGAGCAGGCGGTCGTGGGTGTGGCCCACAATGCCGCCCAGGCCGAGCAGAAAGTTCAGGCTGCTGCCACGGAAGGCGACCGCGAGCGTGCCGAGCTCGGAAAGATTCCCCTGCCTACAAAGAGCCAGTACATCAACATTCACGACCCCGGCGAATGGATGAACCCGTTCATCAGCGTCGACGCTACCTACCTCGACCTGCGTGTCAACATGGCCGATGCCAATCCCAGCCCGCTCGGCCAGGGAAGCATGCTGCGTCCCGAAGCTGCCCGCCGCCAGGAGCTGCAACTCCGCCCGGGCGAGCTGGCCGAGGCCCTCATCGCGCTGCCCCCCGGCGCCTGGCGCTATGGCCGCGTTGTGGCCATCAGCGAGTCGCCCCTGGCCGATCGCAAGAAACGGCCCGCGATCCGACGCAACGTTGAAGCCGCGATCCGGAAGCTCAACGAACTCGGCGTTGTAGTCGAGGAATGGCCTTCCCGATAGGCGAATTCGATCGGCGGCGCCCTCAGCCCGAACAACGCGCTGTGATGCCCACCGTTCACAGCTCGTTGGACATGGGTTTACCCTTGTCAGCGATGAAGCCGATTAGCCGACGCACATTTCTCGCCACTGCCACTCTTTCGCTTGCCGCGACGCGACTTCGCGCGCAAAGCCAAGCCGAATCCTCAATCACCCTGAACATCGCTGGTGAAGCAACGGGCGCCCAAGTGCCCGATGATTTCGTCGGCCTCTCCTACGAGGTGCAGCAGCTCGTCGATCCCAGCTTCTTCTCCGGAAGCAACACCGGCCTGATCGAACAGTTCAAGGCTCTATCGCCCAACGGCGTGCTGCGCCTGGGTGGCAACACCAGCGAGTTCGCATGGTGGAAGCCCACGCCCGATTCTCACGAGCCAACGCACCCGCAAACCCGCGAGGTGGAGGGAGAGCCAAAGGCCCAGTACTACGCCGTCACTTCCGAAGCGGTGCGCAATCTGGCAGCCTTCCTCAAGGCCACCGGGTGGACCTGCCTCTACGGCATCGGGATGGGAACCAACTCGCCGGAGCGCGCCGCTGAAGAGGCAGCTTTCGTGGCGAATACCCTCGGACCCAGCCTGCAGTATTTCCAGATCGGCAATGAAGCGGACCTCTTCAACCACCACCTGCGCGACCCCAAGACCTGGTCCGCAATGACCTACCTTGACGAGTGGCTGGCCCTGGCGCGCGCCGTTGCGGCCCGCGTGCCCGAAGCGAAGTTCGGCATGCCCGACGTTGCCGCCAACGTTGGATGGCTAACCGAGATTGCGGATCGCTGGTCCACGATCGAGAATCCTCCACACGTGGTGCGCCTCACGCATCACTACTACTTCGGCGGCCCCGCGACCAACCCGGAGGTCAACATTCCCAACCTGCTGAAGCCGGCCACGATGGCAAAGGTTCAGAAGACCGCTGATATGGCTGCTGCAGCCGCTCGCAAGATGGGTGTGCGCGTACGTATGACTGAGGGCAACACCTGCTATCGCGGCGGCAAGCCGGGCGTCTCTGATGTCTTTGCGGCAGCGCTCTGGTCGGCCGACTACGCGCTCCTGCTCGCCAGCAACAACTATTCGGGGATCAATCTGCATGGAGGCACCGGTAAGTCCGTCGCAAACTCTGTGGGCGGCTTCCTGCCCGGCGACGTGATGCTGAAGGAGCTGGGTGCAACTCCCGAGCAGATTGCCACGCGTCCGCACCCGTTTTACACGCCCATCGCGACGTTCGATTCGAACTATGCGCTGCAACCCGTCGCCTACGGCCTCAGATTCGCCGGCGCGTTCAGCGGAGCCACGTTCCTGCCGCTCGATCTTTCGTCGAAGCTTCAGGCCTCGGGAGTGAATGCAACCGCCTACGCTGCCAAACTCCCCAACGGCCGGACATCGATCATCATTCTGAACAAGGACGCCGAGAAGGATCTCGCACTGACAGTTGACTTCGGGACCGCCAAAACCGGAGGAGTGGAAATCGAGACCTTGCGCGCTCCGGCCCTCGACAGCCGCGAAGCCCACATCATCGATTCGCCGCGGCATGGACATCTCGTGCAGGGCAGATACGATGTGATTGTCCCGAAGGCCAGCGGAATGCGCCTGACCCTGATCTAGCTGTGGAAGGGTGAGGCCGGTATTCCCGGAATCGCGCTCTGAGGCGCCATCGGCATGTTGCGCAATCGCACTCCCGTGGCTGCGAAGATCGCGTTGCCGATCGCCGGCGCCAGGCCGATCAGTCCGATCTCGCCGGCACCAGCCGCTGGCAGGTCCTTGCGATCCACTAGCACAATATCGATCTGCGGCGTGTCGCTGAAACGCGGCAGCCGGTAGCGCGCGAACTGCGGATTGAGAATACGCCCACCTCCGAACAGAATGCCTTCAAACAGTGCGCCACCGAGCGCCTGCACGACTCCCCCGGAGTTCTGATTGCGCAGTCCGTCGGGATTTACCACCGCTCCCGATTCCCATGCCTGCACGATGCGGCGCACACGCACCGTCTTGTCGGCATCGATCTCTACCTCAGCGCACGTGGCCATGTAGCCGCCCTTGTCTGTGCCGCATGCGATGCCGAACCCGCGTCCGGCAGTCGACTTCGCCGCGGCCCAGCCGAACTTTTCCGCCGCCGCCTGCAACACCGCGCGCAATCTCGCGTTGCCCAGGTTCTTCAGCCGGAACTCCAGTGGATCGACGCCCGTCGCATGCGCCACTGCGTCCATGTGCGATTCGCGTGCGAAGTTGTTCGCGGTGCCCGCCAGCGCGCGATACGATCCCTGGCGCAGCGGCGTCTTCGCGGGATGGTACTGGATCAACTTATTGGCAACATCGTAGGGCGTGCCGATCGTCGCTCCACCAGAGTTGTAGTTGTGATGCTCCCACGCCACCAGTGTTCCATCGCGGCGTGCACCCGCGCGAATCTCAATCAACGCCGCGGGCCGCAAATACGCCCATGTAAACTCCTCGCGTCGCGCCCACACCACCTTCACCGGCTTGCCCACGGCTTTGGCCAGCCGCGCTGCTTCCGCTGCTGCTTCGCCGCTGTGCTTGCCGCCATATCCGCTGCCCATATCAGGATGAATGACCCGCACCTGCGATTCGGGAATACCAAATCGCTGAGCGAGTTCCTCGCGCACTCCGAAGGGGCGCTGCGTGCCCGTCCACACCGTAAGCTTGCCGCCATTCCACTCAGCCACCGCGGCGCGCGTCTCCAGCGGCGCGTGCGCAATGTACTGCGCGGTGTAACGCTCTTCTACCTTGATGTCGGCGCCGCGCATCGCTTCATCCACCGATCCAGCCTCGTGCTCCGCGCGGCTAGGCTCGCTGCTCTCCAGGTTGTTCTTCAAATACTCAAACAGATTCTCATTCGACGGCTGCTCGGGCACGTTCCAGTTCGCACTGATCATGCCCACTGCACGATGCGCCGTGAACGCATCGGGAGCCACGACTCCAATGAAGTCGCCGTCGCGCACCAACTTCACGTCCGGCAGCTTCTCCGCTGCGCTGGTATCGACGGAAATAAGATTGGCGTGGAACCCTTCCGCACGCAGCACCGCTCCAAACAGCATGCCGGGCCGCACAATGTCCGACGGATACTTGTGCCTGCCCGTCACGAATGCGCGCCCGCCAACCTTGGGAACCGCAGTCCCGGCAATCTTCCAATCCGCCGCTGGGGTCAGGATCTCCTGGCCTGTAACCACCTTGACCAGCTTCTCGCCGCGCGTGAGCTCGCCGTAACTTATCGACCGCGCTCCGTGCGCATCGACGATCTTGCCATCCGCCGCATTCAACCCAGTCCCATCCACCTTCCAGCTCTGCGCGGCCTGTTCCAGCAGCATCTGCCGCGCCGCCGCAGCCATGGTGCGCAGGCGTGGCGCCATGTCGGGCGTGGACCGGCTTCCAAACGTGCCCATATCCCACGGAACCAGGTCGGTGTCGCCCATGACCATGTCGATCGAGTCAAACGGCACGCGCAATTCCTCGGCCACCTGTTGCGCCAGCGAGGTGCGGATATTCTGCCCCACCTCCACCTTCCCAGTGAACACCGTCACGCGCCCATCGGCCCCAATGTGCAGCCACGATCCAATATCCTTGGGCATTTCATGCCCGCGAAATCCGCGGCCTGACTCCTGCTGCGCCCAGCCTGTGTTCTCCGCGAAAATCACAAGCAGACCGGCTCCCAGTCCCTTCAAGAAATCGCGCCGGTCCACTTGCAGGACCGCTTGCACACCCGACGCCTTCGACACTCCCATCTCGCGCGCACTCATCGGCCTCCTCCCTGCGCAGATGCCCGCGCCGCGCGCCTCACTGCGTCCACAATGCGCGTATACGTGCCGCAACGACAGATGTTCCCGTTCATCGCCGTAACGATCTGCTCATCCGTTGGATTGCCGCGTTCACTCAAAAACGAAGTTGCAGCCATGATCATCCCCGATGTGCAGAAACCGCACTGAAAGGCCTCTTCGTCGAGAAACGCCTGCTGCACGGCGCTCAGCTTGCCGTTCTTTTCCAAGCCTTCAATCGTGGTGATCTTCGCATCGGCCGCGGCAGCCACCGGCGTCTGGCACGCTCGCACCGCGCGCCCATCCATCAGAACCGTGCACGCGCCGCACTGGCCTTCGCCGCAACCGTATTTGGTTCCCGTCAGGTCAAGCCGGTCGCGCAAAACCGAGAGCAGCATCTCCTGCTCCGGCGCGCTCACCCGCAGCTTTGCACCGTTGACATTGAGTATGTATTCCGTCATTTCGGACTCCCCGCGCAGTCGGCCGCGCGCGCAAGCACGAATCATGATAGCGAATTCCGCGCTCGCCACGCCCAGCCTGCCATTGACCCCGCGGCCTGCGCCGATTGTGTAGGATTACCCTGAGCTTTTAGCGGAGTCTGCCGTGTCCTCTTCTTCATGCTTTTCTCGCCGCAGGTTTCTGCAACACTCCGCAATCGCCGGCGCAACCTGCACGCTACCGTCGTTTGCGCATGCGCTCGATTGGACGCCTCTAAGCTTCGCCGCAGTCCGCACGCGCGCCCCGCTCACACCGGGAGCCTTCACTCCACTTCCACTCGGCTCCATTCGTCCCGCCGGTTGGCTACGTTCGCAGCTTCAAATCCAGGCCAATGGCCTCAGCGGCCATCTCGACGAGACCTGGGCCGACGTTGGCCCCAACAGCGGCTGGCTAGGCGGCACCGGCGAATCATGGGAGCGCGGCCCGTATTTTCTCGACGGCCTGCTGCCGCTCGCGTGGCTGCTCGACGACGCACACCTCAAGGCCAAGGCGCAGCGCTTTATTGAATGGACACTCACACACCAGGCTCCGAATGGCATGATCGGCCCATCGTCCAACAACGACTGGTGGCCGCGTTTCGTCATGCTCAAGGCGCTTGCGCAGTATCACGATGCCACCGCCGACCCGCGCGTGCTGGCGCTGATGGAGAAGTACTTTCGCTATCAGCTCAACGAGCTGCCCGCGCGCCCGCTGCGCGACTGGGGCCGCTTCCGCTGGCAAGACGAGTTGCTCAGCGTTATCTGGCTCTACAACCGCACTGGCTCGCCGTACCTGCTCGACCTCGCCCGCCTCCTCCACGCGCAGGGATACGACTGGATCGCGCAGTATGCGAACTTCCAGTACACGCAGAAAATCACCGCCGAGTTCATCAAGCTCAACGAAGGCGGCGGCCTCAAGGACCTCGCGCTCGCCACGCACGGCGTCAACAACGGCCAAGCCATCAAGACCGGCCCCGTGTGGTCGCTCGTATCCGGCTCCAGCACCGACCGCAGCGCGGTGCTCCAGATGATTGCTGAGCTCGATCGCTATCACGGCCTTCCCAACGGGATGTTCTCCTGCGACGAACATCTCGCCGGCCGCGATCCGTCGCAAGGATCTGAACTCTGCACGGTCGTTGAGTTCATGTTCTCGCTCGAGCAATCGCTCGCCATTACCGGTGACGCATCGCTCGGCGACCGCCTCGAGCGCCTCGCTTTCAACGCGCTGCCCGGCACATTCACTGACGATATGTGGGCGCACCAGTACAACCAGGAACCGAACCAGGTGGAGTGCAGCCTGCACCACAAGCCGTGGGTCAGCGATGGCCCCGAGTCCAATCTCTACGGCCTCGAGCCGAACTTCGGTTGCTGCACCGCGAACTTCCATCAGGGATGGCCGAAGTTCGCCGCCAGCCTCTTCATGCTCAGCGGCGCGAGCGAAGGCGAAGGCGGACTCGCCGCCGTCGCCTATGCTCCCTGCGAACTCCGCACACGCGTGCGCGGCACCGCGGTTCACGTGGTCGAAGAGACTGAGTACCCGTTCAGAGGCTCCATTCGCATCACCGTCAATCCCGCTTCTCCCTTGCGCTTCCCGCTGCAGCTTCGCATCCCCGCGTGGGCAGCAGGCTTTACGCTCGATGTGAACGGCCATCCCGAAGTAAATCCCACCGGAGGTGGCGCAGGGGGCGCGCGTATCGAGCGGATCTGGAAAGCCGGCGACCGCGTTGAACTCACGCTGCCCATGCACCCGCGCATCTCTCGCTGGTTCAACAACTCCATCGCCGTCGAGCGCGGCCCGCTGGTCTACTCCTACGCCATCGGCGAAGACTGGGTGAAGCTGCGCGACCGCGGCATGACCGCTGACTGGCAGGTGTTTCCGGCCACGGCATGGAACTACGCTCTCGAAGTCGATGCAAGCGACCCAGCGAAGAGCTTCGAAGTGACGGCGGGAACCGTCGGCGATGCTCCGTTCACCCGCCGCCAAGCTCCGGTGCGCATGAGCGCGAAAGCCCGCAAGCTCCCCGCCTGGCGCGCGGAAGACGGGGCCGCCGATCCGCTCCCGCAGAGTCCCGTCGCAACCGATCAACCCGTCGAACCAATCACGCTGATCCCCTACGCCGCCGCCAAGTTGCGCATCACCGCATTCCCGCAGTGCAAGAGCGAGCAGAACTCGTGAGCTCAGTCTGCATGGGAATCCTTGGCCGGAGAAGCTCTATCTCCCGCTCGTCAGGCCGCGAATGAGCTCCGCCTCGCGCTGCCGGTAGGGCGTCCCGTCCGCATGAAACACGTCGTGAAACCAGATCACCGGCTGCTGGGTCACATATGGGCGCTGCCACGAGTCCCATGGCAGATACGTCTGGCTCTTGCCCGCCACCAGTCCCCAATTGATCGCGGCCACGTGATGTTGCTTCGCGATCGGAAGAACCGTGTCGAACGTGCTGCCTGCGCCCCGTGCCATATACTCCGTGCACAGCAGCGGCCGGTGGAATTGCTCCAGCATCTTTACGTGTGCCTCAAAATCCTCGGGCCAGCCATAGTTGTGAAAGCTGATCACGTCTGACTGCTCCATCTGCACACGCGCCATCGGCAGCATCGTTGCCATCGTTGTCCAGTCCCCGCGCCAGATACCGCTCGTCAGAGGCTGCTGGGGATGCGCACTCCGCGCCCATGCAAACACCTGAGGCAACAGGCCAAGAATGATGTCCGTCTTGGTCTTCGTCTCCCCATTCACATAGGAGCTATCATTGCCGTTATCGGGCTCGTTCCACACATCCCACGCCAACACGCGCTCGTCCTTTGCAAATGCACCCACCACGCCCTTCACATAGCGCTCCAGCCGCGGAAACTGCGTGGGATCGGCCAGTATCTTCGCTCCCGGCGCCTGCACCCATCCCGAATTGTGCACGCCAGGAATGGGAGGATGCTGCGGACCAAGCTTCGGGTTCGGATCCCAGCATGAGTCGAACAGCACGAAGATGGGGCGAATGTGGTGCCGCGCCGCTATGGCCAGAAACGTGTCGATGCGTTTGTCGAATCCCTCCGGATCCTGCTCCCACACCAGGTTGTGCAGAAACACGCGCATCGTATTCATCCCGATGCCCTCCGCCCAGCCCAATTCGTGATCGATCGTCGGCGCATCAAACGTATCCGCCTGCCACATCTCCAGCTCGTTGATCGCGGTCGATGGCAGAAAGTTCGCGCCCACCGGCCACACTTGCTTCCCGTACCATGCGTTGGCCCGTTCCTCGGTCCATCGATCCTGAGCGAGAAGCGCGGGCGCTGCACACGCCGATATTCCGATTAGCAACACCAACAACACACGACGCACTAGCAGCCGCATCATCAATTCCTTTCCTAATTGCAAGCTGAAATCTTATTTGCCCGCGCCCAACTCTGTCGCCCGGGTCCGCTCCGCTGCGGCATCCTGCGCCCTGCCCTGGCGATCATACGCAACAGCCAGCTGCCGATGAGGATCGGCAAACGTGGGGTCGGCCGCAATCGACTCCTGGTAGCGCGCGATGGCGTCGGCAATCTGTCCCTTCAGCAGCAGCTGATTTCCCGCGTTGAGCGCAAAGTTCGCACGCTGGCGATTCACCGCGGCGCGGTTCAGCTCCGCACTCTGCTTGCGATACTCCGCCGCGCTGGCCCGCAATTTCCCGGCTTGGGTGCGCAGTTGCACAGCCTTGGCCTGGTCACCGGCTGCGTCCGCTGCATCCGCCTGCGATGCAAAGCCCGCCGCCTCGTCCGCAAGTACTCCCGCCAACGTCACCAGCGGGCCGGGCTGCCCGGGCTGCAGCGGAATCGCCTTCTCCAGCGCATCGCGGGCCTCCTCCAACCGCCCGTCCTGCTTCAGCGTGCTGCCCAGGATCGACCATGCGTTGCCGTTATCGGGCCGCAGCGCCACAGCCTTCTTCAGCTCCGTCACAGCCTCTCCCAGCTTGCCCATCTGCATGTAGAGAATGCCCAGCGTGTACGGCGGATCCTCGAGCGCCGGGTCCATCTCTCCCGCCTTGGCCAGCTCCGTTACCGCTTCGTCCATACGGTCCTTGAACTTGTATGCCAGCCCCAGGTCGTAGTGCAGTTGCGGATCGTTCGGATCAAGCACAAGCGCCGCCTTGAAGTCCTGAATCGCTTCGTCAAACGCTGAGAGTTGGATGTGCGCCACGCCGCGATCCTTCACGATCGTCGGGCTCTTTGGATCCTCCGCCTGCGCCCTCGCAAGGTATGGCAGCGCATCCTTCGCCTTTCCGGTCAGCGTCATCGCCAACCCCAGGTTTGCGAGCACGTCGGCATTGTGCGGTTCTGACTCCAGCGCCTTTTCGAACCACGGAATGGCTTCCTCTTGCCGCCCAAGGCGTTGCAGAGCCATCGCCAGGTCCGCCGCCGTCCCAGGCAGCTTCGCGTTCAACTCAAACGATTGTTCAAGCACCGGGACTGCCGCATCATCCTGCCCAGCCGCGGCCAGTGTGCGTCCGTATTCCACCAGTCCCGCAGGATCGGGCGGATCCCGCTTCGCCAGCGGCTCCAGCACTTGCAACGAGGCGGCAGTGTCGTGCTGTATGCGAAGCACAGCTCCCAGATGGATCCGCGCTGACGCGTAGGCCCCATCCTCCGCCACGGCCTTCTCCAACGAGCTCCGAGCCTCGTCCCATCGCCCCAGCTGCGCATTCGCTGTCCCGATCGCATCGTCGATGTCCACCCGCGGCCCGGTGAGCTTCTCTTCCGCCACGAACTGCGCGAGCGCTTCGGCCGGCCGGCCGGCGCTGTCGAGCGCCCGTGCATAGCTGTCATAGAAGGCGGCGTCCTCGGGCTGTTTGGCTAGGCGCAGCGCGGCTTCGTAGTGCGGCAAAGCCTTTGCTGGCTCACCTGCGCTCGCGTAGGCGCGTCCCAGGTTGGCCTCGACATCCGGGTCCTGCAGCTTGAGCTGCGCCGCCTTCTCAAGTTCCGGAATCGCCTCGCCCGCCCGACCCAGCGCCACCAGCACCGACCCCAGCGCCGCATGCCCCGCGGCGATGCCTGGTGCCAGTCGCACTGCGTCGGCGAACTGCGCTCGAGCCTCTTCAAGGCGGCCATCCTGAGACGCCGCTACGCCCGCATGAAAAGCGGCGTCTGCCTTGCGCAGCACCTCGGGGGGACTCTGCTGCTTCTGTGCCGGTGCACCCCAGCACCCCCACGCGCTGCAGCACACCATAGCTGCAATCCGGATACCCCTCGTCCCCGGCATATTTTACTTCCCCGCCGGCTTAGGTTCGCCAAGATGCTGAATCTCCACGACTTGCTTGAACTCCCGATTCGCCTCCGCCATCTGCCCGGTAGCCTTATAAGCCTGCCCCATCAAGTTATGGGTGATGTAGTTGTTGGGGTCCATCTTTTCGGCTCTTGTGAGGTAGTGGAGGGCCTCGATCGGCTGCTTGAGCTTGAGCATCGTTTGCCCTAGAAGGATGTAGGGGCCGGTGGCGCTTGGCTCCAGGAGAACCGCGCGATTCAGGGCGGTCTGGGCTTCTGAAAACTGACCGCTTCGCAGGTACGCATCACCAAGCCGGTCGTACACGTCGCCATCCAGCGGATTGATCTTGCGCTCCGCTTCCAGCTCCTGGATCGCACCGGCCAGGTCACCACGCGCCAGCGCCGTCTCTCCAAGCAGCTCGTGCGCCAGCGGCAGGTTGGGATTCAGCTCCAGCGCCTTGTTGGCCTGCACGGCGGCCTGGTCGCGAAACTCGCGTCGAAGAAACAGCCGCCCGGCCAGCAGATACGCTTCCGCTGAATCGCCGTCGAATCCATACTGCGTCGCGAAGGCGTGACGAGCGTCGTCATACCGCGCCACGTCGGAGTAACAAAGGCCGAGCACGTACTCCGGCTCCACGTTGGCGTGTTCTACGTTCGCCAGCCGTGCGCTCTCGAGGTACGGCAGCGCCTCAGATGGGTGCCCCAAGCGAAAAAGGCTCACGCCTTCCATCTCGGTTGATTCATGATCGCCGGCATCCTGCGCAATCGCCTTCTTGAAGGCCGCAGCCGCCTCTCCGAGCTGGTCCTTTTCGTAGAGGATCATGCCGCGCAGACGCTCCACTCCGGCCGGCACAGGCGTCTGCGCGGCAAGCTGATTCAACACGTTCAGGGACTGGTCAAGACGGCCCTTCGCGGCTAACTGCTGGGCGTCTTCAAAGGTCGAAGTAGCGACGGCGGAGTCGCCGATCGACACGGCCGGCGCCTGGCCGCTGGCAAACCCACAGACGATGCAAAGGAAGATCACCGCGACGGAACTGCGAATCATAGAGAGACCTGAAGAAAGTGTAGTGCGGAGCCGCGCTTCATTGCGAATTGAGACGTTCCACAGGCTGCGGAAAAACTCGGGTTTTCAGATGATATGGGAGGAAGTGTCCCTCCGCGGCTAAAGCCGACGTTGATTCTGCGGGCATTTTGCGGGGGTTGAAAACCCCCGCCTCCCTCCGAAGCGAGTTTCTCCGCAACCTGTAAAGCCCGCAGTCATTTTTGTGGCTTTTACGGCACGACTAGAGTCATGCCCTGACGCGTTCTTATTTGTCCCGCATGCTTTGGCCCGCAGGGGCTTAAAGCCCGCGCGGATTCTGCTTGGGTGATGCCGGGGATAAATCCCCGGTCTACCGCTCGAACGAATTTTCCCGCAGCCTGTCCAGCTCCATTAAGGTTTTGACAAACGAAGAGGGGGAGCCAGAGCTCCCCCTCTTCGGTGGTTGTTGTTTGCGGCTCCTCGCAAATTAGAACTGAACGCGCGCGGAGAATTCCAGATATCTCGGGTTGGCGGTGTCATTGTTGCCCGTTTGGTTGATGGGACCGCTGCTAAAGATATCCTGGCTATTCGGGTTACCCGTGTTGATGTGGTTGAAGGCATTGAAAGCGTCGAAGCGGAACTTGATGGCGACGCTCTCGTGAATTGTGAAGGCCTTTGTCATTGCCAGGTCCGTGTTGAAGAACGATGGGCCAAAGTAGTTGTTGGCGCCCCCGTTGCCGACTTTGTCGAGGCCCGGAAACGAGAAGATGCCCCCGGTCTTCGACTGCGGAGTCCAGAAGGTCTTGGTAATGGTCCCATGCTTGGTGTCGGTGGCACTCACCGGGTTGAACTTGGGACCGGAGAGGCTAGTCGACAGGTGGCCGTGCGCGTTCGGCCGGCAGGGAGCCGCCGAGTCACCCGTGTTGTAGCGGCAGTTCTCGTTCGTGCCGAAGCTGCTGAAGTTGAGGCCGAACGGCAGGCCGCTCGACCAGTTTGTGACAAAGCTCAACTGGTAACCGCCAATCAGCAGATCGGTGGCTCGGTTGGCGCCTGTGACAAACTGCTTTCCCTTGCCGAACGGAAGATCGTAGCTTCCATACGCCACCAGCTGCTGGTTGCGCACATTGCTATCCCGTAAATGGCCGACGACGTGACTCCAGGTCCAGAAGCCGGTCTGGTCGGCGAAGGCGCTGGCCCACTGGTAATTCGCTGTTGCCGACAACCCCTTCCACATTCCCTGGGCGAGGGTTACCTGCAGGGCGTCGAACTCGGTGTTCTGGTCGTCGCCATAGTAGCTAATACTCTGAGTCCAGCCGCATTGGCCGCCCTGAAGGTTCGGGTCACCATCCTGCGTGCGCAGTTTATCGATCGAGATGTAATTGGGATCCTTGCAGGCGGCCAAAGATCCAGCGTAGTAGCGCTTCAGGAGGAGCCCGTTCGAGACGCCGCCGTCAGCAGCAATACCCTGGGTCGCTGGATCGGTGATCGACGGTGCGGATGGGTCCCAGTGCAGTGTTTGTCCATTGCGGCTGAACTGGCCGGGCAGGAACAGCGCTGACTCGTTGGGGTCGGTGTTGTTCTGGTCCGGGTCACCCAGCGTATGCGTTCCCTTGTTGCCGACGTATGCGATTGTCATCGTCAGAGTCGGATTGATGGCACGCTGGAAAGCCAGGTTCCACGCGTCGATGGTTGGGAAGTGGAGCGGGTTAGGCCGTGCCTTCGGATGCACGGCATACGCCTGTGCGGGAAGCAGGCCGTTCGAAGGAACCGTTGGAAACGTGAAGGCCGGCGGGCCAGCCGACAGCGAGAATGGTGACCCAGTTGCGGTCCCGGCGCTGACGCTCTGGTTAGCCAGGACCGGGAGGTTCTGCGTCACCACGTGCCCGAAGACCGATCCGAACACACCCGTGTCAAAGCTCCGTCCGTACCCGGCGCGAATCACCGTCTTTTCGTTCAGTTGGTACGCAAGCCCAATACGGGGATCGAACTGCTTCGCATAGCTGATGCCCCAGCCCATGTTGGACGGGATGCCCCCGATGCCTGCCACGTGCATGTAGCCGTCCTTCAGGTTCATGAGCGAGCCGTTACCCGCGGCGTTCACCTTCTCCGGGAAGTACAGTTCATACCGCAGTCCCAGGTTCAGGGTCAAGGCA
>WNGK01003044.1_pt1 | contig 18190 bp, 20 predicted proteins | sample 5400601 | NCBI WGS metagenome assembly WNGK01 (sample SAMN13153376, study PRJNA577476) | soil metagenome | isolation source: 60 cm soil or saprolite under Garry oak tree replicate 1 | place: USA:California | collected 2016-06-15
ATACCCAACCTTACAGGATATGACTTGGGAATATCGACGCGATTGTTCAACTCTGGCGAAGGCGTCGGATTCTTCCGGGGACCAATGTTCTGGGAGCTAGCGTTGGGAACTGCGTTGGTTGATTGGTCGTGTTATCACGTGTCTCGGCAAGTGTAAGTCTGGCGCGTCTGGGGCCGTGTTCCTAGTAATCCAGTAGTCGAGCGGGCGATCAGCGAGATTCTTCACTGTTCCACCTTAGCAAGATGTAAAACGCACTGAGTATGAAATGCGTGATCAGTGCAATGCAGTTGCAACGTTTTTGCAGCGCTCCTGCAGAATTGGATGAATCCTTGCCTGAAGCGTAAGCGCAGGTCTAACCGAAGGCCGATCGGATCCCCAGCGATGAAGACATTCGATCCTGCGGTTACGAGTCCATCAACAAAATCCAAATCCATCGGATTTAGGTCCTGAAATTCGTCCACAATCAAATATTCTATTTGTAGCAACGCGACGGGATCGATATTTCCGGAATTCATTTCGTGGACACACTGCCGCACTATTTCGCCGGGCAGCACACACGAATAAACTGTCCGTCCGCGACCTAATTGTCTGAATTACGGAAGTTTGGTCGCTACAAATCAGACAAATAGCCCGCGGACCTGCACCGTCACCCACACAAACGCGACGCGTGATCCATCCGGCGAAACCTGCGGGTCGCCGATCCAGACAAAATCCCAGAGATCCTTTTCAGTGATATTGCGTTTTTCAGCAGCCCCAGCGCAAGAGACGCCAAAAAGAATGAATAGTAAAAAAGCGGCGCATTTTCTGAGCTGATTCATCCGACCAGCTAAACCCGAGATCGCGCAGAAAGGAACTGAAATTTATGCGCGGTTCAGTTTTTGATCGACGCAAGCTTAATTTGGTGATGAGATCGCTTTAGAGAGCCAAGCCGGTCGCGTTTCTAACTCGTTTCGCAAGCGACTCCACAGACGAAGAGGAGCCGAGGTTGACGGAATTATTTCGCTCGAATAGCTGGCATTGCGCTAGCTATTGGTTGCCCTCATAGATATTCTGTAAACGCCCCCATTTTCGCGCTTCATAAGTCCCGTATCCTCAAGCTAATTGCAGCTGATTGCAGCTAATTCGCGGTTTTTCAAAAGTACTCAAATAATCCGCGAAGGTACAGCGCGGCGGGCGTTTTGCGCCCGGCGGGGGTCGAACCCACAACCTTTGGCTCCGGAGGCCAACGCTCTATCCAGTTGAGCTACGGGCGCGGCAGGTGCCGATTATAATTCGCTGGATCGACAATCACAAACGCGCGGGAACTTGCTTTTTGCCGGTCTTGAAGCAGAGTGAACGCCCGCTTCCCCAGGGCAGAGTATGAATCGCATTCTCGACGTCATCGAAAAAGAGCAGCAGAAGGGCGACGCGAACAGTTTCAACGTTGGCGACAGCGTTCGCGTGCACACCCGCGTGGTGGAGGGAGACAAGGAACGGATTCAAATTTTTGCTGGGATCGTCATCGGGCGGAAAGGCCGTGGCTTAAATGAAACTTTCACCGTGCGACGCATTTCCTACGGCGAAGGCGTCGAGCGCATTTTCCCGTTCAATTCGCCGCGCATCGCAAAGATTGAGATCGAAACGGAAGGCAGCGCGCGACGCGCCAAACTGAATTATCTCCGTCGGCGCAAAGGCAAGGAAGCGACGACCGTAAGAGAGTGACCAGTGATGAGTGGCGAGTGACGATAAGCCTCTCCCCTCTTGTCGCTGGTCACTTGTCACTTGTCACTTAGTGCAAATCTGGGAATGATTTGCTTTGATGTATCGGCGCTGCGGATTTCGTTACGAAAAAAAACTGCGCGCCACCGGCGTCATTCGAATTGCCGGCGTTGATGAAGTCGGTCGCGGCGCCTTGGCCGGGCCGGTTGTGGCGGCGGCGGTGGTTTTACCTGAAAAATTTCGCCACCGGAAGTTGAACGATTCCAAACAGCTCGCTCCGGAGCTGCGTGAGACAATTTGCGACGAGTTGGTTTCGAACAGCGAGATCACTTGGGCGGTTGGCATCGTCGATCACCTCGAGATCGATCGCAGCAATATTTTGCGAGCGACTCATCAGGCGATGCGCATCGCTCTCGCCGCCCTCACAATCTCGCCCGACCACGTGCTGATCGACGGTCTTCCAGTTTTTCCTTTTCCGTTTCCACAGACGGCCATCATCGATGGCGATTGTTACAGTTTGAGCATCGCGGCGGCGAGCGTCATCGCTAAGGTCACGCGCGACCGGATGATGCGTGACTTTTGCGCCCAATTTCCCGAGTATTGCTTCGACCAGCACAAGGGCTACAGCACCGAATTGCACCTCACCAGACTTCATGAATTTGGACCCTGTCCGATCCATCGTCGCTCTTTCGAGCCGGTTGCACAGCCGCTTCTCGCGCTCGAAGAAATTGCCTGAACATCTCCGTCGCGGCGCGCGCGGGGAGAAATTGGCTTGCCGATTTTTGCGGAGTCACGGCTACAAAATTCTTTACCGGAATTTCCGCGCGCGCGGCGGACGCGAGATCGACATCGTTTGCCGCGACGGCGACACACTCGTTTTTGTCGAAGTGAAAACGCGCGGCGACGAAAATTTCGGGCGGCCGATCGAAGCGGTAGACCGGCAAAAGCAAATGCGCGTTTCCAAAGGAGGTCTTGCCTGGCTGCGTTTGTTGGACAATCCCGATATCGTTTTTCGTTTTGATGTGGTGGAAGTTTTGTTGCCCGATGAAGGCGATCCACATTTCGAGCTGATTCAAAACGCGTTCGAATTATCCCAGCCCTACATCTACTAGCGACCGCGACGGATAGAACCGCTCGCTCCGCAGGATGCGATCCTCAAACAGAACTACGGAGGAATTACATCATGGCAAAAGTCGTTAAAGTCATCGAATTGCTCTCGGAATCGCCGAAAAGTTGGGAAGAGGCCGCCCAGAGCGCAATCAGGGAAGCGAGCCGGACTCTCCGCAATATTCGTTCTCTCTACGTCAAGGAGATGACGGCTGCGGTCGAGAACGGAAGGATTACCGGTTACCGGCTCAATTCAAAAGTAACTCTGGAATTGGAAAGCACGCGCGGCGGTAAAAAGTAACCGTCACATCAGTTCGTAAGAAAGCACACTGAGACAATAAATCGCAGCTGTTTCCACGCGCAAAATAATTGGACCGAGCGTGATCGGGAGGCAACCATGCGTTTTCGCAAGCGCCAGCTCGGCTGGCGTGAAATCGCCTTCCGGTCCCACTAACATCAAAACACTTTGCGGCCGATCCCGATATTGGTCAGCGTAATCGCCGAGAATTTTGTTCAGGTGAATAGCGTCGGGTTGGAGCGAGCCGATCAAACGAAGATCGAAACTGCCGGCGTGTGAAAAGAAGTCCTTCAATTTCCGCGGCGCGGGCACCGTTGGCAGCCAATTTTGTCCGCATTGCTTGGCCGCTTCGATCGCTATCTGCTGCCATTTCGCTCTCCTTTGTTCTCCTTCTTTCGGGCCAAGGTCGACAATCGTGCGTTCGGAAATCAGGGGCGCGATTTCCGCGGCCCCGATCTCCACCGCCTTTTGGACTATCAGATCCATATTTTTTCCTTTCGGAATCGCCTGTGCGAGCGTGATTCGGCAACGCAGCGGCGGCGTTTCGGTTTCGTGCAATTTCCGAAGCCGAATTTCATCTCGCGCAAGATCGACAACTTCCGCGGTGACCTCACGACCACGGCCGTTGAAGAGAACGGCGCGTTCACCGCGCCTCATTCGCAAGACATCGCGAGCGTGATGGGCTTCGGTGCCGCGCAGGGTCAGCGCGCTCGGGTCCCAGTGTTCCGGTGAAAGGTAGAAGCGATGCATCCAGTCTCAATAATACTGAACGCGTCTATTTTTCGCTGTGAAAACTGTTGGTAATGTCGCGCAACTCCTGGTTTTGCTTCGGCCAATGCGACTTTGTCGTCCAGGCAACGATTTGTTGAAAATAATCACCATCGTCCACGGTGGTATGAAGAAAAACCAGATTGGTTCGCTGTTGGGTACCGCTGACTTCGTCCTGCAAGGCGGCGTGCCCATCAATGGTGAGCGGGACCGCTTGGGAAGCTGATGCGTTCTGCATGCTCTGCAACTTCCGGTCTCGCGTAGCTTGATGGCGTTGTTCCAAAGTCATCTGTCCGACGGCGGACTTCGCGTCGGTGAAGACCATGAGATACATGTCCTCGCTCTTGTTCGCCACTTGCAGGGCCGCGTCTTTGTTGAGATCCGACGTTTTCACCCAAAAACCGGACGTGGTGACTCTCAACTTGGCGTCCTCAGACGTAATCTCTTGCCGCTTGATCGCGAGATCATGCAAGCGATCACGCTCTCCCTGAATCATGCCGACGAGAAACCAAACCTGTAGTACCGCCCACGGAATCGCGAGGTAACCGACAATGAGCCCGACGATCGCAATTCCCTTTCCGCGAAGCGCGCCGCCCGATTTGCTAATCTTCGACCATGCGACATGGCCACAAACAATCGCTGGAATGACGGCAACAATCGGGATATAGGCAAACGAAAGAACCGCCAAGACCACACTGACAATGGCCATCGGCGCCATTCGAGGAGCGGCGGCTCCGGATGCGGCCTGGGCGGATCGTGGCGGCGGTGTTTGGTCAGCCATCGCGCCGTTTTATCGCACGCCACAACAAAAGCAAGGCGTCGTGCGACCCGATTCGGTGAGTGCGCGTTAGCGAAAAAATTCTTTCCCGCGTTCGAAGAAGCTTTTTCGAAGCGGTGTGTTCTCTTCACCGCACAATTCGGCGAACTCCTGCAGTTTTGCACGTTGCTCGGTGTTTAGACGCGTTGGCACCTCCACCATGATGCGCACGAGCAGGTCGCCGCGCTCGCGGCCGTTGACGTGGACTACGCCCTTGCCGCGAAGTTTAAACATCTGCCCGCTTTGCGTACCGGCTGGAACTTTCAAGTTCGCTTTGCCTTCCAAAGTCGGCACGGGCACTTCGCCGCCAAGCGTGGCAAGCGTAAACGGAATCGGCACTTCACAGTAGAGATTGTCTTCTTCGCGCTGAAAAATTTTGTGCTCCTGGACGTGAACAACTACATAAAGATCGCCTTGCGGACCGCCGCGAATACCAACTTCGCCGTTGCGCGGCGAACGAAGCCGCGACCCATCGACGATTCCGGCAGGGATCTTCAACTTTATCCGGCTCGGTTTTTCTAGGCGCCCTTCGCCGCCGCATCCGCGACACGGTTTTTCGACAATGTGACCAACGCCACCGCAGCGCGGACAAGTTTGCGAAACCTGGAAAAACCCGCGGGAGCTAATTACCTGACCACGACCGCCGCAAACGGGACAATTGATGCTGCGCGATCCCGACTCGGCTCCCGTGCCTCCGCATTTGCTGCAGACATCCAGTTTTCGAACTTCAATTTCCTTTTCTGCGCCGAAAGCCGCTTCTTCCAGCGTTATTTGCATGTCGTAACGCAAATCCGCGCCACGTTGTCGATCTTCGCCGTGTCCGGCCATGCCACCGAAGAACGTTTCGAAAATCCCGCCGCCCACTCCGCCGCCGCCGAAGACTTCGCGGAAAATGTCGAATGGATCGTGAAACCCACCGCGGAACCCCCCACCCTGCTCAAACGCGGCGTGGCCGAAACGATCGTAAGCGGCGCGTTTGTCCGCATCCATCAACACATCGTAAGCTTCACCCAGCTCCTTAAATTTTTCTTCGGCGTGCGGGTCATCCGGATTTTTATCAGGATGAAATTTAACCGCGAGCTTGCGATAAGCGCGTTTGATCTCCTCTTCGGACGTACTACGGCCGACTCCGAGAACTTCGTAGTAATCGCGCTTCTTCGTTGCCATTTTTGAGAAAAGTGACGAGTGCCAGGTGACCAGTGAAAGAGTCAGCAGCCGCCACGCCGAATTTTAGTTGTCACTCGTCCCTTGTCACTTCTTTGGCCCGCTCGACACGACAACAGCGGACGGTCGCAGCAACCGATCTTTAAGCCGATAGCCGCGGCGGGTTTGGCGAATCACAACTCCTTCGGGAACTTCACTGCTCGGTTCGTGCGCAATCGCTTCGTGCAGGTTGGGATCGAACTTCTGGCCAACAGCGTCGATTGGCCGCAATCCGTTTTCGGCGAGAAAATCCTGGAGCTGTTTCAGCACGAGATTCATGCCGGAGTAAATCGGCGACGTTTCGCCCTCACCGCGTGCTGCTTCCAAACCAAGCTCGAAGTTATCGGCAATTGAAACCAATTTTCCCAGGAGGGTAGTGTTCGCATATTTTACTGCCTCTTCCTTTTCGCGAGCGGACCGCTTCTTGTAATTTTCAAAGTCGGCCCGACTGCGCATCGCCAAATCGCGAAACCGATCCAGGTCCGCTTGCAAACCGGCGACCGGATCGTCCTCGTCAGTTTGGTCCGCCGCGGGCGCGCCGTCCGCCGCGGAAGATGTCGATCTTTGTTCCGCGTCCTGGCGCTTCTTCAGCTCGTCGGACTCGGTTGCCGGAATTTTTTTCATGTTTTTCGGATTGCAATTAAAGTGATGTCGTCGTTTTGCGGGGTCGACCCGACGAAGTTTCTCAAATCATCGATCAACCGTGTTACGATCGCCTGTGCGCCCTCTTTTGCGCTGGATTGAACCGAAGCAATCGTTCGTTCCAACCCAAATTCGTTCCCTTCGTTATCGAGGGCCTCGGTGATTCCATCCGTGTAAAGGAGGATGCAATCGTCGCGGTCAAGCCCCACAGCGACGTCTGTTGTTAACCTGTCGAACACGTCTCCGCTGTCAATGCCGACGACCATGCCCGGCGTCTTCAATGGCGCAACAGTCTGCGATTTCTGTTTGTAAAGGAGCGGTGCGTCGTGTCCGGCACGCGCGAGGGTAACGCCGTCACGCGCATGATCGAGAACCAGATAAGCCATGCTGATGAACATGTCCTCCTTGATGTCAGGATAAAGTTGTCGATTTACTTTTTGGAGAACATCGGCCGGCGAAGGATTTCCGATAGCCTGACTGCGCAGGACGCTGCGACAAATCGCCATGATAAGAGAAGCCGGGACGCCCTTGCCGGAAACGTCCGCGATGGCAACGCCGAGCCGTTCGTCGTCGACTTTGATATAATCAAAATAATCGCCACTGACCTGGCGCGCCGGAACGTTTATCCCGCTGATCTCAAACCCGTTCACGCTCGGCGCTTCCGCCGGAAGAAGAATGCGCTGAATGTCGCGCGCGATCTCCAGATCGTGGTCGAGTCGCTTCTTTTCGTTCGCCTCGGAATAAATAATCGCATTGTAAAGCGCGAACGCCGATTGCTCGGTGATCGATTTGAAAACGACAAAATCATTCTGCGAAAATGGCGCGCCCATCCGGCTGTTCGCGAGCGCGAGCACGCCCATGTTTTGTTTCGCGTAGAGTAGAGGCGCCACCATCACCGAAGTCGCGCCCAACGAACTGTCGCGCAGCTTCGCCAATTCCGGTGCCTCGGAGAATTCATTCAAATAAAGCGGCGTGACCGTCTGCCACACGCGTCCGAGCAATCCTTCACCGCTTCCGACATTGTGAAGCCGAAGAAAACTTTCCAACGCAACCGGCGTGGCCGCGGCTTGTTGCAAAATATGCGGCGGGACGTCGACCAGCGGCGGGCAACCTTTGGAAACGAAGGTTGGCGCAAGCTTTGTCCCACTCCGATCGGTCAAATAAAGCGCGCCACCCTGTGCGTCGAGGACGCGCGTCGCCCCTTCAACTATCAATCGATGCAGATCGGCCGGCCTGATTGTTTCGCTGAAAGCTTCGCCGAGGCCGTGGAGAAAATCGAAAACCAGTGTCTCCTCAACCTGAATTTCCTCCTGCGAACGCTCCAACCGGCGAATGCTTTGTCGCTGTCGCACCAGCGTATAAATCCACGCGGCCAGACACGCGATCAGCAGCCAGAAGAGAATGGTTGGCCGCATGAATTCGTGGCCAGCTTACTTCCCCGCGGTCGTTTGATGGAGGTCCTGTTTTAAGTAATCGAGAACGTCTTTAAACCGCGAAAGATTTTCTGGCGTCGCCTCGCACAGGGCTTCGTGCGCTTCCAGCATTGTTTCAGCCCTCTCCTTTTTTTCCGTTTCGGCGCCGTCGCGCGCGCTCTTCTTCATTTCTTCGCATTCCGGAGCGGTCGCGCCATTCGAGCGAATTTCGAAAATTTGGTCGAGCCCAAGCCCGGAAAGAAGTTCACGGCTACGATCGCCACAGTGAACGACGTGGAGATGGCCCTGCCCTAGTTCCTTCAACCGCAGCGCTACCGCCGCCATTGTTCCCATGAAAGTAGAATCCATCATCGCGCAATGTTCCAGGTCGAAGACAAACTCGCGGTAGCCGCGGTTGACCATTTCTTGTGCGAATTCTTTCAGGCTCCCGCTGTTCAGGAAGTTGCCCTTGCCTTCCACTCGCACCCAAACGGCCGGACCGTTCACACCCACTAGAATCGATGACTGCACAACTGAGTACACAAAGAATACAAGATCGACATCGATACTGTCAAATTGCCGACGCCTCTCAATCGCAAGGCTTTGCGCCCTACTCCCACATGTAGGAGTGTGTTTCCGCCACAATCCTCCCGTTTTCGATCAGCAAACAACGCCACGCCGTCACTCGGCCATCGTCGAAGTAATCGTCTCCCACCACTTTGAACTCCGTTTTGTAGCTGCCGCGCGCATTCGAATAGGAGATTTCCTGGGCTTGGACATGCGCATGCAATTTCTCCTGCCGGTACTCCAACCGAACCGTCAAATCCGCCGCGCGGCGGGCGCGCCAGAAAAAATCGAAGTAATTGCCAAACCGTTCGCGTTGGTCGAGCCTCGTCACCGCGCCAAAAAGCCGGTACTGCCTTTCGAAGCGAATCGACGCGTCCTGTACCGTGGTCGATTTGCTCGACGGCGCGGTGCTCGAAAGTTTTCCGCCCTTGGTTGCACTCTGAATGCTGTCGGGGCTGCTAGTTTTCTCCTGACCGGGCGCGGTCTCAGTCAAAAGATAGAGTTTCGTCTTTCGAAATTGGAAATCGTCACTCAGCGCCATCGGAAGCGGAACGACACGATCGAGCAGGCGCGGTTGTTCCGCGCTGCGACCGAATCCGCACGCCAGCGGTACTAAAATTAGCAGGGCAATTCCGAACCTCACGCCTGTTAATGAAACCGGTTCTAGTTTCATCTGTCAATTCTGGTCGCAGGCTGCGCGAGTTGGAACACGCTCATCGAAGAGTTACCGTTTCCAATGCTCGAAGTCCGGTACGAGCGCGGAGTTCATCTTCACGCGCACGACTTGTGGCTCGATCCCTGGGAGCCAAAGCGATTCGCTTTTGTATCGCACGCGCATGGCGATCACATCGCGCCTCATGAAGAGATCATTCTTTCGGAGGGCACCGCGCGCTTGCTGCAAGCGCGAATGCCCGGCATGCGCACCGAACACGTCCTGCCTTTCGGCGAGCAGCGACGCGTGCACGATGTCGATGTAACGCTGCTCCCAGCCGGCCACATTTTTGGTTCTGCACAATTATTCATTTCCGTCGAAAACGAAACCTTGCTTTACACCGGTGATTTCAAATTGCGTCATGGAAAATCGGCCGAGGCAGCGGAATGGCGCCAGGCTGACACGTTGATTATGGAAACGACTTTCGGTTTGCCGCGTTATCAATTTCCGCCGACCAAACAAGTGATCGAGCAAATCGTAGCGTTTTGCCGCGAAACAATCGAAGACGGCGCAGTGCCGGTACTCCTGGGCTACTCGTTAGGCAAGGCACAGGAAATTTTGTGCTCACTCGACGGCGCAGGTTTGACGCCGATGCTGCACGGGTCCGTTTACCAAATGACGCGCATCTACGAGCAATTCGGGCAATCATTCTGCAAATACGTCCGCTACCACAAGAACGAGGTCGCCGGAAAAGTTCTTATCTGTCCGCCGAGCGCGAGCCATTCACCAATGATCGAGAAAATCCCGCGCAAACGCGTCGCGATGATCAGTGGTTGGGCAGTCGATCCAAACGCAGTCTATCGCTATCAGGTCGACGCCGCGCTTCCGCTCTCCGATCACGCCGATTACAACGATCTCGTGCGTTATGTCGATCTTGTGCAGCCCAAGCGCGTCTTCACACTCCACGGGTTCGCCGCCGAATTTGCGCGCGACTTACGCGAGCGTGGAGTAGAAGCCTGGGCGCTAAGCGAAGAAAACCAGATGGAATTGAAATTGCCAAAAGTTCTGGGTAACGCGCCTATCTCTGGCGCGAGCGAAGCGGTCTCGGTTTCGCAAAAGTTTCGGCCAGACGCCGAAACTCGCGCGCGGGACGCGCGCGCTATCCAATCCGAATTTCTGGACTTCGCGAATGTCGGCGAATCAATTGCAGTTACACCGGCGAAGCTCGAGAAGGTGCGATTGCTCGCAGAGTATTTGCGCACGCTGAACAGCGAGCAGCTCCTGCTCGTGACTACCTATTTCACCGGCCGTGCGTTTGCCCAGAGCGATCTGCGAACGCTGCAGGTTGGCTGGGCGGTGATTTATCGCGCGCTCCTTGCCGCCACAAAAATCAGCGAGGCAGAATTTCATCGCATCGCGGCGAGTCACGGAGATCTCGGCAAAACCGCGTTCGAAGTTCTTGAGACGCGGACGACACCGCAGCCGTTTTCAATTTTGGAATCCCGCGACCTTTTCGAAAAACTGCATCGCGCGCGCGGACCAATTGCGAAGACAGATCTGCTCCAAACGCGCCTCGCCAATTTGTCCGCGCGCGAAGGTCAATACGTCGTGAAAATTCTAACCGGCGATCTTCGAATTGGTTTGAGGGAAGGACTGGTAGAAGGAGCGATCGCCCGCGCGTTCGAAGCACCGCTCGATCAAGTGAAAGAAGCGAACATGTTGCTCGGCGATATCGGCGCAACGGCGTCGCTTGCATCGCAAAGACGATTGGACCGCGCGGAGTTGTCGATCTTTCGGCCGATCAAATGCATGCTCGCCACGCCGGAGCCAACTGCAGAGGCGATTTGGAAGCGATTTATTGTAGGTGCGGTCGCTGACCGCGGACCGGGATCAGCGACCCCGGCTACAGTCTTTGTCGAGGACAAATTCGACGGCATTCGCGCGCAACTGCATCGCAATTCCAAGCGCTCTGAGATTTATTCGCGCGATCTGCGGCTCATCACCGATCAGTTTCACGAGCTAGCCGAACAGGCGCGCCACTTCGATGTCGACCTTATCCTTGATGGCGAGATCATTGCCTTCGAACAGGGGCGTAAACTGACCTTCTTCGATTTGCAAAAACGGCTTGGAAGGAAAACGGATGGCGCAGATTTATTTGCAAGTGCCTCAGCGGACGTTCCGGTCGCGTTCATCGCCTTCGATTTGCTCTGGCTGAATGGCCGCTCGCTCTTGAAGACAGAGTTAGAGGACCGGCGCGAGTTGCTGCGCGCTTTGAAATTGCCGGCGCAATTTCAAATCGCGGAAGTTTTCCCAGCGCACTCAGCCGCGGAGATCGACGAACGTTTTCAGCAAGCGCGGCGGCGTTTAAACGAAGGTCTCATGATCAAAGATCCGAAAAGTTTTTATACTCCGGGCGCCCGCGGAATGTTTTGGTTCAAATTAAAGAAAGAACTAGCCACGCTCGATGTTGCTGTCGTCGGCGCCGAGTTCGGTCATGGCAAACGGAACAAGGTGTTGAGCGATTATACGTTCGCGGTGCGAGATGAAACGAGCGGCGAGCTTCTACCAATCGGAAAAGCTTACAGCGGTCTGACCGACGTCGAGATCGCGGAGCTGACCGAGCATTTCAAACAAAACACGATCGTTGATCACGGCCGATATCGCGAAGTGAAGCCGGACATCGTCCTCGAAGTCGCGTTCGACTCGATTCAGCCGAGCACACGCCACGCGAGCGGACTCGCGCTGCGCTTTCCGCGCATCAAAGCGATTCGGCCGGACAAAAATGTCGATTCCATCGACACGCTGACCTACGCGCGCGAACTCGCGGCGCACGTCGTTCAGGATGACACGCTACTGAGGCGTGGCCGAGGGCGAAGGTGAAACGCTTTCGAAGCCTTCCCTGCGCTCCCGCTTTAATTCCTTTTTCTCTTCGCGCTTCTGGTCCTTCTTTTCCTCTTTGGCCAGCTTTCCGCCCGGCGAAGAAGGAGGCGCCGACGTCGCATTCGGTGACGATGTCGATGTTACGGTCGACGACGGCGAAGCTGAATCCATTGGTTCGATTTTGCGCGGCTCAAATTTTTGCGCTTGAGATTTGAATTTCCCTTGCGGCGATCTTTCTTGCGCGGCGCCACCCGTCGCGGTCGGCGATGCCGAAGGCGCTGGAATCTGAGTTGAAGAAATAGTGTCCGTTGGAGTGCGCGAACTCGATGCCGCCGGTTTGGGTGTTGCACTCGGCGTCGTTCGCGGCCCCGGTGTCGCGCTTGGACCAAGTAATCGTCCGTGACGTTCCGAAGCAGTCGGTAAAGCCGATGCCGACGAAATCGGCGTCGAAGTCGCTAACGGTGTCGTTGATTGTTCTGCCGTAGCCGATCTTCGCGGGGTCATCACCGGTTTGAGCGTCGACGCTCCAGTTGGAGACGGCATTTGTGTCGCCGACATAGTCGCGGACGGTGCCGGCGTCGCGGCGGCAGATGTCGATGTTGCCGAGCTCTCGACCACTGGAGGACTTGTGCTGGTGGTCGCGGCGGCCTTCACAAATTTTTTTGGCGGCGCATTCGACGGTGGAGTCGCTTCTGATTTTATTTTCTCGCGCGCCTTTTTGGCAGCGTCCTGATCGGCAATTGCTGCCCAACCAAGATCCACCGTGACTTGCGCGACCGTTTGTTTCACCGTCTGCGGCCGTTCGCTCGCTATTGGCGCGGCAATCACCGGCGCAGCCACGATCAAAGTTTCACCCTGAAAAACTGGCCGTGGCGGTTCGACCGCAACGTCGACATTGACATTTCGCTCGAGCCGAAACCGTTGCACTGGCTCGCGACTTTGAGCGCGCAGCTCGTCATAACTCGGGCCTTCGTTAACGATAGTCGTGTTGTTGTAGGTGATGTTGGTGACGTTGGTGGTTTGATTGACAATGGTCACGTTGCGCTCCGGCGGGAGGATCGTGGACTCGGCTCGCTGCGCACCGAATTCTCTTGTCGCGACAAAACAATATTGATCCGGACCGATCTCGTAATAGTTATCGGACCAATTGTGGATGCCGGTGCGCTGATCGAATCGCGCTTCCGGCGGCAGCGGCGCCCAGCCGACATAATCGTTGCTCTTGCGCCAAGAAACCCAGGCCGGGGCCCATTGGTTGCCCGGAACCCAGACCCAACCAATGCCGCGCAAACGCGTCCAGCGTCCGTAATGATAAGTTGCCCAACCGAAGGGCTCTTCGGAAATCCAGGTCCAGCCGGCGTCGGTGTAAACCCAGCGCCCGCTCGTGTATGGGCGCCAGTTTCGCGAACTTTCCGCTTCGCGCGGTTGCCAGACGTAGCCGTAATCGCTTGTCTCAAACCAGGTGCCGTATGGATCGAGCTTGGTATAAAAAGTTGAATAGCCGGAAGTCGGCCTCGCTCCAGAGACAGCATGCGGCCGAGTAGCCGGTTCGGATTCGGACCGTTCACGACGAGCCGGGGTGGCTGCGGGCGCATTCTCCTTTTCCGCTAACGCTTTCTCGCGGGCATCGAGATCGGCTTGGCGCTGTGAAAGCTGTTGCTGCTGCTCGGCCTGATGTTCTGCCGCAAGGCGGTCCTGGACCTGTCGCTCAACTTCCGTGTTCTTTTCCGCTTCTGTTTGCTGCTTCTGGCAGCAAATTAGAGCGGCAACCACAATCACAGCCGGGAATATAAAAAGCTTTTTCATGGCGATGATTAGACCTCTTTTCTTTCTCATTATTCAACGGGTTGGCGCCGGTGACGGTGTCACGGTTTGAGCGGAGGCCGGCGTGAAAATGACGGTCTCTATTTTCGCGCGTCGCAGTTTTTGAATGTTCGCGTAAAGCGCAACCAGTGCGAAGCCGATCACAATCCCGACCATGAGCCGGCCGACATTCTTCGAGACACGGGGCTCCGAGTTCATCCCGAAACTATTCGATGTCGATCCTGCGTAGGCAAATCTTCTTCAGGCAACTGGAGCGCTGTAATTGCGTCCATGACCCGCTGGCTCAGCCGCGCGTAGAGATCTTTCCCGCCCGTCCCAAGATCTGCATCCGAGAAATAAATCGGCTCGCCGACGACGATTGTGATTTTGCGCCACAAATGAATTTTCCCATGGATCGGCCAGGCATCGAAGGCACCGAAAATTCGCATCGGCACGACCGGAGCGCGCGTTTTTGCGATCAGCATACCGAGCCCCGGTAAGGCAGCCTGCAAATTCCCATCGGGCGTACGCGAGCCTTCCGGAAAAACCAACGCACACTCGCCCGCGCCCAAGATTCGAATCAATGCTTTGAGCGCGCTGCGATCGCCCCCTTCCAAATTGACCGGAATGACATTGAGCTTGGGCAGGAGCCACCCGAGCACCGGCACATTCATCAATGTTTTTTTCGCGAGAAAGAAAATGGGCCGGTCACAGGCGTTGCCGGCGAGTGGCGGATCGAAAAAGCTTTGATGATTCATCACCAGGATCACCGGCCCGGTTTGAATGACGCGCTCACGTTGAATGATTCGAAAGCCAAAAAACAATCGGGCGAGTAACCGACTGAGATGGTAACCGAGCCAGTAGTAAAAATTCACGATCTCAGATCGACAGCCAAACCTTTGTGTCTTAAGCGCGCGACAATTTGATCAACCACGCCGTCGATCGTGAGATTTGAAGTATCAATGACTTCCGCGTCTTTCGCGACGATCAATGGGGAAGCCGCGCGCGAAGAATCGGCCTGATCGCGCCGAGCAATTTCGTCGCGCTGGCCTTGCGCCACGCGCCGCTGGGCGCGCACTTCCGGCGAAGCATCGATATAAAATTTATAGGGCGTACCCGAAAAAACCACCGAGCCAATGTCGCGACCTTCAACAACCAGGTCGTGCTTGTTCGCGTAATCGCGCATTCTCTGTACGAGAGCGTTGCGAACCTCCGGCACCGTGCTCACGCGTGAAACTTCGCTGTTCACACGGTCTTCGTGCAAATGTTCCGTTAAATCGACGTTGTCGATCAAAAGGTGGATTTCTCGGTCCTTCAGCACTCCGCCCAACGACAAATCACCGATTAGTTCCGCGATCAGATGTTTGTCTGCCGGCTCAATGCCAGCGTTAAGCACCGACCAGGTAACAGCGCGATACATGGCGCCGGAATTCACGTAAACGAAACCGAGACGGCGCGCCAGTTGACGCGCCACGCTGCTCTTTCCCGAAGCGGCCGGCCCGTCGATGGCGATTACACGATGTCGATCTTGTCCTTGCATTTCTGACTCGCCCGCGACGAGCGCAGTTTTTCGCGGGACTCACGCGGAAGCAAGCGCGCTTATTCTTGCACCGGTGCGGTTGGGACTAGCGTACCGATGACCGGCGTGCTGGTGCGGGCTCGTCTCGGACTCATGAACTCGTCCAGGGCTTTTTCGAATCCGGGATACGATTCACGAACACACTCCGCGTCTTGAATAATTGTTTCGCCCTCGGCAAAAAGTCCAGCCACCGCAAAGGCCATCGCAATTCGATGATCGCCAAAACTAGACAATCGAGCGCCGCGCAACGGCGCCGGCCCGTGGATCTCGAGACCGTCATTCAGCTCAATGACCTGCACCCCCATGCCACGCAAATTGTGCCCGATCGCGGCGATGCGATCGGTTTCTTTGACACGCAGCTCGTGGGCGTGGCGGATAATTGTCGTGCCGTTGGCCAACGCACCCGCAACCGCTAGCACCGGCAATTCGTCGATCAATTGTGGAATTTCTTTGCCATGAATCACCGTGCCCTTGAGCGGAACACCAGTCACTTCGACGACGCCGCGCGGTTCCAACTGACCGACATCTTCGACCGCTTCGCGCACTTGCGCGCCCATTCGGACCAACACGCCGAGCAACGCCGTTCGGGTGTCGTTCAATCCGATGTTGCGCACGAGGAGATGGCCGCCCGATTGCGCAGCCGCCGCGACCAGCCAAAAGGCCGCCGAAGAAATGTCGCCCGGAATCGTGAAATCGCGCGACTCCGGCACCTGATCGCCAAAAACGCTGATGGTGTCTTCGCCTTTAGCCGTGCGGATCAGAAAATAATTGAACATCAGCTCGGTGTGATTGCGGCTGGCCAGCGGTTCGTCCACGGTCGTTTTGCCTTTTGCGAAAAGTCCGGCCAGAAGAATGGCGCTCTTGACCTGAGCGCTGGCAATTGGCGAACGATAGTGAATTCCACGCAAAGATCCGCCGCGGATGCGCAGCGGCGGGGTTTGATCCGGACCTTCGGCGACAATGTCCGCGCCCATTTTTCGCAATGGTTCGATGATGCGGTCCATCGGGCGACGGGTGAGCGATGGATTTCCGACTAATCGCGTTTCAAAAGTTTGGCCAGCGAGCAAACCCGCAAGCAAGCGCATGGTTGTGCCCGAGCCACCGCAATCGAGCTCGTGTTTTGGTGGTGTCAGGACCCGTTTCTTACCGTGCACCGTCAATACATCGGGTTCCGGTTGTTCAATCTGGATTCCGAGCGCCCGCAACGCATTGACCGTATGCATGCAGTCGTCGCTCGGCAGAAATCCGCCCAAGGTGCAGACGCCGTTGGAGAGCGCGGCGATAATGGCGGCGCGATGCGAAATACTTTTGTCGCCCGGGACAGTGATTTCCGCCTCGATCCGAGGCGCTCGTTTTACGCGCAGCTCCATAAAGAAATCAAAGAAAAGCGATGCCGCATCCAGTATCTTGCATTCAGCATCGGTCGCAACTGCCGCTACGGAACAAGAAAAATTTTATTAGTGAAAGGGTCCTTAACTTCCGTGCCCGGCGGGAAACCGCGCACATCGACAAGTCCTTGGTCGGCAGCATATGGGCTTTTCACAAAACCAGGCTTGCCCGGAACAGGCGTGCCGTAGGGATAATCGCCCTTGGCTGGTTTTGTCGGCGCCGCCTGCCCCGACGACGCTGCCGGCGCTTGCGCGCTCGTTTCGGCGTTTTCCGGCGGGGCGTTTGGATTAAACGGCTGCTGTGTCGGCTGATTTTCTGCACCGGTTTCAGCGGGGTACCGCGCGGGTGTATGCCGCGCGCCTGTAGGCATCGGTTGTTCCTCGCTGCAAGCCGAAATAAAGAACGCGGTAAGCAGCGCCAGTGAGAGCCACAATTTCATAATTTTCTTGGACGAAGTCTACACAAGTTCTATTTCAATGCCAATGCCCTCGGACGCAATTCATTTTGCAAAAGCCAATCGGGCGGCGATTTCCGAACCTGTTGCAGTAATGGAGGCCGGTCCACAAATCCTGATTGTCGACGACGACGCGGCCAGTCGAAAGCTGCTCGCGCGAATGCTCTCGGCCGCTGGCTATTTCTGTCGCGAGATTGACAGCGCGACCGACGCGTTGAATCGAGTGCACGAAGATCCACCCGCCCTAATCTTGCTCGATTTCAAAATGCCAGGGATCGATGGCGCTGAGGCGCTGAGACGGTTGCGTGCCGATCCGAACCCGGCAATCGCACAAATCCCCGTGATCATGTTGACCGGACACGGCGAAAGCGAGGTGATATGTCTCAATGCCGGAGCGGACGACTTCGTGATCAAACCGATCAACGCCGAAGTGTTGCGCGCGCGGATTGAGACACAACTGCGCCTGCATTCGCTGCGTGTGCAATTGCAGCTGCAAAACCAGGAGTTGGAAGCGTGGCGTCGAAATCTCGAGCGTGACCTGGCGGCGGCGCGGTTAACACAGCAGTCATTGATTCCACAAAAGCCTCCGACGCTTCCCGGATGGGAAATCGCGGCCTGTTATCGTCCAGTAATCGAAGTCGGCGGCGATATTTACGGTTGGCTGCCTATTCGAAACGATCGTTGGTTGTTCTGGATTGCGGATGCAACTGGTCATGGCGCATCGGCCGCTTTACTGACCACCCTGGCAAAGCTTTTATTTCATCATGGCCGCGCGGAACAGGAACGGCCGGCCGCGATCATGGAAGCAGTGAACAATGATCTGCGCGGAATCTTTGGTGGCCGCTCTTTCATGAGCGCAATGTGCGTGGTGCTGGACGCAAAAAACGGACAGGCGAGCGTGGTCGGTGCGGGGCATCCGCCCTT
>WNGK01003046.1_pt1 | contig 18188 bp, 14 predicted proteins | sample 5400601 | NCBI WGS metagenome assembly WNGK01 (sample SAMN13153376, study PRJNA577476) | soil metagenome | isolation source: 60 cm soil or saprolite under Garry oak tree replicate 1 | place: USA:California | collected 2016-06-15
TCGAGGTCCAGAACCGGGCGCGCGCGCTCGACAACAACCTGTACCTGGTCGCCTGCAACGTCGGCACGTACTACCTGCACACGGACTCCGACGTCCCGATCGACACGTTCGGCGGCGGCTCGGCGGTCATCGACTACCGCGGCCAGATTGTCGGCCGGCACGACTACAGCGGCGGGTCATCCTGGGTGGCCGGCACCATCGACATCGAGGCGCTGCGCCGGTTCCGCGCCAACGCCCAGTGGGACAACTGGATCAAGGACCTGACCACCGAGCAGTACCAGGTCATATACGAACGGCCGATCTACCCGAAGAACCTGTACCTCGACCGGGCCCCGTACGCGCACGAGGACTACCGGCGCGAGGTTATCGCCAGGCAGATCGACCTGATGCACGAGCGCGGCATCTGGGTCGACCCGGATAAGTAGATGGTCAGCCAGATGATCGATCTGCTTCTGCGCAATGCCCGCGTGGCGGGACACGACGCGCTCACCGACCTCGGCGTCGATCGCGGCCGGATCGTCGCCGTCGATGCCGACACGACCGCGGCCGAGACCGTCGACCTCGGGGGCAGCCTGGTCACACCGCCCCTGGTCGAGCCGCACATTCACCTGGACGCGGTGCTGACCGTCGGCCAGCCGCGGCCCAACGTCTCAGGCTCGCTGTTCGAGGGCATCGCCGTGTGGGCCGAGCGGGCCGCCGACCTGAGCTACGAGGACGTCCAGTCGCGGGTCCGCCAGATCCTGCGCTGGCAGCTCGCCTGCGGAGTCCAGCACGTCCGCAGCCACGTCGACGTGTGCGACCCGCAGCTTCGCGCGCTGCGCGCCCTGGTCGACCTGCGCGCTGAGGTGGCCGGCCTGATCGACCTGCAGCTCGTCGCGTTCCCGCAGCAGGGCATACTCGGCTTCGACGGCGGGCGCGACCTGATGCGCCGGGCCGTCGAGATCGGAGCGGACGCCGTCGGCGGGATCCCGCACTACGAGCTGACCCGCGAGGACGGCGTCGAGTCGGTCAGGTTCGCGATGGCGCTGGCCGACGAGCATGGCCTGCGGGTGGACATCCACTGCGACGAGACCGACGACGACCACTCACGCTTCGTCGAGGTCATGGCGGCCGAGACGATCAGGCGGGGTATGTCCGGCCGGGTCACGGCGAGTCACACCACGGCGATGCACTCCTACAACAACGCCTACGCCTACCGGCTGATCGCCAACATCGCCCGGGCCGGCCTGCACATGGTGACGAACCCGCTGGACAACTCCGTGCTGCAGGGCAGGTTCGACACCGGGCCGATCAGGCGCGGCCACACCAGGGTGAAGCAGCTTGCCGAGGCCGGGGTCAACGTCTGCATCGGCCACGACTCGGTGATGGACCCGTGGTACCCGCTCGGGTACGGCGACCCGCTCCAGGCCGCGTTCGTGCTCGTGCACCTCGGGCAGATGTCGGGCGACGCCGAGCTGCGGCGGCTGGTCGACATGATCACGGTCAACCCGGCCGCCGCGCTCGGCGTGCCCGACTACGGCCTTCGCCAGGGCGGCCCGGCCGACCTGGTCGTCTTCGGCGCGCCCTCCGAGGCCGACGCGCTCCGCCTGGTCGCGCCGCGCACGCTCGTGCTCCGGGCGGGCCGGGTGGTCGCGCGGTCCGCTCCCGCCCGGCACACGGTCATCTGGGACGGCACCGAGGAACAGGTCACGTTCCTGCGGACGTGACCTCCCCGGGGATGTGCAGCGTCTCCTCGACGAACGCCTCGCCTTGCAGCTGGAAGAACAGCGCGTAGAGCAGCGCGGCGAGCACGAAGCCGACCTCGAAGGTGAGATCGCCGAAGCTTGGCCAGTGCTTAGGCACGACACCGACGTACTCGGTCTGGTTGGCGAAGAGGTAGATCGACACGACGGTGGCGATCAGCATCGCGGCGAAGCCGGCCCACGGGTTGTGCCCGCGGTCGAACAGCAGCCCGGACACCCGCTTGCCGCGGCGCAGGTACTGGTCGGCGAAGAACACGCCCAGCCACGGCCCGATCCAGTAGGCGATCACCAGCAGGAAGTTGGTGTACTTCGTGCCGGCGTCGTGCAGCCCGGACAAGGCGAGGAAGAAGCCGGCCACGCCGAACACCAGCGCGACGATGGCCCGCCGCAGCGCCAGCGGCAGCCGGACGCCGAGCGCGAGGAACGACATCGCGCCCGAGTACACGTTGAGCGCGTTCGCGCAGATCGCGCCGAGCGCGATGGCGAGCAGCGTCACGTCGGCCAGCGGCGTCGCGAGGTGGCTGGTGAATCCGGCGGTCGGGTTGTTGCCGAACTTGTCGATGCTGGTGACCGTGGCGGACCCGGCGCCGACGATCTCCAGCGCCACGCAGGACAGGAACACGCCGAGTCCGGCCCACAGGCCGGTGGCCCTGCGGTCGGTGTCGGGCGGCAGGTAGCGGGTGTAGTCGCTGGCGTACGGGTTCCAGCCGGCCGCGTAGCCGAACGCCGCGCCGAAGGTGATCAGGAAGCCGCCCAGGCTGTTGTGAGCCGGGGCGCTCAGGTCCGCCTTGGACATGATGACGACCGACGCGATGGCAAAGACCACGACGAGGAACGGGAACGACCAGCGCTCGAAGATGTGCACGAAGTTGTGGCCGAAGAAGGCCACCGCGACCTGCACCAACACGATGATCACCAGGCAGACGGGCTTGTTCCAGCCGAGCAGCGCGTTCAGCGCGAACGCGCCGCTGACGCTGTTGACCGCGAACCAGCCGATGCCGGCCACGACCGCGTTGAGGCCGGCGGGCAGGATGTTGCCGAGGAAGCCGAAGCCGAGCCGCGACAGCACCATCTGCGGCACGCCGTACAGCGGCCCGCGGGCGGCCAGCACGCCCATCGACACGGAGCCCAGCGCGGAGCCGAGCACAATCGCGAGCGTGGCCAGCCAGAACGACAGGCCGAAGAACCAGACGCCGATGACGCCCACGAAGATGGTCGCGAACTCCATGTTCGGCGACACCCAGGTCCAGAACTGCTGGTAGGGCCGGCCATGCCGGTCGCCAAGCGGGATGAACTCCGCTCCGCCCGGCTCGACCGCCGCTATCTTGGCCCCGTAGGTACCCTCACGTACCTCGGCCTCGATGACGGCGGCCGGCCCATGACTGGATTCGGTCACTTGCGGTCAACCCCTTAGCTAGACGCAAATTCCTGCACGTTAACGGTATTAGCGCCGCGGAGGGCACGTCCAGCGTCCGGGCGGCCGTGTTGCCCGGCCGGCCGGGCCCGTCACCCGCCGCATGGCGCCGGAGGTCGTGGCACCGACGGCCAATGTAGGCAACAATGGCCGTGCAGCTATGTGCACACGGCCGGGGGGAACAGACCACATGCTGATCGCCATCGTCAACCAGTCGAGCCTGGTCTCGAATTCCGATGCCGCCGCGATGACTCAGGCCATCGCCGGTCAGGTACGGCTCGATGCCGCCCCGCTCTGGGATCGCGCGCCCGCGGCCGTGGTGTTCTATACCGACGCCTCGGCCATTCCGCCGAACGCGCACGTCATCACGATTACCGACACGGTCAAAGACCAGCCGGCCGGAGTTCTCGGCTTCCACACCGAGGACCAGGGCGGCAAGCTGTGGGGCGTCGTCGCGGCTCAGCCCGAGCTCAGCAACGGCGGCCAGGTGACCACCGGCGACTGGAGCGTCGCCAGCGTGCTTTCCCACGAGGTACTCGAGATGTTCGTCGATCCCAACTGCAACCTTTGGTCCAACAACGGCAAGGGGTCGATCTACACCTTCGAGGTCTGCGACCCGGTGGAGGCGCCGACTTATGCCTTCGACGGCGTGTCGGTCTCGAATTTCGTGACGCCCGCGTGGTTTGACCCGCTGGCCGGACCGGGCGCGCAATTCGACAAGCTCGGCCTGCTGACCGCTCCGTTCGGAATTCTCAAGGGCGGCTATGTCGTCTATGCCACGGCGGGCAAGCGGCAGCAGAAGTTCGGCGCCGAGTTCCCGCACTGGCGCAGGGACATGAAGCAGGGCCCGTTCGCCCGCACCAGGCGCCGACTCGCCCAGGCGGCTGCCCTCGGCGACGGCTAGCCCGCGGGGTGGCGGAACCGCGGGCGCGGCGCGCGTGTCAGGATGAGGACATGGTGAGTCCGCGCGCCGGGCAGCCGGCTGCTCCCGGGGACCTGGTGGACGTCCCCAAGCTCGTCACCGCCTACTATGCGCTGCACCCCGACCCAGGCGAGGCCGCCCAGCGGGTGTCGTTCGGAACGTCCGGCCACCGCGGGTCCGCGCTGACCGCTACGTTCAACGAAGACCACATTCTGGCCGCCACCCAGGCCATCTGCGAGTACCGGGTCAGCGAGGGCATCGACGGGCCGCTCTACCTGGGCGCCGACACGCACGCGCTCTCCGAGCCCGCTCAGGTCAGCGCGCTTGAGGTGCTGGCGGCCAACGGCGTGCGCGTGCTGCTCGACGCGCGCGGTGGCTACACTCCGACGCCCGCGGTGTCCAGGGCGATCCTGGCCCACAACACGTCGGGGCAGCAGCGGTCGCGCGCGGACGGGATCGTGGTCACGCCGTCGCACAACCCGCCCTCTGACGGCGGCTTCAAGTACAACCCGCCCGACGGCGGCCCGGCCGGGACCGATATCACCAGCAAGGTCGGCGACCGGGCGAACTCCCTGCTCGCGGAGGGACTGGCCGGCGTGCGCCGGATCCCGTACGCGCGGGCCAGGGCGGCGGACACCACCGGGACGTTCGACTTCCTCGATGCCTATGTGTCGGCCCTTCGCCAGGTGGTCGACCTTGAGCCGGTCAGGGCCGCCGGGGTCCGGATCGGCGCCGACCCGCTCGGCGGTGCCAGCGTGCGCTACTGGGGCGAGATCGGTGACCGCTACGGCCTGGACCTGGCCGTCGTGAACCCGGAAGTGGACCCGACGTTCCGGTTCATGACGCTGGACTGGGACGGCAAGATCAGGATGGACTGCTCCTCGCCGTCGGCGATGGCGAGCCTGATCGCCCGGCAGCACGAGTTCACGATCGCGACCGGGAACGACACCGACGCCGACCGGCACGGCATCGTTACCCCCGACGGCGGGCTGATGAACCCCAACCACTACCTCGCCGTCGCCATCGACTACCTGTACCGGCACCGCGAAAGCTGGCCGGCCGCCGCGGCGGTCGGCAAGACCCTGGTGAGCTCGTCGATGATCGACCGGGTGGCCGGCGGCCTGCACCGGCATCTGCTGGAGGTGCCGGTGGGGTTCAAGTGGTTCGTGCCCGGGCTGCTGGACGGCACGGTCGGGTTCGGCGGCGAGGAGAGCGCCGGCGCCTCGTTCCTGCAGCTTGACGGGACGCCGTGGACGACCGACAAGGACGGGATCATCCTGGCCCTGCTCGCATCCGAGATCGTGGCCGTGACCGAGCGCTCGCCGGCCGAGTTGTACACCGATCTCACCGGCCGCTATGGAGCGCCGGCCTACGCGCGCATCGACACGGCGGCCACCAAGGAGCAGAAGGCGGCGCTGGCGGCGCTCTCCCCGGCGCAGGTCAACGCCGCGGAGCTGGCCGGCGAGCCGATCACCGCGACGCTCACCACCGCGCCCGGCAACGGCGCCCAGATCGGCGGGCTCAAGGTCGTGACCGCGTCCGGCTGGTTCGCCGCGCGGCCCTCGGGCACCGAGGATGTCTACAAGCTGTACGCCGAGTCGTTCCGCGGCCCCGGCCACCTCGCCGCGATCCAGGAGGAGGCCCAGGCGATCATCGCCAGGGCTCTCGGCTGAGCGCGGGTACTCGCCTTCGGCCGGACACCAACCGCGGCGCGCCCGGGGGTTATTGGGGTAATGTTGGGCAATGTTTGCCTATTTTTAGCACATATCTAAATCTTGGTGCGGAGTATACCCTGATTTCGTGCGCAAGAAGGGTCGCTCCCGCAAGGTCAGAACGCTCGCGTTGCTCGCGGCCATCGGCCTGGGCGCTGGCCTGCTCTCCGCGGCCACGGCGATCCCGCTGCTCGTGCCGGCCGGGATCGCGGCCAGGAACGCCGCCAGGAGCTTCAATCGCCTGCCCGTCGCCGGGTTCGGGCGGCTGCCGGCTCGTTCCGAGCTGCTTGACGCGCACGACCACCTGATCGCCTACTACTACCCGCGCGGCATCTACCGGGTGCCGGTGACCTATCGGCAGATCGCGCCGGTGATGGGCGAGGCCATCGTCGCGATCGAGGACTCCAGGTACTACCACCACGGCGCACTCGACTTCCACGGCACGATCCGGGCACTGGCCACGACGATCTCCGGCGCGGGCACGCAGGGCGGCTCGGACATCGCCCAGCAGTACGTCAAGAACGCCTGCACGCTGTCGGCGACCAGCCTGGTGCAGGCCGCGGAGTGCTCGGCCGAGACCGTCGCCAGGAAGGTGCGCGAGCTGCGGGTCGCCGCCAACATCGTGCACGAGATGAGCAGGCACCAGCTCCTCGCGGCCTACCTTAACGCCGCATACTTCGAGAACCACGCGTACGGAATCCAGGTCGCGTCCCGGTTCTACTTCTCCACCTCGGCCAGCAAGCTGAGCCTGCCGCAGGCCGCGATGCTGGCGGGCCTGGTCAGGAACCCGGCGGCCTACAACCCGCTGCGGTTCCCGGTCGCCTCGCGGACCCGGCGCGACCTCGTGCTGACCAGGATGGCACAGCTTGGGTACATCACCAACGCGGCGGCAGCGCGGGCCGCCGGGCGGCCGCTCGGGCTGCACGTGTCGTCCGTCCCGTTGCAGACCGGCTGCATCTCCACCGCCGCCAGGAAGGCGGCGTTCTTCTGTGACTACGTGCTGGCCGTCATGCGGCACGACCCGTCCTACGCCAAGGCCTGGGCGGCACTCAACCGCACCGGCGGCATGAAGATCTACACGACCATGGGCACCCTGGACCAGGCGGCCGCCGAGCACGCGGTGAACTTCGTCGCGCCCGCCGAGTCTGGCTACTACAACCCCGGCCACAACGCCGACACCGAGGTGCTGATCCAGCCGGGCACCGGCTACGTCAGGGCCATCGCGATCAACCGGCGGTTCGGCAACGGGCTCGGCCACACCACGGTCGACTACGCCGTGAACACGCGCTACGGAGCGAGTGCCGGAGTGCAGACCGGGTCGTCATCGAAGGTTTTCACCCTGGTGACCGCGCTCAAGCAGGGCCTGCCTTTCGGCTATCACCTCAAGGTCACCTCGCCGACGACGGTCGGCCCTTACTACAACTGTCACGGCGGCTACGTCCCGCCCTTCCCGGTCATCAACGCCGAGGGTCCGCAGGGCGCGCACACGTACACGATCTACCAGGGGACCACGGCCTCGATCAACGTGTTCTACGCCACGCTCGAGCAGCGGGTCGGGCTGTGCGACGTGGTCAGGACGGCGGCCAGCATGGGGATGACCCGCGCCGACGGCTCGTCGCTGCTGCGCCGTGACCGGCGCGTGCATCACGGCGACCTGTCCGCCGACAACTACCCGTCGTTCACGCTCGGGTCGGTCTACGTGTCGCCCATGAACATGGCTGCGGCCTACGCGACGCTGGCCGCGCGCGGCGTCTACTGCAGGCCGATCGCGATCCGGGCGATATCCGGCGCCGGCGGCAAGGCGCTGCCGGTCGAGCGGGCCGGCTGCCACCGGGTGATGCCCGCGGGCGTCGCGGACGCGGCCAACTACGTGCTCCAGGGCGTGCTCGGCGGCGGCGGCACCGCCTACAACCGGGGGATCGGGATCCCGGCGGCGGCCAAGACCGGGACCGCGAACCGGGGCTACTACGCGGCCTTCGCCGGCTATACGCCGCGCCTGGCCGGCTACGTGTCGGTGTTCAACCCGGTCTCGCCCACCGGCAGCGGGAGGATGGTCTACTCCAGGGCGGACTACCGGGAGGTGGACGGGCTGCTCAGCGCGCCCGGCCAGATGTTCGGCGACAACGCTCCCGGCGCGACCTGGCAGCTTACGTTCCTGCGGCTGCACCTGCGGGCCAGGGCGTTCGTCTACCCGCCGTCCTACCCGTACTTCAGGCTGCCGCTGACCTTCAAGCCGCCGAAGAAGAAGCACAAGCACTCGCCGAGCCCGACACCGAGTCCGACGCCCTCGCCCACCGTCACGCCGACGCCCACGCCGACGGCCACCCCCTCGCCCGAGCCGTCACGGACCAAGCGGCGGACCAGGACGCCCGCGCCCTAGTCGCGATGGCCGTCGTCCAGCTTGGCGGCCGGGCTGTCGGCGGGGTGGAAGACCCCGAGCACGCGCATCGTCCCGGGCCCGGTGTTCTCCAGGCAGTGCACGAGCCCGGGCGGCAGATGCGCGCACGTTCCCGCGGCCACCGGGTGCTCGGCACCGCCGACGTGCGCGATCCCGCGGCCTCGCAGGATCAGCACCACCTCGTCGTACGGATGGCTGTGGTCGCGTGCCCGCCCCGGCGGGATCTCGCCCACGAACTGCGTGGCCACGGCGCAGTCACGGCCCGGGCCGAACAGGACCCGGAACTGCCGGTTGCCCGTCCTCTCGACCTCGCACTCGGCCAGGTCACGGCTCAGCGGCGGACGCGCGGCGTGACCCTGTCCGGCGTCGCCCGGGGTGAGGCGGGTCGCGGCCGGAAGCGAAACGAGGTCCAGCCGAAGATCAGCCTCCTGGCCCGCGCGCACCTCGTAGGCCGCGCCCGGCGGCAGCAGCACGCCGCGGTCCCTGCTGAGCGGCAGACCCGGCTGACCCGCCACCTCAAGCCGGCCGGATCCGTCGATCACGAACCACAGCTCTCCCGCCGTTCCCGCCGTGCCGCCGAAACGAGTGCCCGCCGCCAGGTCAACCAGCCGGCGGACCAGGCCAGGCGGGCCGGAGCCGGTATCGAGCAGCGTCCGCACGCTGGCGCCCGCGGCGCTGTGGTCGGCCGGGACGTCGGCCGCGCGGACGATGGCACTCACCGTTGCCCGCCCGACGCGGGGGCGGGCGCGGCCTCCTCCGAGGCTTTCGACCTGTGCCCGGCGACGAGCTTGGCGAGCGCCTCGTTGAACCGGTCCACCTCGTCCACCGTGTTGTAGTGCGCGATGCCGATCCGCAGCGCCTCGCCCCAGCCGATCCGCTCGTGCAGGCCGAGTGCGTAGTAGCTGCCGTGACTCCAGACGCCGAAGCCGAGGTCGGCCAGCTCCTCGCTCAGCCGCGCGGACGGGATGCCGGGGAAGTTGATGAGGAAGGTCGGGACCCGGCCCGCCATGGTCGGCGGGCCGTAGAGCCGCGTGCCGGCACCGAAGCCGGCCAGCAGCCGCTCGCCGAGGTCGCGTTCCCACGCCGCGAGCTCGGCCATGCCGCCGAGGCTGTCCAGGTAGGCAAAGGTCGCGAGCAGGCCGCCGAGCAGCTCGTAGGGCAGCGTGCCGGTCTCGAACCGGTGCCCGACCGGCTCGAACGACACGGGCCTGGCCTTGTAGGGCTTCCAGGACTCCAGCAGGTCGCGCCGGCCGAACGCGATGCCGAGATGGGGGCCGCAGAACTTGTAGGCCGAGCAGGTCACGATGTCCGCGCCGATCGACTGCACGTCCATCGGCTCGTGCGCGGCGTACTGGACGGCGTCCACCCACGCCAGCGCTCCCGCCTGGTGCGCGAGGTCGCAGATCGCGCGGGCGTCCACGGTCGTGCCCGTCGAGTTCGCCGCCCACGGGAACGCCACCACCTTGGTCCGCGCGCTGAGATGGCGCTCCAGGTCAGCGAGGTCCAGGCGGGTGTCGGCGTGCACGTCCGCGTGCAGCACCCGCAGGCCCCGGTCGGCGGCCAGGTCCAGCCACGGCGCCACGTTCGCGTCGTGGTCGAGACGGGTCACCACGACCTCGTCCCCCGGCTCAAGCTGGCGTCCGAGCGTGCGGGACAGCGTGAAGTTGAGCGAGGTCATGTTGGCGCCGAAAATGACTTCGTCAAAGGTGCAGCCGAGGAACCTCGCGGACGCGGCGCGGGCCTCGTCGACGAGTGCCTCGAGCCGGCGGCTGGTCGCGTAGGGCGCGCCCGTGTTGCCGCTCGACTCGCGGTACACCTCGGCTACGGCCGCGGCCACCTCGTCGGGTGTCTGGGTGCCGCCGGGCGCGTCCAGGAAGACGAATCCGTCGCGCAGCGAGCTGAAGTGCCCCCGCGCGGCGGCGATGGCAGGCGAAGGCACCGGCTGGTGGCCGGCGTCCGGGGCATCGTGAGCCGACGTCAGGTCGGCGGTCGAATTACTCATTAAGAGAAAAATAGGCCGAGAAGTTCGAAAGGTCAACGGCCGGCCGCGGGAGTGCCGGGAGCCTGCGCGACCCGGGCGGAGCCCCTACCGCCCCAGGTACGCGCGCTTCAGGTCCTCGCTGCGCAGCAGTTCGGCGGCGGTGCCCTGAAGCACGATCTCGCCGGTGGACAGGACGTACCCGCGGTCGGCGATGGACAGGGCCATGGTCGCGTTCTGCTCGACCATCAGCACCGCCACCCCCGACGCGTGGACCTCCTTGATGATCTGGAAGTTCTGCTGTACCAGTGCCGGCGACAACCCCATCGACGGCTCGTCCATCAGCAGCAGCCGGGGCCGCGACATCAGCGCCCGCCCCATCGCCACCATCTGCTGCTCGCCGCCGGACAGCGTGCAGGCAAGCTGGTCGCGCCGCTCGAGCAGGCGCGGGAACAGCGCGTGGATCCGCCCGAAGTCCTCGTCGAGCTTGTCGCCGCCGCGCAGCACCGCGCCGAGCTCGAGGTTCTCCCGGACGGTCATCTGCCCGAACAGCCGCCGGTTCTCCGGTACGATCGCGAGGCCCTTGGCGATGCGCTGCGGCACCGGGCGGTTCGTCACGTCCTCGCCGTCGAGCAGCACCCGGCCGGCCCGCGGCCGCACGATGCCCAGGATCGTCTTCAGCGTCGTCGACTTGCCCGACGCGTTGCCGCCGAGCAGGCAGACCAGCTCGCCCGCCCCGACCCGCAGCGAGATCCCCTCGAGAATCCGCATCTGCCCGTAGTAGGTCGTCACGCCCTCCATGCTCAGCATGGTGCTCACCTGCGCGCCTCCGGCACGACGCGTCATGACCCCGCCAGCGCCTCGGGATCTCGGCCCATGTAGGCCTCGACCACCGCCGGATCGTTCGCCACCTGGTCGAATCCGCCTTCGGCGATCTTGACTCCGTGGTCGAGCGCGACGACCCGGTCGGAGCAGCCCGCGACGACGTGCATGTCGTGCTCGATCACGCAGATCGCCACGCCCCGCTCGTCGCGCAGCCGGGCGATCAGCTCGGTGACCTCATGCGTCTCGGCCGGGTTCATGCCCGCGGCCGGCTCGTCGAGCAGCAGCAGGCTCGGGCCGGCCGCGAGCGCGCGGGCGATCTCCAGCCGCCTGCGGTTCGCGTACGACAGCGAGTACGCCGGCTGGTCCCAGCGGTAGCCGGCCAGCCGCTTGCCGAAGAACGACAGCACGTCTTCGGCCAGCGCCCGCACCTGGCGCTCCTCACGCCTCGCCCTGGGCAGCCGCAGCACCGACTCGACCGGCGTCGCCCTGGTGCTGCCGTAGGTCGCGGCCATCACGTTCTCGATCACCGACATGTTCAGGAACAGCCGCAGGCTCTGGAAGGTGCGCGCGATCCCCAGCCGGGCGACCCGGTGCGGCAACTGGCCGGCGATCGACCGCCCGCCGAACCGGACGTCACCGGAAGACGGCTGGTACACGCCGGTGACCACGTTGAAGACCGTCGTCTTGCCCGCGCCGTTGGGCCCGATCAGGCTGACGATCTCCCGCTCCCCGACCTGCAGATCCAGTTCGTTGATGGCCCGGAGTCCGCCGAAGGACAACGACAGGCGGTCAAGGCTCAGGACGGCTTCCTCGGGCGGGTTCATGCCGGGACCTCCACCCGGCGCGCGCCGAGCAGGCCCTGCGGCCTGGCGTTCATCATCACGATCAGGATCGCGCCGATCATGAGCTGCCTGGTGATCTGGGACTCCACGACCAGGCGAGTCTCCCACACGAACGACGCCAGGTAGATCGTCGGCACCAGCAGGATCGTCCGCCACCGGCCCTTGACCTGGACCAGCGCGATCAGCATGCCGACGAGCACGACGAATCCGAAGTTCCCGGCGACCTTCGGGCTGGCCGGGACGATCACCCAGTCGCGCAGCGCGCCGGCGACCCAGCCGCTCGATCCCGGGCCGCCGGCGACCGCGCTGGCGGAGATCGCGCGCGCGACCGCGTGCGCGGCGAAGCCGAGGGCGGCGGTCGCCGCGAGGACCAGGCCGAGCCGGCGCCACGGGCGCAGCTTGACCGCCAGCGTCAGCAGGATCAGGCCGTAGAACAGGTAGCCGGCGTCGGCCGGGCTGCGCAGCAGCCCATCGTAGATGATCATGACGACGAGGGCGCCGGTCGCCGCGCCCGCGATGCTCCCGGCGCCACCCAGGATGAGGCCGGCGTAGACCAGGATCAGGATCGGCGTGTCGAAGTCGAGCGGGAACACGCTGATCTGCTGCGCCGCGAAGATCGTGCCGGCCAGCGCGGCGACCATCGCGCCGAACGCGAACGCCATCAGCTTGACCCGGTTGACCGGGATCGTCATCGCGGCCGCCGCGAGCGAGTCCTCCCGCACCGCCCGCCAGGCCCGGCCGGTGCGGGACGTCTCGAGCAGCCGCAGCACGACCATCGTCGCCACCAGCACGACCACGAGCAGGTAGTAGTAGCCCTCGTCGGTGGTGAGCTGGATTCCGAACGATCCGAACGGGTCCACGCCGGTGATCCCGTTGGGGCCGCCGAGCTTGCTCGGCGCCACATTGTTGGTGAACTCGACGAAGGCCTCGCCGAAGAACAGCGTGACGATCGCCAGGTAGTCGCCGATCAGCCGGCGCGACGGCCAGCCGACGATCAGGCCGAGGGCCGCGGCCCCGGCCATCACGATCGGCACCACCAGCACCGATGGCAGGTGGATGCCGTGGCTGCCGATCTGGCCCGACGACAGCAGCGCGAAACCGTACGCGCCGAAGCCGAAGAAGGCGACGTAGCCGAGGTCCAGCAGCCCGGCCCAGCCGACAACGATGTTCAGCCCGACCGCGAGCAGCGCGATCACCAGCGCGTCGACGCCCACCCGTAGCTGGAAGGGGCCGATGCCGGTGAGCGGCAGCGCCAGGCCGGCCACGCAGGCGACCGCTAGCCTGGGCCACCAGCCGATGCGCTCGCCCGCCCGCTGCGCCGCGCCGAGCCAGGACGGCAGGTACTCCCGCCTGTGCTGCTGCCTGGCGACCCACTCGTCGGCCCCGACCTGGGGGCCGGCGGGCGGAGGCGGCGAATCGAGGCTCACGGCAGGATCACACCTTCTGAAGCTGGACCTGGCCGAGCAGCCCGCTCGGCCGGACCAGCATGACGACGATCAGCAGCGCGAACACGAGCAGGTTGGTGAAGGTCGACGAGACGTAGCCGGTGATGAAGGACTCGGCGACGCCGATCAGCAGGCCGCCGAGCATCGCGCCCGGCAGCGAGCCGATCCCGCCGACCACGGCCGCGGTGAACGCCTTGAGGCCGGCCAGGAAGCCGATCGTGTTCGTCACCTGGTTGAACAACAGCCCGGCCATCACGCCGGCCACGCCGGCGAGCGCGGAGCCGAGGAAGAAGGTCGCGGCGATCGTGAGGTTCACGTTGATCCCGAGCATCTCGGCCGCCTCGGTGTCGGCGGCCACCGCCCGCATCTGCTTGCCGAGCTTGGTCCGAACCACGAGCTGGCGCAGCCCGATCATCAGCGCCAGGCCGAGGACGATGACCATGATCTGGACGGCGTCGACGCTGACCGAGCCGATGCTGAACCCGGAGGAGAACGGGATGAAGTCCGGCGTGTTGTAGACCCGGTACTGGCCGCCGAACAGGAGCAGGGCCGCGTTCTCCAGGAAGAACGAGATGCCGATCGCGGTGATCAGGGGCGCGATCCGGGGCGCGTGGCGCAGCGGCCGGTACGCGAACCGCTCGATCGCCACGCCGATGCCCCCGGTCAGCAGCGCCGCCAGCACGAACATGATCGCCAGCAGCAGCGGCACGGGGATGGTCAGCGCCTTCGATCCGCCGAACCACTGGATCACGAAGTAGCCGACGAACGCGCCGACCATGTACAGGTCGCCGTGCGCGAAGTTGAGCAGCTTCAGCACTCCGTACACCATCGAGAAACCGAGCGCGACCAGCGCGTAGAGCGCACCGACGGTGATGCCGTTGACCAGTTCCTGAAAGAAGAACCCCATCAGGTGCGAATCCGCTCGTTACTCGGGCCGCGTGATGGCGCGCCGGCCACCGGGCCGGCGCGCCATCGGCGGCGATATCCGTTCAGCGGGCCAGCCAGCGATCAGCCCGGGATCAGCCCGTACTTGCCGGACGAGTCGATCTTGAACAGGAAGAACTTGCCGTGGGCGTTGTCCCCGTGCGAGTCGAAGCTGATCGGCTGGCCGAGAATAGACGTTGACTCGTTCGTCTTCTTGATCGCGTCGAGCACGTTCGCGCGACTCGGCGTCTGTCCGGCCTTGCAGACCGACGCGATCGCCTCATCGATCACGTGGGTAGCAGCGAAGATGGGCGGGCCGAACGTGCCGAAGGATCCGAACTTCGCCTTGGCGGCCGCGACGAGCGATGCATCGGCGGGAATCGCGGTGATGTCCGGGCCGAAGGCTGACACGTATGAACCGCTGATCGTGAAGGTACCCGGCGAGAACAGGCCGTCGGTGCCGAAGATGACGGCCTTCTTGTGCTGCTGGGCGAGGTTGCGGCCGAACTGCTGCGCGTTGCCTGCCACCTGCCAGGGAAGGATCACTACCGACGTGGCCGGCGTGACCTTGGCCACCAGCGAGGAGAAGTCGGTCAGCTTCTGCGACACGGACTCGTGGTCCACCTTGATCCCGGCCGCCGTGAGAATCGGCGTCATGAACCCGACGAGGCCGGTCGAGTAGACCTCCTGGTCATCAACGATCATGACGGCCTTCGGGTGCAGGTTCTTGACGATGTAATTGGCGTCATTCTGTCCCTGGACGCGGTCGTTCGACACGACGCGGAAGAACGTGGGGTATTTGCCCTGGGTGAGCGTCACGTTCGTCGCCGACCCTGAGATGAACGCCATCCCCACCCGCGCCATCAGCGGGCCGACGGCCTCGACCTCCTGGCTGCCGGCCGGGCCCACCACGGCCACGATCTTCGAGTTCGACGTGAGCTGCTGGGTGACGGTGGTCGCCTGGGCCGGGTCGAGCTGCGTGTCACCCTGAACCAGCGTGATCTTCGTCTTGTTGGCCTTGTTGTCCATCGCCATGGCGAGCTGCGCGAAGTGAAGCTGCTCCTGCCCGAGCACGGCCACCGGGCCGGTGATCGGCGCCTCGATCCCGATTGAAGCCGTGCAGGCCTTGCTGCCGCCAGACGCGGTGCCGCCGTTGCTGCTGCCGCAACCCGCGACGGCCAGCGCACCAAGCACCGCGACCGCGATAATCGTGCGTCCCTTCATGGACGTTGCCTCCCTTTCGGGCAAGGTTTATGTCTCGGGGACGCGGCGGACGACGCGGAAACTCAAATTCGCCCCTCCCCGGCGCTCGAATTTGTTCCGCTGATCAAACCATCACGGGGCACAGTCGTGCAAGGGGGGCAATTCGGGATTCAGGTCACAGTTGTGAGTCAGCCGCTGTGAGTCAGCCGCTGTGAGTCAGCCGCGCGGCTCGGCAGGCGGCCACGCCGACACCGCCCGGTGCGACCGCGCCGATGACCTACCCGGCGGCACCTTGCAGGATCTCGGCCAGCTTGCCGAGGTTGATGTTGCCGCCGGAGACCACGCAGACAACCTTCCCGCCGCCTGCCAGGCCGGAAAGCGCGGCCGCCGCGGCGAGTGCGCCCGCGCCCTCCGCGATCACCCGGGCGCGCTCGGCCAGCACCCGCACCGCGGCGGCGACCTTGTCGACCGGGACCGCCAGCGCTTGGTCGACTAGCGGCACGACCAGCGGCCACATGCTGTCGAGCACGCGGCGGCTGCCTGCCCCGTCGACGAACGACGGGCTGTAGTCGGCGTCGACCGGGTGGCCGACGGCGAGTGCGGCCGCCAGCCCAGCGCCCGTCGCCGGCTCGGCGGTGATGATCGACGTCTGCGGGCGCAGCGCCTTGATGGCGCTGGCGATGCCGGCGGTCAGCCCGCCGCCGCCGTAGGGAATGACCACCGCGTCGGGGTCGGGCAGGTCCTCCAGGATCTCCAGGCCGATCGTGCCGTTGCCGGCCATCACCGCGGGGTCCTGCACCGGGTGCACGAACATGCCGTCGACGCCGTCGACCTGGCTGGTGACGATGGTGTTCCACCAGTCGTCGTAGGGCCGCTTCAGCACCCGGCCGCCGAGCCGCTCGATCGCCGCCAGCTTGGCCTGCGGCGCGGTGTCCGGCACGACGATCGTCGCCGGGATGCCGAGCGCGCGCGCGGCCCAGGCGACTCCCTGGGCCATGTTCCCGGCGCTCGCGGTGACCAGGCCATCGGCGCGCTCGCTCGCGGAGGCGAGCATGACCGCGTTCACCGCGCCGCGGATCTTGAACGAGTTGATCGGCTGCAGGTTCTCCAGCTTGAGGTAGACCTCGGCCGGGGCATCCTGTACCTGCAGGCGGATCAGCGGAGTCCTGATCGCGGCGCCGGCGATCCGCTCCCTGGCCGCTTCGATCATGGCGAGCTCGATCACGCGAATATCCCTTCCATCTCGGCCCGTTCGGAGTCCGTGACGGGGTGCTCGAGCGCCTCGCGGACCGGCGCCAGGTGCTCGGGGCGCCCGGGTCCGATCACGACCTGGGTCACCCGGTCGCCAGCGAGCAGCCAGCCAAGCGCGAGGCCCGCCATGGACGTGCCGCGGCACGCGGCCATCGCCTCGAGCCGGCCGAGGGCGGCGAACGTCCGGTCGGCCATGAACTCCAAGTACGGCCCGGGGCGCTGCGTCATCCGCGAGCCGGCCGGAAACGGATCGCCGCGGCGGTACTTTCCGGTCAGCCAGCCGCCCGCCAGCGGGCTGAAGGCCAGGTAGGCGATCGGCTGCCGCGCGCAGAGCGGGAGGACGTCGCGCTCGTCCCGGCGGTCGAGCAGCGAGTAGCCGTTCTGGATGGCCAGCGGGCTGCCTGCCGCGAGCGCCGCCGCGAGTTGCGCGGCGTCAAAGTTGCTCACTCCGTAGCCTCGGATCGTCCCGCCGGCGACCGCGGCCTCGAACGCGCCGGTCGTCTCGCCGATCGGCACGCCGGGGTCGAAGTCATGGGCGAGGTACAGGTCGACCTGCTCGACGCCGAGCCGGTCGAGGCTGGCCAGAAGCTGGCGGGCGATCCGCTCCGGCCTCAGGCCATGGTCGCCGCCCGCCCGCATCGGGTTGAACGTCTTGGTCGTGAGCTGCGGCCTGACCCCGCGAGACCGGATCCACCGGCCGATCGCCCGCTCGCTGCGGCCGCCGCCGTATGCGTCCGCGGTGTCGAAGTGGGTGATGCCCAGACCCCAGGCCGCGTCCATCAGCTCCAGCGCCTGGTCCGGCGTGAGGCCCCGGCCGAAGAACTCCGGTGCCGAGCCGATCCCGCCGAAGTTGCCACAGCCGAGCGCGATCGGCGGTATCGCGATGCCGGACCGGCCGAGCGGGCGCGTGGCCCGCAGCCTTGCGCTCACCGGCCAGGACCGCGCGGAGGGGACATTCGCGAAAGTAAACCAAAGCCGGCCGGGACCGGCAACAGCCGGGCATGGCTAACCTCGATTCTCGGGAGGCGGGCGCGAGCCCGCCTCATTAGTTTCTCGCGTCGACGTGACGGCAATGGTGCTGCTCACTGGGTGGTGCGGCCCCGCGAGATCACACTGAGCCAATTCAGATGGTGAAGAATCGAGGCTAATCGCGATCGCGGTCGAATCGCCGCAGCAGTCGTGCACGGAGCCGCCTAATCGTTCCTGAGGGCGCTGCAGTAGTGCCGTAGCGTTCGTGAGGTCCGACGGGCTGGCTCCCGAACCGCCTGCCGACCGCGTGCGGTCTGGCTTAATAACGAGGTGCCAGCCTGTCGGTTCTCGCCGTGGCGTGGCTCAAAAGAGGTGCGAGCGCTAGAAGATCCGTAATTAGGCATGCCCGCCACGTTCTCTATTTCCCCGAAGGACTTGGAGCGTGCCATGACAGCAGTGATGATCGGCGTGGACCCGCATAAGGCCACGCACACGGCGGTGGTGATCGGCCCTGCGGAGGAGCCGCTGGGCGAGGTGCGGGTCCGCGCATCGGCCGGTCAGGC
>WNGK01003642.1_pt1 | contig 18183 bp, 20 predicted proteins | sample 5400601 | NCBI WGS metagenome assembly WNGK01 (sample SAMN13153376, study PRJNA577476) | soil metagenome | isolation source: 60 cm soil or saprolite under Garry oak tree replicate 1 | place: USA:California | collected 2016-06-15
ACCGTTCGCATCCCGCCGGTGAGCACCGATTCCAAGGTCATCGCGAAGCTCGACCAGGAGCGGCGCCTGATCGGTCGGCTCATCGCCGCGGGGAACACGCTGCTCCGGACCGGCCCCCGGGGTCCCGGGTTCGACGCACAGCTCCAGCGCCTGCGAGTCCTCGGTGGGGTGGTCGTCACGATCTCGAACGACGCCGTGGGCCGGATGACCCTCGACGCCCAGGGGTCGCTGGGGCGAGTGGTCCGGGTGGGGGTGGCGCTGGGGGCGCTCGGGGCCCTGGCCGCGCTCCTCATGGGCCTGCTCCTGCGCAAGGCCGCGCAGCAGCAGGCGGCCCAGTTCGGGGCCCTCCTGCACAACTCATCGGACCTCATCACGGTGGTGGGGGCCGACGGCACGATCCGCTACGAGAGCCCGGCGGCGGAGCGCACGCTCGGCCTGCCCGTCGCCGAGATGATGGGGCGACGCCTCTCCGATCTGGTCCATCCCGATGAGGCCCCGGCGGTGGTGGCCGCGCTGGATCGTCTGTCCGTCGAGGCCGGTTCGACCGTCAACCTCGACCACCGGAGGCGAGCCGCGGACGGCCAGTGGCGGCACATGGAGTCCGTGGCCACGAACCTCTCGCAGGACCCCCTGGTGGGTGGGCTGGTCCTGAACTCACGTGACGTCTCGGAACGCAAGCGGACCGAACGACAGCTCCAGGTGCTGCAATCCGAACGAACCAGGCTCCTGGATCGAACGGTCCAGGCCACCGAACAGGAACGGCGGCGTCTGGCCCTGGAGTTGCACGACGGTCCCGTGCAGCACCTGTCGGCGCTGGCCCTGAAGCTGGAGCGGGCCGAGCTGGCTCTCGGCACCGTCGCCGCCGGCGCCGGTCCCGGGGTGTTGGTGGAGGCCGTCCGGACCCGGCTCCAGGACGAGGTCCAGGGCCTCCGCAGGATCATGAGCGAGCTTCGTCCTCCCGCCCTGGACGAACGGGGCCTCGAGGCGGCCCTACAGGAGCACCTGAACGCCGTCCAGGCGCGCAGCGGCCTGCTGTGCACGGTCGAGTCGAGCATCGGGGGGCGGCTCGACTCCACCCAGGAGACCGTGCTGTACCGCGTGGCCCAGGAGGCGCTGACGAACGTGGCGAAGCACGCCAGGGCCGGCCACGCCTGGGTGACCCTCCAGCCGGTGGACGGTGACGTGGAGCTCCAGATCCGGGACGACGGAGTGGGGTTCGATCCCGCGGATGTCGCCGATCTCTCCAGGGATGGGCACTTCGGGCTCATCGGGATGCGGGAGCGGGTGGAGATGGCCGGCGGCCGCTGGGACCTGGCATCCACCCCCGGCGTGGGCACGGTCGTTCGTGCCGTGTTCCCGAACGCCGCACGGGAACCGGGCCTGCTGACGTTCGCCGGCGCCGAACTCAAGCAAACGGCGTACCGGACCGATAGTTGAAGTGGCCGACGCGTGTCGGCCGGTCGGGGGATGGGGACTGGACGGTCGGAGGGCAGGATGGGAGTGGATCTGGAGAAGGGAACGGGCGTCAGGGTGCTCCTGGCCGACGACGACTCGTTTCACCGTGAGGCCCTTCGCGAGGTGCTCGAGGCGCTCGAGTTCAAGGTGGTCGGAGAGGCCTCGGACGGGATCCAGGCCATCATCGAGGCGATCCAGACGGACCCGGACGTCGTCCTCATGGACCTGCGCAGACGCGGGGGCGTACTGCTACCTCCCGAAGGGCTCCTCCGCCCAACTGATCTGCCACGCGGTCCTGAAGTCGCTCGAGTACAGCCGGTCCTGAGGGACCGCCTTCAGCCGGGCCGAACACCCCGCGGCATCACACCCCGCCCGAACGGCGGCCCGCCAGCGGCTCGGGCACGGTGGCCGCGATGGCCGCCACAGCCACGGCCAAGGCGGTGACCACGGCGATCCCCGAAGCGAAGCTCCCGGTGGCGCTCTTCAGCGCGCCCATGACCCCCACCACCAGCGCGCCCCCCAGGTTCCCCGACAGCAGCATGACCCCGACCGCCGTGCTCCCCACCTCGGGCCCCAGCGACGGGTCCTCCGACGCCACCGCGATGGCGATGGGCAAGGCGGCCAGGAGGAAGAACCCCAACACGAACGCCGTCGGGACCAGCGCCGCGAGCGAGCGTTCGTGCCCGAGGAGCCACATGGTCGGAGCGGCCACGACCCCCGCCGCCACCAGGAAGGGCTTGCGGCGCCGGACCGCGTCGCTGGCCAGGCCGAGCGAAACGGACCCCGCCATCCCGGCGAGGGTGATCATCCCGGCCACCAGCCCGGCCCCGCTCTCCCCGATCCCCTTCGGCTTGAGGATCTCCTCGAGCCAACTGGTCACGCCCAGGTAGAACCCGAACCCCAGGAACAGCGCCGCCGACAGCTTCCACTGCGTTCGCGACCGGAGCACCCGCGCCATCGCCTCTCGCCCGGTGAGCTCTCGGGAGGCCACGAGCCGACCGGGCACCGGCCGGGGCGCGGCGAACCAGAACAGGATCAGGGTGACCACTGACAGTCCCGCGTAGAGAAGCTGGGTAGGCCGAACGCCGATGGCGGAAACGAGGGCCGGGGTTGCCACCAGGCCCACCGTGATCCCGAGGAAGATGGCCATCGTCCCCAGGCCGGCCGCGGTGGCCGCCTCGTCGTCGGGAAAGTGCCTGTTGACCACGTCCGCCACGGCGTTGATCAGGAAGGGTTGAGGCAGGAGGAGCCCCACGGTCAGGACTAGGAGCAGCGGGAAGCCCCCCGCCGCCGGCCGCAGGAAGGCGAACGCCGACGTGGCCAGGCCGGCCCACAGCAGTGGGGTCCGGTAGCCGTACCGGTCGGCCGCCACGCCGGCCGGGATCGACAGGAGGGCCGAGCAGATGGGCCCCACCGAGACCAGCAGGCCGATGGAGACCTCCGAGGTGTGGAACGCCAGGGCCGCCTTCGCCGTGACCGAGGCGAACGAGATCCACAGGACATGGCTGGTCGCAACCAGGGCCACATAGGCTCCCAGCACGCCCCACGACCCGGGACGCCGGGCGGGTTTCGGCCCGGCTTCCTCGCGGACGGAGGCGTCGGCCGCCGGTGGCATGACGCGGTCAGCTTGGCCCGGATGTGCGCCCGGCGCAAGGTGTGGGCTCAGCCAGTCGCGGTGGTCGGCTGGGGACGCTCCGTCGCGGTGGCCCTGAGGGGCCGGGCCGGCGATCCTCGAATCATGCCGACATCGATCGTTCTGGATGCGGCGCCTGCCGCCGTGGCCGAACCAGACCGATCCCCACGGGAATCGTTCGCGGGCTCCGCATCACCACCCCCATCAGCCATGCCGCCGAGTAGCGGGACCTCAGCAGGCGGTCGATCTGCTCGGCGCCAAGCGGCCGGAGCGCCCGGCCCAACCGTTCCCAGTCGGCATCGGTCTGTCCGAGCAGGCGGCGGTGCACCCGGTAGGCTGCCCGGAGTTCGCCCCCCCGCGACCGTCGCCAGCTTCGCTCGTACTCGCGGAGCCGAGCGGACCCAGGCCCGCCATCCTCCAGCGCTCCCGTGATGGCCCGTCCGGCCATCGCTCCGGCGTCCATGGCCAGCCGGATCCCCTCACCCGCCAGGGCCGAGACCTGTCCGGCGGCATCGCCCACCCGCACCAGTCCGTTCCAGACCAGGGGCTCGGACGGCGCGGAGAACGGCACGATCCCCCGGTGGACCTCAACCCGCCGAGCGCCGGCCAGAGCCTCCCGGAGGTGGGCGCTCTCCGACCGGAGCCGCCGAAGGAGCTCTGCCGGCCGCGGCCCCGAGGCGTGCAGGGGCACCCCCACGCCGACCCGGACCCGTCCCCGGCCGCAGGGGAACGCCCAGGCATAGCCGTCCGGGGCGAATCCCCGGCCCAGGATCAGCACCGCTTCGTCCTGGTCGTAGGCGGGGGCTTCGAGCTCCTCTTCGACGCCGAGGCCGTAGATACGTGGGCCCATGGGGACCCCGAATCGCCGGCTCGGTCTCGCCGCGTATCCCGAGGCATCCACGACGACCTCTGCTTGGACGTGCTCGATCCGTCCAGAGGCATGGCGAAGGACCGCCCCCGACGGGTGGTCCTTCCGGGTCGAAAGCGCCTGGAGGGTGGTCCCCGTGCGCACCGAAGCCCCGGCCCGGATGCTCCTCGAGGCGAGATACCGGTAGGTGCGCCGAACGTCGAGGACGCACACCTCGGCCTCCTGATGTTCGAACGTGGCCTCCGAGCGTGCCGTCACCAGACGGATCCGCCGACAGGGGTGGTACAGGTCCGGGGGGATCCCGTTCGCGGCCATGTCGCGGATCCAGGTTCCGCCGCTCGTGCGGACGGGCTCGCCGATCTCGCGGTCCTTCTCGACCACCAGCACCGTCGCGCCCGCGTCACCGAGGACGCGTGCGGCGGTGAGGCCGGCAGGACCGCCTCCAACGATGACGACGTCGAACCGCGTTCCCACCGGCCCCCCTGTCCCTGCGAAACCGACGGTTTCGAGAACCGCCCGGGCACGCAGGCGTATCCTACGCGCGGCATGGCACGAGCCGGAAGCGCGAACACGTCCACGGACGAGGCTCCGGGTCAGAGGCGCTTCGGGTTGTCGGTACCCTCGCTCCCGCCGGGCCGGGCCGGTGACCCTGGCCTGTTCGGCCCATCCTCGATCGTGTGGCGGGTGAATCGCGAGCGAGCCCTGGTCCTGTCTGCCCCCGCCGTGGCCGTCCTCCAACTGGCCCATCCGCTGGTCGCCGCGGCCGTGGCCGAGCACACCGATCGTCGAAGGAGCGCCGCCGAGCGACTCGGAGCCACGGTCGGGCTGAACCTCGCCGTGATCTTCGGCGACCGAGAGCAGGCCGAACGCGCGGCCTCACACGTTCGGGACCTCCACACGAGGGTCAATGGGCGACTGGGCACCGAGACCGGCCCCTTCCCCGCGGGCTCCCTCTACCGAGCGGACGACCCCGAGCTCCTGCTGTGGGCGCACGCCACGATGGTCTGGGCGGGGGTCGAATGCTACGCGCGTTTCGTGGGGCCACTGGCGCCTGCCGAGCGAGACCGGTACGTCGCCGACATGCGCCCCTTCGGGGCGGCGTTCGGCCTCGACGCGGTGCCATTGCCGTCGACGTTCGCCGACCTCCAAGCGTATGTCTCCTCCATGGTCGAAGGGAACGTTCTCGCGGCGGGCGACGAGGGCCGGCAGGAGGCCAAGGAGATCCTGTGGCCCACGGGCACATGGGGCGAACGGGCTGCCGGTCCCGCCATGCGCATCGTCACCGCCGGGCTCCTGCCCGACGCGGTCCGCCGCGCCTTCGCCCTGCCGTGGGGCCGCCGCCAGCGAGCCGCCTTCTCGGTCCTGGGGGGCGCCTCCCGGGGAGCGGTGCGAACGATGCCCCGGCGCTTCAGGTGGTGGCCCCACTATCGGACCGCCTGCGCCCGAGTGGGGGGTCCGTGAGGTGAGCTCGGAGCCTCCCGCGACCTCGGAGTCCCGTGCGACCCTGGATCTCCACACGGGAGGGGCCACCGGCCGGCCGGACGACCGCATCCTGGTCCCCACCAGGCTCCTTGCCGCCGTCGTGGTGGGGATCCTTTCCGCGGCGTGGTTCGCGCTGTATCTGCACCCGGGGGAGACCGACCACCGATTCGCCTGGACGATCTCTTCGCGCATGACCGCCCTGCTCATGGGAGCGGGATACGGGTCGGCGATCCTCTTCTACCTTCGGGTGCTCCTCGGTCGGCGGTGGCACCGGGTCGCCCTCGGCTTCCTCCCCACCGCCGTGTTCACCTGGTTGCTGGCGGGGGCCACCGCCCTCCACTGGGAGAAGTTCCGCCACGGCAGCCTCCCCTTTCTCCTGTGGGTCTGGATCTATGCCGTCACGCCGCTGCTGGTCCCCGCGGCGTGGCTGTGGAACCGCCGGAGGGACCCGGGCACGCTGGAGGATGCCGACGTCGAGCTCGCCGGCCCGATCAAGACCGTGCTTGTGGCCGCCGGGATCGCTCTCCTGGCGGTGGCAGCGGTGATGTTCGCGCGGCCGACTGCCGTGATCGGAGTGTGGCCGTGGAAGCTGACGCCGCTGACGGCTCGGGCGGTCGCCGGGTTCGTCGCTCTCCCAGGGGTGGCGTGGCTGGCGATGGCCGCGGACGGCCGGTGGAGCGCGGCACGAGCGGCGGTCCAGACCGTGGGTCTCGGGACGATCCTCTTGCTCGGGGCGGTCATCAGGGCATGGTCGGAATTCGACCACTCGAACCCGCTCACGTATCTCTACGTGGGCGGGCTGGCCGCCACGCTGATCGGCCTGGCGGCCCTGTACGGAGTCGAGGAACGGGCCGTGGCCCGGCTCCGCCACCCGTAGCAGCCCGACGGGGCATCAGGTCATGCCACCGTCAGACGTGGGCGAGGACGCCGTCCAGCGGCCGGGGCACCCGTGAGAGATCCAACGCACCGACGAGCAGGCCCGCGTACTGTGCCTTCCGCCCGCTGCGGGTCCCCATGAAGCGGCGAAGCTGCTGCTCGACCGGTCGTCCCTGCTGAGCCGGCTGTTTCTGGAACGTGCGGAACGATCCGATCTCGCCCTGAGCCTCGACGATCCCTTCGACGGTTGCGGCACCCAGGGAGCGGATCAGCTCGTCCTCCAGATCGGCGACACACACATTGAACCCGAGTGACTCCATGCGGGGCCGGTCACACCCGGAAGCGTACGCAGGACGGTGGGACCTGGACATGGAGGAGAGGTGCGGGCGCGTTTGGACGAGGGCACCCATTACGATTCGATGCATGCAAGGCTTCACGGGCGAAGGACTGGCCGAGCGAGGTGGGGTCTCTCTCGAGTACGTCCACAGGCTGATCGAACTCGGCATCCTCGGCCCGCCGGAGCCGGGATCGACCTTCTCCGAAGGTGACGTGCGGAGGGTGCGCTTGGCGCACGGCCTGGAAGAGAGCGGGCTCCCGCTCGAGGGGATCGGCGCTGCGGTCCGGAAGGGCGACCTGTCGTTCGCCTTCATGGACCTCCCCAGCTGGAGCTGGTTCGGGGGCTTCGTCGGGACGACGTATCGGGAGCTGGCCGCGGAGACCGGCGTTGGCCTTGACCTGTTGCAGGCCATTCGGGAATCGATGGGGTTCGCCCGCCCCGAGCCGGAGGACCCCGTGCACGAGGAGATGCTCGATCCAGTCCCCGTGTTGAAGGTGGCGCTCGGGGCCGGCGCAGACCCCCTGGCGATCGAGCGGCTGGTTCGGGTGTGGGGCGAGAGCATGCGCCGGATCGATTGATGAACGCCGCTCCACGCGGGGCTTCACCCGGCCGGTCCTGCGAGTCGACCTGCGCGACGTTGCGCGAACCCCCCCACCGGACGTAGCCTTCGGATACACCGATCCACGAGGGGGGATCCATGAGCGATGTCGCAGGGAACATCGAGCTGGTCGAGAGGCTCGAGCGGGCTTACAACGAGCGCGACTACGACACAGTCCGTGCGTGCGTCGCGGCCGACTTCGTCGCCCATACGCCGGGCTCGGAGATGGTGCCCGCCGGCGTCGAAGGCGCCATAGCGGCGAACGAGGGCACGTTCAGCTTCTTCTCGGACAAGCGCTCGGAGATCCTCGAGATCTTCGGCGACGGCGACCGGGTCGTCTCGCATGTCCGCATGACGGGCACGAACGACGGAGGGATCGCGTGGGCGGGCGTTCCCGCAAACGGGAAGCCGATCGACGTGGACTGGATCCAGATCTCGCGTCACGGAGACGATGGGACGATCCAGGAGACCTGGGCGCAGATGGACCTCCCCAAGATGATGGTTCAGGTCGGGGCCATGCCGGCCCCGGAAGGGATGTGAGCCATGGCCACGCCGCAAGAGAACGCCGAAACCGTCCGCGAGCTGATCCAGCGGGTTCTGAACGAAGGCGACATCGGGTTCGCCGAGAAGACCCTGTCCGAGTCCTTCGTCGAGCGCAGCCCCATGCCCGGCGGCACGGCCGACAAGGCCGGCGCGATCGCGATGTTCACCATGATGCGGGAGCAGACCCCCGACATGCGCATCGATGTCGAGGACGTCATCGCATCCGGGAACAAGGTGGCGGTCCGAAGCACCATGACCGGCACGGACACCAACGGCTTCATGCCGGGGACTCCCGCCACGGGCAAGCCCTTCTCGATGGGTGCGATCGACGTGTTCACCTTCGACGACGCCGGGATGAACACCGAGCACTACGGCGTCTACGACATCATGGGTACGATGGGACAGCTGGGCCTGCTCCCCGCCCCGCCGCAGTAGGCCCGGGAGGATCGGTCGTCGCGCGATTCGACTTGCTCGAAGTCACCGGTGGGCTGAACGCGAAACTCGGCCACCGAGCCTGAGGAAGTCCCGCTCGGCGCCCGTCGGAGCCATGTCGGCCGCCCGCTCGCACGCGGCCGCGGCCTCGCTGTCCCGGCCCAGGCGACGAAGCAGATCGGCTCGCGTGGCGTGGAAAGGGTGGTAGTTGTCCAGGTCCAACTCGTCCACCAGCGCCAGCGCAGCAGCGGCGCCTTGCACCTCCCCGATGGCGACGGCGCGGTTGAGAGCTACGACCGGGGTGGGGGCGACGACAAGCAACTGGTCGTACAGGGCGACGATCTGGGACCAGTCGGTCGCCTTGATGGTCGCAGCATCTGCGTGCACGGCGTTGATGGCTGCCTGGAGCTGATAAGCACCGGGTTGGTTGCGGCGGAGGCACCGGCGAACGATCGCCTGGCCCTCCTCGATCAAGGCCCGATCCCATCGCTTGCGGTCCTGCTCGCCCAGCAGCAATGGTGGCGCGTCGGCCGTCGAGACGACTTGCAAGCGAGCCGTGAGCTCCAGCCGGGGGTTCACGGGCTTTGGGTCTCAGCCAAAGGAGCAGTCGACGATGACCTTCTTCAGAACGCGCTCGAGGAGGGCGAGCTCCTGGTCATCGAGCGGGGCGACGAACAGCTTCGAGATCCCGCGGACATGGACGGGCGCCGTCTCGGCAAGGCGGGCGATGCCGGCGCCGGTGAGCCCCACCACCACACCACGGGCGTCGGTACCCGCTCTGTCTCGACGGACGAGGCCTTCATCGACCAGCCGGGCGACGCGACGGGACATGCCCGACCGTGAGATCAGCGCCCGCGCAGCGAGCTCCGTCACGCGTAGCTCGCCGTGGGCGGCCGCTAGCTGAGCGAGCACGTCGAAGTCGGCCAACGCCAGACCCGTCTCTCGTTCGAGGTCCGTATCGAGTTGGCGCATGAGCGTGGCGTGGGCCCGCAGCAGCGAGCGCCAGGCCTCGAACCCACGGCGGCCCGGCACCTGATCCTCTACGAGCCGGTCGAGGAGCTCTGCGACATCGGTCTCAGGAAGTATTTGCATCTGCACCTACTTGGGTCGTAAGGTATGTGCAAGCGCAAGCATACAGGCGCGAAGCAGCCCCGGGAAGGAGCGGTCCGTGTCCACCGAACTTCGGCTCGATCTCGATCCATCCATCAAGCGCGAGTTCGGTACCGTGGCGGACGCCGAACGGGTTGCACGAACCGCCGCCGCCCTGGAGGGCAATGGCATCCGAGCGGTCCGTGCGGCGAACGCGGCCGAGGCGAAGAGGATCGTCCTGGGTCTCATCCCGGATGGATCGCAGGTCCACCACGGCGCGTCACAGTCGCTCGAGGTATCCGGCATCACCGATGAGATCGAGAAGTCGGGCCGCTACGAGCCCGTGCGGCCTCTGATCGGGAGCCTGGACCGCGCGACCCAGGCCGACGAGATCCGCCGCCTGTCTGCCGCGCCAGACGTGATGCTCGGCAGCGTCCACGCGGTCACCGAGACCGGTTCGCTGCTAGCAGCGTCGATGAGCGGCAGTCAGCTCGGACCGTACGTCAGCGGGGCCGGGCGAGTCATCCTCGTGGTGGGGACCCAGAAGATCGTGTCGAACCTCCAGGAAGGGCTCCGTCGGATCAACGAGTACGCCTTCCCGCTGGAGGATGCCCGCGCCCAAGCGGCGTACGGCGTCCGCAGCGCCGTGAACAAGGTTCTGATCATCAATCGTGAGATCACCCCCGGGCGCATCACCGTCGTCCTCGTCGACGAGGTCCTGGGCTTCTAGCGCGGCCAAGGGAGCAAACTCACAATGGCCACCAAGTCGATTGGCCCAGGCTCCGAGATCAGCCCCGGCAATGCCTGAATCGACGCTGGGTGTCGGGATCATCGGCGTCAGTCCAGTCCGGGGCTGGGCCGCCACCGCCCACATCCCGGCACTGCGCGCGCTGCCGAACTACGAGATCCGGGCACTCAGCGCGCACAGCGCGGAGTCCGCGCGCGCAGCAGGCGAGGTGTTCGGGGTAAGCGCGGTGTTCTCAGACCACGAGCAGCTGGTGATCCAACCGGACATCGACGTGGTCGCCGTCACGGTCAAGGTCCCGCACCATCGAGAGCTCGTCTCTGCCGCACTTGCCGCCGGCAAGGCCGTCTACTGCGAGTGGCCACTTGGCCGCGACCTCGACGACGCGCGAGCGATGGCCGCGCTCGCCGCCGAGCAGGGGGTGCGCACGGTCGTCGGGTTGCAGGCCCGCCAGGCCCCGGCGATCGAGCTCGTCCAGGCACTGCTCAGCGACGGATACGTCGGCGAGGTCCTATCGACGACCATGGTCGGGCTGTCGGTCCCGGGCGACGTCGTGGGCCAGCCCAACGCCTACATGCTCGACAAGGCAAACGGGGCCAACGTGCTCACGATCGCCGTCGGCCACAGCCTGGACATCCTCAACCACGTACTGGGAGAGTTCGCCGAACTGTCGGCCGTGTCGGATCTTCGCAGGCCGCTCATCACCATCGAAGAGACCGGGGAGCAGATCGTGAAAACCGCGGCCGACCAGATCGCGGTGATCGGCACCCTCACGTCCGGGGCGACCGCGAGTGTCCACGTCCGCGAGGCCGTGGCCGGCGGTACCGGGTTCCTGTGGGAGATCAACGGAACCGCCGGAACGCTCCGGATCACCGCCGACGCTGCGCAGCCCCAAATCTTTCCCCTGACGGTGGCAGGAGCAAGAGGACGGGACGAGCCTGCCGAGCTTGTTGTCCCGGTGGCGCTGACACAGAGATGGCCCGCGCTCACCAGCCTGGAAGGGGCGCCCGCCTACAACGTCGGGCGTGCCTACGCCGCGTTCGCGGCGGACATCGACAACGGGACTCACACCGTGCCGGACTTCGCCGACGCCGTTCGGCGCCACAAGGTCATCGCCGCCATCGAGAGGTCGGCGGCATCAGGGGAACGCGTGAAGCCTAGCCCGCTGCGCCAAGCCGAGGGTCACTGATCTTCTCCTCCTGGGTGGTCGTGTGGATCGCCTCGGCGCTGGCTGTCAGCCTATTGAGCAGTGGGCGCGGCCGCCGCGGCAGCGAACAGCTGCGACCGACGATCAGGAATGGCCTCCGACCCGGCGGGGGTCGAATCGCAGGGTGGGGTCCATCACAGAGGCACTGACCAGGCACTCGTCTTCGTGGGCGCTGGTGGTTTCGAACCACCGACCTCCCGCCTTGTAAGGGCGAACGAGAGGCGCTGGTCAGGGGCCTGACGCGCTGGGCGGGGGCGCACCGAGTGCGCTGGGCACTCGGCGTCGCCATCCCGTCCGGTGGACCCGCCGACCGGCTCTAACATCCTTGGCATGAACCCAGTGACCGTCTTCGGGATCGGAGCGCTCACGTTCATGCTGGTGATGTACGCCCTCGAGCGGCGAGGCCCGCGCTTCATCGTGGGCTTCGCCGTCGGCTGTGCCCTCTCGAGCGTCTACGGCTTCCTGTCGGGGGCCTGGCCGTTCGGTGTCGTCGAGATCGTCTGGTGCGGTGTGGCGGTCAGGCGGTTCCTCGAAGTGCGTCCGTCGCGAACGACAGCTCAGTAGGGGGGCCCATGCGGCCCGCCCGAAGGACGGGCCGCACCGAACCCCCAGCCGCCTCAGGCGGAAACGGCGACGGCACTCTCCCGCCGCGCGGCTGCCGCGGCGAGACCCGACACGCCCAGGTGGACCGCGGCCAACACCGACGCGAGAGCGATGAGCGAGGCTTTGCCCACGTCCACTTGATGCACCAGCTCCCGCAGGTCGAGGACCGCGGCCGCGAGCCCGAAGAGGCCGACGACAAGGAGCAGCCACCGCTCTCGCCGAGCCCAAACGGCTGCAGCCAGAATGACCGTGATGGCTACGACCACGCGACCACCCAGGGAGCGTCGGGGTTGATGCCGAGAAGCGTCTCCCCCGAGCCTTCGGTGGCGGCCGGTTGCGACTCGGCCCCCGACCCCTCCCCGGAGGACTCGGAGGTCGTCTCGCTCGATGAGACGGCGGTCTCGTGCCGCGCTTCGCCCGAGTGACGCTCGATGGAGGTTCCCACCGCGAAGATCACAGCCGAGGCCAGGAGGAACACTGCGAGGGCGACCCGGAGTGGGTCGCGAGAGGATCTCATGAATGAGCTCCGATCTCTCGAAAGGATGCACGGAACGGCGGTCGGGACGAGCCCGGCCGCCTCAGTCAGAACGACAGATCGGGAGCCGGGGGTCCCCGCTGGGAGTGGCCGCTGGCCAGCACCGGGGTCCGGGCACCGGCCGCCGACGGTGGAAGGAGTAGGCCGAAGACAGATGGTCTCGCCGCGGGGAACTCCTCGGGCCCTGCCAGGAGACGACTGACCTCTTCGGCCACCGCCAGCAGCAGGCGGGCCACGACGTACGCCAGGAGTCCGAAGGGGAGCTGAAGGACCAGGGCCGCGATGAAGGCTGGCTCGTGGATAGCAGAGAAAGGCGCGCTCTCCGCGTGGAGCATCCGCTCGGCGAACTCCTGGAGAGCGAAGCTCAGGGGAGGAAGAAGGAGGAACCACAGCGGCGCAATACCGGATCGCACGGAACGGTTTGCTCGAAGGAGGCGGGCGGCGATCCAGATCAGCGCGAGCGACGCCAGGATGCCAACGACGATTGGGAGCTGGGCGGCGTACCCACCCGAGACTCGGGCCACCTCGTCGGCGCCGTGTTCGGACGCTCCCGCAGCAAACAGGACCTTACCGAGCGCGTGGGCGCTCACGGAACCACCAACGATCAGAGGCACCGCGAGGAGCCAAGGGAGACGGCGACGGGCCGGGGGCGTCCCATGGGCCGGCCTTCGTGGTGGGGCTTCTCTCAAGACGGCCGGCAGCACCGGTGAAGCATCCCACACACGCACTTGATCGGCCGAGGTCCGGAGCCGGCGCTGACTGGAGGGGCCGCAGTCCACTCTACCTCCGGCCCGACAACCGGCCCGCCTCGGCGCACGTGAAGGCCCGATGTCATGCGGGCCGTTTGGTCCCGATCGGCCTTGAACTCCATATGCCCCTGACCTGCGGTTTTGGTGGGCGCTCCAGGTTTCGAACCTGGGACCTCCGCCTTGTAAGGGCGCGACCGGCCAATTCACTGACCTGCACGGATGCCCGAAAAACGGGTTCTTACCAGGCGTTTTGATTGCTCAACGTTGCTCATCGTTTCGCAACGTTTCGCGTTCGCTCGCGGGACAAATGCGGGACAACCCGAAACCACGGAACGCGGGCCGCCTAAGTGATTCGACGCTCACGCGGTCTAGAACCCATGACAAGGAGGCTTCGAAAGAGCCTCCGGCTGCATTTCGCCTCCCATGGCAACGACCCCTCCGGTCTTCAAAATCGAGGAGCGGGTGCAAACGCGCTGGCGGGTTCGATTCCCGTCCGCCACCGCTAGCAGGGACTTTGGCTTTCCCGCGTGAAGGATCCGAAGAGCCCTGAACGCTTCACCTGACGAAAAGACCGGTGGCAGGTGGGCGGAAGACGAGAGCGGGCCCGAGGAACGCAGGTCGGCCTTGCGGCCGTGATGGGTTCAGGCGCCAAGTCGAGGGATAGCCCTGATGCCACGGCTCCCCGCTGCATGACACGATGTCCCAGTGCCGCTCACCGTGCTGATCGTCGACGACCACTCCGGATTCCGGTCGTTCGCCCGGGCCGTGCTCGAGGCCGAAGGCTTCGACGTCGTGGGCGAGGCCGAAGACGCAGCGTCGGCGATCGCGGCTGCGGGCAGGCTCCACCCTGAGGTGGTCCTGCTCGACATCCAACTCCCTGACATCGACGGCTTCGAGGTCGCCGAGCGCTTGTCGGGAGAACCCCACAGCCCGGCGGTCGTGCTCGTGTCAACCCGCGACATCTCTTCGTACCGGCGACGTCTGGCCAGAAGCCCTGTTCGGGGCTTCATCCCCAAGAGCGAACTCTCGGGGAGTGCGCTCCTTGAGCTCGTCTCCTGACACCGGCGCCGGCTCCACACCGCGCCTTCGAAACGCGCTCTGGCCGGCCGGACTCGTACTCGGCCTCGGAGCCGAGTGGCTGGCGCGCTCCGGGCAAAGTCCGACCGGTGCTGCCGCCGATCTGGTGGTCGGGTGGGCGCTCATCGCCTGCGGTCTCATCGCGTGGTCTCGGCGGCCGCAGGGCCGCATCGGCATCCTCCTCACGGCCGCCGGGTTTGCCTGGTTCCTCGGCACTCTAGGGGAGTCCGACGTCGGAGCGATCGCGGCGATCGGCGCAGCGTTGCTCACGCTACACCGCGGCCCGCTGTTCCACGCGATCGTGGGGTATCCGAGTGGCCGGCTCCTCGGCAGGTTCGAACTCGGCGTCGTTGCGCTCGGATACGCCTACGCCGCGGTCGCTCCCCTGGCGCGACTCAACGTCCCGACCATCGTCATGACCTTGCTCATCTTGGGTGTGACGACCCGCCGGTACCTGACGGCAGCGGGGCCGGCGCGCCAGGCTCGGTCAAGGGCGATCAGCGCAGCGACAGCCATGACGCTTGTGCTCGGGGGCGGCAGCGTGATGCGCCTTGCCGGATCAGGCGCTGGTGCGGAGCGGGGAGTGCTGTGGGCATACGAGGCGGCGCTCGGGCTCATCGCCGTGGGCTTCCTGGCTGACCTTCTGGGGGAGCGGTGGGCCCAGGCGGCCGTGACCAAGCTGGTCGTCGATCTCGGCGAGCCCTCCGAGTCCGGAACGCTCAGGATTCGCCTGGCCAACGCGCTCGGCGACCGCTCACTGCAAGTCGCGTATTGGCTGCCGGAGGCTAACAGCTACGTCGATGACCGCGGTGATCCCCTCGTGCTCCCAGAGCCTGGGTCAGCAAGAGCCGTCACGATGATCGAACGACATGGCGAAAGGATCGGTGCGCTCGTTCACAACGCCGTGGTGTTGGAGGACCCCGTCCTCGTGGATTCGATCGCCGCTGCAGCGGCGATCGCCCTGTCGAACGTTCGACTCCAGACCGAGATCCGCCGCCAGGTCGTCGAGCTGGCCACCTCGCGGCGCCGCGTCCTCGAAGCTGGAGATACTCAGCGCCGTCGGCTCCGCCAGCAGCTCCGGGAGGGCGCCGAGCAGCGGCTCGCTGGCGTCCAAGACGTGCTGGAGCTGGCCGGCCGGGAGGCCAGCGAGGCACACCCGGGCCCTGCTCTCGAACGATTGGCGGAGGCGTTGCGCGAGGTTCGACAAGCGCAGACCGAACTCCAGGAACTGGCCGACGGCATCCATCCGGCGCTGCTCATCGAGGGAGGGCTGATAGCCCTCTCGTCCCTCGCGAAGGGCGCACCCTTCCCGGTGGACGTGACGGTGCCGCCTGAACGGTTCCCTCCGGCCATCGAAGCGGCCATCTACTTCGTCTGCTCTGAGGCCTTGGCCAACGCGGCGAAGCACGCCAACGCGTCCCGCGTCACGATCCGCGTGACTCGATCTGCGGATCGTCTCGCCGTAGAGGTCTCCGACGATGGGATCGGGGGAGCCGATCTTGCTGCAGGCTCCGGTCTGCGCGGCCTCAGCGATCGCGTGGCAGCGCTAGGCGGAGGCCTCCGATGCGTGAGTCCTTTCGGGATGGGAACGCGAATCCTCGCGGAGCTCCCCTGTGAGAGCCATTCCTAGAACGGTCCCGGCGCGCTCTCCGCCGGAACCCACGTGGTGCCGCGGTGTCCGACTAGGGACCAATTCGGCGCCACGGCTTCACGCGAAACCCGGTTGGAATGTTCCCCGAGAACGTCAGCTGGTCTCGATAGATGCTCCAGGTCAATGTACCGACCTCGCCGACACAGCATCCGGCCGTGGGGTAGAGAGTCACGGTGTCTCCGTCCACGCGGTAGGTGCCCGAGCTCGAACCACTCGCCACGGAGGCTGTGAACACGTAGTCGCCCCTGTGAAACGCCATGGTGAAGTTGCCCCAGTTCTCCGGAATGTCCTCTTGGGGATCAGTGCTGAGGGCCAGGAACTCCTTGCGTGTGTAGCTCACCTCCCAGGTCCCGTCGAGCGGCGTGACCGTGGTGGTCTTGGTAGGGCCGGAGGTCCGAGCGCACGGTGAAACGGCGTCGGGGGTGTCGCCGGTCCCATCACGCCTCTTGGTGATCTCGTCGATGAACGCCCCTGTCTGCGGGCTCCGCTCGAGGTCGTCGTACACGGGCTGGACCTCCCGCCGGAGTAGCGCCGTCTCGCCCGTTGTCGCGGACACGACGGTCAACCCTCTGTTGCACAAGATGTCACCGCCTCCACGGTCGCACTGCTCAGAGGGGCACACAGGCCATTTGGAGAGGGAACGAGGCCCGGCCTCACGGAGCCACACCCGCTGCTGAGGGCTCAGCCCGTCAAAGGCTCTGGTGTTGATGAACACCGCCTCATCACGAGGCCAGAAGTTCACGTTGCCGGTCAGCTCGATCGCGTTCTCGTCGTAGTGGTTGCCTGCGATCCCGTCGAGGTGCATCTCCATAGCGTCCAGCGAGGAGACATCTCCAGGGACGTAGACCACCGGGATGGCACCGAGCGCCCGCATGGTCGCCTCCCCGACCTTCCCGGGCCGGATCCCCACGCGAGCGCCCCGGTAATCGGAAGCTGAAACGAGCGACCTGGTCAGCCCCAGCGGCTTCCTCAAGTCGCCGGGGAGGACGGCCAGTCCCACCAACCCCGCCGGGCGCATTCCCGCGAGCATCTGGGCAGGGATGTCGCTGGAGAGCACCTGCTTCTCCAACGCGTAGCTGTCGATCAAGAAGGGGGCTTGCATCGCCTGGAAGGTGTCGATCCCCACGGTGTCGAACGCACGAGTCCCGGCCAGGCCAAGGTCGGCCTTGCCCCGCTCCACGTCTGTGATGAGGTCGCCCTCGTACTGCGGATCACCCGCGCGCCAGTTGAGCTTGACCTGGATCTGCAGTGTTCCGCCCGAGAGCGCCTTCACCGCCTCCGCGTACGGCTGCACCGATGAAGGGTCGCTCTCGACATCGGCCAGGGTGAGGGTCACAACCTTCGGGTTGTTCCCCCCGGCCTTGTCGGCTCCGGTCGACGTGCATGCCGTCGCCGCAAGGCCGAGCGCCACTCCCATGGCCACGAGCGCGAGACGGTGCGAGCGGTTCATGTTTACCTCGGCCTCCTCTTGCATGGGTCGGCCGCAGCTTCCCACTCGTCCATCGGCCATACATCGGGGAGAGCACCTTATTCTCCGACTTCTCGGTAAGGGTCGGCCCCGATGGGAATCCCACGTCTGGCGTGGCACCATCCCACACGTGGTGTTCAGGTCTCGGCTTCCGCACGATCTTACCCGGGCCGCTCGTCGTGCGCTCTGGGTGGCCGCGTTCGGCTTCGGCGTCCTCACACTGCTGATCGCCCGCTCCCATCCCGGCGGTTCATTCGGAGGCGTGTCGTGGGTGGCCGCCGTTGCGGAACTCGGGGCTGGATGGGCGATGCTCGGGGTGGGGCTGCATCTGTGCCTGCGCCGTGCTGGCAACCGAGCGGGATATCTCCTGGCGGCGGCCGGTCTCGCCTGGTTCCTCGTCGAATGGAACAACCCGGCGATCGGGTCCGCGGCCGCGTTCACTTTCGGCCTGGTTGCCTACGCGCTGGCGCCGCCCGTGGTCGCGCACGCGGTCCTCATCTACCCCTCGGGCGGACCGTTGTCACGGCTCGAGCGGCTGATCCTCGCCAGCGCTTACATCGGGACCGGTCTCGTTCTGGGGCTGCTTCCGGCTCTGTTCTTCGACCCCCATGGCCAAGCGTGCAGCCTGTGCCCGGCCAACCTTTTCCTGATTCACAGCAGCGAAGCCGTGGTCGTCGCGCTCAACAGATGGGGATTGAGGCTGGGCGTCGCCTGGGCGATCGCGCTGGCGGCGCTGGCCCTTTGGCGGCTAGCTCGGGCGAGCACGCCGCTGCGAAGGGTGACCGCTCCGGTGCTCCTGGCGGGAACCGGCTACCTCCTGCTCGTGTGGGTCGAC
>WNGK01005173.1_pt1 | contig 18183 bp, 19 predicted proteins | sample 5400601 | NCBI WGS metagenome assembly WNGK01 (sample SAMN13153376, study PRJNA577476) | soil metagenome | isolation source: 60 cm soil or saprolite under Garry oak tree replicate 1 | place: USA:California | collected 2016-06-15
TGCCGCCCTCCCAGGTGGCCAGGATATGCTGCGGTTTCAGCAGGTAATCCGGGACGAGATCAGGCTGCTGAATGACATAATAGAGACGACCACCCACGAGGCCGGCCACGATACACCACCAGAGCATGCGGTAGACCTGATCCTGTTTAATGCCCTGACGGGCGGTGTAGGGGCGGATGCACCAGAGGCCCACCACAATCGCCACAATATACATCAAGCCATACCAGTGCAGGGCCAGCGGGCCGAGGTGCAGGAGCACTGGGTCGATGTTGCTGTGAAGATACGGACCAATCTGCAGCCAGCCCCAATTGATCAGGAAGGCCAGCGTGACAGGAACGCTTTCCATTGTTTTCTCTCTCTACTCAAACCAGGCGGAGCGCCAGCCGACAGAAGTCGAACACGGCTACACTGCCGACGAACAGCAGCACGTCGAACACCCCGACACTGGCAACAAACGTCGTCACAGCGCGCAGCGCCGGCCTGCTTGCGGAAGCTGTAGAGGTACGTTCTCTGGTGAAGGTCTGCCAGCAATCCAGGGAGAACAGTCCCGCAGCCAGGACAAGCAAAACAATAGTCACGGGCCAGCTCCAATTCACCGTCGAGCAGCAGCGTCTCTCGCCCCGTCCGTGTGCTGATGCGGGGAGCGAGGAAGCCGCCCAACTGGAGCAGCAGAGCGAGCAGGCCACTACCGATGAGCAGATACGCCGCGAACAGGGTGAACGTAAACGCTGGGGAATGCGCAAGCAGTTGCGAAAGCAGCGCGCTGGTACTCACCACGCTCAGCGCGTAGACCAGTCCACGAAGGACCATGGCACCGCATCGAAAGACTTGGGGGCGCATTTCTCGCGCCCAGGCCTCTGCAAAAGCTGCCGGATTGGGACCAAGCACCGCCTCCAGGGATTTGCCGTCGGAGACGGCTTGCTGTAAGTGCTGCTCCAGTTCGAGTTGCATCTGGGTGATGTGCTTGCATGCAATGCCGCGCAGCTCCCAGTAGCCCGCGCAGGCACGAACGAGGTCAGCGATCTGTTGCTGCGTATACCGGTCAGCTCTGTACATCAGAACGTGCTCCTTTCAGGATGTGCTCGACTGCCTGGGCGAACGCCTCCCACTCGGCCAGCCACTGCTCCAGTTGTTTGGCCCCTGCCGGAAGAAGCCGATAGTACTTGCGCTGGGGGCCATCACGCGACGCCACCAGGTAGCCCTCGATGTAGCCGAGGTGTTGCAGGCGGCTCAAAAGCGGGTAGATGCTGCCCTCACTCACTCACCAGGTCCAATCCCTGCCGGGCCAGTTGCTGCACCAGCTCGTAGCCATAGCAGGGTCGCTGCGCAATCGTGGCGAGCAGGCACATATCGAGAGTGCCTTTGAGTAACTGCGTCGAGCGCGTCTCCACGAACATCTCACCCTTTCACTACCTTGTACTACAAGCTACTGGAAAGAGTATAGCATACAGTATCTTGTTTTGCAAGGGGTACAGCGATTGGAGATGGTGGATAATTCGACCAGCCCTGTGCAAACCTCCTTCAGGCTGTTTTTCGTCAGTGGTTAGTCTGGACAGGCCACCTCACCTGGAGTGAGGCTCCAGTCGAGTGCTTCTGCTGACACCTTCACCCACCACCCGGCGACATGACACGCTTCCCACATCAGGCTTGTGTGGCGCTCAAGCGGAAACCTGCGGCAAGGGGCGAGAGAGCACCTCGCTGGCCGTCCATCGTCGGTTGGTTCTCTCCGCGGCCATGGCAGGAGTCCGTTGCCGGTAGCGTTGCGCCACTAGCCTGCCACCTCGTTCTCGTGGCTGCACGAGCTGTACTGGCTACTTACTGATCTCGTGAGAGAGAACTAAAGCGAATAGCCACATTGGCGAGAGCAACTGCGAATCATCTCCTTTTTGTGTCGCAAGCGCTCCCTTGCCCGAATGAGTTCTTGATGCAGGTGATTCAAGTTGAGACAACAGACATTGCCCAACTCGACGCGCTTGAGATAATTCCAGATACCCTCATCCGGATTGAGGTCGGGTGCATAGCCCGGCAATTGTTCCAAGTGCAAGCGCTTGGCGGCCCCTCTCTTGAGAAAGTCTTTGATCTGGTGTCCCCGATGGATTGGCGACCCATCCCAGATCACGATAATCTTGCCAGAGAGCTTGCGCAAGAGGACGCGCAAGAAGCCCGCCACGTCTGCCGCATCATAGGAAGCGGGACGCACCTGCAGAAAGAGTCGTCCATCGAAGGTAATGCCACTGATCGCTGAGAGGTGATCGCGCGTCAGTGGCACCCGCAGGATCGGCGTCTGCCCCCGTGGTGCCCAGGTGCGCACCGCCATCGGCAACAGATAAAAGCCGGCTTCATCTACCCAGACGAGGGTGGCGTTGTCCTGCTCGGCTTTTTTTTAATGGCAGGCCAGCGCTGCTCGGACCACTGCTTGATGGCGTCTTCATTGCGCTGGGTGGCTCGCTCGATGGGCTGCTGTCGACTCCAGCCTGCCTCCCGCAGCAGCCGCCCGACATGATCCCGATGATAGCGGATTCCAAAGGTCTGATCAATCACCTTGGCTACACGGCTTGCTGTCCAGACATCCCCGCGAAAACCATAGGCTTCAGCTCCCTTGGCTAACAACGCCGGGATCTGAGCCTTCTGTTCTGCGGTTATCCTCGGCGTCATCCCTGTGGGCGGATGCGCTTTGAGGGCCTCTATGCCTCCTTCTCGCCCGCGTTTGAGCCATTGACTGACTGCCCCCTCACTGACTCCCAGCGCTACCGCGATATCCTTCTGTTGCCAACCCTTCTCTTTCAGCTTCCACGCTCGTTTCCGTCGCTCTTCTCGCCAATCGGCTTTCTTTGGTGCTCCCATACCTCCTATTCTAGCACACTTTACTTCCCCTTGCCGAGATCAGTAGATCATCCGTTTAAAAACAAGCCCGTCGAGACGGAGAAAGATCTCCTTCGCCTGCTTGCAAACACAGTAGGGTGGGTGTACAATCCGAAGTTGTCACCAGCCTACTCATGCTCAACAACACTATTCTCACATGATGGAGAAACTTCTTCTATGGGTCGTGTTTTAACCACTCTCCAGCGGCTGAAGGAAGGCTGCTTGGCGGTGCTCACCTCTCGCTTTGCTCGTTGGACAAAACCGCTCAGGACCTCCTTGCCGCTGGCAACATTCACTGATCTTGGCAGAAGCAGGTCCCAACTCATTGCAGAAAACGCCCTCTTACGCCAACAACTCATCGTTCTCAGGAGAGAGGTGAAACGGCCAGCTTTCACCAGGACCGATCGCATCCTCCTCGTCCTGCTGGCCAAGCTGGTTCGAAGCTGGCAACAGGCCTTGTTGATCGTGAAACCAGACACACTGCTCAGATGGCATCGGGAGCTCTTTCGCCAGTTCTGGAAGTACAAGTCCAAGGCTCATGCTCATAAGCCAAACGTAGCCTCAGCAACCATTGCCTTGATTAGGCAGATGGCGAGGGAGAATCGACTCTGGGGCGCTGAACGCGTTCGCGGGGAACTGTTGAAACTCGGCATCCATGTATGTAAGCGCACCATCCAGAAGTATATGAGGACAGTTCGCACCCACCAGCCACGAAGCCAGACGTGGGCGACCTTTCTGCGCAACCACGCCGCACAGATCTGGGCGTGCGACTTCCTGCAGGTCACTGATCTGTTCTTTCGACCGCTCATTGCCTTCTTCCTCATCGAATTGCAGTCACGCAAGGTCCTCCATGTCGGCGTCACACGCTCGCCGACCGATGCTTGGGTGGCCCAACAACTCCGGGAAGCCACTCCCTATGGGCAAGTGCCGAAATATCTGATCCGTGATAACGATAGCAAATTCGGGTCGTGCTTTGCTCGGGTGGCGAGGACAAGTCGCATCAAGATTCTCAAAACCCCCCTATCATGCGCCACGCGCCAATGCCATCAGTGAACGCTTCATGAGGAGTGTGCGGCAAGAATGCCTCGACCACCTGTTGATCCTTGAGGAGAAGCAGCTCCAGCGCGTGCTCAATGCGTATGTGGCCTACTTCAACCAGGCACGACCGCATCAAGGGATTGCGCAACAGATCCCTGAACAGCACAGATCGGTTCCTTCCGCTCAGGATGCAGGGAACAAGGTGATCGCTCTTCCTGTCATGGGTGGATTGCACCATGGCTACCACTGGGCAGCCTGAAGCGGGCCCTCGTGTGCGAGAGGACAGTTGGTGGACGAGGTCCATTCAGCTCGTAGCGTCATGGCTGAAGAGGTCTTTGGCAGACCTCTCCTGCAGCCTTTGCATGCCTTTCTTGATAGTCTGCTGCCCATACAGCCGTGTTTTCTCTTGTACATGAGAACCATTCCCCTGCTACTTCAATAGTAGAGTACCACCTGACAAAGACCAAGTGGAGGATTATGGAAGCCCAAGGGGTCTCTTCTCGAGCGGATGTCCTATGTAGCCAATACAGCTATCGCCGCATGAGTAAGGATTATGAGTATAAGATGAGTAGTAGCGAAAGTATGGTGTGTCTGACGATGATTCGGCTGCTGGTCAAACGCCTCGCCAGAACGGCTCAAGCAGCATCCGCAAAGGGCCGACTGCTTCACCGAGCACGATGGTCTCCTCTGGCTGTGAGTCGCCAACTGCTCCTGCTGATCGTCGAGACGTTTGTGCCAGCAGGAGCCAGCGTGGATCTGGTGATCGATGAAACACTGGAACGGCGGTGGGGCAGCAAGATCAGCAAACGCGGGCATTACCGCGATAGTGCTCTCTCTAGCTGAGAGCGGTCGGTGAGTAGCCCTGGCCTGCGATGGATCGTGATGGCGGTGGTGGTGACTCTCTCCTGGACCAAGCAACGCTCTTCCTTGCCCTTTTTGTGTGTGCTGGCCACGACCCCAGAAGTGAGTGCGACCTTGGGCAAGCGGCACAAAACAGTCGGCATGTGGGCGCATCAGATGGTCAGTTTGGTCCGCCGATGGCGAACTCTCCGCTCCATCAAGCTGATGGGCGATACCGCCTACAGTATCTTGGAACTAGGGCTGCATGCGAAAGCCCAGCAGATGACCCTGGTCACGACGGGCCGGTTGGATGCCGTGCTCCATGAGCCCCCTCCCGAACGCACCCAGCACACGATTGGTCGTCCCAGGGTGGTGGGCCAACGTCTTCCTTCCCTGCAACGGGTCTTACAGGACCCGGAAACTGTCTGGCAGAAGCTCACCTTGGACTGGTACGGCGAAGGGGAGCGGACTCTGGAGATCTGCACGGGAACGGCGTTGTGGTATCGCTATGGCTCTGACCCCCTAGCTATCCGGTGGGTGCTGACTCGTGATCCATCGGGCAAGCGTCCCCCCAAAGCCATCTTTTCCACTGACCCCACCCAGATGGCGGAACAGATTGTCAGTGACGAAATTTCGCGCTGGAGTCTGGAAGTGACCTTTGAGGAGGGTCGCGCCCAGTTGGGCATCGAGACGCAACGCCAGTGGTCGGATCGAGCCATTGAACGCTCGACTCCTCTGCTCTTTGGCCTCTACAGCCTCGTGACGCTCTTTGGGCGGGCGTTGCATCCTGATGGGCAGATTCCTGTCGCGCGTGTCGGCCTGGTATCGCAAGCAAACCGCCACCTTTTGTGACGTGCTCGCCGTCGTCAGGCGACGTCTGTGGGGCCAGGGGACTTTTCCCACATCACCCACTGATCCCGGCGTGGTTTTAGTACCCCGCTCTACTCTTGAGCGGTTGTCTTGGGCCGTCTGTTATTGAGTTGGAAATGTACAAAGTCGAGCTTAGGCCAGTTTGTCTTCAGAGCGCCAGGTTGTTTTCTTCTGGTGTATCGTTTTCCAAGAACAGATGGTCCAAGTAGCCAGCACAAGCACATCCACGAAAACGTGCTTTTGTCTGCGTTTATCCACCAGGACTAGACATGTGTTATCATGTGCGTGGAACTCTTTGTCAGGTCCACCACAAATCGGGGTTGAGCCGCCCCACAGGAGGGAGAAGGCAAGCCGTCGCCTCTACTCGGTATGAGTTCGACCCCAAATTTCGGATGGACCTCTTTGTCGTCAACGACGTGCGTCCCTGGATACATCTCCCTTGAGTGCTCGCGTCTTTCCAGCGAGGAAAGAGACGGGGTATGGTTGACCGTGTCGGACAACAACTAGGCAATTATCGTCTGGTGCGACTGCTTGGGCGAGGAGGCTTCGCTGAGGTCTATCTCGGCGAGCATGTCTATTTGAAACGCTATGCGGCGCTCAAAGTCCTGCACACGTCGCTCGAAGACGAGGAAGTGGACCAGTTCCTCTCTGAGGCACAGACGCTTGCCCGTTTGGAGCATCCCAATATTGTGCGAGTGCTTGACTTTGCTGTGGAGCAGGGGACACCCTACCTCATCATGGACTATGCGCCACGCGGAACCCTCCTCCAGCGTCACCCACGGGGTTCCTACCTGTCTCTTGAGACAACCGTGACCTACCTCACACAGGTGGCAGCCGCCTTGCAATATGCACATAACCACCAAGTCATCCACCGCGATGTCAAGCCCGGGAACATGTTGCTTGGTGCCCAGCAGCAGGTCATGCTCAGCGATTTCGGCATCGCATTGTTTACTCCTTCACCCGAACAACTCTCGACCCAGGGGAAGGAAGGGACGATCCCCTACATGGCCCCTGAGCAACTACATGGGAAACCCGGCTTTGCCAGTGACCAGTACGCGCTTGGCATCGTCGTCTACGAATGGCTCTGTGGTGTGCGTCCCTTTGAAGGAGCTCCCTGGCAAATCGCCTACCAACAGATCTCGGTTCCGCCTCCACGCTTGCGTGAGAAAGATCCTTCCTTGCCAGAGGCAGTCGAAGAGGTGATGCTCAAAGTCCTGGCCAAGGACCCGGGTGATCGCTATGTGAGCGTGCAACAGTTCGCTCAGGCGTTCAAGAAGGCCAGTGCTGTCAGTCCCCTGGACCTGCATATTGACTCCGAGGTGACTGCACCATTGAATCCTCTGGCTCCTGCAACACCGATTACCCGGACCGTCACTAGCGGGCGAGTCTTTGTCTCATCCTCGCCTGCCGATAATACCTTCGTGGCGCGCTTCATAACTGACTTACAGCAGCGCGAGATCACAGTCTGGCAGGAAGACCCAGATACGACCCAGAACCTACTTGCCAAGCAAGATGCGGTGCGGCAGACTATTCGCGCCGTTGATACAATACTGGTCGTCATCTCGCCTGCCGCGCGCTCCTCTCGCACGATCAAAGAGCATTTGCGTATCGCCAGTCTATATCAGCGCCGCCTGGTCTTTGTGTGGATAGCAGGAGAGGAGATCGCCGATGTGCTGCCGGAGGTATGGGGCACATCGATCCAGATTGACCTGATAGATGCTCGCCAGACCCGTTATCAGTTGGCCATCAATGAGGTGACGGCGGCCCTGCAAGAGGATGAAACACCAGTAGCGGAGCCATTGACTCCAAGGCCCGAGTTTGAGCCACGCAATCCCTATAAGGGACTGCGTGCCTTCACACGGGCTGATGCTGCGGATTTCTTTGGGCGAGATAGCTTGGTTGAACAACTCGTGGACAGGCTGAAGGCCATGCTCACGCCAGGACAACCTGGTAGATTACTTGCTGTCATCGGAGCAAGCGGGTCGGGCAAATCAAGCGTGGTGATGGCGGGTTTGCTGCCACGATTGCAGAAGGGCGCACTACCTGCAAGCCAGGCATGGATGTATCTGGAGCCAATGGTGCCAGGCACACACCCACTGGAAGCGCTTGCCCTCGCCTTCGCTCCTCGCTTCCCTGGTCGGAGTGTGAAGAGCATCCGTGAAGACCTGGAAGACGAGTCGGCACGTGGTCTGCATCTGTTGGCGAGCCAGTTCACCAAGGCGCCAGAGCAGCAGGTCGTACTCCTCATTGACCAGTTTGAGGAGTTGTTCACGCTCACGGCATCTGAACGTGAGCGGCAGCACTTCATCGACCTCCTGGTCACCGCAACCACGCAGCCCCATAGAGCTATCCTGGTCCTCCTCACGTTGCGCGCCGATTTTTATCATCGCCCCATGGCGTATCCTGCGCTCTTTCGACTGATAGAGGCCTATCAACAGTCAGTGCTTCCCATGGAGATAGCTGAATTGCGCGCCGTGATGAGGCGGCCTGCTGCGCTTCCCGATGTTCAACTGACCTTTGAGGGAAATCTGCTGGGAGATCTGTTGTTCGAAGTCCAGGGACAGATGAGTGCCTTACCGCTCTTGGAATTTACCCTTTATCAGTTGTTTCAGAGGCGCAAAGGTCACCTGCTGACACATGAGGCCTATCGTGAGATCGGTGGGGTGAAAGGCGCACTGGCGAAACATGCCGAGGAGACCTATACATTCCTGCCCTCTCAGCAACATCAGTGGCTCGCGCAGGCGCTATTCTTGCGCTTGATTGACCCAGGAGCAACTGAGCAGGACACGACACGCCGCCGCGCGACACGTTCTGAACTGCAACTACCCGACCATCGACAGACACTCATCCTCGATGAAGTGGTGGCTGCCTTCACCAACGCCCGGCTCCTGACCACCAATATGATAGCCGGTTCGCCCACTATAGAAGTCAGTCATGAAACCTTAATCCGTGAATGGAAACGTCTCTATGAGTGGCTACGCGAGGCACGGGAGGACATCCCCCTGCAACATGCGATCAGCGAGGATGCAGCCGCCTGGAAACAGCGTGGGCAGCCGGTGGATCGACTCTACCGGGGCTCGCAGCTTGCCGAGGCGCTGACATGGCGTGAGCGCAATTTGCCTAGCATTGATGAGGAAGCCTTCCTTGCTGCCAGCATTGGCGAGAGTGAACGCCAGCGAGCAGCAGAGCAGGAGCGACTTCGGCAGGAACGACAGCAGCGAACGCGCTCCACACGCAGGACAGTATTGGTCGGGGTGATCGGTGTACTGCTGGCAGGAATGATCCTGTTAGGAAACTACCTGCTCCAACTAGCAAAAGGACCACCCAATATCGCAGGAGCCTATCAGGGCCAGGTCTACAACACCTTCGCCAAAGTCCGTGCGCCCATGACGCTCTCAATTCAGCAGAACCAGACATCCATCCGTGGGCACTTTACGGTAGGCGCTCCCCTGTCAGGAAATGGCCAATTCACGGGAAGTGTTGATACGAAAGGCAATATCAAGTTTCTCGTTCGCAGTAAGGATGCAACGGCTGCGGCGCCTATCCTCTTTACGGGAGCAGTACAACCAGATAATACCCTGGCTGGAAGTTATTGTAGCGTGAAACTGAAAAACCAAACCCAATGCGACCCGACTATGGGCCGCGGAGTCTGGAATGCATCCCGATCAAAATCGGGTCTGACAACGACTACGGCATTTTTGGATCACTTGCGCCTTCTCCCTCTTTTATTGATATCTAAGCTTCTGCTACCTTTTTTGCTTTGGTGACCCGGAAGAGGCGAGCGCCCTGCTAGGCAACCACACCGCCTATGTGGAGCGCACGCATCTCACCTCACGCCAGATGAATGGACGCTTTGTGCGGAAGAGCCTTTCGTACTCCAAGCAACTCAGGCTGTTACGGGCCGCTCGTAGTTGGGAGGAATAGCTTCCAATATTCTTATTGTCAACGATACGGGTCTGTACTATACTTAGCAGTATAAATATTCTACATATGACTTTAAGTGCAGAATAATTCATTGCTTGCCGGAGCTCTATCAACCGATGAGAGTCATTTGCTTTGGGGTCGGAGGAGTCCAACATCGTGCAGGTCAGGCCAGAGATCTTCATCTCCTACGCAGACGAAGACGAAAACCTACGTAACAAACTCGAAATGCAACTCACCAGTTTGGAGCGTGAGGGTCTTATCACTATCTGGCATAAAGGCAAGCTTGATGCAGGAGAAGAACTGGAGCGTGAAGTCGATAGACACCTCAACAAGGCTCAAATCATCCTGTTACTGGTCAGTGCGTCTTTCATAGCTTCCTCTGCTTGCTACGATAGAGAGATGATGCAAGCCATGGACAAACAGGACATTGGAGAAGCTCGCGTCATTCCTATTATCCTCAGTCCGGTTGAGTGGAAGAGGGCGCGGTTTGGTGGGCTTCAACCCTTGCCTATGAGTGGTAAGCCTGTGACCATGTGGCAAAATCGTGACGAAGCGTTTCTAGAAATTGTTCAAGGGGTCCATAAAGCTATTGAGAAACTGACAGCAAAACCCTTAGCCAACCTTCCCACGGCTAATCCGACACAGAATATCCCTGACAAGCCTCTGGCAGGGCGAAAAGAGGAAACACCTGCAACGGATGAACGTCCTCTAACGACAACCCAACCAGATACCCAGCTGACTACAAATGCCACGCCTGCTGAATACTTCGATGTATTTCTGAGTTACTCGCATACCGATGCTGAATGGGTGGAAAATCTTGCGAAGCGTCTTGAGGATGAACAGGGCTTTCGTATCTGGCTAGACAAGTGGGTGCTGGTAGCAGGTCAGCCATGGCAGCAAGCAATGGCTCGCGGCATAGACTAGGCGGGTTGTTGTGCCGTCTGTATTGGCGAATATACACCCATCGGTTGGTTCAAACGAGAAATCGAGAGAGCACTTAACCGACAGACGAAAGTCCCATCGTTTAGGGTGATCCCTGTGCTTCTACCCGATGCAAAGAGGCTCAATGTGGATGATTTTCTTGAACTGAATTCGTGGGTCGATTTTCGTAGTTCTGACCAAGATTACGCATTTCATGTGTTAGTTTGTGGCGTGAAAGGTATTCCGCCTGGGAGATGGCCGCGCAAGTAAGGAATACCCTGTTCAAGCGCATGTGACTTACTCTTTTACTGAATATCTGAGCGGAGACTCCCAAGAAGGAGTTCGGATATGGCAGACCGTGTAGGCCAACAACTGGGTAACTATAATCTGGTCCGCTTGCTGGGGCAGGGCGGCTTTTCGGATGTCTATTTGGGTGAGCATATTCATCTAAACACGCAGGTTGCTATTAAAGTACTGCATACCCAATTGACGAGCGAGGACATAGAGAATTTTCGCACTGAAGCACGCACTATTGCGAGCCTAGTGCATCCTGGTATCATACGAGTCCTCGACTTTGGTGTAGAGAACAGCGTTCCGTTTCTAGTCATGGACTATGCTGCCAATGGCACGTTACGTAAACTTCACCCTAAAGGTGTTCCACTCCCTTTGATGACCGCAGTATCCTATGTCAAGCAGGTCGCCGCTGCTTTACAGTATATCCACGATCAGAAGCTAATTCACCGGGATGTCAAACCAGAGAATATGCTAGTGGGTCGTAACAACGAGATCCTGCTTAGTGATTTTGGCATTGCTGTGGTGTCCCATACTACACACTCTCAGGCCTCGTATGAAGTTATTGGAACTGTAACCTATATGGCACCTGAGCAGATCACGGGGAAGCCTCGTCCGGCAAGCGACCAGTATGCATTAGGGATCGTCCTCTACGAATGGTTATGTGGAGAACGTCCCTTTAACGGGCCTTTTGCTGAAGTTGCCTCCAAGCAGGTGATTACTCCCCCTCCGCTTTTGCATGAGAGGGTTCCTGAGATCTCACCTGCTGTTGAGATTGTAGTACTTACAGCACTCGCCAAAGAGCCACAGCAGCGCTTTGCCACTGTGCAGGCCTTTGCTAATGCTTTGGAGCAGGCTAGCAAGTTTGCACAGACCACTTTTGTGGCACAATTGCCTATTGCTTCATATATAGACCCGCTCTCTACAACGAAGCCCAAAGACCCTTCATCATTACCACCTACATCTCCTGTTCCTTCAAAGGAACAAACACTGCCAGTCGCCCCACTTCTCGATAGTTCGGTGAGTGACCTTCCAACTGCGCGTGTCCCACTCGAACCTTCGGTTTCGCCAAAAGAGCAAATGCCGCTAGTGGCTCCAATAGATAAGTGTCCGTATTGTAATGCCGAAACACGACCAGGAGATAATTTTTGCCTGAATTGTGGCAATCGCCTTCTTCCAGCACCTCCCTCATATCAACAGGTACCGCCTATCATAGGTGGCGATGCCACGCAGTCAGCTTTTGAGCCAGTTTCCAATGATAGAGCAGTTGCGGATCGAGGGGATTTGCCCGAATCTCTGATGGGAAGTCTCCTTTCGCCTAGTGTTATAAGTCCAGGGACTGATGTAGATGCATCATCCGTTATTGCCCCTGGGACTTCTGTATCTTCGCCTCCACCCACCAGTATGGGTTCAACTGTAGCTACTGATCAGGCCAAAGAACAAGCATTGAAAGAGGGAGACACCTACTACAGAGCCAGACGATATGAAGAAGCGTTAGCAGTCTATGATAGGGTCATTCAAATGGACCCTCGTGATGCACGCGCTTACAGTAACAAAGGCAATGCCCTACGAAAGCTCAAACGCTATAAGGAAGCTTTAGAAGCCCACGAACGCGCCTTAACTATCGAACCCAAAAGTGCTTTCGTTTGGATCTCCAAGGGGAAGATATATTACTCTTCGAAGCGCTTTGATGAGGCGCTGGTTGCCTACAACCATGCTTTAGCCATCAATCCCAACAACCCTGTCATCTGGGCCTCCAAAGGCAACGTGCTCTATGCTTTGAAACGCCATCACGAGGCATTAGATGCCTATGACTCTGCTTTGGCCATTACTCCCGATGATGCTTCTACCTGGGCAGCAAAAGGGGAGGTGCTCTATAGACAAAAGCGCTACCATGAGGCACTAGAAGCCTACAACCGTGCCCTGGCAATCACTCCCGATGACGCAAGTATATGGCTTGCCAAAGGCAACAAGCTCTACAAACTGAAGCGCTATGATGAAGTCCTGGCCGCCTACGAGCAAATCCTGGCTATCACCCCCAACAAGGCGTCTATCTGGAGCAATAAGGGCAATGTGCTTTATCAGGTGGAGCGTTACAATGAGGCATTGGAGGCCTACAACAAGGCCTTGACTATCACCCCTAGAAATGCACGCATCTGGAGTGATAAAGGAGCTGTGCTCTACAAACTGGAACGCTACAATGAGGCCCTGGATGCCTATAAATTCGCTCGATTTCTCGATCCCAATGACGCTTCTATCTCCCATAGATATGATATGCTTCGTGATCGACTCCGTGACTTGAAACGTCGCCAAGAGGAGCCTGTACATGATCAAAAGCCAGGGCAGACTAAATTTAAGGCACCTAGCTCCGATGATCGGCCAACCAGTCACCCTGACAGTGGTCAGGCTGACCATGCAGTTCCCCCTCATCAGGAGAAAAACGCGGAGGCGAAAAAAGGAGCAGAAAGTAAGCAGTTTGATGTATTTCTGAGTCATTCACATACGGATGCCGAATGGGTAGAGAAAAACCTTGCTGTGCGCCTTGTAGATGAATGCGGTTTTCGTGTTTGGCTGGATAAGTGGATGTTGATACCAGGGCAGTCTTTTGTTCAGGGGATGGCACGCGGCATAGATCAGGCCCACTGTTGCGCAGTCTGTATTGGTGAACATACGCCACTTGGCTGGTTCAGACAAGAAATTCAAAGAGCACTTAATCGACAGGCGAAAGATCCATCCTTTAGAGTTTTCGCCATACTTTTACCTGGTGCAAAGGATGTCAATGTTGATGATTTTCTTGAACTGAATATCTGGGTAGACTTTCGGAGTTCGGATACTGCGTATGCGTTTCACGTATTGGTGTCGGGCGTGAGAGGTGAACCGCCAGGAAAATGGCCTCCGAAAGAAACACTTACTATGAAAACAAGCGCCGATGTTGAAGCTAAACTGCGGGAATTACATCGATTTAAGCAAGAAAATTGGGTTGATCCGAGTATAGCGGTGGAATTTCAGCGAACGGTTCTGAAGAAATTCTGGCTTGACTTTGACGAGAGTGAGGGACAACAAGAATGAAAGAGTATAGAAATGATTTATTCCTCGACTATAGTCGTACTGATGCTGAACTTGTTCAACTTCTAGCCTCGGAATTGAGTGATGCTGGTATTCGTGTCTGGTTTGGCCAATGGGAACTTGTTCCAGGGCAAGATGAGACTGGCTTACTAGAGGAAGCGATTGAGCAATCAAGAGCCATTGGCGTTTGCGTTGGACGCAGACGGAGCGGCAAGCTGGATGATCAAATACTGAGGGCGCTATTGTCAGCACGGCAGGCTAATCTATCCCCTGTGGCAATCCCGATACTGTTACCTGGAGCTGATGCTAACAACATACCGTCGCCTCTTGTAGGAGAAGCGTTTGTTGACTTCACAGCAGGTATAAAAAACCATCAGGAGATCGGCAAGATCATAGCAACAATTTTCGGGGAAGAAGCCACCCACCAGTTATTCACTGAATTAGAAGAAGGAGATGCTCTTAGAGACATTGGTGATTTGCAAGAAGCCCTTGATCACTTTGAGAAGGCATTAGTAGTTGCCCCTGCTACATTTGGGCCTAAACACCCGCTTGTAGCATCAACGCGCAATCGGATTGGTGGCTTACAACAAGAACTTGGAGACCTTGAAAAGGCACGGCAAGAATTCGAACAAGCTCTGGCAGTAGATACTTCTGTCTATGGGAACTTTCACTCTATAATTGCGCGAGATTTGAACAATCTTGGCAGCGTTCTCGCTGATTTGGGAGAGTGGACCGACGCACAGGAATATTACGTGCGAGCATTGAGCATCGCTGAAACTAGATACGGCTTGAATGATCCTAGAGTTGCTACAATTCGGGGAAATCTGGGGTTAGTACTTAAAAACCTTGGCGACCTTGCTGGAGCCAGGGCTGCTTTTGAGCAAGCATTGGCAATTGACAAAGCGAATTTTGGACCTGATGATTCCAAAGTCGCTACTGATATCGCCAATCTTGGGGGAGTGATGAGTGATCTGGGCAAATTTGCAGAGGCTAAAACTGCATTTAAGCAAGCTTCTGAAATCTTTATCAAAGCTTTAGGTGCTGACCATCCTCTTTCAATCATAGCGGAGCAAAACTTGTCCACGCTCCTTTTGACTATGAAGGGTGACAACGAAGACTATGAGTGGGCCGAAGAGAGTTTCCAAGAAAATCTGAGCATGGCCCCTCAGATAGGATAGCGCAGAAATATCAACTACTTGCTAGGGAATCTTGGCTCAGTCGTTGGTAGTCGTGGAGATTATGAGCAGGCTGAAAAATACTTGCGAGAGGGTCTGGCTCTGGCTCGGCAGTTAGGGCATCGTAAGAGGATCAGTACTCTGTTCGCTAATCTTGGTGCACTTGAGATCAAGCGTGGAGACTATCAACAGGCTGAAAAGTATCTGCAAGAAGGCCTGGCATTGGCTGATCAGATGGGGTACCGCGAGAATATCAGTCTCTTGCTAACCAATCTGGGGACGTTAGCACGTAAGTGGAAAGACTATGCTCATGCGAAAGAGTACTTCCAGAAAGGTCTGACCATAGCCCGCGACATGGGCCACCGTGAGAGAATTTGTACCTTGCTTGCCAACCTGGGCACGCTGGCTCGGGAAGAGGGCGATTATGCTCGTGCGAAAGGGTACTTTCAAGAAGGCCTGGTTATAGCTCGCCAAATGGGACATCAGGAGAGGATCGATAGTTTGCTCGCCAATCTGAACGCGTTGTAGCCGCATTATATAATCAGGGTTCCAGGCCAAAACTTCGGATGCATACGAATGAGAAAGAGAGGGCTTATCATAGCTATGATGACTCCTGCCAACCAGGCGCGTTTAATTGTGTTGGCTAGTGGACAACCCATCCCCTTAACCTGGAAGGTGACGCTCGTTGGACGCCAGGACCCGACACTAGGTATATTCCCCGAGATTAACCTGGCCGACAACACGGTAGCCGGGCGTCACGCCTACCTGCGGAATGATCAAGGAACATTCACGGTGGAAAACGTCGCTTCTCTTCACCTGACACGCCTCAATGGAACCGACTTGCCGCCACATCAGGAACACCTCCTCACTGACGGCGACATTCTGCACTTCGGCGCAGTTGCACTGCGTTTTGAGCTGTACTGAGGATAGCGTTGATCGGTAGGGGCTGCCGAAAGAATGCAATGCTGGCGGGTGCGGGGCTCAATGAGCGGTCAGACTGTTACCAGCACGTCATGAGGTCCGTAATCCATACATCGTGTCCTATATGCCTATGTCCAATACTTCAACCGAGCCAAGCCGCATCAGACAACAGATTCCAGAACAGTACGGTGAGCCTGTTCTACCAGGTCATGGCTGTGGCAAGATCCTCTCCTTTTCGGTCCTGGGTGGATTGCACCACGATTACCGCAGAAGTGCTTGAGCTCTTCCATGGGTGGGAAGAAGCGAGTGGCTGAGTTGTGTGGAGTGCGCCTCATCTGGGAAGTTGCATACCGTTAAGTCCCCCTGCCGTTTTTCTCAGCTGAATGAAACTCACAAGAGGTAGCCGCCTTTCATGGTGAGAATGCTTCATTCTTCGAAGAGCGAGGCTTTGTCATGACTTCACTTTACTCGCATGAGAAGCATCAAAGGAGAAGGTTACTGAAGAGATCAAACCTCCATTTTTTCGGCAGATTGTGCTGGCTACTTAGGTCATCCGTTCGAAAAAAGAAGCTCATGAGAAGGGAATGTCTGCTCCCTCTCTGCATGGTGTGCGGTGACCAGGAAACGGGAAGAAGAAGCAGTGAGACCGAACCAGAGGAACCAACGGCAAGCCAGAGCTCGCGTGTGAGGCGGCAGTGTGCGTCGACGAGAGGGGGACGGCCCCTCATTCTATCATATCTATAATGATACAGAGATAACGAAATATTAGATTCTAAAAGACACATTACGTGACAGGCAGACATGTGAGGCCACCTTCCTTTTTCGGGAGGGGCATGCTTCCTTGTGGGAAGACCAGACGGAGTGACCTCTCCCAGATACTCATAGTATAAAAGCAGGTACCAGGCTCATGGAAGACAGATCATGGAACAGCAGGAAAACGTTTCACCCGTGATTTCATTTCATGGTTTGCCTTCACGACGACTGCAGAAAGCCCTTCAAGAATATAAATAGTATAAATAACTTAGCAATAGTCAATTACACTATAAATCGACGGAACCGACGGGATTCGAACCCGCGATCTTCTGCGTGACAGGCAGACATGTTAGGCCACTACACCACGGCTCCTGGCGCACCTTCATTTCAGTTGATCCTTCCGGTGCGAATATGATCATACCAGAGGGAAGATTATCCTGTCAAGCCTTCCGGCTACCAATTTCTTGATATCCCTCGTTTCTCTTCTTAGAGTTCCCTACATATCAAACCTTCTTTTCTTCTCTCATAGGAGCCATCTATGATCGAAACCACCTCTTCACAAACTCAAGGGCAACCTGCCCAGGTGCCGCCAGCCGCTACCGACAGCACAACTACCTGCACCATTTGCGGTGCTGCCTACATCCCTACACCACATAACGAAGAACTCCTGCAAGCAACACCACTTGCTCTGGAATCTGCATTCATGAGCATGTGCCACTTCTGTTTCCGTTGCAGGCGCCCTGCCTGTCCCATGTGCTGGGATGCCGTACATCGCGTATGCGCAGCCTGTGTACAAGAAGCCGGGCTGCCTTTCCGCGTCCAGGTAGCACCCCTGGAAGGCACCCTATTCCCCCAACCAATAACACCTGCTCGTCCGGCCCAAATCGTTCACAATGACCAGCAGGCACCACGGTTTGTCTGTACCCGTCCTGGCCTCTTTCATATAGCAGTGCAGCCTCCCCATAGCATCTCAACCGCCGAAACAATCGAAATGCCTGTACTGGACTCCTCCAAGCAAGTCTCCCAGGAAAAACAGCAGGAACAGAACACTTCACAAGAGCAAGAAGCTCCACGGATACAGGAACTGCCAGCGTCCCAACCTGTCCCGCAAACCAATACACCTGCAGGAGGCAGGACATGGCCGAAAATCTTGAAAACAATTGACCATGCCATAACCGTATTGGCAGTCATCACCTTGTTCAGCATTGCCATAATACTGCCCTGGGCGGAGTATTCACCAACAGTAAATAGCCTGGTGAAACAACTGCTGCATGTTGACATACGCAGCGAAATCGCGTATCTCTTGCACATGATACGCCAGTTCCATTATTAAGACATGCAAGCAATAAGGGATGCCACGCCTGACAATCTTCGAAACTATTTCTTTGCCGCCGAGGGCAGTTGCTCCTCCTGCGTTTCCTGCTTGCTAGCAGGAGAAATCACATCATGCTGTGATGAAGCAGGTAGTCGCCTGGCATACTGCTTACTGAAGCGCGCCCGCAGCACCCAGAGGAAACCCTCG
>WNGK01003049.1_pt1 | contig 18179 bp, 12 predicted proteins | sample 5400601 | NCBI WGS metagenome assembly WNGK01 (sample SAMN13153376, study PRJNA577476) | soil metagenome | isolation source: 60 cm soil or saprolite under Garry oak tree replicate 1 | place: USA:California | collected 2016-06-15
GCGGTAGACCAAAAGCTAACAGTCTCATGTCAAAGAGCAACCAATTAGGTAAAGCAATCCGGGCGCTCCGGCGTCACAGTAGAAGTCTATTTTCTTCTACGATTGACATCGGCTCTCACTTCATAGATGAACTCTGAACTTCTAGTTACATGAAAACTGAAGTCAAGGAATTATCTCCAACACGCAAACAGATCGATATTGAGATCGAACCCGCCGTAGTTCGTGCAGCTTACGATCGCATCAGCGATCGTTACGCTAAGGCTGCGAACGTGCCGGGCTTTCGTCCCGGTCATGCACCACGCGGCGTGGTGCGTACCCGATTCAAGGATCAGATTCGCAGTGAAGTTTTACGCGAGCTGATTCCGGAAGCTGTGCAAACAGCAGTCGAAACGAACAAGCTCGAACCTCTCGGCGAACCTGAGCTTGATCTGGAAACTGCGGAAGGTCTTGACCCTCTGGGCGAGAGACCGATTTCGTTTCACGTTAGCCTGGAAGTCCTGCCGGAGATCAAACTCCGCGAATACCGTGGACTAAAGGTCGAACGGCGTACGCGGCCCGTGAAAGACGAAGATATCGATCAAGCAATCGAGTCGGTGCGCGAAAGCTCGGCCTCGCTCCAGCCGGTCGAGGACCGCGGCGCGAAACCGGGCGACACAGTCACTGCAAACTTTTATGGCAAATTCCTAAATGATCCGAATGCGGAGCCAATTAATGTGGAGGATGTTGACGTCGTTTTGGGCGGCGAAGGCGTCGTCCGAGAGATCACGGACAAGCTGACAGGCATGAAACCCGATGAGGAAAAGACCTTCCGAGTGGATTATCCCGCGGATTTCACCTCGAAAGCCCTGGCCGGCAAAGAAGTCGAATACACAGTCAAAGTAAGCGCTCTGCGCATTAAGGAACTGCCGGAACTTGACGACGAGTGGGCAGAGAGCCTTGGTGACGAGATTGAATCGCTGGCGCAATTGCGGACAAAGGTTCGTTCCGATCTTGAGCAGCAGGCAAGGAAAGAAGCCGATGCCAAGGTTCGAGCCCAGCTGGTGCGCGCGCTTGTTGAATCACATCAGTTCGAATTACCGACACGCCTGGTTGAGCACCAGACCGAACATCAATTGGAATCGGTGGTGCGCGACATGATCGGTCAAGGCATCGACCCGCGCAATCCAAAGCTTGATTGGGACAAGGCACGCGACTCTTTGAAGGAGCAAGCGGGATACGATTTACGTAGTTCGCTGCTCCTCGAACGGATCGCTGACGAAGAAAAGATCGAAGTAAGCAATCAAGAGATCGATGATGAAATCAACGTCATTGCCGACGCCTCGCGACAGTCGCCGGAACAGGTGCGTGCTATCTTGACAAAGCAAGGAGGCGAACGTAGCATCGCTGGCAGGTTGCGTAATCGCAAAGCGCTCGACTTCTTAGTCGCGAATGCGAAGGTAACCGACGAAGAGTGGGAGGAAGAAAGACAGGAGTCAGAAATCAGCAGTCAGAACTCAGAATAAACAGCGCCCGGGCTTTTTCTTCTGCTTACTGTCTACTGCTTGCTGCCTCCTGATTTACTATGGCTCTGATTCCGATGGTCGTTGAGCAGACGTCGCGCGGCGAGCGCGCGTTTGATATCTACTCGCGACTCTTGAAAGACAACATCATATTTCTCGGCACCCCGATCGACGATCAGATCGCCAACTTGATCGTAGCCCAATTGCTTTTCCTGGAAGCGGAAGATCCGGAAAAGGACATTAACCTCTACATCAACTCACCCGGCGGATCGGTCACTGCGGGCTTGGCAATCTATGACACGATGCAATTCATTCGGCCTGACGTGACCACGATCTGCGTCGGCATGTGCGCTTCAATGGGCGCGCTGCTGTTGACGGCCGGCGCAAAAGGCAAGCGATTCGCGCTGCCGAACTCGAGGATTTTGATTCATCAGCCCTCCGGTGGCATGCAGGGGCAGGCAACCGACGTTCGTATTCATGCCGAAGAACTCATCCGTATTCGCGAACTGACATCCCAAATTCTCGCTAAGCACACGGGTCAGAGTCTTGAGCAAATCGAGCTCGACGTTGAACGCGATCGATATTTATCTGCCGTTGGAGCCAAGGAATATGGTTTAATAGACGAGGTGATCGCGCACCGGGAGTAAACCGGACGTAGCCCAAGTGACCAGATTGTGAACTTGCGTCTAAAATGATTGCCAGAATGAAAGCCAGAGGAGTTCGTTGTTCGTTCTGCGGAAAGTCCCGCGGCGAAGTTTCGGACATTGTTGCCGGCGCCCCCCATGCTGCCAAAGCGCGACGCCGGAATAAGAGCTCGTTTATCTGCAACGAATGCGTCCGTCGCTTTAATCAAGTTCTGACGAGCAATGAAGTCAACGACCCGCTCGTCCTGGCCTCAACCCTGAAATAACCCAACAGCCTCAGATGGAGTTCCCCAGACTATGGTAAGACGAACTGACGACACGCTGCGCTGTTCCTTCTGCGGCAAATCGCAGAACGAAGTAAAGAAACTCATTGCCGGTCCGACGGTTTACATCTGCAATGAGTGCATTGACATCTGCAATGAGATCATAACCGACGATCAGCAGGCTGAGTCGGTAGCATCACGCCCGCCCTTGCCGAAACCTGGTGAGATCAAGGCTTTTCTGGACGAATACGTTATTGGCCAGGACGAGACTAAGAAGCGGCTGGCCGTCGCCGTCTATCAGCACTACAAGCGCATCGAGCTGGCGCGCCGCCGCGCTGAGGTCGAGATTCAGAAATCCAACATTGCCTTAATTGGTCCGACCGGCACCGGTAAGACTTTACTGGCGCAAACCTTGGCGCGCATGTTAAGCGTGCCTTTTACCATCGTCGACGCGACGACGTTGACTGAGGCCGGCTATGTTGGCGAAGACGTCGAGAATATCATTCTGAAACTTCTGCAGGCGGCGAATGGCGACGTCGAGCGCGCACAGCAGGGGATCATCTACATAGACGAGATTGATAAGATTTGCCGGAAGGACGAAAACCCTTCGATCACGCGGGATGTGTCCGGCGAAGGTGTGCAGCAAGCGCTTTTGAAGATTCTGGAAGGAACTGTCGCCAACGTTCCGCCGCAGGGCGGACGTAAACATCCGCATCAGGAATTCTTTCCCGTTGACACCACAAACATTCTGTTCATCTGTGGCGGTGCATTTGTCGGATTGGAAAAGGTTATCGAGCGTCGGCTGCGCAATAAATCGCTCGGGTTCCACGCCGAGGTGAAGACCGGGTCCCAGCGACAGGCGGACGCGCTTGCTCACGTACAGCCGGAGGACCTGATTCGCTATGGCCTGATTCCGGAGTTTGTCGGGCGATTGCCAGTTGTAGGCGTGTTGCATGAACTGGATGAAGCCGCCCTAATCAAAATCCTTACCGAGCCGAAGAACGCGCTGGTCAAGCAGTATCAGAAGAAGTTCGACTTTGACAGCGTGAAACTGCGCTTCACCGAAGACTCGCTGCGGTTCGTGGCGCGGCAGGCGCTGGAGCGAAAGGTTGGGGCACGCGGCTTGATGATGATCCTGGAAGAGCTTCTGCTCGACGCCATGTACACCCTTCCTTCGCAAAAACGCGTAAAAGAATTCGTCATCACCAGCGAGATGGTAGAACGCCGCCGCGCCATGCCCGGCGAAGGCCTGGCTGGTGTGGACGACGCCGCGGCATAGTTCCCCCACAAAAATATCGCGACTCACGTGTCAGTAGCAGGATCGGGACAAATGGTTTACAATCGGCGCAGCTACGGAAAAGGGCGAGGCGGCAAGGGCAACTCGCCCTTATTTCGCAGCCAACGACGACGCAATTGCTAAACTGAGAGAGAAGGCGCATTCGTCGTTTTATCATAGAGTCCTGACAAAGTTGCCCCAGGAGCCGTCGAACCCCAGATTTCAGCAGTAATAATCATGGAAGAATATTCGGACCATACCCCTTCTGACATCATGCGTTGCCCAATGGTGCCCATTCGCGACGTGGTCATCTTTCCGTTTACCAAGGTCGCATTCAAGATTGGTCGCCCCGGTTCAGTGCGCGCGCTGGAAATGGCGCTGGAGTCGAACCGCACGATCTTTCTTGCGACGCAGCACGACGCTACGGTCGATGAACCCGCCCCTGAACAGATCTACAGCGTGGGAACGATTGCTCGCATTCTGCAATCGCAAAAACAGGAGAATGGCCAGATCAAAGTTGTAGTGGAAGGTCGCGAGCGTGCGACTACAATTCGCGTCGAAAATAACAACGGAGCATTTACAGCACTCGTCCGTCGGGCACCGGTCGTAAACGAAGAAGGAGTGCGCGCTGAGGCGCTGGTTCAAAAGATCGCACAATTGATCGAACAACATCTCCGGCTCGCTCCCGATGTTCAGCCGGATGCATTGCAAACGGCGATGCGCAATGCTGATTCGTCGCACATGGCCGACGCGTTAGCCTCGCAACTGCGCATTTCAGTTGAAGACAAGCAGGGATTGCTGGAACTTTTCTCCACCCAAGCTCGACTGGCGCGATTGATTGAGATTTTGGAGATTGAACTCGACAAACGCCAGCTCGATCGCACCATCCAGACGCGCGTAAAGCGGCAGATGGAGAAGGCGCAGAAAGAGTATTACCTTAACGAGCAAATCAAAGCGATTCACAAAGAGCTGGGTCGTAAAGACGAACGCGCCGAACTCGATGAGCTGAAGAAAAAGATCGAGGATGCGGGCATGACCGAAGAGGCGAAAGAAAAAGCCTTGCAGGAATTGCATCGTCTGGAAGCGATGCCGCCGATGTCGGCTGAGGGCACGGTTTCGCGCACCTATATCGACTGGCTGGTCAGCGTACCATGGAAAGCGAAATCTAAAGAGATCAAGGATCTAACTAAAGCCGAAGAAGTCCTCAATGAAGATCACTACAGTCTGGAAAAAATCAAAGAGCGAATCCTCGAATATCTGGCCGTGCGCCAGTTGGTAAAGAATCCGAAGGGCTCGATTCTCTGTTTTGTTGGTCCGCCGGGAGTCGGCAAGACCAGTCTGGGTAAATCGATTGCCCGCGCGACCGGAAGAAAGTTTGTGCGCTTGTCGCTTGGCGGCGTGCGCGACGAAGCCGAGATTCGCGGTCACCGTCGCACTTACATCGGCGCGCTGCCCGGACAGATCATCCAGATGATGAAGAAGGCTGGGACAGTCAATCCGGTTTTGCTGCTGGATGAAGTTGACAAGCTGGGCACCGATTTTCGTGGCGATCCGAGTGCAGCTTTACTCGAAGTTCTCGATCCGGAACAGAACCACATGTTTCAGGATCATTACCTCGACGTTGAATACGATCTTTCCAAAGTTTTCTTTATCGCCACGGCAAATGTGCTTCATACAATTCCGCCGGCACTGCAGGACCGGCTGGAGGTGCTGCGCCTTTCCGGCTACACCGAGCGCGAAAAGCTGGAGATCGCGAGACGGCACCTGGTACCAAAGCAAGCGGAAGCCAACGGCCTCCGGAACGAACAATTCGTGTTTACGGACGAAGGGATTCTGGAGATCATTCGCCATTACACACGCGAGGCCGGCGTACGTAACCTCGAGCGCGAGATCGGTTCGTGCTGTCGCAAGATCGCGCGTAAGTTTGTCGGCGAAAGCGTGGGTGCGGACTTTAAAGACGAGATTGGCGCAGATCGAGTCCACGAGATGCTTGGTCCCATCAAGTTTCGGCAGCAAGGGGTCGCCGCAGAGAGTGAGATTGGCCTGGCGACCGGACTGGCCTGGACTGAAGTCGGCGGTGAAGTGTTGCAGATAGAAGCCACGCTGGTGAAAGGCCGCGGCGCGGTAACCTTGACCGGTAAACTCGGCGACGTGATGCAGGAATCGGCGCAAGCGGCGCTGACGTGTATCAAAGCGCGCGCTGAACGGCTGGGCATGAGTTTGGATTTCATCCGCAAACGCGACTTGCATATACACATCCCGGAGGGCGCGATTCCAAAAGATGGACCGTCCGCGGGCATCACGATGGCGACCGCAATGGCATCCGCGCTAATGCGCGTGCCGATCCGGAAGAATGTGGCGATGACCGGCGAGATTACTCTGCGCGGGCGAATCCTGCCCATCGGCGGAGTGAAAGAAAAGCTTCTGGCGGCACATCGTTTTGGCATCGATACTATTCTGTTGCCGAAAGACAACGAAAAGGATCTGCCGGAAGTGCCCGAGGAAGTCCGCAACGCGTTGAACATCAATTTCGTTGAGACGATTGATGAAGTCATCACGCTGGCGCTCGAAGAGCAACAACCAACGCCAGAGGCCGTGGTTACCGAGGCGCCGCCCTTGTGGACTACCGAGCCACCGCCCGGGCTGCAAACGCCCGCGGAACAGTAAAACTTTTCAAGTTTCCAGTTTTGAGTGTTCGGGTTATCGGAAGTTGTTTTCGGGCAAGCGCGCCCGGAGACTTTCGCTGTTCGGCAGTCTCTTAACCTTCAAATAGGAGCAACAATGAGCAAACAGGAAGACGCAAACTTGATTCTGAAGCTTTACGATCTTCGACGCGAACCGGTAATGCGCGAAGCGCGTAACTGGTTCTTTACTTTCGACCCGAAGAGCGTGAATGACTACATGGAAGCTATGATGGGCGAGCACAGCGGACACGCACGCATGGTTATCTCTTACTGGGACATGGCGGCCTCGCTGGTGAACAATGGCGCGATTGATGAACAAATGTTCAATGACGCTAATGGCGAACACCTCTTCGTCTTCGCCAAGATTGAGCCGATTCTTGAAGAACTGCGCCAGACGACCAATCAGCCGGATTTCTTGCGACACTTTGAAACATTAGTCAGGCGTATTCCTGACAATCGAGAAAAGTTGGCGGCAATGCGCGAGCGCATTAAAGCGATTCAGGGAATGATGGTTGAGCGGGCAGCCAAGGCAAAGGCGGCCGCCGCTCCTGCCTGATTCGGATTACGGGCAAGGCGATTGAGCTTGACGGTAAACCCGTCAATCGGAGTTCTCTGCTACTTGCAGAATGAAGATTACGAGCGCCGAATTCCTCAAGAGCGCCTTCAAAGAAATTGATTGGCCTGACGATGCAACGCCCGAAATCGCATTCCTCGGTCGTTCAAACGTGGGCAAATCAAGCCTGATAAATTCATTGTTGGGCGTCCGCGGCCTGGCCCGGACGTCGTCCACACCGGGACGTACGCGGGCGCTCAATTTTTTCCTAATCAACAGGCAATTTCGGTTTGTTGACTTACCCGGTTACGGATTTGCGCGCGCGCCGAAACAGATGAAAGCGGACTTGGGCGCAGCGGCAACTGATTACCTTGCCAATCGCGAGCAGCTTGTGCTATCAATTCAACTCGTTGATTCGCGTCACGAACCCACGAACCAGGATTTGCAGCTTCACGACTGGCTTGAACATCATCGGAAGCCACATTTGATCGTCGCCACAAAATCCGACAAGCTGTCAAACAATGAATTGCGCAAGAACATAGATCGCTCCAGACAGTCGCTCGACAGGGATCGGCTCATTCCATATTCAGCGATTACCAAACGCGGACGCGAGGAAATCTGGAGCGCAATCGAAAAGTCGTTGAAACGCTAGATCAAGGGGCCGGACTGCGACGTATATTAAAGGCTTAAGGGACTCAAGGAGCAGATTTCGTACATTCTTCCTTGCGCTTTTTCAACTTTTGTTTAGAATTAGAGTTCCCTGAGTCATAGTAAGGAAACCAAAAGAACAAAAACCAGGTAGTTTGTCCGACCTTGACTGAGTTTGAGATCTGAGCGAGACCACGCATACCGCGCCAGCTGGCATCCAAATCTAACGACTATCTTATATTGATTGGATTCCGAGGCTTGGCGGTGAGATTAACAAACTCAGTCATCGCGACGGGAAGCCCCCACACGAGCTTCCCCGAGTTCGCGAAAAGTTCCGCGAGGAATGGCTTCCCTTTTGACCGGCACCATTGAAATCAATTGACATTGTAAAACCTGACTAAAAAGCGCGCGGCGAAATTCTGCTGCGCATGAAAGAACTAATATGGCAAACAAAAGACGCACCAATAATGACAGCGACAATGGCGGCGGCGTCGCCACTGCTGAAGCACCACCGGAAATCTCTGTGGGTGGAGACGGCAAGCAAGACGTTTTCAACTTGTCCGAACTCAAAGAGATGTCCATCTCAAAGCTCACGCAGGTTGCCAAGGGCATGGACGTTCCCGGCGCGACCGGAATGCGCAAGCAGGAACTTATCTTCAAGGTGCTGGCGGCACAGACTGAGAAGAGCGGACTGATCTTTTCTGAAGGCGTGCTGGAAACGCTGCCCGACGGGTTTGGCTTTCTCCGCGCTCCTGAATACAACTATCTGCCCGGCCCGGACGACATTTATGTCTCGCCGTCCCAGATTCGCAAGTTTGACTTACGCACCGGCGACACCATCAGCGGTCAGATTCGGCCGCCCAAAGAAGGCGAGCGCTATTTCGCGCTCATTAAGGTCGAAGCGATTAACTTCGAGTCGCCTGAGCAGGCCCGCGAAAAGGTCTTCTTTGACAACCTGACGCCACTCTATCCCGATGAAATGCTCAAGATGGAGGTGGGACCCGAAAATCTCTCCGCGCGAGTAATTGATCTGGTAACGCCGATTGGCAAGGGTCAGCGTGCTCTTATCGTTTCGCCGCCGCGTACCGGTAAGACGATGCTGCTGCAAACCATCGCCAATTCGATCACGCAGAATCATCCGGAAACGACTTTGATTGTCTTGCTGATTGACGAGCGACCTGAAGAAGTTACCGACATGCAGCGGTCGGTTCAGGGTGAAGTGATTTCATCGACTTTCGACGAGCCGCCGACGCGTCACGTGCAGGTGGCAGACATGGTTATTGAGAAAGCCAAGCGCCTGGTGGAACACAAACGCGACGTCGTGATCCTGCTTGATTCGATCACGCGGCTGGCGCGCGCGCACAACGCTGTCGTGCCGCCCAGCGGTAAGATTCTCTCCGGTGGTATTGATTCAAATGCGCTTCAGCGACCCAAGCGTTTCTTCGGCGCGGCGCGCAACATCGAAGAGGGCGGCTCGTTGACGATCATCGCCACCGCGCTCATCGACACCGGGTCGCGCATGGACGACGTAATCTTTGAAGAGTTCAAAGGCACCGGCAATTCCGAAATTCATCTCGATCGCCGGCTCAGCGACAAGCGTCTATTCCCCGCAATCGACCTGCAAAGATCCGGAACGCGCAAGGAAGAACTGTTGATTCCTAAGGACGACTTAAGCCGTGTCTGGGTCATGCGTCGGGTGCTGAATCCGCTTTCTCCGACCGAGCAAATGGAAGTTGTGCTCGAGCGACTCGAAAAGACCAAGTCAAACGCGGAGTTTCTCGCATCGATGCAAAGCTAAAAGCAAGGATGAAGAATGAAGGCGAAAGGATGAAAGACTTTCAATTCGATAGTTAATCTTTCATCCTTCCTACATCCTTGCCCGCATGCGCGTCGCCATTCTTTCATCTGAGGCAGTTCCCTTCGCTAAAACGGGCGGCCTTGCAGATGTCACCGGAGCGCTAACCAAAGCGCTGCACACCGAAGCTATTGATTCCTTTCTTGTCGTTCCACTCTACGATCAGGTCGATCGAAGTCTTCTAAGCGGCGTCTTTGTCGATGATTTGGAAATCGACTGGCGCGGTAAGCCCGCGCGCATTCGCATCTGGCAAAGCGAGGCGCTTAAAGCGCCAACGTATTTGATTGACGCCGAGGATTATTTTTCCCGAGGCACAATCTACGGCGAGCCTGACGATTTCGAGCGATTCGCTTTTTTCTGTCGGGCCGCAATTGCGTTGCTTCGCCACCTGGACCAACCACCTCATGTCCTTCACTGCAACGATTGGCCGTGTGGTTTTGCCTCAGTCGAAATGGAAAGGTTGCGACGGCAGGAAGAATTCTTTGCGACTACTAAAATTCTTTTTTCGATTCATAACCTTGCATATCACGGAGCCTTCGATCCATCACACTTGTGGTGGCTCGGATTCGGTGATGTTGCCGACGATTTCATGTTCAAGGGCGCAGCCTCGGCTTTGAAGGCCGGCATTATCGCCGCCGATGCGCTTTCTACGGTCAGCCTGCGTTATGCGCGTGAAATTCAAACGCCGGAACAGGGCCATGGACTCGAGTGGCTGATAAGAGCCCGTCGCGATCGACTAGCGGGAATTACGAACGGGATCGATTATGAAGTCTGGGATCCCGAAACCGATCCTCACATCGCGGCGCACTTCTCCGTTGATGATCTTGACGGTAAGCGTGAATGTAAGCTCGATCTCCTGCGCCGATTCGGCCTTCCGGAAGAACCCGAGCGACCGATTATCGCAATCATTTCGCGTCTGGTGCCGCAAAAGGGTTACGACTTGATCAAGCAAGCCGCGCGCGGAATCCTCGACGCCGGAGCATTTTTCATCGCGCTCGGCGCCGGCGCGCGAGAGTACGAAGATTTTCTGCAAACCTGGCACGATCACGCCCCAGAGCGCGTAGGCATCTACAAGGGCTACGCCGGCGAGCCTCTGGCACATCAAATTGAAGCGGGCGCAGATCTTTTTCTCATGCCGTCGCTATACGAACCGTGCGGCCTCAATCAAATGTACAGCATGAGATACGGAACAGTTCCGGTAGTTCGCGCGACCGGCGGTCTGGATGACACGGTGCAGAGTTTCGATCAGACTACCAGCCAGGGCAACGGTTTCAAGTTCGGGCCGTATTTGGCCTCGGCTATGCTTGAAAAATTACGCGAAGGGCTTTACTTTTATACTAAACCCGAAGCTTGGACGAAGATTCAGCGCAACGGGATGATGACAGACAATTCATGGTCGGCGGCAGCCAAGAAATATATTCAGTTGTACAGCGAGCTGCCGAACCTGGCATGAAAGAGAAAATTTGGTTATATCGCCCGCTAAGAAAACCTGTTAGAGATCAAGGAGCTAATCCATGAGCGAGAATATAAGAGATACCAGCGATAGTACATTTGAAACTGACGTGCTTAAATCAGACCGGCCGGTCCTGGTGGACTTTTGGGCAGCCTGGTGTGCGCCATGTCGCATGCTCGCGCCGACCGTGGAAGCTGTGGCGGAGAAATATGCGAGCAATGCGCGCGTTGTCAAACTGAACGTGGATGACAACCCCTCGGTGTCGCAGCGCTTCGGCATCAAGGGCATTCCTACGCTGATCCTTTTCAAGAACGGAAAAGAAGAAGAGCGCGTGGTCGGGGCCACGTCTGAAGCCGCGATTTCGCGCATGCTCGACAAACACGTCGGCGCGGCGACCGCCGCCTAATCGAGAAAGAGTCGGGGCGCGGTTTTGTTCTCAGTAGTGCAGCCGCGCCCTTCGTGTGTTTGCCAAAAGCTACTCTGTACTGACTATCTAAAAACTGCTCATGGTTATAGCGGTGATCGGCGCCCAATGGGGCGATGAAGGCAAAGGTAAGATCGTCGATCTGCTTGCCGAACGGTTCGATGTCGTCGTGCGTTACCAGGGCGGGCACAACGCAGGCCACTCAGTTCAAATTGGAGATCGATCGTTCGTCCTTCATCTGTTGCCGTCAGGCATCGTTCATGAGGGCAAGACCTGCGTGCTCGGCAATGGCATGGTGATCGACCCGAAGGCTTTCTTTGATGAAGCCGATCGCCTCAGCGCGCAAGGCGTCAGCATCACGCCTGAGCGTGTGAAGGTCAGCTCGCGCGCACATCTTATCCTCCCCTATCATCGTGCTCTGGATCACACCAGCGAAGAACGTCTGGGGAATGAGCGCGTAGGCACGACTCTGCGGGGCATCGGCCCGGCATATGAAGACAAAGCGGGGCGCCGAGGTATTCGCATTGCCGATGCAATTGTTCCCGAGGTGCTGACTTCGCGAATCGAGCGCAACCTCGAAGACGCGAATCGGATCATCGTTGCCTATGGCGGCCAGGCGCTGGATGCCAGGTCAATCTTTGATGAAACATCCGTGATGGTCGAACGGCTTGCTCCGTTCATCTGCGATACCAGTCATTTTCTTAATCAGGCCGCAGCAAGGGGCAGTTCAATCTTGCTGGAAGGCGCTCAGGCGACGCTGCTCGACGTCGATCATGGGACCTATCCGTTTGTGACCTCGTCCAGCACCGTCTCGGGCGGCGCTTTGGTCGGCACGGGTTTGGCGCCATGTCATTTGACGGGCGTGTTGGGAATCGTGCGCACCTACACAACGCGCGTGGGTGAGGGACCGTTCCCGACTGAAATGTTGGAAGGCGAAGCAGAGCTGGGCCAGATGATCCGCGAGCGTGGACGCGAGTACGGCGCGTCAACCGGACGGCCGCGTCGCTGCGGTTGGTTCGACGCCTTCGCTACGCGCTATGCCGCCGAGATCAATGGCTTCAGCTCAGTGGCGTTGACGAAACTCGACGTCCTCGACGCTCTTGACGAAATCAAAGTCTGCGTCGGATACAAACTGGACGGCCAAACCTGCGATTCCCTTCCCACCGTTTCACAAGACCTTCGTCGAGTCGCACCTGTCTATGAAACGTTGCCCGGTTGGAAATCCTCTACGCTCGGCGTCACCGAACTTAGCGATTTGCCGCGGGCCGCGCGCGAATATGTGAACTTCCTTTCGAACCACATCGGCGTGCAGATCGGACTCATTTCAACCGGTCCCGAGCGCACACAAACGATTATCGTAAGGGATTCCGCGCTCGCAGGATGGCTGCGCGGATGAAAGTCTCAGGTCCCCGGTACCAGTCTCAGGTGCCAGGTCTCAAGTCTCGGGTCTCAGGTTTCAAATCTAAGCGAAATACTGACCTTGCGCTGGCCGCGCAATACCGCCGCTTTCTTAAATGCTTCAGATTGGGCTCACGGACTTTGGACATGGGACTTTGGACGTTGGACTTTGACTTGTAAACTTGAAACTTGAAACTTGAAACTTTAGACTGGTTTAAATTCGTGGGCCGATAGCTCAGTTGGTAGAGCAACTGGCTTTTAACCAGTGGGTCGCAGGTTCGAGTCCTGCTCGGCTCACCACTTATGAAAATAAAGGACTTACCTTCACGAAAAGTAAGACCAACACGCGTCGACCAACTGGCCAGAAACCAGTGGGTCGCAACTTCCCTTGGACCGCCACGCCTACAAACTGTCTTACGAGGTTTGTTGATGCGGAAGGATAAAACTGCCCATCATCTCTCCAGTCCGGTGCGCCGCAAGAGATCGATAAACCGTGGATCAGATCGAAGTGGATCGACTGTTGGTGACACTTTGAAAAAGGCGATGTGGTTGGCACGTTCCTGATACCCTTTCTCAAGCCACGCGAACGCTTGGTCCTTGTTACCTAGTCCGATGTAGACATAGCTCAATGCCATTGGTGTGACATACCGCTGCTTCTGAAGCTGCAATAACTCATTCAAGATTTGATTAGCTTCGCGTTTTCGCCCCGCAACGCCGTATGCCAACCCCAGCACGCCAAGCGCAGCGGGCGCGCGGCCGGACACCGCTACTGCCTTTTCAGATGTAGCGATGGCTTGATCGATCTGCCCGTTAGCGAGATAGGTAAGTCCCAGAGTCCAATTTGCCTGATAGTGGTTTGGATCAATTGCAATGACGCGGCGGAGTTGTTCTATGGCTTCTTCGTAGCGACGCGCGTTCTCAAGGATGAATCCCCGGCTGGAACTGATAGAGAGTGACAGCGGGTCTAACTCCTGAGCGCGATTGATTTCTGCAAGAGCTTCATCGATGCGCTCCCGAGCGACCAGATGGTGGGCGTATTGGCTGTGAGCGCTGGCGTAGTTTGGGTTGAGTTCGATGGATCGTTTGAACTCTTCCTCGGCTGTGGCCCAATTCCAATTGAAATAATTCACATAACCTAGCGCGGTATGTGCTTCAGCTACTTCGTTATCAATTTCGAGAGCTTTCCTTGCTGCGGTTTCCGCCGTTCGCCTTGCTTCTAAAGGCGGCATTACACCAATCATTGCGGTGCCGAGCTGGTTGTAACAATCAGCCAACCCTGCATAGGCCTGAGCGTAGTTTCGGTCTGCGTTAATCGCACTCTCAAAATAGCCGATCGCCTTACGCATATCCTGTTCTGTGCGCCTGTTGTAGAAATATCGACCTTGCAGGTAGTTGTCGACAGCTTCGCGAGCAATCGTTCTCTTGGGAACCAAAAGTCTCTGCTCAGCCGGGGTGATCTTGATACGTACCTCGCCCGCGATGGCGCGAGCGACTTCACTTTGCAAATCCAACACGTCGCGGAAATCACGGTCGTAGTCCGCCGCCCACAAGTGCGAGTCCGAAGCAGCCTGGATTAATTGTGCGCGCACGTGCACGCGGTCGCCTGAACGTTGCACGGTGCCCTCCACCACTACATCAACGTTCAATTCTTTCGCGATCTCGGGCAACGATTTGTTGCTCCCTTTGTAATGCATGGCCGAAGTCCGCGAAATGACTCGCAAGGCTCCGATCTTCGCAAGGTCTCCGATTAAGGCATCCGTCATACCGTCCACGAAGTATTCCTGCGCGGAATCCCCGGAAAGATTCTGAAATGGCAGCACGGCAATCGATGTGACAGCTGGAGTCACGAACGGACGCCACTTTCGGATGAGGGCTACGTATAGAACTGCTGCAAAGAGCAATACCGGTACGACGAAGAAAGCAATCCAATTCCTGTTGAATGATTGCGTTCGCGCCTGGGTGCTCCCCCACGGTGATGTCGGGTATTCATGACTTTGTTGTGAATCGCTCGAGCGATCTTCTTCCGCTGAAACCACGCGCGATGGTGCGCGGGAGTCGATTGCTAAACCAGTATCTTTGTTGTCATTCACCTGTCGCACATCAGCAACGAAGCGATAACCGCGTTTGGGTACCGTCTCGATGAACTTATGTCCGCTGTCGCTTTCACCAAGCGCTTGCCGGAGCATCGAGATATTCTTGTTGATATTTCCTTCTTCGACGAATTGCTCCGTCCACACCGAACTCATCAGCTGTTCCTTGTCCACGAGGTGACCCCGGTTCTCGACCAGCACCAACAGGATGTCGAAAACCTTCGGCCTGAGGGGAATTGGCCGCCCATCACGCAGTAGCGTGTGTTCGGCCGAGTCTAAACAAAAAGGACCGAACTCGTACAACTGTTTGACTCGCCTACTCATAGCCGCGTTCAGGAAAAGTTCGGAAAATTTTCCGCGTCGGGTAAGGACATCTGTGTACAAATCGGCTTAGCTTCACCACTCGCTATCGGCCGCTTGGACATTGACGCACTGGAGGATTCGCGTTGCTCGGCATTTTATTCCTCCGAGGGAAGTTTCTCAATCCTCCTTTGCGGTTTTGAGTTTAGTCCTCACGCCGATCAACGAAATTCTCAAACAAACGGATTTAGAAGGGAGCAGTCATGAAACTAAGATCTTGTAGCTTCGCAGCATTCAGTATCGTTGCGATTTTGTTTGCAATGACGAGTGGTCCCAAGAGTCAATTGAGTGGTTCAGCGCCCGTCACGCCCGGCAGTGCCCTCACAGGACCTGCTGTGCTCGACGATTGGGCAAATCGATTCACTTCGCTCGGAGCATCGGTCCCCGAGAACGCGTTACGCACGCAGGTCCGCACCACCATCGCACAGCTGGCAATGTTCGACGCCGTGAACGCGGTCCTCGACGGGCCTTATCGACCCTTCGCTTCGAAGCCCGCGTCGGCTCCAGGTGCATCACCCGAAGCTGCGGCGATCCATGCAGCGTACATCGTTGCGCTGAACGAGTTCCCGACGAAAACTGCGACGATCAACAGTGCCTATAACACATCGATCGCCGGGGTTCCTGCGAGCCCTGAAGCGATCGCCGATGGCATCGTGGTCGGCGAGGCCGCTGCCAATGCGGTGCTCGCGGCGCGCGTCGGAGATCACCGCAACGATCCGGAGCTCGAGGGCTACACGCCCGGCAGCGGCCCCGGTGTGTGGACACCGACTCCACCCGCATTCGCAAATCCGCAGACGCCGTTTCTCCAGTTCGTCACGCCGTTCGGGTATGATGACCCCTCGCGCTTCCGTCCTCCTGCTCCACCAGCGCTCAACAGCAGGACCTACACGATCAACTACAACGAGATCAAGGACCTCGGTCGGGCTACCGAGACGAGCCGAACCGCCGAGCAGTCTGCGACTGCACTGTTCTGGTCGCCATCGGCGAGCGCGCTATGGAGCGCCAACGTTCGCAGCTTGGCCGGGTCGATGGACCTATTGGCCGCCGCTCGTTTCGAGGCGATTGGCATTGCTGCGGTGACGAATGCGTTGATTGCCTGTTGGGATGCGAAGTACACGTACATGTTCTGGCGCCCGGTTACCGCCATCCGTGCCGGCGATACCGATGGCAACTCTGAGACCGAACCGGATCCGTCCTGGACACCCTTCATCGTCACGCCGTCCCATCCCGAATATCCCGCGGCCCACAGCACAGTCGGCGCGGCCGCGCTGGGGTTCTACACGGTGTGGTTCGACACCGATCAGTTCCCGCTGGCATTCAGAGGTAATGGCGGCGCGGTTCGTAACTACACCAGCGTCAACGAGATTCATGCCGAGGAAGGCAACGCGCGTGTGTGGGGTGGCATGCACTGGCGCAACAGCACCGACGTGGGTACCGCAGTCGGCAGCAAGGTCGGCAAGTACACAGCGACGCATCTGCTTAAGCCACTCGATTAACGCGACGGCACGGTGGTATCCCCTTTTGGATTGCTCGCGGTTTAGCACAGTCTTTTGCGTTTGAGACGCTGCACCGAATCCAAAACGAAACACTCTCTGTTCCAATGAATCAGTCATACCGGTGCGTAATCTCCTGACCTGTAAGTCTGTTCTTTAGATCTCACATCATCGCTAGAGGCGCAGAGATCGTAGAGGTTATGCAGAGAGTTGAGTGAGCGGAATTAACTGAAGATGCGAGCTTTTGGCTTGATGGTGTCGATCGCGGATGTCTGCGAGACGCTACTTAGAATTAATAGTCATGGCGTCCGAAGTGAGATGTGAGTAGGTCATTTTTGCGGATGTCAGGTTGAAAGGGGGCCGAAATTCGCGGTCGACGCGTAATATAAAAGGACTGCAAGATGCTGAACTCTGTGTGCGAGGCGCTCACTCTGACTGTTGTGGCAAATTTGTGACGTGAATACCGGCAAACAGGTGTGAATAGCTGTTACCAGATGTACTCCGAAGCGGCTGCAACCTGTGTAAAATGTTAATAGATCTCAAGAGCCGTGACTGGATGGAATCGGCTTAACCGCTCTTTAACCAGTGGGTCGCAGGTTCGAGTCCTGCTCGGCTCAAAAACCTAAACACAATAATGGTTTGAGTCTGATTACTTCAAAGACTAGTCCAGGTTTCAGTGTGGCCGCTTCAAACTACCTCTCCTTGCGCTGATCACGATAACGCTAGCAAGTGCAACAGTTCACTCCGCACCACATCAACGACTGACCTTCTCATAAAAAACCAGTGGGTCTTACGGTCGATTAAGCGCTAAACCTAGTTAGATCAATAATTGAAGTTAAGTTTCCTTGCCTTAATTTTCGCATTGTGACAATTTTGCGCCAATTTCTTCTGTGTTATTTCATGATTCAACGAGACCAAAAAAGTGGCAGCCCAGCGAACCTGACCTTCTCACGGAACTTCAAATTCGTTGGCCCAAACGCCGTGCAGGTGACTCTCCGCCCTCGGCCCCGCAAAGCACCCCTAGTGATTGCCGAGGATGAAGGTGGGATAATTGGTTAGAGCGGTTGTTCTTAGTTGACCAATAAAAGACGCTGTACTGTTCACAAGTATCCTCGCCAATGATTACTGCGAACCATCGCTCTGAGCCCGCGAAATGAAAACCTGAGCAACCGACGCGGGGAGGAGTTTTTTCATGGCGTCTACATATCTTAGCCTAGCAGGAAACGGGAAGTTGCCCAACGATCGGCGCTCAGCCGCGGCGCTTCACCCTTGCTGGCGCCGTCGGCTGCAGCGCCAGGTTAGACCTTGGGGGCTCACTCAGCTCGCGACCGGTTTTTAGTCCTCGTTCTCGAGGTTGTTTAGGTCGTAGCTTTCCTGGACCGAGATGCCGCCATAATTGCCATCGTTGTCCTTATCGTCGGGACCGAGGGGCCTCTCGGGAAGCACCGTCATCGTGTTGTCGTTCACCCAGTTGGCGACCGCGATACCGAGCGTGTTGCTACGCACCAGCGTCGACCGATAGTGGAATCCGGCGTAGAT
>WNGK01010850.1_pt1 | contig 18170 bp, 16 predicted proteins | sample 5400601 | NCBI WGS metagenome assembly WNGK01 (sample SAMN13153376, study PRJNA577476) | soil metagenome | isolation source: 60 cm soil or saprolite under Garry oak tree replicate 1 | place: USA:California | collected 2016-06-15
GTGGCGCACGGCAGCGCCTCCGCATCTGCCCCGGCGTCGAGCACGCGGAGCGCGGCCTCGGTGAACGTGCCAGCGGGACCGAGGTAGGCAGCGCGATCCGACATGCCCCTCATGATGGCAGGCCGGAGATTCTGGCACGCGCGGTGCCCGCCGAATCACCCTCGGCCGGCGGTCGGAGCACCGTCTGCCGCCATGGCCACAGCATCATCACGAGTGCCACGGTAACGGCGAGCAGGATCACCGGGGTGACCCCGGTCCTGACCACGGTGCGCAGCCAGCCAAGCCCGGCTGGCATGACGATCCCACGGGCGGGCAGGTAGCCGAAGGCGAGCGCCGATGTGCGGGCAAGCAGCAGCCAGTCCAGCCGTGACCACGGCAGCAGCGCCAGCAGCGCCCAGCCGAGGCCGTCATACCAGGGCAGCACGTACGGCCAGGCAAGGAGCCAGGCGAACGCGACGGCAAACACCGCGGCCGCGGGCAGCGCGGCCGGCCGGAACTCGTGCCCGGTGCCTGGCCCGACGCCGGGATCGAGCACGCGAACCGATCGCATCAGGAGCACAAGCAGCGCGACTGCCAGCACGATCGCCGCCGCCTTGACCACGTCCTCGGCGACTGGCTCGCCGGTGACGAGCCGCAGCGCGGAGCGGACCGCCCGCCACGGCGAGCCGATGGAGACGTAACTCCCGGCCCGCAGCGCCGGGCGCAGCGATCCGGGCCCCCACACGGCGACCGAGGCTCCGGCGGTCACGCCGAATCCGGCCGCCAGGCCGCCGAGCAGCGCCGCTGGCTCCCGCCAGCGCGACGGGCGGGCGGCCGCCGCCTGCTGCAGCTCAGCCGAATGCCGCCAGCGCCAGGCAACCACGCAGCCGATGGCCAGCCCCGCTCCGGCCAGCGCCATCGATACCTTGACCGCGAACCCGAGGCCGATCAGGGCGCCGGCCCCGGCGGCGGCCAGCGCCTGGCGGGCCAGGCTGGCCCGCGGCGGCCCGTTATAAATCCCGACGGCATAAACCGCCAGGGCGGCGATGCAGAACACGATTGCCTGGCTGTCCACGTGCGCGCCAGCCACGAGCACCTGCAGCAGCAGCGGGTTGGCGGTCCACAGCAGCGCCGCGCGGAACTGCCTGGCCCGGTCACCGCGGGCCAGCCAGTGCAGCAGCAGCCCGGTCACCGCGAACGCGATCACGTTCAGCAGCGAGAGCACGAACACGGTGAGGCGGACCGACGTGCCGCCGATCAGCGAGGCCAGGGCCTGGCCGCCGGTGGCCAGGCTGCCGTAGTCCGACGGGCTCGTCCGCCAGTCCTGGACGGCCCGCGCGACCGGATCGCCGAGCCGGGCCAGGGCCGCCGGGGTGGTGGTGAAGGGATTGTGTCCCGTTGTCACCATCCGCCCGTAGGCCGCGTAGCTGAGGTGATCAGAGGAGCCGATCGGTGGCACCAGCGCCAGTGCGGCCGCCACGATGATTCCCACCGCCAGGACCAACCGCGGCGAGACCGACCAGCCCCGGCGGCCCGCGTTCATGGTCAGGCCCAGGCCCGCCGTCCCGGCTGCGAGCGCGACAGCCGTCATGGCGATCATCAGGTAGGGCGACGGGCGGACGGCAGCAAACCACGGCGGCTGGCCTGCCCGGCCGGGCAGCGCGGGCTCCATGACCGACGGGCCGGATACCGCCACGGCAAACGTCAGGGCAACGCTGACCGCGCTGGCCGCGAGCCCGAGCCGCCCCGTGCGCTGCAGGCGCGCCTGCCGGTCGCCGCGGCCGGGGCCCGCGGCCTGCGCAGTCATCCCCTCGTCGGGCGCGCCGCCCGCGGGCGCGCCGCCCGCGGGCCGGCCTGCCGGGCGGCCAGCGCCCGCGCGACATCGGCCAGCTGGCGGGCCCGGTGCAGCTGCGAGCGCCAGTCCGTGCCGGTTGCCCGGTGCGCAAGCGGCACCTCGACCTCGGTGACTCGCATGCCCCTGCGGAGCAGGTCGATGGTGAGCCCGGTCTCTGCCCCCCAGCCAGCCGCGAGCGGCCGGGCCGCCTCGAAGGCAGCCCTGGTCAGGCAGCGCTGGCCGTTCAGCGGCTGAGCCGGCCGCCAGCCGGTGGCGCGCTCGATCCCGGAGCCGGACAGGCCGACGACAAGGCCGTGCCGGACCGGACCGGCTCGGCCAGCGGAGCCGCCTCGGCGGCGGTCTCCGCCAGGTCAGCATCCAGGAACAGCAGATGCCGCGGGCGGTCCCGGCCGCCGTTAGCGCGCCCGGTGCCGACGGCGGCGGCCTGGAGCGCGCCGCTGGCGCCGTTGGCCCGGCCGGCCTCAAGCAGCCGGATGGCCTCTGCCCCGGTTTCCATCGCCGCCGCCTTGCCCCGGTTGCGGGAATGCCGCAGCACCGCGGCTCCGGCATGCTCGGCGGCGGCGGCCGTGCCGTCGTCGGATCCGTCATCGACGACGACGACGATGTCCACTCCGGGCAGGCCCGCGGCCGCGGTCACGGTCGCGGCAATCCGGTCGGACTCGTTCCTGGCGGGGATGACCACGGCGATATCACCGTCGGGCGGCATGGCAGCGATCCTAGTGCGGCCCGTCGGCGGCAGCGGCGAGATGCGCCCGGGCGGGGGCTCAGCCCGGCGCGGAGTCCGGGGGCTCAGCCCGGCGCGGAGTCTACGAGCCGGCCATCGTGGCGGTGGAGTCTACGAACCGGCCATCGTGGCGGTGTCGTCGAGCACGGTGAAGACGGTCTCCAGCCCGGTTAGCTGCAAGACCTTCCTGACCGCGGGCCGTGGCCCGGCGAGCTGGAGGTCGCCGCCGCCCTCCCGAGCGCGGCGGTGCGCGGCAAGCAGCACGTTCATGCCGGTGGAATCGCAGAACTCCACCAGGGACATGTCGACGACGATCATGGCGGGCCCCTGGCCGGCCAGCGCCGTGGCAAGCTCACCGTGCAGCCGCGGTGCGGTGTAGAGATCGATCTCACCCGCTACCGACATAATGGTGTGATCCCCCTGAGACCGGCACGAGACCTTAAGTTCCACGTGCCGCACCCTACCGCTCCGCGGGCGCTGCCGACTAGATGGCTACGGAGAGCACGTGTCAATCAGCTTCCAGTGAGCGGCTCGGTGCGCGAAGCTTGGCTACGACCTGACGCATAAATTGGCTACGACCTGACGCATAAAGGAGCCGGAGCTTCTGCGATGCACTCTCGACCAAATCAGCAGGACAAGCAGCAAGAGCGCCCGCCCGCACCCAGCCGCGCGCCCCTGCCGTCACGGCAGTCACGGCGGCAGCGGGCGGCCGGGCTGCCCGCGAGCGTGCTGGCTGCGAGCCGGGAGCGGCTGGCTCCCAGCCGGGCCGTCGAGCCGCCAGATCTGGCGGACCGGCCGGAACGCCTCGTGCCCGGTGCCGGCCAGCTGCGGGAGCACCTGGCGGCGGTCCAGCTGCATGCCGAGGCGGCCGCCTCCTGGCTGGAGACGAGCAGTCACTACGCGCGGCTAGTCAACCGTGACGGGGTCGTGCCGGTGACGGCCCGGTTCAGCGCGCATGACCTCGCCTTCCTCGCCGGGGCCCGCGAGCAGGTGCTCGGTTTCGCCGAGCTCGGGCTGCGCCTGATCGAGCTGCACCAGCCGCTTGATGCCGGCGGGGTCAGCAGCGACACCTCAGCGCCCGTCCAGCGGTGCCGGAGCTGCATGTGGCGCTGGCCCTGCCCGACATTCCGGACTCTCGCTGAGGTCCTGGACGGCGTCCGGCCTGGGTAGCCGGGCGCCGCGGGCACCCGCGCTATGCAGGCGCGCTATGCAGGCGCGTTGTGCAGCCCCGTTATGCAGGCGCGTTGTGCAGCCCCGTTATGCAGGCGCGTTGTGCAGCCCCGTTATGCAGGCGCGTTATGCAGCGCGCCAGTCTGGCCGTACCTTGGGAGCATGGGACGGATACTTTTCCTGATCATCGCCGCGCTTGTGGCGTTCATGATCGTGACGTGGGTCGTACACGCGCTGATGTTCTTCTTCTGGATCGCCCTGGTCGCCGTGGCGGGCTTCGGCCTGTTGCGGCTTGGCCGGTGGTCGTCGGCCCGGCGGTCGCGCGGCTAGCCGGCCGGACGCCGGCCCGGTAGATCCGCCGCGGCACGGGCGGGCGCGAGTCAGCCCGCCGGGGCCAGCTCGGGGCGCCTCGCCCCGGGCGCTCCGGCCGCGGCCAGCGGCGGCTCGACGGCCAGGCCGGCCGGCACCGGGACGGACTGGCCGGCCATGGTCATCGGCCGGGGAGGCCCGGCCGCAACCTCGGCGTCCGGCGCGGCGGCCGGATCCCTGCCGACCGGGCAGGCCATGCAGCGCGGGCCGCCGCGGCCGCTGCCGAGTTCGCTGCCGGGAACCCGGATCACCTCGATTCCCGCCGCCTCAAGCCTGGCGTTGGTCTCCACGTTGCGCTCATGACAGACGGCGACGCGGCGGTCGATGGCGAGCGCGTTGGCACCGTCGTCCCATTGCTCTCTCGCCGCCGTGAGCGGGTCGAGGCCGGTACCGATGACCTTCAGCTGCTCGATGCCCATCGCCTGCGCCGCCGCCTCAAGGAAGGGCTGCGGCCGCGTTACCCGCAGCCCGTCCGGGCCTGGCGTGATGGTGTGCGCGGTCAGCGTGAAGGCGAGGCCCGGGTACATGACCACGGTGTCCACGTCGACGACGGTGCACACGGTATCCAGGTGCACGCCCACCATGGCCTGCCCGATCGGCACGGCCAGCACGGTGTGCGCGAGGCCCGCATTGAACACATGCCGCGCCAGCCGCTCAAGTCCGGCCGGAGTTGTCCGGTCGCCCACCCCCACCGCGAGCACGCCAGGCGCGAGCAGCAGAACGTCGCCACCCTCGACCTGCTCAAGCTGCGGGCCGTACAGGCTCTTGGTGCCAGCGAACCTGGGGTGATGACGGTAGATCACCTGGATGAGCGCGGACTCGCGGCGCCGGGCCGCGGCGGCCATGCTGGCGACCGCTGCCCTGTCGCCGATCCAGACACTCGAGTCCCGGCAGAACAGCAGGTTGGGCAGTGGGTCGATGACGAAGTCGTGCCGGTCAAGCAGCTCGAACACGACGCCCCGGCCGATCCTGAGCTCGGCCGGGGTCAGGCCGGCGATCAGGACCTGGGTAAGCGCCTCCGGGTCAAGGCCGTCGAGATGGCCGCGGATCTGGTCCGCTAGCTCATCGCCGAGCCTGGCATCGCCGAGCGCGCACCCGATCGCCTCGTCCCTGGCCGACTGGTACTCCAGGGCGTCCTGCAGCAGCTCAGTGATGTAGAGCACTTCGACGCCGTGCGTTCGGAGCGCAGCGGCGAGAGCGTCGTGTTCCTGCTGGGCCCGGCCCACCCAGGGCAGCGTGTCGAAGAGCAGCCAGCCCCGCCGTCGCGGCGTGATTCTCTTGAGTTCCAGCCCTGGTCGGTGCAGCAGCACCGACCGCAGCCGCCCGACCTCGCTGTCCGCGCCGTGCGTGTGGCTCACTATTCCCCCGGTAATCCCTGCCGCGCCCCGCGGCAGCCTCCTGCATCGGAGTATCACCACTTCCCGCGCTGATTACGCATGTCAGCTGGTCATTGCCGCAATAACCGGCAGCATGGGCAGGCCGCGCAGTCAGTCAGGCCGTGCGGTCCGGCCGTGCGGTCCGGCCGTGCGGTCCGGCCGTGCGGTCCGGCCCGTGCAGTCCGCGGTCAGCACGGCGGGTGACGCACGGTCAATGGGTAACGGCGGCCTGGTCGATCCGATCCGGACATTGGGCTGGCAGGACGGCCCAGACCGTAGTTCGCTGGCTTTCCGCCCGGACCCCCCAGCGATCCGACAGGCGATCGACGATGCCCAGCCCGCGGCCGCCGATGGCGGACAAGGACAGCGGCTCGGCGCGCGGCTGAGTGGGCCCGCCGCCGTCGCTCACCGCGACCTCGACCGACCCGGCGGCTACGATCCAGGCGACCTGCAGCCACCGGCCATGCAGCGGGCGGGCGTGCAGGATCGCGTTGCTGAGAAGCTCACTCACTACCAGGGCCGCGTCCCCGACGGCGGTCCCGAAGACGCCCGCGGCAGCCAGGTCCGCGGTAATGCGCCGACGAGCGACGGCTACGCTGGCAGGATCGCACGGCAGGAGCACGACGCTCGACTCCCTCACCTCCCTGAGCACCGCCCCGATGCCAGTACGCGGAGAAACAACTCGCCTGCGAGCGAGAAAATGCCCAGCCCGGACGCTGCGGAAACACCCGCTCGCAGCTTCAGTCTCGGCGGCTGACCCGACCGCGGCGCCAAGCAGTGCCGCCCGGCCAGCGGGGCCAAGCAGTGGCGCCCGGCGAGGCCCGGCTGGCCTAGGTCGGCCGGCCAGGCCTGCGACGCGGATACGATGAGCAATTCACGGTCCACCCGGGCCTTCGCCGGCGCCCGGGCCGCGGCCGTCGGGGTACTGTTCCCCGCCAGAGGAAGCCTCTCAATGATCGCCGGACCGGACGATCCGCCGCGGCGACGCTGGACAGGGTGAGCTGATGGATCGAGCAGGCCGTAGCCGAGCCGACCGGCCGGTGCCCGCCGCGGCCGGCCCGCTGGATGCGGCCGGGCGCGGTTCCGTCGGCGACGGCAAGGCCGCAGGTTCCGCGGACGCCGGGACCGCCCGGGACGCCAGGACTGCCGGGAACGCCGGGACTGCCAGGGACACCGGGACCGCCCGGGGCGCCGGGACCGCCCGGGACGCCAAGACTGCCGGGGACGCCGGGACTGCCGGGACTGCCGGGGACACCGGGACTGCCGGGGACGCCAGGACTGCCGGGAACGCCAAGACTGCAGGGGACACCGGGAACGCCGGGACTGCCCGGGACGCCGGGACTGCCCGGAACACCGGGACTGCCGCAGATGGCATCACCGCCGGCCATGGCTTGACCGCCGGAGCTGGCGATGACGCACCCGGTGCCTCCATGGCCGCGGTGACCGGCTCAGGCGGTGGCCGGCAGCGGATGCTTTCCGCGCGGCCCGTCGTGCGGCACCTGGCCCTGGTGGCGTGTTATCTGGCCGGGGGTATCGCGCTGACGTGGCCGCGAGCGACCTATCTCTTCCGTGGCCAGCTGCCCCAGAACCGGGACGTGGCCAGCTATGTGTGGGACCTGTGGTGGGTGCCCCATCAGCTCGCCCACCTGGACAACCCCTGGTTCACCAGCCACATGGCCGCGCCGGTGGGGATCCAGCTCGGCTTCGACACCACCATGCCGCTGGCTGGCCTGATCATGTCCCCGGTCACGCTGGCCTTCGGCCCGCCGGCGTCGTTCAACCTGCTGACCATCCTGATGCCTGGCCTGCTGTGCTACGTCATGTACCGGGCCGCCCGGCTGTGGCTGCGCTCCCAGCCGGGCGCGATCGCGGCAGGCGCGTTCTTCGGCCTGTCCTCGATGCTCGCGGAGCAGGACTGGACGCATCTCAACATCGTGGCCGGCACCCTGTTCCTGCCCATGACGGTCGAGGCCGCGGTCCGGCTGCGCCGCCACCCGGGCCGCCGCCAGGCCATCATCCTGGGCCTGGTCCTCGGCGGCTGCCTCCTGGTCAACCAGGAATCTGCCGTTATGGCCGTCATCCTCGCTGCGCTGCTGCTCATTCCCTGGCTCGTCCGCCATTCGGTCCGCAGCCGGCTCGCGCCGCTAGCCATCGGCGGCGCGGTCGCCCTCGCCGTCGCCAGCCCGCAGCTCATCGCCATGGCACAGCAGGCCAAATCGGGCGGCACCATCGTCGACTCCCATTTGCTGGCGGTGACCAGCAAGAAATACGGCGTGGGGATCGGCGACTTGTTCGCGCCGGCCCAGCGGGTCGGCTATTACGGGCTGCACCAGCTGGCGGCCGCGTCCGGCTCGTCACCGCTGAAGGGGCCGACCGCCGAGGCCATGCCAATGTTCGGCCTGCTGCTGACCGTGCTTGCGGTGCTTGGCCTGGCCGTCTCCTGGCGGCGGCGCAGCGCTTGGCAGCTCGCCGCCCTGTGGCTGGGCTGCGCCTGGCTCGCGCTCGGCGCAACGCTGTATGTCCTGAAGGTCCAGCACGCGCCGTTCCAGCAGTGGTGGCACGGGGTGCGGGTATCACCAGTAATGCCCTACACCTGGCTGATGCGGCTGCCGGTGCTGTCCGCGTTCCGGGAGGCGGACAGGTTCGCCATCCTGGGCCTGGTCGGCGCCGCCTTGCTGGCCGGTGCCGCCGTCGACTGGCTCCGCTATCACGCCAGGCCAGTGATCATCGCGGTGGCCGGGCTCGCGGTGCTTGAGGCGGGCTACTCGGCCGGCCCGCCGAGCAGCGGGATCATGGCCACCGCGCGGCCGGCCCTGGACCGGCCCATCGCCGCCGACCATTCCGGCTCGATCGTGCTGGACGTGCCGTTCGGGCTGCGCGGCGGGATACCGCAATACGGGAAACAGATGGCGCCTGCCGCGCTGGTGATCGCCACGGCTGACGGTCACCCGCGGTCGATCAGCTACACCTCGTGGGTGCCGTCCACGACGGCTCGCGGGATCCTCGCGCACCCGTTCTACGCGCAGCTGATGCGCGCCCAGTCCTCGATTCCGCTCGCGCCGCGGCGAAACGCGGCAGGGAACCAGGTGACGCCGGCCGAGCTCGCCGCGGCCAGGGCCGACCTGCGCGGGCTCGGCATCGGCTGGGCACTCGTCTGGACCCGGCACCCGAACCCGCAGGTGGACGTCTACCTGAGGGCCACCGGCTTCCGGTTCAGCTACCGCGTAGACGGCGCCATCGTGTTCCGGTACGCCGGCCGCTGCGGGCTGGTCCGCGGGTTTCGCCGCGCCGAGGATGCCCTCCGCGGCAAGGCCGCGGACCAGCCCGCGCAGGCCAGCAGACAGCCCGGCCCGCTCCTCGGGCGACAGGGAGCCGAGGATGCGCGCCTGCCTCGACTGCCATGCCTGCCACAGCCGCGCGGCGATCACGCCGCCTTCCTGCGTCAGGTACAGCCGGACGTAGCGCTGGTTGCCCTCGTCCCGGCCGCGCCGGATCCAGCCCTTGCGCTCCAGGCCCGCCGCGAGCCTGCTCACCGTGCTCTTCTCCAGGCCCAGCAGGCTGCCAAGCTCTCCCTGGGCGATCCCGCGCGCCGCGACAAGCTCGATGAGCGCCCGTGCCTCGGAGGCGGAAACCGCTAGCTGGCCATCCGCCGCCTGGCCCGCGTCGGGGACATTGCCCGGATATCCGCCGTTGCCTGCCCCGGCCGCCGTAACCTTGTCCTCTGTCCCGGCGCTATCGGGCGGGCCGGCCAGCCCGGCCCCGCTCGCGACGGCCGGGCTCACCAGCCGGAGCAGCTGTGCGAGCAGCCGCTCAAGCTCGGTATCGTTCAGTGGGTCATTCACAACAACAGTTGTATAGCACAACCAGACAAGGGTACAGTCGCGACGTGACAGTTGCTCCGTACAACTCATGGTCACGGCTCGCGGCCGGGCGGCTTGCCTCGGGCTGGCCTGCCCGCCGCCGCCGATGGCCTGTCCCTTCGCGCCGGAGAGCGCGCACGGCCACCACCGCCGGCCCTCGCGCGTGAGCGGCGAAAGGCGCCTGAGCGCGCCGGGCCGCCTGGCCGTGGGTGGTGATGCGGTGAGCTCCGCCGGGATCGACACGACGGACCTGCCCAGCGAGCCGCTCGCCGAGCTGGCTGCCAGGTACAACCTGCGCCCAAGCGCCGAGCGGCCGCCGATCCTCGCCTATCTTCGCCAGTTGCGGCGGCGCTGGAACTTCATCGTGGCGTTCGCGACCGCGCGCAACGTCGCGATGTACACCGAGGCCAGGCTCGGCCAGCTGTGGCAGGTGCTCACCCCGCTGCTGAACGCCGGGGTCTATTTCCTGATCTTCGGGGTGCTGCTGCACATCAGCCGGGGCATCCCGAATTATCCGGCGTTCCTGGTCACCGGGGTCTTCGTCTTCAACTTCACTCAGCGCGCGTTCATCTCGTCGTCCAGCGTCATCAGCAATAGCCTGCCGCTGATCAGGGCGCTGCAGTTCCCCCGCGCCAGCCTCCCGCTTGCCTACGTGGTGATCGAGCTACAGCAGATGCTGCTGTCGATGGCCGTCCTCATCGCCATCGTGCTCGTCACCGGCGAGCCGGTGACCTGGTACTGGCTGCTGGCCGTACCGGCGCTGCTGCTGCAGACGATCTTCAACATAGGCGTCGGCCTGACCGTCGCACGGGCCGGCGCCCAGGTCAACGACTTCAGCCAGCTTTTGCCGTTCCTGCTGCGGACCTGGATGTACATGTCCGGCGTGCTCTTCAGCATCCCCACCCTGCTCGGCCGGATTCCGCATCTGGCCGTCGCACTGCTGCAGATCAACCCGGCAGCGCTTTACATCACGCTGGTGCGTCTCTCGCTGCTCCAGACACAGCGCCAGAGCCAGCCTGGCGCGCTGCCGTACAACGCCGAGAAATGCGCCGTGTGGCGGCATGCCCACGAGCCGCTGAACTGGAGCGCCTACTGCCACCCGGTCACCGACCCAGGCCACTACTGGTATTACGCAATAGGCTGGGCCGTGCTCGCCGTGCTCGTCGGGTTCTTCTACTTCTGGCGGGCGGAGGCGAAGTATGGCCGCGGCTGAACCGATGGTGGTGGTTGACGACCTGCACATCGTCTACCGCGTCTACGGCGCGGGCGGCGACCGCGGGACCGCGGCGACAGCGCTGCTGCGGATCATGGGCCGCAAGACCAGGGCGTCGATCCGCGAGGTGCATGCCATCAGGGGCATCTCGTTCGTGGCCAACCGCGGCGACGCGGTGGGCGTCATCGGGCGGAACGGATCGGGGAAGTCAACCCTGCTGCGGGCGATCGCCGGCCTGCTCCCGGCGGAACAGGGCGCGGTCTACACCACCGGCGAGGCGTCGCTGCTCGGCGTGAACGCCGCCCTGCTCGACGACCTCACCGGTGAGCGCAACGTGATCCTCGGCTGCCTGGCGATGGGCATGACGAAGCAGGAGGCCAGGGAGAAGTACCAGAGCATCGTGGATTTCTCCGGTGTGGGCGAGTTTATCGACCTGCCGATGCGCACGTATTCATCGGGGATGGGCTCCCGGCTGCGGTTCGCGATCGCGGCGTCCAAGAGCCACGACGTGCTGCTCATCGATGAGGCGCTGGCGACCGGCGATGCCGAGTTCCGGGTCAAGAGCCATGCCAGGATCGAGGAACTGCGCAAGGATGCCGGCACCGTCTTCCTCGTCGCGCACAACCTGGAAGAAGTGGAGCTGACCTGCAACCGGGTGATCTGGCTGGAGCGAGGCAAGCTGGTGATGCAGGGGGAGGACGTGCCCGGGATCATCGATCGCTACATCGAGGCCTCCGGCGGCACCCCAGTCGTGCGCGACCCGGTGACCAGGGAGCGCGTCGGCAACCGCCGGATGGCAGCCAAGACCTGACCGCCTATCCCGGCCATGATCACGGAGCTTTCGGCATGCCCCAGCACCCACAGCCCTCCGCGATCAGCCGACGGGCCTGGTCGGCGGGGCCGACCGTTTCGGATTTGTGATGACACCCTCTGACGTGCCGGATCCTCCATGATCAAGGGAGCCGACCCGGGGGCGCCGCCGGGGGTTCAGCGCCGCCGGGGGCAACAGCGCCGCCGGGGGCAACAGCGTCGGCACAGCGGAGCTGGACCCGCATCCGGGTACCGCCGCCTGGAGCGGCGGTCGCGGCGACCTCGCCATCCTGGGCCCGGGCTAGCTGGCGCACGATGTACAAGCCGAGACCGATCCCGCCGAACCTGCGGCGGTCCCCGGTCTCGCCCTGGACGAACCGCTCGAACACCCGCTCACGATCGGCCGCCGGGATGCCGATGCCCTCGTCCTCGACCGTCATCTCGATCCGGTCCCCGGCCGGCCGGGCCCGCACGGTGACGTTGCCGCCCTCCGGCGAGTACTTGAACGCATTCTCCAGCAACTGGCCGACGATGATGTCGGTCGCCATCGGGTCGCCGTACGCCGCCGGGAGCTGGGCCGGTATGTCGGCCGTGAGGGTATGCCGGTCCGACAGCGGGCGGAATGCAACCGCCGCCCCGCGCAGCAGCCCGGCCAGGTCGAACGGCCCGTTGCTGACGGTCAGCTGGTCGGCGCCGGCCCGCGAGCCGAGCAGTAGCTGCTCGACCAGCCGGCCAAGCGAGCCCGCCCGCTCGGCGATCGTCTGCACCGCGCTGCGCCGGTCGGCGTCGGGCAGCTTGTCCCAGCGGCTCGCCAGCGTGCTCGCGAATCCCTGCACCACGGTGATCGGCGTCCGCAGCTCATGGCTGGTCGTGGCCAGGAACAGGTCCTTGGCCTCCTCAAGCTCCTTGGCGGCAGTGACGTCGCGGAAGTCGACCACCTTCTCGTCCCGGCCGTTCAGCCCGGTGCACAGGACATCGATCCAGCTGCCGTTCTGCAGCCGGTGGGTCAGCTTCGCGCCGGGCTCGGGCAGCGGGAATGGCAGCGGCTTGCCGGCCGCATCCTCGGCGGAGACGCCGGTCAGCCGGTGCGCGGCCGGGTTCCACTGGCGGACGAGCCCGTCACCGTCAAGCACCGCGATGCCGTCCGCGCTTGCGTCGATCACCGCGCGCTCGTGCGCGCGCTGCTCGACCACCTCCTCGAAGGCCGTCACGTTGGACAGCGCCACGCTGGCGTGCCCGGCGAGCAGCTCGAGCAGCTCGAGCTCGACGTGGCCCACCTTGCGCCTGCTGTACAGCGCGTACAGCGCACCGTAGGGGCGCCCGGCCACGTGCGACAGGCTGAGCGTGATCGTGTGCAGCCCGGGCAGCGCGGACCAGATCAGGTCGTCGAAGCCGCCTGAGTCACCGGTCGCCATCATCACCGTCTTGCCAGACCGCATCAGCTCGCCGACCATGCTCGTGCCCAGGTCAGCGGTCCGGCCGCGCAGCCTGCCGGGCAGCCCGTCCATGCTCACCAGCCGGAGCTTGTCGCCGTCGATGAGCACGAAGCCGCCGGCGTCGGCGCGGGTCAGCTCGCGCAGGCTGGCCGCGATCCGGTCCAGCACCGCTTCCAGGTCGAGATGCGCGTTCATGTCCGCGACCACGTCCCCGAGTCTGCGCACCACCCGGGCCCGTTCCGCCATGTAGTGCCGGACCGCCTCGTCCTGGCTGGCCTGGTGGCAGATGTTCACCCAGCCGGCCGCTGCGCCGCCGCTGATCAGCGCGCTGGCGTCAATCCGCAGGTCAAGCACGCCGCCGTCCTTGCGGATCCGGCGGGTGGCGAACGAGATCTGGCCGCCGCCGCTGACCCGCTCAAGTACCGCGTTGTGCTCCGCTCTCAGCTCTTCCGGGATGATCTGCGGCGGCTTGCCGACGGCCTCGCCGGCAGTCCAGCCGAAGAGCCGCTCGGCCGCCGGATTCCACAGCAGCACCGTGCGGTCGGGGGCGAATGCCATGATCGCGTCGGCCGCGGAATCGATGACCGCGCGCGCGGTCGTATCCAGCCGGTCCCGGCTGCCGGTTACCGCGAATCTCAGCCCCACGACCTCATGATCGCACCGCGCGGCAGCGCCTGGTCAGCGAAGCCGATATGCCACCTGAACAGACCAGCTCAGCAGACCAGCTCAGCAGACCAGCCCGGCAGACCAGCCCGGCGGACCAGCTCACCAGACCTGGCTCAGCACCCGGAGCACGTTCCCGCCGACGACGGCCTGGATGTCGGCATCCGTGTAGCCATGCTTAACCAGCCAGCCGATGATGTTACCGAAGTTCTCCGTCGGGTTCTCCAGCCCGGCCACGTACGGCACCTTGTCGAAGGCGGGACCGGCCATCGTATGCACCCCGAGCTGGGCCGCGAACTCCGCGTGGAAGCCGACGTGGTCGCCGTACAGGGTGTCCGGCCCGAACGCGACGTGCTCGATGCCGAGGAGATCGGCGCAGTACGTGAAGTGATCCATGACGGACTCGATCGAGTGCAGCGGATGAGCCGCCGACAAGGTCGTGTGCGGGGCTGCCTCGATGCCGATGACCCCGCCGCGGCGCGCGCAGGCAACCAGCACCTCGTCCGGCTTCATCCGCGGCGTCGGCCATACCGCGCGCGCCCCCGCGTGCGTGATGAACACCGGCTTGCTCGACACCTAGAAGGTATCCAGGCAGGTCAGGTCGCTGGAATGGGATACGTCGATCGCGAGGCCCAGCTTGTTCATCCGCTCGACCGCCCGGCGGCCGAACACGGTCAGGCCGCCGTCGGCTGGCTCCTTCAGCCCGGTGCCGAGCGTGTTGGACTCCGAGTAGGCGATGCCGATCTGCCGCACGCCGAGGCCGTAGAGGATATCCAGCCGGTCGATCTCGTTCTCGATCGGCGTCGCTGCCTCCATGCCGAGCACGATGGCCAGGTGGCCGCTGGCATGCGCCGCCGTGATCTCCGCCACCGTGCGGGCCACCCGCACATAGTCCTGGTGCGCGATGTCGCACAGCCGCATCCCGAGGTCGTAGATCGTATCGTCCCATTTCCAGGCCGACTTGCTTGTCACGCAGCCGGTGCCGTCCATCATGTTGTCGAACACGGCGGTCAGGCCCGAGCGGGACAGCCCTTCGTACCCGGTGTGCTGGCGCCCCGTCCTGATGTAGTCACGCACCTGCGTGATGTCGCGGGGGAACAGCACCGGGTGGTCGTGCAGGCTGATCACCACGCTGTCGCGCAGCAGCCGGCCGGCCCGGTCGGCCGCGGGCCCGCTCAGGCCGGGCTCGTAGCCGGGCAGCCGGCCAGCCCCGTCGGCCAGGTCGAAGACCGGGTAGTCGTCGGCCGGGGTCAGGTAGGAGTAGGACTTGTAGCCGCGGTAGGGAGAGTCCGGCATTGGCGATCCTCGCAATCCCGGCAGTCGGCCGGCTGTCGCGGTCAGGGAAACAGGACTCCGGGGTTCAGCAGGCCGGCCGGGTCGAGTGCGACCTTAATGGCCCGCATCGCGGCGATCTCGGCCGGCCGCCTGGTGAGCCCGAGCCAGCGGGCTTTCGCCCGGCCGATCCCGTGCTCAGCGGATACCGACCCGCCATGCGCCGCGGCCAGCCGGGACACGGCCTCGTCGACGGCAGTGTCGTCCGGATCCGGGCCGAGCACGTTCACGTGCAGGTTCCCCACGCCGATATGGCCGAACGCGATCACTGGCCAGTCACGACCGCCGGCCGCCGCGCGCACCGCCCGGTCAAGCTCCGCCCGGAACTCAGGCAACCGAGCCATCGGCACGGCCACGTCCATCTTGTGCGGGATCCCGGTCGCGCCGATCGCCTCCGTCATCCGCTCCCGGTACGCCCAGAGCGCTGCCCGGCCACGGCCGTCCAGCGCGACCGCCGCGTCCGGCGGCAGCCCGGCGCCGGACAGCCGGTCGGCCGCCGGGGCCGTGCCCGCTAGCTCGGCGAGCAGGTAGGCGGCGTGCGCGCGGCCGAGCGGCAGCGCCATTCCGGTCGCCTCCCTGACCAGGTCGAGGCCCGCCGCCTCGAAGTACTCGGCGGCCCGGATGCCGGGCGCCGCCGCCCGCAGCCCCGCGTACAGCGCGGCTGCCTCGGCGATCTCTGCTACCCCGGCCAGTACGACCGCGGCGACCGGCTCGGCAGGCCACAGCCGCAGCCGCGCCGCGGTGATCACCGCAAGCGTGCCCTCGCTGCCCGCCAGCAGCTGAGCCAGGTCATAGCCCGCGCTTTCGGCCGGCAAACCGGACAATCGATTTATTACGGAGCCGTCCGCCAGTACTGCCGCCACGCCGAGCAGCTGTGCCCTGGTGGGGCCGTACCGGATCCCGTGGATTCCGCCGGCGTTGGTCGCGACCGTGCCGCCGACCGTGGCGGACTCCCTGGACGCCAGGTCCACCCCGTACTCAAAGCCGGCCGACGCGGCGTGCGCGCGCAGCGTGCTGATCGTCACGCCGGCCCCGGCGGTCACCTGCCCGGCAAGCGCGTCGACCGGACCGAGCTTGGTCAGCCGGCTGGCGGACAGCAGCACCACGCCACCGTCCATGACGCCCTGGCCGGGCTGGCCTGCCGGGCCGTCCGGCGGCGGCACCGAGCCGCCGACCAGCCCGGTGTTGCCGCCCTGCGGCACGACCGCGGCGGAGTGCCTGGCGCAGCACCGCATTACCTCGGCGATCTCGGCCGCCGACCCCGGGCGCACCACGCAGCTGGCCGTTCCGCGGTAGCGGCGCGTCCAGTCGGTGACATAGCCGGCCAGCAGCCCGGGATCGGTCAGCAGTTGCGGCTCGCCGACTGCGGCGGCAAGATCCCGCAGCAGGCTGCTCATGATCCAAGCCTAATGAGAGCTGGCGAGTGGTGTTCCGGCAGACTCGCCGGGTGGCAGCTGCCGCCAGTGAGCACTTGCCCGCCGGCTGGGCGGCCGGGCGGGCGGCCGGAACCAGCCGGGTGCCGCATACGTCCAAGGGGCCATGATGATGAACATGCTTCGGGCCGGGACCGGCGCACGGTCCATCCTGATCGCCGCCGTCTGCGCTGCTGCTCTCAGCGCGTGCGGCAGCGTGCACGCCAATAGCGGGACGGCGGCAAGCGCCCACCCGGCAAAGGTCTCCCTCGTCATCCAGGTGGCGGGCAAACCCGGTGCAAAGCCGCATCGCTGGACGCTGCGCTGCGATCCGGTCGGCGGCACGCACCCGAACCCGGCAGCGGCCTGTCACGCCCTGCTGCACGCGAAGCGCCCGTTCGCGCCGCTCCCCGATCACGTGATGTGCCCGATGATCGTGGCCGGCAGCAAGACCGCGACCATCTCTGGCACCTGGTTCGGCAAGCACGTCGACAGCCACTTCAACCAGCGCGGCTGCGGTAACCTGCGCTGGGCCAAGATCGGGCAGGTCTTCAACTAGCGGGCTTCCCCCGGCCGAGCTGGCGGGCTTCCCCGGCCGGATTCAATCTTCCCGTGGGCGTGCACATTGCTAGTGCTATATGCCTGGGTAGTGCTATATGCCTGGGTGGCTAGCAATGTGCACATCCATCGGCTGCAGCGCTGGGCGGCGGAGGCTGGGCTGCCGCTACTTGAGCAGCCGGGACATCCGGCGGTCAGCCAGCGGCTTGCCGCCGGTCTGGCAGGTCGGGCAGTACTGCAGCGCCGAGTCGGCGAACGAGACCTCCCGTACGGTGTCACCGCACACCGGGCATGGCTGGCCAGCCCGGCCGTGCACCCGCAGCCCGGCCTTCTTCTCCGCCTTCAGGTCCCCGGCCGCCAGCCCGGCCGACCTCGCGATGGCCTCCCGCAGGGTGCCGACGATCACCGCGTGCAACTCGGTGACTTCCTCGCCGGACAGGCTGGCGGCCAGCCGGAACGGCGACATCTTCGCGGCATGCAGCACTTCGTCTGAGTACGCATTGCCGATGCCGGCGATGATCTTCTGATCCCGCAGGACGCCCTTGATCTGGGTTCGGCGCCCGGCGAGGATCCCGGCGAGGGCGCTGGCCGTGAAGGCCGGGTCGAGCGGGTCCGGCCCTAGCGCCGCGATGCCTGGGACGGCGGCAGGGTCGGCGACCAGGTAGACCGCCAGGCGCTTGCGGGTCCCGGCCTCGGTGAGATCGAATCCGGCCCCGTCGGCGAACCTGACCCGCAGCGCCAGCGGTCCCCTGCCTGGCCTGGGCGGCTCGGGCGGCAGCTTCTCCCGCCACCGCAGCCAGCCCGCCCTGGCCAGGTGGGTGATCAGATGCAGCGCCGGGCCGTCGCCGGCATCGCTCTCCGTCACCAGGTCGAGGAACTTCCCGTAACGGCCGGTAGCGGTGATCGTCCGGCCGGTCAGCGCGGTCAGTGCCGGGTCGTAGGTCTTCAGCACCGCGAACTCCGCGACGTCGGCACGCTCGATGACGCGGCCCGCGGCGCGCTCCCGCAGGTCGGCCGCGAGTGCCTCTACCTCTGGAAGTTCCGGCACGCATCCAATTCTGCCCTGTGCCGGCGGCTGAGTTGGTCAGCCGGGCGGCAGGCCAGGCCTGCGGCAGGCATCCGGGGCAAGCGGGCCTGCCGGGGCTGGCGAACCGGCCGGCCGCAGGTAGAATGCGCCGACCGTTGATCGGAGTGCCAGTGACAGGGAACCTGCGGGGCGCTTAGGCTGCGGGCCAGCGCACGATGCGGGCGAGAAGGGGGGATGGCCGGGGCTACAAGGTGTGGGCGAGGAGGGATTTGAACCCTCACGTCCTTTCGGACACACGGACCTGAACCGTGCGCGTCTGCCGTTCCGCCACCCGCCCTGGGCGAGGCAGTCAGGTTAGCACGTCCTCAAACTGCCCCACGCCGCCG
>WNGK01003059.1_pt1 | contig 18162 bp, 12 predicted proteins | sample 5400601 | NCBI WGS metagenome assembly WNGK01 (sample SAMN13153376, study PRJNA577476) | soil metagenome | isolation source: 60 cm soil or saprolite under Garry oak tree replicate 1 | place: USA:California | collected 2016-06-15
CTTTATTTGAGGCATAAAACTGGTCTTTGAGCGTGGCGAGGTAGGCGGACTCGTGCAGGTCGGTGGTTGTTTCCAGAGGGTCGAACGGTGAGAGGCCGTCATGCGGAGAATGAAAACGATTGATAAGAAAGCCCGCGATCAAGATATTTCTTTGGCTCAAGTTCACCTGCGTCTTCAAAAGATTGTCCGCCCGCCATGAAGTGTTTCGATCAGCACCTTCGGGAAGCTCGGAAACGATTCTCAGATCAACATCGGCGTCAGCAGCCTCAAAGAACCAGGCCTTCTTCTTGCGCAGCGGTCCCGAAAACATCGCGCGCGGAGTCCATTCACTGAAATTCAGCCCCTTGCGGTTTTGAAATGAGGGAATGAAGTTAGTCGCCGAGAAGCGATAGTGATCGTCACCCATTCCGGTGGTTAGATCGAGACTGCCGCCCGAGCCCTTGCCATATTGCGCCGACAGGCGGCTCGATTGCGCGTCGATGGCCCGCAGTGCATCAGGACTTAAACGCATCACGAGCAAGCCGCTCACCGGCTGCGTGATATTGAAGCCGTCAAGTTGATCGAAAACTTGATAAGTTGCCGACCCGCCGAGATGGATCTGGTCGCTTGCGTCTGCCAGCACCCCGGGAATGAGCGGCAATGCTTTGCGATAATCGCGCGTCGAAGGATACGGCAGCGTAAGAACTTCGCGGTTTGTCAGCGTCGCAGTAATTGCGGTTTTTGCAGGATCGATAGCGGGGGGCGAGGCGTAGACGTTTACCGTCTCGGCGATCTCCTGCTGGTGATAGATCGTGACTTCCAAACTTGACCCTGCTTGCACCTGCACATCGTTGACGGTAGAGGCGTAGAAACCTTGCTTCTCAACCTGGAGCTGATAAACGCCAGTGTTAACGAGGCTGAACTCATGCCGTCCAGCCGCGTCGGTTTCGGCCCGCGCACCCATCTGCGATGCACTTTGCGTGAGAATGAGTAGTGCATCTGGAATTGCGACGCCATCTTCATCGCTAACCCTCACGAGAAGTTTGTAATTCGGTTTTCCCTGAGACGCTGTTTGGCCGGTCAGCACCGTCGCCGGAGCGTTTGCTGCGATACTGACGATAACAGCGAGAAACGCCAGACGATGAAAGAGGCAACGACGTATCATGACGCCTGACTTCATCGAACCCTCTCCAAACCTTTCGCGGGTTTCCTAAGGCCTTAGGCTGATTGCTAACGACTATCGGGGAGACAGTTGGCAAATGATTGCGCTGAACGCACTTCACAGTCAACCTCGGACCGCGCTAATCACCAGAACCTGGGCCGCCCGTTTGTTGACTTGAGAACTTTGTTGTCTGGGAAATAGATTGCCCGGAACCCGAGCCGGATAATGAAGGTAAAGATACTCGAGCCAGCCGTAGGCCGCGGACATCATCGAACACCATTACCTCAGAAAAATTTGGATCCCCACCCAAGTTAGTAGTGCGAGAATCATCGCTGCGATTACCTAAATTGACTCTCTCAAAGAAGGCATCGCCCACCGATTGACCTAGAGCCTTTCCCTTGTTTCAGCGATTTCGCTCAGTCAAGTCTAAAAACCGTATTTGGCGATGACTGCCTTTTGTTGTTTCCCAATCAACGCCAGAGCCGCGCGCTGAGCTGGAAGTTCGAATGTAAGGCGCGCACCGGTGAGTTTATCGCGAAGGTCGACCTTCGAGTCGTCAGCGTCTTCGGAGGTCATCACGTACAGGATGGAATCTTCGAGCACGATGGGATAAACCAGTACACCGGTCGGGAGCGTTGAGAGCACTTCAAACCTTGGCTTGATGCCAAGCCGATCTGAGACGTAGGTATACAGGTCCGCGCTGGCCTGCGACCCTTCGGCGAGCTCTACCGGATAGGCGGCCCAGAAGACGCGGCCTTTCCCATAAGGTAGTTCCTTGAGGGTTGTTCCATCATTGAATCGTAGTGAGTTAAGCAGATTCTGTTTTTGTTGATCGAAAGAAAGAAGGACAGATTGATCCTTCAGTCGGAGTGTAGCGGTGTGATAGGTGAGTGGTTCCGTTTGCGCCTCCAGCTTCAGTGTTGCCGCCCGCATGACGGGGTGCCAGTGCTCATCGCGATCAATCGGTCCAGTGACCAACAGGTTTCCGCCCTCATCCACATACTTCAGCAAGGAACGCCACCCGCTTTCAGTTAAGGCTTGCGGTGACGGCAGAATCCCGAGCTTGGCCGAGCCAAGCTTTTCGATCTGGTTCTCAGCGATCGCACAAGGAGCTAACAGGTTGTAATGGGCCAACGCTCGCACAGCCTTGCGTTGCGCTTCGAGTTGCAGATCCGCTCGCACCGAAAACTGGGCCGCTTGTGACGTAATAACAACAACGGAGCATGGCACGGGATTTCGCAGATGGTCATGAAGAGATTTCGCGAACCTTGCAAAGGCTCGCATGACGCCCGCTTCCGGCTTTTCGGTAGCGTCGGTTCGAATTGCGCCGATCGGCGTCTCGTTGCCTTCGGTCAGGTACGAGTTTGTATTCCATAGCCACTCGATGGCTCCAGATCCCTGAACGAACGAGATAGCGACTTTGCGTTCCAGGAGCGCTGCCTCGCCCTCGGGAGTGCGACGGGCGATTTCATCGAGCTCCAGTTCTCTTTGAATGCCGCTCTCCTGGATCAGCATCGGTTGTCCCGGTTGCTTCGCCATCAGCGAATCCCATAAAACATAATCGTTTTGCCACCATGAATGGTTCGTCGTGAAGTCAACAAGCGATCCCCAGAAAGCAGGTGACGGACGATCCTGGATGCCACCTTCATCCTGACCCACTGTAATCAGTTGCTGCGATCCCGCGTCACGGACTGCGTTGCGCATGTTCCGTACCCAGTTCGAGAAAGTATCCTGCCCGAAGAGAAAGAAGTCGTAAACTTTGAGCGAATTGCGGCCTACATACATTCCACGCGGCGTGAATTCGATCTCATCCGGCAGAGGAATGAGTTCACTAACCGTGCTCGCGGGAATATTCCATGCGGCTGCCAGGGCAGCGCGATCGGGGTAACGCTTGCCAAGCCATTCGTTCCACTTCTCAAGTTCAATCGGATCGCCGGATGGACGCATCGTCCACAGTCGTTTGGAAATGCTTGGCTCGTTAATGAAGTCCCAGGCAAGGAACGGAACGTCGCGGAAGCGTGTGACTACGGACGCAACTAGCGTCTGTTGCTTGCGAACCGCCTCGGGATCCAGATACGGATTAATACCTCCCAGAACTTCCGGCAGGAACGCAAAGAAATTAAACTGCACGGGTAACCCATTTTTGCGAGCGGTCATCAGGTAGGCCTCAATGGTGCGAAGCGTTCGCTCATAGGGCCGTCCGCTTTCGTCGCAGAATTTGTCCCAGCCGGTCCACCAGCCAGTGCGGATCATGTTAAGTCCGTACTCGTGAATCTGGGCCAGGTCGCGATCCCATACATAAACGTTAGGGTGTTCAAAATATAGACGCTGGACCTCGCTGGACATGTAGGTGGTTCCGACAACTGCCAGGGGATGTCCGTCCAGCTCAAAAAAGTCTCGGTTAACTCCCAGATGAGGACCGGAACGGAGGTAGGCTTCGTCCCTGATCCAGAAGCCTGAGTGATAGACAGCGCGAAGCTTGTTGCCCTCCAGCAGTTGAGCCTCAATAATCCAAAGGCCTTTGGCATTCGGCGCTGGAAGAACTGGCGGCCGGAGAATGGGAAACGCGACCGTCACTACTGAGCGGCTCGAGGGGTGCAGATCCGGGTAAGTGGTGATCCTAAGCGCCAGTGGTTCCGTAGATTGCTGAGCTGAGTGCGAAACAACTTCTAACTCCACCGCCTCACCCGGCAAGTAGAGGGGCAGCACCGGCCGCACCGTGAATTCCTGGCTACCTTGCATAGCAGCCACAGCAAGAGTCTGAATCAAATCTCCAGCCTGAGCACTGCTATAGAAGTCGGGCATCAATTCGGCATTCAAAAGAACCCAGCGCCCGCCGCTGAATACGTTTCTGAAGTGATCGACTTTTAGCACCGGAGCAGATAACTTGCGGCCCATTTTTGTGCCCCACGCAAAAGCGTCGAGCCGAGCATCGATTGAGCCGGCCGATCCCCCGCGGTTATAGAGGTCAACAGCACTGAGCCGAATGACGGGGCTGAAGGCCCGCTTCCAGGAGAAACGAGACAGACGCACCGTCACTTCGGGATTGGTTTCAAACTCTAACCCTTCTGAAGCCGGTGTGACCTGGTACTGATCAATCATAAGAGGACGTGTAAACCGAGTGCTGTAGTCTCGAAGTTGCCAGCCGGTGGCATCCCGATATGCCGATCGGGTGAAAGGCCTGCCACCCAACACCAAAAGATTTCCACCACGACGCAGAAAGCCGTAGATGTCTGGCCACGACTCCTCAGGGAAAGCGGAGCCGTAAGGAAGTACGAACAGGCGAGTAGCCGGGTCATTGAGCATTGCCCGAAGCTGTACTGTCGAAGCTAAGTGCGCTCCGGGCAAGATTCTCAGTAACTGTTCCGGAGAGGGACTGGCGGACTCTACGGTTGGAAATCCCGGTTCGCTGAAGACAACGATAGAAGATATGGTTTTGGCGGCAGAGGCGTCTGCCGCGGCGAAGAGCAAGGCTATGCAGACTAGAAGAATTCGGCAACGTCGAGACCCCCACGTCAAACGCAGTCCTGAAAGAAACTCGACCACCTGAATCTCAAACAGCATTTACTCTCCTTCCTTCTAACAAAGCTCTTCACGTGACACAATGAGCGCGAAGGCTATCAGTGATAGGAATCAGCGCGCCATCGCAAGACGCGCGCGCAAGATTAGCCGCAACCCCTGGTCATCACTCCGCAATTCTGGATCTAGCTGGCGGGAATCCTGATCTTGTCACGAGTGAAATCGTCGGACAAGCCTACGCTGCAGGCGACTCAGTGGCCAGAGATCTAATCCTTGAGACAATCGAAGTGTTGTCCGTTTGGTTAGGCAACATCGCCAGCATCGGATTGGTAGACTTCGGCTGCGTGAAGTATTCTAGGCCGGAATCCGCCCCACGGGACGCTTCACCGTCGCTTTCTTCTTTGTGGTCATAGCATAATTCGTGAGTGGGCTCAACTAATGTATGAGTACACTCACGGGTGTGTGAACCGTGTTCACTGGTGTTGCGAGGCTAAATTATCTGGCGCAATAGGTGCGGGCGTTCGGAATGAACCTTTAATACCAACTCGCCGAAGAGCGTGTTCGCCCACGCGAACCAGGAGCGCGTGAATTTCTTCGGGTCATCGCGTTCAAACGATTCGTGCATGAAGCCCGTTCCCGCGTGCGTAGTTTTCAGCATCTGGAAGCAGAAAAGGATTTCTCGATCGTCGCGGCTGGTCAATGCGCGCATAATGATTCCCAAAGGCCAGATCATGTTCAGCCCGACGTGCGGCCCGCCGATGCCTTCGCCCGCGCGCCCGCGAAAGAAGTACGGATTGTCCTCGCTGAGCACGAAGGCCCGCGTATTTAAGTAGGTGGCGTCGTCAGCGGCGCAGGAACCAAAGTAAGGCAGCGACAGAAGGCTCGGCGCGTTCGCATCGTCCATGAAAAGCTGGTTTCCGAAGCCATCAACTTCATAGGCATAAATTGAATTGTGCTTCGCATGACGTGCTTTGCCATAAGCCTCGAGTGCTGCTGTCACTTCCTGCGCCAAGTCCTGACACTCTCGTGCGAACGACTTATCTGACAGTTCCACCGAAAAGATATCCGCAAGACGATTTAACGCAACCACCGCGAAGAAATTCGAGGGGACGAGGAACGGGTATATGCAGGCATCATCCGACGGCCGAAAGCCTGAGTGAATCAGACCCACACTTCTGGTCGGGTTGCCGCGCCCTTCAAACGGCGGCGTGTCAATCGGGTTGTCAGTGGTTCTTTTAAAAGAGTAGGGACCAGCATCCTTCTTTCGCTGCTGCTCGCGAAATGTCTGCACAATGCGTTTGTTCGCTTGCACCCAGTTGGCATGAAAACAGGAAGCGTCGCCCGTTGTCTTCCAGTAAGCATGTGCGAGTCGCACAGGATAGCAGAGCGAGTCAATCTCCCACTTGCGCTCGCACAACTCCGCCCGAATTGAGGGCTTGTCGTTCTCGCCCCACGGGCAGGCCTTCGCGCCGAAGTCGAAGGAGTTTGCGTAAGGGTCGATGAGGATACAGCGCGTCTGGCGGTTAATGACTCCGGCAATCATATCTTTGAGCTTCCTGTCTTCACGCGCGAGAGGCAGGTAGGGTGCAACTTGCGCGGTCGAGTCGCGCAGCCACATCGCGTTTATGTCTCCCGTGATCACGTAGGTGTCCGGTCGTCTCTCTTGCGTGCCGAAAGTAACCGTCGTATCGAGCGTGTTCGGGAAGCAGTTTTCAAACAGCCAGGCGAGTTCCGGATCGGCAATCGCACTCTTTACTTCGACGATCTTCGCTTCGACGGCGTCGCTCACGAACTTCCGTTGTCCGGCTGCGGGACGCTTACTTACAAATTCATGACCTGCTGAAAGGAGTGCACGGCTAAGACCGCTGTCGGCACCTAGTGCGACACCTACGGCAGCATAGCCTAAACTCTTAATTACCGTCCGGCGTTTGTAGATAGTGGATTCAGGTTTGAATTGCAACTGCATATTCAGCCGGAAAGGTTGTGGTACATCTCTCACTAACACCTGGCTTCAGCGCCCACACATGAAAGATGCCGAAAGTTACTCCAGTGAGTTCTCCTTCGCAACTGACTGGGCGGAAAAGCGTAAACCACGCGCAACTTCGATAGAGTCGGTCAGGCTTACAAAGAATCTCGTGCACAAGGGGTCTCAGTCACGAGCGACCTGTAATCATGAGTTGCTGATGGTCGAGTTGGCCGAGATCTTTCGGCTGCATGGCCCAGGCTATCGCGCCAGGTTCGGCAGCCGCATTCGTTAGAGTTCAGGTGGCCGCGCGAGTTGCGATAACTTGAGAGAATAAAGACTTCATGAAGGACACGCAATTCGCGGCTCAACTGCAGTAATTAGTTGGATGGCGTTCACCATCAGAAAAGTTTCTTGAATTGCTCCACGCTGAGAGCGAGGATGCCAAGTTACTGACCGATAGAGCTGACCAGCGCCCGCAGGTTTTTCAGTTGGGGCTCGGTCAAATCAAATTCCTTCTCGCCTAGCTTCACGTGCACCCTCTTGGCGTTGGCGATGCGCGCGAATACCTCCCTCGGCAGTGCCCACCAGAGCTTCTCCGATGCGGCTTCTAACGGTGAAACTGCGAGCAACAGTTGGAATAGCCGGGTCTTATATCACTCACGAAGGCAGCAGACATAACAAAAGCGGCGAGACTGAGAATCCATTGAAATCAAGTTGGACTACTTGCCTCTTGCCATGCGATGCTGGCGCTGAAAAAATCAAACAAGGGAGTCGAACTCGATGCGCAAAGTGTCAATGTTTCTATTCGTGATGTTGTTCGTTCCTCCATTTGCATTTGCCGGCTCTTCTCTTCGGGCCAACGCGAGCGTGCAAGATCAGCAAAACCAGGATCAAGACCGCCGCGTCATGCATGTGCCGCACCGGCGCCGCCGCACTGGCCATGATGTCGCACGGCGGAAACACCGAGGCATCGGTCACGCGTACAAGTACGGCGGCAAGAGCGCCGGACGCGGTGGCAAGCGTTTTGGCAAGAACATATCGCGCGGCAAGCCGGTGAAAGGTGGAAAAGAATTGGGCAGGGGTATGGGTGGCTTTGGCAAAGGCGTCGGTAAAGGCACGGCCCGGACCGGAAGGAAAGTAGGCAGGAAAGTGAAGCATGCTGTCATGCCGTGAGTCTTCTCGTCTGCACGGAGCTTCTGGGTAGACGGTCCGCCGCCATTGCCGACCACCTGTTGCTGCTCGAAACTGCGCCACAGTCCTCTTAAAAAATCGTTCTCCATCGTCAACTGGCCGACCTTCCGCTCAAGCTTTAGCCTCGCGGGTCTCACCCAACATGCGCTGGCCATGACCGGAAACGCTTTCATGGGTTGCTCCTTGAATTCGCGGCGCCAACGATGCAGCGTATTGGGATTGACTTCTAACTGCCGCGCACATAGCCTGGCGGCTTGCCAGACTCGAGACTCTCTGACAGCTGCCAGTTTGAATTTCCAAGTGAACACCCCTTGAGACTTAACCATAAATCCCCCTCTCCCAGTTTACCCAGTTCAAAATTTTATGGCTTAACTGGTTGTCTCATTTTTGGGGTTCACTCCAGCCCCTGGCACGCACCCGCCATCATTCACTTCCTATTCGCAGCTCTTAACCCTCCACGTAATCAGATGTGTTAAAGTCCTCAATCATGAAATTAGATCGTCGTGGTTTCCTTGTAGCATCGTCTTCGGCATTGGTGTTAACTAAAACCGGAATTTCGGCGACGGAATATGTTCAGCCCTCTGAAACCTCAGAGCCGCTTTCGATTGAAGGGAGAGAGGTAGCAGTCTACACCACCGCTGACAACAGTAATCACCGCCTATCTGCTACTGACACCCTGGCCTTCAAACATCTGGGCCAGCCTCTGGAAACTCAGATATGTGTATTTGTCGATCCCGCTAAGAGATTTCAAACGATTCTAGGCATCGGCGGCGCACTTACCGATGCCGCCGCTGAGACATTTGCAAAATTGCCTAAGGCTAAACAGCGGGAAATTCTAAATGCCTATTTTGATGTCAACAACGGCATCGGTTACACGCTGGCAAGAACCAATATTCACAGTTGTGATTTCTCGAGTGGCAGTTACACCTATGTAAATGAAGGCGACAAAGAGTTGCAGTCCTTTAGCGTCAGTCACGACAAGCAATTCCGAATTCCCTTTATCAAACAAGCTCTGGCCATGGCCGGGGGAAAACTCAACATCTTTGGCAGCCCATGGAGTCCACCTGCATTCATGAAGGACAACAATAATATGCTTCACGGTGGAAAATTGAAGTCTGACTTTTATCAATCCTGGGCCAACTATTACACGAAGTTCATTAAGGCGTATCAGCAAGAAGGCATACCTATCTGGGGCATTACGATTCAAAACGAACCGATGGCCATGCAAACCTGGGAGTCGTGTATTTACTCAGCGGAGGAAGAGAGAGACTTTTTGAAGAACTATCTCGGCCCGACGATGAATAGGGAAGGACTGGGTGATAAGAAGATAATTGCCTGGGACCACAACCGTGACCTTATCTACCAGAGAGCCGACACTATCTTAACTGACCCCAAAGCCGCCCGCTATGTATGGGGCATTGGTTATCACTGGTACGAGCCATGGAGCGGTGGCGAGCCGATGTTCGACAACGTTAAGCTCGTGCATGAATCTTTCCCGGGTAAGAACCTGATCTTCACTGAAGGCTGTTCTGATTCCTTCAATGCTCAAAAGCTTAGAGATTGGAGACTGGGCGAACAGTATGGACGTTCAATGATCAATGACTTCAACAACGGTGCTGTCGGCTGGACAGATTGGAACATATTGCTTGATGAAACGGGTGGACCAAATCACGTCAAGAATTTCTGCTTCGCCCCAGTTCACGCCGATACGAAAACGGGTCAGCTGATCTACACAAACTCGTATTTTTACATTGGACACTTTTCAAAGTTCGTCCGCCCGGGCGCGAAGAGGATCGCCAGTTCACCCAGCAGAAGCCAGCTGCTTTCCGTTGCTTTTATCAATCCTGATGGAAAAGTCTCGGTGGTGGTGATGAACAGGAGCGATCAGAAGATCTCCTATTACCTTTGGCTGGACGGCCAGGCCGCCGAAGTCATTAGCTTGCCCCATTCTATTCAGACGCTTGTGTTCTGACTGTTTCAGTATTGGAATAAAGGTACCCTCAATCGATCCAAGCCACTCTGCGAGAAGCTCAAGCTTCCGAAATCTTCTTCGACATTATTCGCTATTGTTTATTATAGTCCGAACTTCTAAGGTGCTTCGTCGTCTGTTCGGTGACGCTGAATCCGGAAGGAATGAACTCAGTGGTTTCGCCGGATCTAAGCGCAACTGGATTCGTGTCTTTTTCTGGGATGCTCGACCCTGTCTGAGCGGCTCGCCTCGCAATTTCCGCAAGTCTCTTACTAACGAACACGCCATTTATTATTAGCGATATCCCAACGAAGAAAGGTATAACCCCGACTATCCAGAGACGGCTGAGAATCTCGGCAGTACCTGGTGGTATCTTTCCGCTTAGGATGAGGCCCTGCATGAAAACGTTAAAAAAAATCGCGACCGCCAAGCCGACGCTACCTGTGATCACGCCGGCCCTGATTTCGTTGTAACGTGTGACTTCGGGCGCGATGCCTCGCCGGTGGTCTAGCTCCTCTTTGCGTCTTTTGCTCTCTGCATCGGACAGGGTCATCTCGGCGTACCAGGGCTTGCTTCGGTCACTTTTCTCGTCGGTCTCTCGGGTGTCGACTACCTGGCGTATGGCGTATAGATTCGCTCCGCATACCTTGCAGAATTTCAACTCTTCGCTTTGATTAGCACCGCATCGTGGACAAAACATAAGTCGCTCCTATCTCATCCTTGTAGGGAATACGACAATTGTTAGCTTTATGTTCTTTGGGTCGCCTCCCCGTTTCGCCGGACCACGCCAGGCGAAACGCCGTTGACGCACTCGAAGGCCCCGGGGACCAGCTGTGGGCCACTATCCCTGACTGAAAGACAGTCCCGCGCTTCGAATCACGCAAGCCACTGCGCAAGGTTGCTCACGTAAGCCTTCACGTCCCTGAGTTTCTCAGGCTCTCTTCGGATTTCATCACCAGGTGGCTCGCTCACAAAACTTGGGCAGCCTTTCGAGATGTCCCAGTTATAGTCAACTAAGTGATGAAAGCTTGAATCGGCGACGGCTCGCCCCAGCGTATTGCCGTGGTCATCAGTCATGCGTTCAAACGCAACGATCAAGTTGAAGGGTCGATGCGTCACTTGGCTTACACCGGTCGCAATCACCTGCGCGTGCTTTTCTCCTTCTGGCACACCGACCCCGCCTTCGTGCGGGTGTGCGGGAAAGTACTCAATTACGCCGGAAGGACGGTCTGGGTTACGCAACAGTTCGTGAATTGGCTCGACCGGAGTGATGCTCTGGTAATCGCCGTTGCTGCCTGAATGGTAATTGGGCCACGAGATCGTTGGCGTATTCTGATCATCGCGCGCGTGTTGCGACTCGTCAGGATCCTGATGCCTGGTATGAAAGAAATGCGCGCGGCCCACGCCGCCCAATGTACAAAGCGACGATCCCAGATCCTGATGATCGCGCGTCGTGAGAATTCCGCCGCCTCTTTGCCGAAAACGAGTGATGCCCTGACAATCGGTCCCTGTTAATCCATCGCCTGTGTCTACAGCGAAGAGCCAGAGTTCATCGAAATCTGTCTGGTCAAGCCTGCTCAACATCTTGTCGTTGCGGTCGGCATTGATTTCGCGATTGCGTGAGGTCACCTCACAGAGGGCGCGACCCTGATCGTCGGTGATTGAACTCAAATGTTCGCGTAGTAGAGAAAAGCGATCGATGTTCCAGTCATCTTCGACCGCCGCGATAGTCGTTTGCAAAAGAATACGAATTGGCTTGCTCATAAGTTTGCTCACCTTTCCTTAGCTTGCTCGCCTCGCAGAGTTAGACAAGTGCTCGTCGCACGTGCAACCAAACTGTCTTTGTCATCGGTTATATCGCACTCAACGAGACCGACAGTCCAACCTTGTTTGACCACGCGCCCTACTGCGCGCAAGCGCGCCTTCCAAATCGGCTTCACGAAATTGATTTTGAGCTCCAGGGTGGTGAATGATTCACCTTCACCAAGATTTGCCGCGTAAGCCAGACCCATCGCCGCGTCTGCTATGTCGCAAAGGACCCCGCCGTGAAGCGTACCCATCGGATTCGCGTGGGCCTCGGTGGCTTGAAATTCAATCGTAGCTTCGCCGGGCTTGACGGAGGTGAAATCAAAGCCGATCAGTCGAGCAATTGGTGGCGGCGGCGCGTCGCCTCGTGCCACCCGCTCAATCTGATCAAGCATCCTTGTCATGGATTCCGTTAAGCCTGATTCGATTCACTGATTCGGCCCTTCGATAAAGTTCTTGAGCACGCGCGCCCGCGAGGGATGTCGAAGTTTCCTAAGAGCTTTGACTTCTATCTGCCGTATGCGCTCGCGTGTTACCTGGAAGTCCTGGCCCACTTCTTCCAGCGTGCGTTCACGGCCCTCGGTGTCTAATCCAAACCTCAAGCGGATGACCTTTTCCTCTCGGGGGCTCAGGGTTTGGAGCACGTCGCCCGCAACGTCACGCAGGTTAGAGGTGATTACTCGCTCGGCAGGACTGGCGCTTGATCGATCTTCGATAAGATCTCCGAATTGGGAATCTCCCGCGTCGCCAATCGGCGTCTCCAACGAGATAGGTTGCTGCGTAAGCTTCAACGCTTTGTTCACCTTATCTACTGAAGTTCCCATCCGTTGCGCGATCTCCTCCCTGGTAGGTTCGCGTCCCAGGTCCCGCACCAGCTCACGTGAAATGGTTCTGACCTTATTGAGTACTTCGATCATATGAACCGGAACGCGAATGGTTCGCGCCTGATCGGCAATTGCTCGCGTGATCGCCTGGCGGATCCACCAGGTGGCATACGTTGAGAATTTGTACCCGCGCCGCCAATCAAACTTATCAACGCCTTTCATAAGGCCGAGATTTCCCTCCTGGATGAGGTCGAGGAAATTCAAGCCGCGATTCTGATATTTCTTGGCAATCGAGATGACCAGCCGCAGATTGGCTTCAGTCAGTTCATGCTTGGCCTGGGCGGCCTGCGCTTCGCCTATCGCAATCATTCGATGAGAGCGTTTTATCTCCAAAGGCGAGACGTGATGCTCAGCTTCGATCTCTTTGAGCCGGCTCCTGGCCTCACTACGGTGTCTGGTGAGCTCTTTCTTTTCTTGTTCCCTTATCCGTTTGCCACTGAGCTTCTCCGTCCAGTTCTGAACTTGGAGCTCAAGTGCGCGGGTCTCTTTCTGGACAGCGCCGACCGCTTCCACGAGACGTTGCCGGGCCGGCTCTTTCAGCCCAAGTCCTTCGATCTCGCGCGCCACGTCAAGTCGCGTTCGCGCCAGCTTCCGCTTCAGCCGCAGTAGCTTCTTAGATTTTCTGCCGCGGTTCAGTTTGTGCTCGACCCGGAACTGTTCGGATTCTTTGACTCCGCGCTGGTAGAGCTTGCGAATATTTTTAATACTTACAATGGTCCGCTGAAGATACTCGGCCGTCCGGTCTTCGTGCTCCTCAATCTCGGAGTCATCAGAGAAAATGACGAGATCGCGAATGCTAATCTTGTTGGCCTCTAATTCGTCACCGATCTTCAATAGTTCCGCGACCGCGATCGGAGAGCGTGAGATTGCCCGCTGCGCCCGCTTTTGTCCCGATTCGATCCGCCTGGCTATCGAAACTTCCTGTTCACGCTTCAATAGTGGCACTGTGCTCATTTCACGCATATACAGCCTGACCGGGTCTGACACCTTGTCCGACTCGCCTGCCGAAAGATCGAGTTCTGAATCTTCAGTCAGACCCTGAACATCTTCTCCCGCGAAGACAGAGACGTCTTCATCCAAAGGATCTTCCGCGCCACGGGCCGGAGACTCGAGTTGCTGTAGCACCTCGCTTATGTCTTCCGGCAAGATGGATTCTTCAAGCAAGCCCTCGCTCAACTTCGCAAATCCAGGCGCCTCCGAACCCATCAGCCCAATTCCGCTTTGTTCCTGCTCAATCCTAATCAAATTACTACCTCCATTCCCTCGCATCTGAGTCTCTACTCAATTCCTCTTTCACCCGAGACTCTTCACTCACCTCTGAAATCCTACTTGCTCGTTCGGCTCCGTGACTCCTCGGGAATTACTTCGAGGCTCAGTTTGTCTATGCGCCTAATGACTACCAGAGTCGATTTACGTCCGATGCGATCCTCGGTCAAAAGCTTATGAAGATCATCGATACCCGCAACCGGATGATTGTCCAGGCCAACTATAACGTCACCCATGAGCAGTCCAGCGTTTCTCGCGGGGCTGCTGTCCTCAAAAGAAAGGACTAGGATTCCACTTTCTACGGCAAGGTTGTAATAGCGCACGATGCGGCGCGGGAGCGGAACATTTTGTCCCGCCAAGCCAATGTAACTGCGACTTACTCTACCGTCTCGAATTAGACGGCTGGCGACGAACTTTGCTGTATCAATCGAAGTAGCAAAGCAGATCCCCTGGGCCGGCAGAATCATAGCCGTGTTGACGCCAATGACTTCGGCGCGAGAATTAACCAGTGGTCCACCCGAATTGCCGGGGTTGAGCGCGGCGTCCGTTTGAATCACATCGTCCATCAAGCGGCCGGACTGGGCGCGCAGCGACCGCCCAAGTGCGCTTACGACTCCGGCCGTAACAGTGTATTGAAAGCCGTACGGATTGCCGATGGCCACCACTAATTGCCCGACCCGAATCTTTTGCGCGTCACCCAGATAAGCTGGTACCAGATTCGGCGCGTTGATTCTGATTACCGCCAGATCAGTGTCCGTGTCGTCTCCGATCAAATCCGCCTCGTACTTGCGCCCATCTGAGACAGTCACCTCGATTCTCTTGGCGCCGTGGACGACGTGACTGTTCGTCAGAATGAAGCCGTCTGGAGTGAAGATGAAACCCGAGCCGCTGCCCCGCGCTTCCTGCGGCATTCGCGGAGCGTTTCCTCTTCTGCTCCTGATAGGCTGCTGGACCCCGATATAGACCACCGACGGGCTGACCTTTTCCGCCGCAGTGATGACTGCGCGCGAATACGCATCCATAGGCTCTTCGCCCGGCTCCGAGTGCGCCAGATATTCTCCAGGAGTGCGTGCGTCCTCAGACTGAAACCTTTCGTCGCTGAGTAATTCAATTTCCTGTTGCATGTCCATTAAACTCCTACTTCAGTTTTTTACTCATCCCGTTAGAAATGATGCGAATCTATTCCTCCACGATTCAGGCTGCCGACAAAAGAGCACGCGCTTCTCTGGCGGTTAATTCTTTGTTGTAAACAGCAGTCCCAGGCTGTTGGCCGCTGCCTCCTTCATGCAGGAAGCCCGTATCGACAGCCGCAAATCCGATCTCTTCAATCAACCGCGACACGATCTCTTTTGCCTCGGCATCATCTCCGGCGATGAAAATCGCGCGTCTCTCCTCAAGGGGCCGACTCGTATCGCCTTGCGTCGCCAGATGTTCGAACCAGATGGTGTTAAAGCCCTTGACCAGTCGCGCTCCTTTCAAGTGCGAAGCCATGAGTTCGCTCGAAGTAGTCTCGTCATTGTCGAGCTCAGCGAATTTCCCATCGCGCTCCGGGTAATAATTCCCAGTGTCGATGACGACTTTGCCGGCGAAGGGGTCTGCAGGTAGCGTTCTGAATTTGCCGAAGGGAATCGCGACCAGAACCACTTCGCCAAAACGCGCCGCCTCGTCAATCGTCGCGGCTTTTGCTTTTCCGCCGAGCTCTGCAACCAGCGTTTCCAGACCCTGGCCGCTGCGCGAATTGCTGAGCGCAACTTCGTGCCCGGCGCGAACGAAAAGCCGCGCGGCGTTCGCACCGATGTTTCCCGAACCGATGATTCCTATTCTCATCTTCGTTTGTCCTTATCTTTAGTTGTCAGCTTGCCTTGCCGAACAGGCTCTGGAACCCGTTTGACATCGCCGATCTCTCGCTTAGCCTCATCGAGTGTCTGCTGGTCATGGCCCGTGATAACGACTTGTGCGCCCTGTTCCCTGAACTCTTTCGCTGTTGCCAGACCAATGCCGGAGTTGCCGCCGGGATGACGGCTACTTTGCCTTCCAATTTGCCCATTGTGTTTTCCTTTCCTTTCTTATTGGCCTGCGGCTTCAGCGCTTGCGCGTCTGGGCCTTTAACACGTTCTGGACCAATCGTTCCAGAACATCTCAAAAAAATTAGTCGAGCACCGAGAGCGTTATCTTTACAACATCTTCCAGCGTCTTGCGATCCTGTGTGGCCTTCGCCATCAGTACCACACCCTGGAGGCTGATGTAGAGAAATCGCGCAACGGCGCGAGGATCGCGAACTGCTTTGAGTTCACCCACTTTCTTTCCACGCAGCAACGCGCGGTAAAAAGCTTCGTCCGCCGCTGCCATATTGGTGCATGTCCTGGCCGCAGTCTCTTTGCAGCGGCCAGCTAACTCCGACATCGCGTTACCCATGAAGCAGCCGCGTCGCTGCCGGTCACAGAGCGCTTTTTCAACAACGCCTTCGAACAATTGCCGCAGAGTCTTCTTTACCGAGCCCGGCCGCTCCAGCAGCTCAAACACCTTGCGACTCTCTACTTCGCGGTAGCGGTCGAGAGCCTGTAGATAAAGCGCATGCTTATCTCCGAAGGTGTCATAGAGACTCTGGCGGTTGATACCCATGTGCTTGACTAAATCCTGGATGGATGCCGCCTCATAGCCGCGCGACCAGAAAACCTCCATTGCCTTATGGAGGGCCTCATTCCGATCGAACTCTTTGTGCCGCGCCATCCGACTGTCTTGACCTTTGAAGAGACTTATACTCTTTCTGGAATGAACAGTCAAGAACCGTATAATGGCCTCCTGGAGCAGGCTCCAGTCGCGCTCGTCGATAAATGCTCGCCCAATAATCGGGGCTCACGGTGTAAAGTTTAGGGGAATCCGGTCTGCAGATATGGCGAAATCGCCTGAGAACATTACTTTGGCTAAGGAACTTCAGCCGGGAGATGATTCCCCTAAGCTCGCATCAGCCTGGAGTCCTCTTCGCGAATCCGTCTTCCGTGCGCTTTGGATAGCAACCGTCGTATCCAACATCGGGACGTGGATGCAGGACGTAGGCGAGGCTTGGTTGATGACCTAGTTGACACCTTCACCTGTGCTGGTGGCACTGGTAGAAACAGCGGGCAGTCTGCCAGTGGTGCTGGTGGCTCTGCCGGCAGGAGCACTGGCAGACGTGGTCGATCGCCGTCGTTTGCTTCTGGTCATGCAAACCTGGATGTGCGTCGCCGCGGGCGCGATGGGCATCCTGGCGTTGATGGGCCATATGAATCCCGCCCGTTTGCTCTTGCTGACTTTTCTTCTTGGCGTCGGGTCCGCGATGAGTAATCCGGTCTGGCAAGCGATTACGCCTGATTTGGTTCCTCCGTCCGACTTGCCTGCGGCGATCACGCTGAGCGGTGTCGGCATTAACATCGCGCGGGCACTTGGTCCGGCGTTAGGCGGCCTCGTCGTTGCCGCGTCTGGCCCATGGGCAGTTTTTTTCCTCAACGCCGCTTCATTCATCGCAATAATGGTTGTCATCTATCGTTGGCAACCTGCTCCACGAAGAAGCAAGCTACCACCTGAAGACATCATTGGGGCTATGCGCACCGGCACACGCTATCTGCGCCACTCGCCGGAACTGCAAACAGTCCTGGTCCGTAGCGGCATTTTCGTTGTTTGCGCGAGCGCGTTGTGGGCCCTACTTGCGCAGCAGGCTCGTAGAGGTTTAGGTCTGCGGTCGTTCGGTTACGGACTGCTCCTGGGTTGCATCGGTCTCGGCGCGATAATTGGTGCCTGGTTGCTGCCAAAGGTCCGAGAGCGGCTTTCAATGAATCAATTGGTGGCGGCAGCCACCGTCGTGTTTGCCATAGCTACAACTTCCCTTGCCTATGTGCACTCGTTCGGAGTGCTTGCCGTCGCGTTAGCAGGCGGTGGCGTCGCGTGGATTGCGGTACTGTCGAGTTTAAATGTTTCCGCACAGACAGTTACGCCTTCCTGGGTTCGCGCACGGGTCATGGCTGTTTACCTGCTGGTCTTCATGGGTGGTCTCGCCGCCGGCAGCGCCGTCTGGGGTTTTGTGGCAGCGCGCGTCGGTGTTTCTACTGCGCTCTTGTTCGCTGCGGTTGGGATGCTGATCGGTCTCGTCGCGACGTGGCGGTATCGTCTCGTTAGCAACGAGAATTTGTCGCTGACGCCTTCGATGCATTGGCCCGAGCCAGTAGTACTTATCGATACGGAGCCTACGGAAGGGCCCGCAATCACTGTTATTGAATATCGAATCGATCCAAACACCGCTGATGGGTTTTTGCAGGCAATGAAAGAGATGAGGCGAATACGTCAACGCGACGGCGCGATCCGTTGGAACTTACTTCGTGACGCCGCGGACCCGCAACGATACATCGAAAGCTTTGTGACTGAATCGTGGGCCGAGCATTTGCGC
>WNGK01003060.1_pt1 | contig 18157 bp, 16 predicted proteins | sample 5400601 | NCBI WGS metagenome assembly WNGK01 (sample SAMN13153376, study PRJNA577476) | soil metagenome | isolation source: 60 cm soil or saprolite under Garry oak tree replicate 1 | place: USA:California | collected 2016-06-15
GCGTACCCGCCACGAGGCCGATGGGCGCAAAGTCAGCGTCCGGCTTGTAGGCAAGGTTGGGGTAGAGCGCGACCGAGGCGGCGTGGGTTCCCATATGACCCATCTCGATGGTGTAGCCGTCGGGGGTGGCGCGCGCGGCCCGGGTCGAGGCGGTGGTGCCGCCGGCCCCGACCACGTTCTCGATGATGACCGGCTGCCCGAGCGTGCGGGTCATGTGGTCGCCGACGATGCGGGAAACGACGTCGGTCGGCCCGCCGGCGGCAAACGGCACGATCAACGTGATTGCGCGTTGCGGATAATCGGTCTGCGCCGCAGCCGAGCCTGCGGCCAAGCCGAGCGCGACGGCGGTAATCGCGCGAGACAGCACCCGCGACAGCATATGACCCATGGTCGTTTCCTCATCTATGGATACTCTTTTTAGTCTTCGATTGACGTGCGAATGCTATCACCGCACGGCAGACATTGCTGCCCGCGCGCGGCGATAACTTGTCGCAGCCGGTCGGTCGCCGCTGCCCCTCCTATTCGACGAAGACTTCGTCGCGGCGTCGGCGGATCTTGGGTAGCGCGGCGATGATCAGCAGAATGATGGCCGTGCTCAGCAGGACCGCCGAGATCGGACGGGTGAAGAACACCGTCACGTCGCCGCGCGCGATCAGCATGGCGCGGCGGAGATTTTCCTCCATCAGCGGCCCCAGCACGAAGCCGAGCAGCAAGGGGGCGGGCTCGAAGTCATGCTTGACCAACCAATATCCGATCACACCGAAGATCGCCGCAATCGACACGTCGGTCGGCGAGTTGTTGATCGAATAGATGCCGATGCAGCAGAACACGATGATGGACGGATAGAGCAGCCGATACGGCACGCGCAGCAGGCTGACCCAGATGCCGACCAGCGGCAGGTTGATGACGACCAGCATCAGATTGCCGAGCCACATCGACGCGATCATGCCCCAGAACAACTCCGGCTGCTTGGTCATGACCTGCGGACCCGGCACGATGCCGTGGATGGTCATGGCGCCGACCATGAGCGCCATCACCGCGTTGGGCGGGATACCGAGCGTGAGCAGCGGGATGAACGAGGTTTGCGCCGCCGCATTGTTGGCGCTCTCCGGCGCGGCCACGCCTTGGATGGCGCCGCGGCCGAAGCGCTCCGGATGCTTGGATAGCTTCTTCTCGAAGGTGTAGGCCGCGAACGACGCGATCACCGCGCCGCCGCCGGGGAGAATTCCCACGAGTGAGCCGATGATCGTGCCGCGGGCGATCGCGCCGGAGGAATCGATCAGGTCCTGACGGGTCGGCATCAGGTTGGTGATCTTGGTCTTGAGGATGTCGCGGCTCTCGGGGGGAAGTTCGAGATTGCGGATGATCTCCGCGAAGCCGAACACGCCCATGGCGATGTTGGCGAACCCGATGCCGTCGGCGAGTTCCGGGATGTCGAAGGTCATGCGCCCGGCGCCGGTCTCCAGATCCGAACCGACCATCGAGAGCAGCAGACCGGTGAGGACCATGGCGACCGCTTTGAGCACCGAGCCCTTGGCCAGCACCACCGCGAAGATCAGGCCCAGCACCATCAGCGAGAAATATTCGGCCGGTCCGAACAGCAGCGCGAGGCTGGTCAGCGGCGCGCCGAGGGCCGCCACCAGCACCGTCGCCACGCAACCGGCAAAGAACGAACCGATCGCGGCGATGGAGAGCGCGGGCCCGGCGCGGCCCTGCCGCGCCATTTGGTGGCCGTCGAGACAGGTGATGACGGAGGTGGCTTCACCTGGGATGTTGACCAGCACCGAGGTGGTCGAGCCGCCGTACTGCGCCCCGTAGTAGATGCCCGCGAGCATGATCAGCGCGCCGACCGGGGGCAGGCCGAAGGTGATCGGCAGCAGCATCGCGATGGTGGCGACCGAGCCGACACCAGGTAGCACGCCGACCAAGGTGCCAACCAGCGCGCCGAGCAGGCAGAACAGGATATTGAATGGATTGGCCGCGACTTGGAAGCCCATCCAGAGGTTTGCGAGGAGGTCCGACATGACTTACTCACCCCGGAGTCAGTAGAAGCGCGGCCAAAGCTGGAACGGCAGGTTGAGCAGGTAGACGAACAGCAACACGCAAAACAACGTCATCAGCGCCGCGGCGATCGTGCTTTCGATCCACCGCATCTCCGTTGATCCGAGGATCGAGATCATGAACGCCAGAAATGTTGCGGGGACCAGTCCGAGCGGCCGGATCATGGCGGCAAAACTGAGAATAGCGATAATGACGAGGGACGGACCGCGTATTCTGTACTTTTCGATCGGCGGCCCTTCGGCAAAGACACCGCCGATCGCTACGGCGGCGCCGAGGGCGGCAAGAACAAACGAGAATAGCCGCGGCGCCGTGCCGGGGCCGAAGGCGAAACCGCGCTGCCCGGGTAATTCTGCGGACGCGATCAAGGCCAGCGTCGGCAGCATCACGAGGGCGATGCCGCCATAAAAATCTCGCGGACCATGGACAGGCAGGAAACCAACGGCTGCGGCGATCCCGATCAACGCCAAACCAGCTAACATCAATCGCGGTATCACCGTGTTCGGTACATAAAATGCGTACCCCAGCATCAAGAGAGCGAGTACCGTAACGATCAATCCGCCAATCAAATTGTGCGTATGGACTAAAAAGCCCGGACGCGTCCCCCTGGGGGACGGTGATACGCCCTCGGACATGTTCCCTCCCTGACACCCCCCGCGCTGTGCGCGCCGAACCTCCCACTCGGTTCGCACAGCGTAATCCGTAGCACATTCCAATGGGCCACGGGAAGCAACCGCGGCAAATTTAGCGTCAAACGGGGCCGGCAGGCCCGAGCAGCGCGGCCGCGGCAAAAATCCGCAGCTTTAGGATGCAAGCCCACAACCAAATGATTTTCCCGCAAGCCGCTATTTGCCTGGCCGCGGCTGCCAGCTTGCAGATGGGCGGGTAGCGGCCAAGGCGAACCCGCCCCCCTTGCAGCCGTCGTTCCTTGCTCTTTTTTCGTCAACCTTCTGCGCCTATATTCGTAGCTGCCGGCGCGAGCCGGCTATGGCGATAAACGGCCGTCGTAATAAACCTATCGGACCCGGGGGCAGTACCCGGCGCCTCCACCAGGGAGCAGTGATCAGGAGTCCGCAACAAGAAAACAGCTTCTGATCATCGACCCCTGATTACTGTTCCCTGCTAGCGGGGGCGAAATAGGATCGACGAGGGCGTAAAGGGCGTGCTTTTGCTCGGCATGGTTCCACCGTTATCGGGCCAAATTCATAGTTGCCAACGACAACTATGCTCCGGTTGCCCAGGCCGCGTAATGCGGTTTGGAATACCGATCTGAAGTCCTGAGGTCTTAGCAGCTTCAGGCGGGGTTCGGAGGCACCTGGCAACAGAAGCCTCCACTTCCATATTTAAGTGAAAGCGAAGGCTGGCGCGCTCAGGCTGGCGCGCGCTAGCATTCCCGCGCTGAGTCCATCGCGTACTCGCTGCGTGGATCGCGCCGCGCGGACTGCGGGCGCTTAGGGAAACGGATCAGCGATGGCGGTCGATCACATCCGCTACGACATCTTGGCCCAGGAGGCCCTGCGCGGCATGGTGCGCAGGGTGCTCATGGACACCGCCAAGAACGGTCTGCCGGGCGAGCATCATTTCTATATTTCCTTCGACACGCGCGCCGAGGGCGTGCGCCTGTCGCCTCGCATGCTCGCGCAATATCCCACAGAGATGACCGTCGTCCTGCAGCACCAGTTCTGGGATCTCGTGGTGACCGAGAGCGGCTTCGAGGTCGGCGTGTCGTTCGGCGGCGTGCCGGAGCGGTTGGCCGTGCCCTTTGCGGCGGTGAAAGGCTTCTTCGATCCTTCGGTGCAGTTTGGTTTGCAGTTCGAAGAAATGGCGGACGCCGAAGCCCAAGAGGGGGCCCAAGAGGAAGCCCAAGAGTCCGGGCAAGCGAGCGAGCGCGCTCCCGCGGGCAAGGACCGTGACGCAGCGCGCCCGCCGGCGGAGCACAAGGCCATGACGCAGACCAGCGTGGCGGTGCCCGTCGCCGCCAATCCTGAACCGGCGGAGACGAGGTCGGACGCGGACTCTGACAAGCCCGCGGGTGGCGGTGAGGTCGTGCGGCTCGACCGCTTTCGCAAGAAGTAGACGACCGCGAGTGGTGAAGCGGCGAAGAATAAGCCACTCGCTATTCGCCGGCGGAATTCCACCGCTTGGTGCGCCCGCAGAAGATGACTCGGTTCCACTTGATTCGCGCCGCGGTGAGGCGGGCGTCGGCGAGATGGCGCGGACGCGTGGAGGGGGTCCGTCCGTTGTCGGTAAACCTTTTGTGAGGGGTGTGGCGCTTCCCTCGTGTCACCGTGCTGCTCTGAATTTTCGCGCCTTTTGAACGCTGGTGCAAAATGTTTCCGGCAAAAACGTCAGCAATGACATTTCTTTCTTCAAGAAAATATGTCAACGATTTGCAGCGGTTGGAGTAATTAAAGTATACAAAAGGACGACTATATTATAGATGGTCCGTAAATGACACGACCAACACTATGGGCTGCCACGACTGAGGGCAAAAATCCGATTTTAAAGCTGTAATGCGAGAGACGTTTACTTGGGCGCCTTGGGCGGCGGGAACTCACGCGCGCGCCCGCCGCCACGCTATGGGCGTATTTGGCCCCGAAGCCACAAGCGAGGGACCTGCATCACCCCGGAGCGGCTCACCGAGTGCAGGATGGGCGACGTCGTTAACCTTCGCAGGGCGCGCAAGCAGGCCGAGCGGCAGCTCGCTGAGCGAACAGCATCTGCCAATCGACTGCGGCATGGACGCAGCCAAGCCGAGCGCAAACTCGAAACCAAGCGCGACGTCAAGGCCCGCCGCGACCTCGAGCGCCACCGGATCGAAACGGGAGACGAGCGATGAAATCTCCGGTCGTCAAACGCTCCATTGTCATCGCTGGTCACAAAACCAGCGTCAGCCTCGAGGATGCGTTCTGGAAGGGGCTCAAGGAGATCGCCACCGGGCGCGACATGACCTTGTCGGACCTCGTCGCCGCGATCGATTCCGAGCGGCAACACGGCAACCTGTCGTCGGCGATTCGCTTGTTCGTGCTCGATTTCTATCGCAACCAGCTGTCCGACGATAACGAGGGTCGCGACGGAACGCGCGGCGTCATCATCGCGCGCGCAGCCTCGACCGCGTAGCGGTTTCCGGCGCGTTTTTCCGACGCGCTAGTGTGGTGGATTTGAAGTTCCTACGAGTGTGCAGCAGGCTTGTATAGGAACTTCAAATCCAAAAAACCACACTAGAGTCATGAGCTTGCTAGTGTCCCTTTGATTCCGAAGTTCGCTTGAGAGTGTGCCGCAAGGTTTGCGAACTTCGGAATCGGGACACTAGTGACCGAACAATATTTCCGACAGGGAGCGCGGCCGCGCGGGCGCGGGCGCCGGCTTCTGCGCTTGGGTCGGCGCGCCTTGCGTTGCAGCTGACCCGGGCTGCGGCCGCGGCGTGCGCGGCGTCGGCGCCGGACGGATGTCGATTGGCGGCGGCAGCGGTTGCACGCGTTCGCCCGCCGGCGCCGCGGGTTTGGGTTTTGACACGCTCGTTGGCGCGTTGACCGCCGCAGGAGCCGGCGGCGGCACAGGCGCGCGGCCCTCGAGCACGTCCAGCTTCTTCGACTGCTGCTCGACCGCGCGCAGCGCGAGCCAGCTCGCGAGCGCGGCGACGTCGATGGTGCGCTTGGGCGCGTCGATCGGCCCCTTCAGTGCAATGCCGATTTCCGGCCGGGTGTTGGCCGGAACGCCCGCGCCGCCGGTTCCGAACAAGGTGAGCCGCGCGTCGAGGGCGGCTTCGGTCAGGTTGACGCTTCCGCTCACGGCGAGATCGCCGCGCTGGGCGCGTACGACCGCATTGCTCAGTCGCGCCTGGCCGGCATCGATGGCGATCGCGCCCTCCGCGAGGCTGACGGCAAGGCCGCCGCTCGCGAGCGCGGCATCCATGCGGTCTCGCACCCTGATCGCGTCGATCGGCAAGCCCTGATCGACGGCGCGGATCACGGTGTCGAAGGCCGCCGGATCGAGCCGCGCAGCCCGAGCGTTTTCGAGCGTGAAGCTGCCGCTGCCGGCAAGCGAACCGACAAGCGCAACCGGGCTCATTCCCGTTCCCTCGGCGGTCACGTCGAGCGTGAGCCCGCCGGAGAGCGCCCCTTCGCCCGGAAGCAGTTCGGCGGCATTGGCGCCGGCGAGGTGCACGCGGCCGCGCGCAGTGAGCCCGTCGGCGCGGCGCAGGAACGTCAGGTCAGCGGCCACGCGGCCGCCGGCAATGCTGCCGTCGATTCCCTCCAATGCCAGTTCCGACTCGCCGAAGCGGACGACACCGCGGACATCGCGCGCGGCAAGCTTGGGCGTGAGGGCGACGCGCGCCGATTTGACCGCGATCTGACCGCGAAGAGCCTTCAATCCCTGCTCGAACGGCTCGGCCGGCCAAAGGCCCGGTGCACTGCCGCTCGCGCCGGTGGCCGCGCCCGCGCCTTGCGCCGGGATCCCGATTGCAAGCGCGATCGCGGCCGGCAGATCGACCGCGCCCAGCTCGATGTCGCCGTCGACCGTGATCGGCTGCTGCTGCATCCCGAGGGCAAGCCGCCCGCCAACGCTCGCGCCCGCCACCGTTCCCGCCACCTCGCTGAACTGCAGCATGCCCTCGCTCAGAGCAAGCCGCGCGGTCACCGACGCGGGCAGCAGTTCGGCGACGCGACCCCCCGCTGTCGGCCGCGGTGAGCGGATGTTTGCGTTGGTGACCTTGAGATTGAGCTCGGCGCTCGGGCTCGCACGAACCGGAACGCGGATGGTGCCTTTGGTCGCGATATTGAGCGCGCCGGCAGTGAGCTGACCGTCGACCACGAGGTCGCCGTCGAGCGGTCCTTTCGCCGCCACGGCCAGTCGCGCGGGCCGCTTGTCGACCGCGACCAAACGATCGAGCCCGATGAGTTCGATCAGCGCCGCGCCGTCATCGGCGTCCACGCGCCCGCCGAGGTTCACCTTGGCCGCGCCGAGCGTCGCGAGATTTTCGAGCTTGAAGGCGTCGCTGGCGGTGCCGGCGTCGCCTTGCAGCGCCACGCGGAACGTGCCGGCGCGGCCCTCGATCCTGAGCTTCGCATTGGCGCTGCCCGCCGCCGCGGGATCGATGGAGAGCGAGGCGCGCAATGTGGCGGGGGTCAAACGCCCGCCCGCGCGGCGCAGCTGCTCGGCTGTCTGCGGCGCGATCTTCTCCAGCAGCGCCACCACGCCGTCGAGGGCGCGCGCGTCGAGGTCGAGCGTCACGGCGCCGCGCGGCGATTGCGCCTTGCCATCGATCCGACCTTTGACCGCCAGCCCCGCTCCGCCGAAATCGCCGATGGCTAGCCGTTCGATCTCGAATCCGTTCGCATCGACGCGCATGTTGACGTCTGTCTGCTTCGCCTCGACGCCGGCGACAAACGCGCGGGCGATCTTGAGCGAGAGCGCGCCTTCGCGCGGCCAGTCGAAGGTCGAGTCGCCGAGCACGGCCTTGGCAACGGCATGGACGCGGTCGAAATCGATTTCGGGCGCGGTGAGCGCGACGTCGAGCCGCGCCGGCCGATCGTCGCTCGCCCAGACATAGGCCAAATGTCCGGCAACCGTCATGCGATCGAACTCGACCTTGAGTCCCTTGATCGTGATGGCGTCGCCGCCGAGGGTCACATCGCCGCCCAAGCGCAACGGACCGGTGGACGACGCGGCCGGCTCATCGCTGCGTTCGGTCAGCCAGGCGACGAGCGCGCGCGGATCGTTGGCCTCGACCTTGGTCGATCCCACGAACTGCACGCCCGTCGAGGTGGCGCCGAGGCGCCCGCTGAGGCGCATCTGGGTCATGCCGGGCGCGCGCAGGTCCAGACTCTTGATGTCCACGCCATCGGCGTAGGCGCTCAGCTCGGCGCCGACGCGCATAAGCGTTGCGCCGCCGAGCGTGACGTTCTCGGCGTTGATACTCAGCGCTGCCGGGATGGGCAGCCGCGACGCCGCGATCACGGATTCGGCCAGCGTCTTGACAGCGGCGAGCGGGCGTTGGCGCCCCTCGGGCAGCGCCAGCACCCGGTCGAGATCGATCTGGGCCGATGACAGCACTCCGCTGACCTTTGGCTTGAGCCCGAGGGTCAGATTGGCGCCGCCACTGAGCTTGATTGCCCTGTCATCCGGGCCGTATTGGAACTCGATCTGCTCCAATACGGCCGCTGCGCTGTCGCCCTTGATGCGGCTGGTGACACGCCAAGGTTCGATGATGAGCGACTCGGCGCCCGCGGGCGCACGGCCGACTGCGCGAACGAATTGAACGCTGCCTTCAAAGCGCGGCATGCCGCGCTCGATCCAGATCGAGACGTCGGCTTCGGCGGCCAGCGGCTGGTCGATCGGATCGACCGCGAAGCGCACCTTGGCGCCGCTGTCCTCGGCGATCCGGCTGGTGGCGATGCGATAGGGATAACGCTGGCCGGCGACGACGAAGGAGCCATCGCCTTTGACCGGCCCCGCCAGCGTGCGCAACTCGCCCGTGAACTCGAGCTTCTCGAGCAAGAGATGGGCGTCGCTTGCGGCGTCGGCGAGACTGGCGCGGCCGTCCTGGATGTGCAGCCGCGCGATCGAAACCGATTCCAGATCGAAGCCGAGTTTGGGGACCGGCCAAGCCAGGCGGCCGGAGCCGTCGAGCCCGGCCGAGAATTCGGGGCCTTCCAAGCGGGCATCGGCAATGCGCCATTCGCCGCGCGCCAACGCGCCCAGCGCGAATTCGATGCGCAACAGGCGCGCGCGCACCTTGCTGCCCTCTTCCGGGCGGCCGAACTCGACGCCTTCCAGCATGAGCGTCGGGGTTGGAAGGAGGCGGGCATCGATCGCACCGGTGACGCGGAACTCGAGCCCGGTCAGGCGGCTGGCTCTGGTCTCGAACTCCCCGCGATAGCTGCTCCAATCGACGAAAAGGGGCCCCACCAGCGCCGTCACCAGCGCCAGGATGATCGCAATCGCGACACCGAGCAGCGTCGTCTGCACGCCGTCTCCACCCCAGGTCCGGCCGAAGCCCTTCGCACCGGGCGGTGTGCCAGGCCTCGGAAAAGAGCCTGATCACCAACGAGTTGAGCACGATTTATGTGGCCGGATCATAACGGCGGCCGGCCGTGCCCGCGATCCCCGATCCGCAACCTTGAGCCCCGAGCGGGGCGGTAATATCGGGCGCGTTGACGGCAAATCTATGTCGGCGGCCAATAAGTTAGGGCGAAATTCGAGCAAACCGGACCGCTTTCGCCGGCGCTGCCTAGAGGCGGGGGCTGGATCGCAAGCGCGGCGAACGGCTCATGCGATCGCCACGATTTTCCCCGGATTCATGATGTCGTCCGGGTCGAGCGCGCGCTTGATGGCGGCCATGGCCGCCAGCGCCGGGCTCCCCAGTTCGCCCGCGAGGTATTTCATCTTGCCCTGCCCGACGCCGTGCTCGCCGGTGCACGTGCCGTCCATGGCGAGTGCGCGCTCGACCAGCCGCTCGCACAACGTCTTCGCGGCCTCGACCTCCGCCGGGTCGCTCATGTCCACCAGCAAGGTGAGATGGAAATTTCCGTCGCCCACATGGCCGAGGATCGGCGCCACGAGGCCAAGCGCAGCGATCTCACGCTGGGTTGCGGTGACGCATTCCGCCAGCCGCGAGATCGGCACGCAGACATCGGTGGCGAGCGCCTGCGCGCCGGGGCGCAACCCCCGCCCCGCCCAATAGGCGTCGTGACGCGCCTGCCACAGGCGCGAGCGGTCCTCGGGCTTGGTCGCCCATTCGAACGGGCCGCCGCCCAGATCGCCCGCGATTTCGCCGAAACGCTCCGACTGCTCGGCGACCCCCGCCGGGGAGCCATGGAACTCGACGAACAGCATCGGTACTTCCGGCAGCGCGAGCTTGGAGTAGAGATTGGTGGCTTTCACCTGCAGCTCGTCGAGCAGTTCGATGCGCGCCACCGGCACGCCGGACTGGATGGTCGCGATCGTGGCGTTGCACGCCGCCTCGACCGAGGGGAACGGGCACACGCCGGCCGAGATCGCCTCGGGAATGCCGGAGAGCTTGAGCGTGAGCTCGGTGATGACGCCGAGGGTTCCTTCCGCGCCGACGATCAGCCGGGTGAGATCGTAGCCGGCCGACGATTTCTTGGCGCGGCGCGCGGTGGTCATCAGTTCGCCGTTCGCCAGCACGACCTTGAGCGCAAGCACGTTGTCCTTCATGGTGCCGTAGCGCACCGCATTGGTGCCGGAGCAACGCGTCGCCGCCATGCCGCCGAGCGAAGCGTCGGCGCCGGGATCGAGCGGAAAGAACAGGCCTTGGTCGCGCAAATGCTCGTTGAGCTGCTTGCGCGTGATGCCCGGCTCGACCACGCAATCGAGATCTTGCGCATTCACTGCCAGCACGCGGTTCATGTCGCGAAAATCGATCGACACGCCGCCATAGGGCGCATTGATGTGGCCTTCGAGCGAGGTGCCCGTGCCGAAGGGAATGACCGGGACGCGCAGCTTGGCGCAGATGCGCACGATGTCCTGCACATCGCCGGTCGCTTGCGGGAAAACCACCGCGTCGGGCGGCTCGTTGGCGATCCAGGTCGTGGTGTTGGCGTGCTGCTCGCGTACCGCCTGCGAGGTGACGACCCGGTTGCCGAATTTCGCCGTCAGCGCGGCAACGACGGCCTTGACCGCGTTGGGATCGCGGCGCGTGATCCGATCGGACTTTTTTTGCACCAATGCCATTGCCAACTCACGTCCGCCGGCATGTTAGCGCAACGGCGCCGGCAAAGCACTTGCCGGCGCCGTCCACCTACGATCCGCCCTCCGCCTTCAGGACCACTTGCGCCGGAACGGAATAAGCATCCCGACCTGCGCGCGGTAGCGCTTGTACTCCTCGCCGAACAGCTGGATGAGGTCGCGCTCCTCCAGAAAGATCCCGACGAAGATGTACGCGGTCGTCACGGCCGCGAACAAGAGATGCCCGATGGTCATGACGGGGGCTGCCCAGAACGCGACGATGAAGCCGAGATAGATCGGGTGTCGCACCAGCTTGTAGAGCACCGGCGTCTTGAAGCGGGGCGCGGGCATCGTTCGCCCCGCGAGGTTGATCGCGACTTGGTGCAGCCCGAACAGCTCGAAATGATTGATCAGGAAGGTGCTGACCAGAACGAGCAGCCAGCCGGCGAACGACAGCGCCATCACCGCCGCGGCGATCTGCGGGTCGGTGATTTGCCAGACGATCTGCGGGATCGGACGCCACAGCCAGAACAGCAGGATCAGCACCAAGCTGGCCAACAGCACGTATGTGCTGCGCTCGATCGAGACCGGGACGAATCGCGTCCACCAGCGCTTGAACCGCTGGCGCGCCATCACGCTGTGCTGAACGGCGAATAGCGACATCAGCAGGATGTTGATGATCAGCGCCTGCGCCACCGGCGCAGCCGGCCCACTATCGATGGTCTTGGGCACGGCCACACCGGAAACGAAGCCGACGGCGTAGAGGAAGGCCCCGAGGAATGCGGCGTAGGCCAGAAGTCCAAACAGAAATCCAATGATTCGTCCCATTATTCATTCTCCCTGGTGAGGCACCCCACACGAATTGCTTCTGTCTGCGGTGCCTGGGCTGAAATCGCGGCACGGATTGACGCCCGATTCTCACTCCTGGAGGTTTGGCCGCCGCGCAGGCGCGGGTCTTTGAGGCGGGCTTGATTTATCCTTGAGGACGTCTTGATTTTTGCTGTCGCAAAATGGGGTAAAGTTCGCGCCGTGACGGTGAGGGCGAGTGCTGGGGCGGCCAATTGCTGTTCTTCTTCGAGGACAATGTTCTTGATCCCGACCGGCGCGAGCTGCGTCGTAAAGGCGCGCTCGTCTCGGTCGAGCCGCAAGTCTTCGACCTCATTGTTTTTCTGATTCGCAATCGCGACCGCGTGGTCAGCAAGGACGACTTGATCGCCGGGGTGTGGGACGGGCGTATCGTATCTGACTCGACGCTGGCGAGCCGCATCAACGCCGCCCGGCGCGCCATCGACGATAGCGGCGAGCAACAGCGCCTCATCCGCACCGCCGCCCGCAAGGGAATTCGGTTCGTCGGCGTCGTGCGCGAGGGCCAAGTGCCGTCGGAGCTGCCGGCGCCGGTGCCCGCGGCGGTGCCCAACCAGGAGGTGACGTTTTGCCGAACCGCCGAGGGCATCAACCTCGCGCTCGCCTCGGTCGGCGGCGGAGCCCCGCTGATCAAGGTCGCCAATTGGCTGACCCATATCGAATACGACTGGGAGAGCCCGATCTGGTCGCCGCTATTGCAGCATCTGGCGCAGCATTGCCGGCTGATCCGTTACGACGGGCGTGGCAACGGCTTGGCCGATCGCGAGGTGACCGACATCTCGTTCCCGGCGTTCGTGCGCGATCTCGCAACGGTGGTCGACGCCGCGGGCGCGGAGCGTTCGGCGCTGCTCGGCATCTCGCAAGGCGCGGCGGTCGCACGCGTCTCGAAGCTGATCCTCTATGGCGGCTACGCCCAGGGCCGCAACAAACGCGGCTCGGCGGCCGAAGCCGAAATGGCGCAGGCCTTCCTCGCCATCATGCGGCACGGCTGGGGCGACGAGCACTCGGCCTTCATGAAGGTCTTCAGCTCGGTGTTTTTTCCCAATGGCTCGCCACAGCAGATCAAATGGCTCGTCGATCTGCAGCGCATCACGACCTCCCCGCAGAATGCGGTACGAATTCGCAACGCCTGTGACGATATCGACGCCAAATTCGTGACGCTCGAAAGCGACAATCACGTGGTGCTTGCCGGCGAGCCGGCCTGGCCCAGGCTGATCGGCGAGATCGCGACCTTCCTGGCGGAGTGAGGCTTAGCCGCAAACACGCGCCGCGCAACCCAACGGCTTGCGCTCGCCGATCGAAGCGCGAGGCCCGCGAACCCGAGCGCGCGACTGAACCGCTACGCCGTCGCGACCAGGTCGGCCAGTTTCTTGCGCGCATAGAACATGCGCGTCTTGACCGTGGCCTCGCCGACGCCGACGATACCGGCGACCTCTTTGACCGACTTGCCGTGGTAGTAGACGAGGTCGATCACCTCGCCATGCTCCGGCGACAGCTCGGCCAAGGAGCTGCGCAGCAATTCGCTTCGGTTCTTCTTCTGCAGCGCGGCCTCCGGATCGTCCGCGGGATCGGCGACGGTGGACGCGATCCGCGCGTCCAATGCCGCATCGATCCGACAGCGCCGGGCCGACAAGGCCTTGTGGCGGGCGATCGCGAGCAGCCAGGTCGAAACCGAAGCGCGCCCCTCGAACGACGCGGCTTGGCGCCAGACGTCGAGGAACACCTCGCTCAGGAGATCCTCGGCCAGCGTCTCGGTGTGCACGATTCGCAGCAGCCAGCGGTATATCGCCACGCGATGCCGTGCAAACAACGTTCGCATCGCGAGTTGATCGCCGCCGGCGATCCGCCTGATCAACGTTTCGTCCGATGAAGTGTCGCGCGCCACCGCTTGCGCGGGCGACGCGCATCCCGTCCGGGTGATGGCAAAAGTCATAGCTATCCCCTGAAATCACGCCTTTGGGGGATAAACTCGTTCGCGGGGGAAGGGTTCCCCGGGTCGATGTTCCATCACCATACTGTGAAAAACGCGCCGTCGCGCCGGCCCCCGCATTGGGCGCGTTAAGGAATGTTAACTCGATGGAACCAGCGCGTCCGAACGGCGCCGCAGCACGTTGCCGACCAGCGACGTGACGCTGGGAACCTCGTTTTCCCGGAATGGGATCGGTCGGCAGAGGTCCATGACGATGATGCCGAGCCGGGCCATGCGATAGGCCGCGTAGAGCGCGTCTGCGGCGCTGCTTGCCAACCGCTCGGTTACCGCGCCGCCGAGATGCTGCACCAGCGAAGCGCTCGCGATGTCGACGGCTCCCAATTTGCCGGCTTCGAAAACGAGCCGCCGCAGCAGGTGGATGGTGGTGGCCGCGGTCGGCCGGTGCCCGTACGAGGCGGCAATGGCGCGCACCATGCGCACGCCGCAGGCGAGGAAGAAGGCGGCGTCGGTCAAGCCGGTGGGGCTGATGGCGGTGATGCCGAAGGCGCGCAGGACCGCGGTGCGCACGTGCGCCTCGGCGCGGCGGTCGAGCGGCTTTAAGACCGTGCGCGACACAATCTCGATCTGCTGCGCCGTCGCGTGGTGAAGCTGGACCTGGCGCTGGAATGCCTCGATCCCGGCGTCGACCTCGCGCTCGCGCGGGACGACCGCCAGAACCGCCGCGATGGCCTTTCGGGCGTCCGTGGGCGACACCCGGTCGTCGGCGAGCCGACGGTGGATCGCCTCGACGCTCTTGAGTCGGAACAGGCTCCCCAGCTCGCGCGCGATGACCGCGCCGGCGCCCGCCACGCCCGCCGTGACCGCCGCTGCCGCGAGCACACCCAAGGCGGTGCTGCGCTCGAATGCGGCGGCAATCCAGCCGACGGCATCGACGGCGAGCCAGCCGACGACCAGCACCGCTACGCCGGCGAGGCCGAAGGTCATGACCCGATCGCGGCGGCGCGGGGCGTCACGCGCGACAACCGCGACCGGCGCCGGCTCGCTCGGCGTGACGCGCTCGGTGCGCTCGGTCGGGATGATTCGGGGCGCCAACGGTCGGCGCGGCGCAACGTCGTCCGTCGCGTCGACCTCGATCACGCGCGCCATCAGCGGAGCGCCAGGGTCGGTTTGATCGCTCATCGCAGCCGGTCTCCGAGCAGAAATTCGAGCGCCAGGTCGAGGTTGATGTGGGCAATCCCTTCGACCGGCGAGGGATCGATGGCGGGTGGTTCGAACACCGGCACGTTGAGGAAGGGCGAGCCCCAGGCGTCGGCGCGCGGTGGACGGATCGGGACATTGCCGACGAAGAATTTCGACTGCGTCTTGCTCCCCACCGGCCGGCCGACCACCACCTGCAGGCGCTGCCCGTCGATCTCCTGCGTATCTTCCGCCGTCGAGATGACGGAGGCGAGCGCCGTCACATCCAATTGCGCATTGCTGCTCCTGACCTCGAGCGCGGGGAACGCAGCCATATTGCGCAACAGCGCCGCCAGGTGGTCGCGCTGAATGTCGGGAACATGATCGGCCTTGGTGGCGGCGAACAACACCTTGTCGATGTGCGGACCGAGCAACAGCTTGGAGAGGATGCCGCCGTGCCCGTAGCGGAAGCTCTCCAGAATGGCATCGAGCGCGAGCCGCGTGTCGTCGAAGGCGTCGCGACCCGCCAGCAGCGCGCGCAACACGTCGACCAGCACGATCTGGCGCGAGTATTGCCGGAAGTGGTCCTGGTAGAACCGCGCCACCTGCTCGCGCTTGTAGACTTCGAAGCGCTCTGCCATCAGCGCGCCCAGCGTGTGGGGCGCAAACATGTCGACGCCCTCGGCGACGTCGAGCGGCGCAAACCACAGGTAAGGCACCTCGCCGAGCGTCCCCCGGCACAAAAACCGGCCGGGCTGGAGAAAACTCAGGCCGTGGCGGTCGCGCGCTTCGATGAGATAGGTGCAATAGCGATCATGCCCCTGCTTCGCGACCTCTTCGCTCGCAGTCTCGTCGGGCCGGTGCTGGGCGACAAAGCCGAGAAAGTCGCGCGCGATCTCGGCACGCGTGCCCTTGCGCAGCGACCGCAGTGTCGCGCGCGACCACTCGGCATAGCCCTGCGCCAGCAGCGGAAGGTCGAGCAGCCACTCGCCGGGATAGTCGACGATCCTGATGGTCAAGCTCGCGGGGCTGCCGGTGACTTCGCTCAGAAGCTTGCCCAGCGTGCCGGCCGGCGCGAAGCGCACCTCGATCCCGATCTCGCTGATATCGGCGGTGCGCGCCGGCCAGTCCGGGATCGCCATCTTCTCGATGTTGCTGAGATAGGGAAACCGCGGCAGCCGGTTCGCCCCGGCGCCTTCCACGGTGGCGGCGATCAGGCGGCGCTCGCCGACAACGCCGAGCAGCGGCATCCGGTTGGGATTGTGCGCGGAACTCAAGAGATTGTGGACCAGGCTGGTAATAAAGACGGTCTTGCCGGAGCGGCTCAGGCCGGTCACCGCGAGCCAGACGGTCGCGCCGCCGGCAAGCTCGCCGAGGTTGAGCCGCTCGGACGCCTGGGCGAAGATCGGCGGCAGCCAGCTGAAATTCACGATGGACGGCATTACCAAATCCGATCGCTCAGTTTCTCCTGCCGTCGTCCCCGCTAAAGCGGAGACCCAAGACCACCGGCCTCTGGAATATGGGTTCCCAGCATAAGCGCGTTCACGCGCGTCTTCGACGCGCTGTTGCGCGGGAACGACAGGAGGTGGGCTTAAAATCGGGCTTTCGCAAGTGGATTCGGGAGGTGGACGGCGCCGCGCGGCCCATCGTAAGGTCGCCCCATGCTCGACCGTCGCGGTCGGGCCTTACCTAATGATTACGCGCGCTTGCGCTGGCAAACCGACCCTCGTGTCGCGTTTGGGCCACAAAGGATAATTGCGGCGCTGGCGAATGTCGCCCTCGTCGTCCTTGAAGAGATCATCGGTCCTGTACACTGACTTGATGCGCGCAGAGATTGCGGCCAAAGGCATCGTCGGCAGGCGCCCCCTTCCGTGCACCGTGGTGCTCCCTCTGGGCGACGGATGAGCGGCGCCAGGCTCAACGAAGTGTGGATTCGCTTCTTAACGACTACGGCGTCGTGTACTCCACCATTGCAGTCACCTGGGGACGAAAACCTGCGGGCGGATTCAATTGGACCGATGCTGCTTGGTCATCCGCATGGAAAAAGTGAAAGAATTTGCGCCCAACTTCGATGTTTACGTTGAGCGTCTGGACTGGCCCACTGCCCCTCAGCACCCTCACCGTGGCAGGGATTGTCGGAGGCGCGCCAGCCTCCCCAAAGTTGTCATATGCGAGCGAAAGAACAACGGTAGTGAACTTGACGCCCCCGGAAAGCTCCGGAGGTGGGAGGGGTACCACTCGCCGCAGAGCCGTCGGGCCGCCACCGGGCGCTTGCTGGTCGATGAAGACGGCATATGCACCTGAGCCCATAACGACCTCCTGACAGTGATGTTGCAAACGATCGTATTCTCGCAAATCGCCGGCGCGCCCGATGTGAGGCGCTTCACACGGGCTGATTTTTTTCGATCCAATCTCGGATCGCTGGGGCAATGACTCCCCTGGCCAGGGAAAGTGTGCCACCCATATCGGAAGATTGCCGCGTCCTTATCGCCGTGGACTGCTTTTTGAGGCAGTTATCAGCAGCTACGAGGGGGGCTTAGGACCACAGCGACACGCGAGGACGCGATGGCGGCATTCGCCAAGAGCTGGCGGCGGGAATAGGTGGGAAACAGATGACTGTGTCCAGATTAGTCGCCTTTGTCGCGCTCGCGTTCTGCTTTGTTGCCGGCTCTCTCTTCGCCGGCTTGTGGTCGAGTGCGCGCGATACAAGTCCCCTTGCGCAAATCTGTGCACGCGTCGATTACGTGAACGGCTTGCAGGAGAATCTCAAAGGACAGGAAGCTGCAAGCGAGGAAGTGCGAGCCGAGTTTAAGGCGTTAGTCGAACAGTGCCGCACGGCACTGAGAAATCGCGCTGACGAAAACGACTAGGGCGAACGGTTGCCGGGAAAATCTCTCTTAATAGCTGCGCCGATAGCGCCTCGGCGGGTTGGGAGTATTCCAGCCTCCAGCGCCCGTCCCGTAGACCGTCCCCGGGTAGGGGTTCGGGGCACAAAACGCATTGCCAACGCCGCGCACGGTGGCCCAGCATTGCTCGGATGAAGAATAGCCGCAGTTCGAGACGCCGCGGAGGTAGTTCGCGCACCACGGGCCCGCATCGGCAGAGATGCCCGTCAAGGCCATCCCCAGCAGCGCCAGCAAGACAGCGGTGATCGTTCGCATGGTTGCCTCCTCGGCAAACAGAACGGCGACGCTCTGCGTCTAGAACGCGAAGGCGTTCAGGACCAGGGTGCAGGTGACGATCGCACCCAGGGTCAGTCCGAATAATTGGGTAATTCGACGTTCGGTCATTTCCACCTCCCAACCCAAACGTTAGCCATACTCTGATGTTGGCTTGTACAGGCAGACCGAGGAGAAATCTGTGACGCCCGTCACGCTTTGGTCGAATAGACAGAACTATAGCCCTTCGGCGCGGCTGAACCGCACGCCCACGCTCGGC
>WNGK01004502.1_pt1 | contig 18155 bp, 14 predicted proteins | sample 5400601 | NCBI WGS metagenome assembly WNGK01 (sample SAMN13153376, study PRJNA577476) | soil metagenome | isolation source: 60 cm soil or saprolite under Garry oak tree replicate 1 | place: USA:California | collected 2016-06-15
CATCACGCGCCCATCCGAGTCCAAGAGGATGTTCGCGCCCTTGACGTCGCGGTGCACGATGCCGCACGCGTGGGCGTAGGCGAGCGCGCGCGCCGCGGCGCGCAGCACGTTCAGGGTCACGGGCACCGAGAGCGCGCCCTGCGCCTGGAGAATGGCGTCGAGCGACTTCCCCTCGACGAACTTCATCACGAAGAAGAGGATGCCACCGATCTGGCCGACGCGGTACACCGGGATGATGTTCGGGTGATCGATCTCCGCCACCATGCGCGCCTCGCGCTTGAAGCGCTCGGCGGCGCGGGCCGTGAGGCCGAGCTCCGGCGGCAGCACCTTGAGAGCGACCACGCGCCGCAGCCCAACCTCTACCGCCTTGAACACGACCGCCATCCCACCGCGCGCCAGCTCGTGCTCCACCTCGTATTCCCCGGCGAGCACCATTCGGAGGCGCTGCAGCAGGTCGTCGCCGCTTTCGGGTGGCACCATGAGCGTCGCTTCGTGCGGATCGCCCACGAGCGTGCCGCAGAGCCCGCAGAACCGGGCCGGCGGCGGGACGTCCGCACCGCACTGGAAGCATTTCACGGTAGAACCCTGATGGACTGGGCCAGGGTGGGCCCGCTGTCCGGCAGGATGGAGTTCTCGAGCCGAATCGTGAGGGTCGCCGTGCCGTTCCTCGACTTGGCGACGAGCGAGTCCTGCCCCGCGGTCAGATCGAAGACGCTGGTGTCCGACGACGTCATGCGGAGGCGGGGCGCCTGGAGCGGGCCGCCACCGATCTCGACCACGACGCTGAACGGCACGGTGCTGTCGCGGTGCAGCGTCGTGGCGCCGACGTAGGTGATCGTTACGGGCTCCGGGCCGGCAGGGCGAAACACGTCCGCGAACCCGCAGGCCAGCGCGGCCATCCCGCCCACTACCGTCAACGCGAGCCGCACGACCGGGCGAGCGGACACCATGATCAACCCACCTAGGCAAAGCCGGTCTACAAGTTGGGAGGGACGGCGCGGATAGCAATACGGCAGCCCCGCGGCCCGCACGCTAACCGGTTGCCCGGCTGTCGGTTGAGCCCATTGCCACCGGGACAAAGCTCCGTAACTTCCCGTTCCACCGCTCAAGCTCGAGGTCAGAGAAGATGCGCTCCGCCCTGTCGCTCCCCCTGGTCGTCGTCGCCCTCGCGGCCTCCCCCCTGGCCGCCCAGGAGACCCCGACCGAAAAGACCGCCGCCGCCGACGTCATCCGCCGCATGAACGAGCTCGAGCGCTCGCTCGCGCTGCCGCCGCTCGTCGCGCGGCTCACCGGAGCACGCGATGCACGGCGCGACGCCGTGGTCGCCCGCGCCAAAGAGCTGATGGACAAGGAGCTGCTCGCGATGGCCGACGACATCACCCGTCACCCGGAGACCGGCTGGAAGGAAGAGCGCTCGGTGAAGATCCTCACCGACTATCTCACCGCACACGGGTTCGACGTCGAGCCCGGCGTGGCGGGTCTCAAGACGGCCTTCGTGGCGCGCTACCACAAGGGCACGCCCGGCCCGAACCTCGGTGTCATCGTCGAGTACGACGCACTGCGCGGTACCAGTCGCGACTTCCACGGCGACCAGCACAGCGCGCAGGGACCCGTGGGGCTCGCCGCGGCGGCCGCCGTGGCGGAGTTTCTCACGAGCTCGAAGACCCCGGGCACGGTGACGGTATACGGCACACCGGCGGAGGAGCTCGCATCGCCCGCCGCGAAAACGGTCATGTACAACGCCGGCGTCTTCAAGGGCGCGGACGTCCTGGTGCGGTCGCATTCGTCCACGGCGACACAAGCGCCCGGCCCCGGCTTCGGCAGCTGCTGCATGAACATCAATGTGATGCACTACACCTTTTCCGGCGCGCCGGCGCACCAGCTCCAGGCGTGGGATGGGCGGGACGCGCTGATGGGGGTGATCGAGCTGTTCAATCACATCGACGGCCTGCGTAAGACGCTGCGCCCGGAGACCAAGATCCAGGGGATCATCACCGAGGGCGGCAAGGCCCCGAACGTCGTGCCGGACCGCGCGGTCGCGGAGTTTTGGATCCGCTATCCCGACCCCGTCTACCTCGCGCAGGTCACGGATCGGGTGAACGACGCCGCGCGGGGCTCAGGCCTCGCCACGGGGACCAAGCTGCGCATCGACGTCGACTCGTCGTCCCGCAACGGCATCTCGGTCGCGGCCTTGAACGACGTCGCGTTCGCCTACCTGAGGAAGCTCGGCGCCACTAAGGTGGAGGAGGCGCCCGGGCGCCCGCTGCCCTACGAGGAGACGGGAACGGTCGCGACCCAGATTCCGGGCGTGGGCGTCACCGTCCACAGCTCGAACGGCGGCTACCACACCTTCGAGATGGAAGCGGATGCGCTCGGCGAGGTGGGCCACCATGGGTTTCTGTTGGACGCGCAGGCGATGGCGGCGGTGCTGTACCACTTCGCCACCGATGCGCCGTATCGCGCAACCGTCAAACGCGAATTCGACGGGTTGCACGCGCTGTACGACGAATACCTCGCGGCCCTGCGGACCGCCTATCCGCTGCCGACCGTTCCCGACCCGACGGGGAACTGACCATGCGCCGCCTTGTCGTTCCGGCCTGCGTCGTCGCGTGCGCCGTGGCGCCGCTCGCGGCGCAGCAACGCGCCATCTCGGACAGCGATCTGTTCGCGTTCCGCTGGGTGGCGAGCCCCCAGATCTCCCCCGACGGCCGCCAGGCCGCCTACGTGCTCGTGACGGTGAACGGGAAACACGATGGCTACGAGACGAGCCTTTGGGTCGTGGCCACTGACGGCACGTCGCCGCCCCGCCGCCTCACCGCCGGCCCGCGCGACGGCGCGCCGCGCTGGTCACCCGACGGCGCCACGCTCGCGTTCCTGCGTCCCAAAGATGGCCACGCGCAGCTCCACCTCTTGCCGTTGACGGGCGGCGAGGCGCAGCAGCTGACCGACCTCCCCAAGGGCGCGTCGCCGGCGGTCTGGTCGCCCGACGGGAAGACGATCGCCTTTACGAGCAGCACCACCGCCGAGGACCTTGCGAAGAAAGACAAACCCGAAGAGTCGAAGAGCGACGTCCGGATCATCACGCTGGCCGAGTTCCGCTCGGACGACGAGGGCTACCTCGATCCGGCCGAGCACGGTCATATCTGGACGGTGCCGGCGGCCATGCCCGGCGACAAGCCCGCCACGGCGCACCAGGTGACGTCCGGCGCGTTCGACGAGGAAGCGCCGCAATGGAGCCGCGACGGCACGCGTCTCTACTTCGTCTCCGATCGCAAACGGGAGTCGTACTACTATCCCCCCGACAACAACGTCTACTCCGTCCCGGCCGGGGGGCGGGGGCGGGGGCGGCGCCATGGACACCCTCGTAGACATCAACGGTCCGGTGTTCGGTCCGGCGCTCGCCCCCGACGGGAAGGCGGTCGCGTTCCGGGGCTGGATCAATCCGCCGGCGCCGCGCTCCTACAATCAGTCCGACCTGTTCGTATCGCGAGACGGTCGCACCAGGAACCTCACCGCCGACTACGACTTCGACATGGGGACGAACGTCATCGGCGATCAGGCGCCGCCGCGCGGTGGCGGCGGCTCGAGCCCCAACGTCTGGACCGCGGACGGCAAGGCGGTGATCGTCGCCACGACCGAGCGCGGCCGCGCGAATCTCGTGCGGTTCGACGCGCAGAGCGGCGCGCGCGAGCCGTTGACCACGGGGGATCATGCCGTCCTCGCCTACACCGCGACGCCCGACGCTCGCCGGTTCGTCCTGACGCTCGGCGACCCGACGCACCTCCCCGACGTGTACGCGCTCGACGCGCAGACGAAGCGCCTCACGCAGCTCACCCACGTCAACGACTCGCTCTTCGCGAAGCTCCAGCTCGTGACGCCGGAGGATTTCTCGTACCCGAGCTTCGATGGGAAGAAGATCGAGACTTGGATCATGAAGCCGGTCGGCTTCACGTCCGGCAAGAAGTATCCGCTGATTCTCAATATCCACGGCGGCCCGCACACCGCGTACGGCTACACTTTTTTCCACGAGATGCAATGGATGGCCGCGAAAGGGTACGTCGTGCTCTATCCCAACCCGCGGGGCAGCACCACATACGGCCAGGACTTCGGCAACATCATCCAGTACAAGTATCCCGGCGACGATTACAAGGATCTCATGGTCGCGGTGGATTCCCTGATCCGGCGCGGGTATGTGGACTCGACCAAGCTGGGCGTCACGGGTGGCTCGGGCGGCGGATTGCTCACCGACTGGGCGGTCGGGCACACGCACCGCTTCGCGGCCGCCGTGTCGCAGCGCGACGTGGCCGACTGGCTGGGCTTCTGGTACACGGCGGACTTCACGCTCTTCCAGCCGTCGTGGTTCCGCTCCACGCCGTTCCGCGATCCCCAGGAGTTCCTGGCCCGCTCGCCGGTACGCTACGCGGACTCGGTCACCACACCCCTGATGTTCATCCTGGGCGAGGAGGATCTCCGGGCGCCGCCCAACCAGGGCGGCGAGGCGATGTTCCGTGCCCTCAAGTACCTGCGCAAGACCACCGTGCAGGTCCGCTTCCCCGGCGAGTCGCACGAGTTGTCGCGCTCCGGCAAGCCGGTACACCGGGTGGAGCGGCTGCAGCACATCGTGACCTGGTTCGACAAGTACCTACAGGGAAAACCGATTACCCTGTACGACACGCGATGACCGCGTCGCGCACCGTCGACCACGGGTCAGTCGGCGCCCCATAACAGCGGGGCGCCGACCGAGTGTTCCGTGTCAGGAGGGGTAGAACCGGACCTGGAGCAGCTTCAGCCCGTTGTTGTCGTACTGCCACAGGAAGTCCTGCAGGCACGTAGCGAACAGGCTCACGCTCGGCGTGCCGCATGCCAGCTCGGCGGGGCTCCCCGCCACCAGTGTAATGGTCGTGAGCGCACTGGTCACGTTGCGGAAGCTGCTCTTGCCCGTGCCGCGCACGAAGACTTCGTTGTCGGTCGAGCACAGGATCGACGACACGCCCGTAGTGGGATCGACGAACGTCGCGCAAGTAGCGATTTTGGACTGCCCACCCGGCGTGCCGAGCGCGCGCGCCCAGACAGTGTAGGTGCCTGGGACGGGGAGGGCGAAGGAGGCTTCGCCGTCCGTCCCGTTCTTGTCGAGTACGTCGAACACGCCGTCGGCCGCCTGGCTGAGCAGAATCTTCGTCGTAACGGCGTCGCCCGTGCGGCTCCCGAGGTCAACGAAGATGACGTTGCCGCTCCCATTCCCATTCATGTTGGGATTCTTGTCGTGCGACACGCCGATGATGTTGAGATTGTAATGCGGGCCGCTGGGCGCGCCATTGCCCGTCTGGGCGGCGGCCACGGCCGTCGCGGTCAGCGTGGCCGCCACGGTGGCAGCCACGTGGAGTGTGAAACGCATGAGTCCTCCCTCGAATCGGTACGTGGGCGCTTGAGACCCCGAGAAACACCACGCCCCGTCGGCCACTTCGCGGGCGCGACGGGGCTTTGCTCGAGCCGTGCGGTCTCACGGCTCGCGGTCACTATAGACCGCGGCAACGCCGCGCGGAGTGACGGCGCCCACGACGGCGGTGGCCAATGGTCGCCCGCGTTTTCCGTCGGGTGACCAACGCCGTGGGTCACTAGGCACCCGTGGCGAAGGCTCGTACTTTAGGAACCTTGACCGCCTCCTGGCACACCCTGCTCGACGTCGCGCTCCGGACGTCCGTCGTCTACCTCGCCCTCCTCGTGGGATTGCGTCTCACCGGCACCCGCCAACTCGGCCAGATGTCCACGTTCGACCTGGTGCTGCTCCTCATCATCGCGAATGCGGTGCAGAACGCGATGGTGGGGCCTGACACGAGCCTCGCGGGTGGGCTCGTCGCGGCGGGCGTCCTGATCGGCTGGCACCGCCTGATCGACTGGTGGCGGGTCCGGAGCCGGGGGGTGGCAAAGCTGCTCGCGGGCGAGGGCATCATGCTCATCCACGACGGAAAGATCCTTCAGGAGCACTGCGTGCGAGCCGGCATCACGCGCGACGAGCTGCGCCAGGCCCTGCGCGAGCACGGGGTGGCGAACGTCCAGGATGTGATGCTCGCCGTGCTCGAGCCGGACGGCGCCATCAGCGTCGTGCGATACGACGATATCATGCCGGGCGATAGACCGCATCACCGTATCAGGGCAATTCGCAGGAATCCGTAGGCGGGAGACAGAACGGGCAAAGGCTAGACGCGCAGACGCGCAGTGGTGAACAGGGATCAGGGGCGAGGAATACCTGTTCACGACCCCCGTTATCCCCGGTGCGTCTGTGCGTCTAGTCGTTGCATTTCCCGTTCCGTGCTTCCTTGGCTCTATTAGATTACTGTCAGATGCCGACCATCCTGATCAAGAAGACCGGCGAAGAGCCCGGCGCCGCTTCGCTCGCCGTTACCGTGCCAGTGGAGCAGGTACAGGAGGCGGAGGCGCGCGCCACCTCCGCCTACCAGCGGCGCGCCCGGCTTCCAGGGTTCCGCAAAGGGAAGGCGCCTGCGGCGCTCGTGAAGCGGCAGTTCGCCGACGACATCCGGCAGCAGACGCTCGAGGACCTGATTCGCGAGAGCTGGAAAGCGGCGCTCGCGCAGGAAGCGTTGAAGCCGATCGCGGACCCCCACATCCACAATCTGAAGTGGGACGCCGGGGCGGGAGGCCCCGTCACCTTCGAGTTCCACGTGGAGGTGAAACCCGAGCTCACGCTCGAGCGGACCGGCAAGTTCCAGCTGAAGCGGCCGGCGCCGAAGGTCACCGAAGACCGGGTGCTCGCGCAGCTCAACGAGCTGCGGGAGCAGAAGGCCCCATGGACGCCCGTCGGGGGAGACAAGCCCAAGCCCAAGGACCTGGTACAGGTGACGATCGCGACCCGTGAAGGCGATGCCGTCAAGGATCCCCAGCCCTATCAGCTGGTGCTCGGCGAGGGGCGAGCGATCCCGGAGGTCGAAGAGCGGATCATGGGCATGCTGCCCGGCGAGACGGTCGATGCGACCGTCCGTTTCCCGAACGACTTTCCCGAGGAGGCGAAACGAGGGCAGCCGCGCGAGGTGCGCATCACGCTGCACGAAATCAAGCGGCAGCAGCTGCCCGAGCTCGATGACGCGTTCGCCCGCGAGGTAGGGGACTTCGAGTCGCTCGAGGCGCTCCGCAAGGTCGTGCGGGAGGATCTCGAGAAGGAAGCCGAGCGCGAAGCGGACGCGCAGCTGCGCCGGGACCTGATCGACCAGATCGTGCAGGCCAACCGCGTCGTGGCGCCACGCCCCTTGGTCGAGCGCGCGCTGGCGGTGTACGCGCAGGCCTATGGGATCCCGGAGGACCGCTGGCCCGACTTCGCGCAGGAATTCCGGCCCGTGGCCGAAGCGCAGGTGCGGCGTGACCTCATCCTGGACTGGGTCGTGGAGCACCACGGCTTACGCGCGACCGACGCGGAGCTCGAGCAGAAGCTCCAGGAGGTCGCGGCCCGGCGCGGGACGCCGGTCGCCGAGGTGCGCGCCGCGCTCGAGAAGGCCAAGCGGCTGCGCGACCTGGAGCGCGGCCTTACCGAGGAGAAGGTGTTTACGTTTCTTCTGTCGCAATCCACCGTGGAGTCAGCGTGACGAGGAACCAGATTTACCCGCCCTACATTATCGAGCGCTCCAGCCGCGGCGAGCGCACGTATGACATCTTCAGCCGGCTGCTCATGGACCGCATCGTGTTCCTGGGCACCCAGATCAACGACGAAGTCTCGAACATCATCATCGCGCAGCTCCTGTTCCTCGACGCTGACAACCCGGAGCGGGACATCTACCTGTACATCAACTCGCCCGGCGGCCTCGTCTCGTCGGGCATGGCGATCTACGATACGATGCAATTCCTGCGCGCCCCCGTGAACACGATCTGTATGGGAATGGCGGCCTCGATGGGCTCGTTCCTGCTCGCGGCGGGCCGCAAGGGCAAGCGGCAGGCCCTCCCCCACGCGCGGATCATGATGCACCAGCCCTCGGGCGGCACCCAGGGCACAGCCGCCGACATCGAGATCCAGGCGCGCGAGATCCTGTACCTGCGCGGCAAGCTCAACGAGCTGTACGCCAAGCACACGGGTAAGGCGCTGGACCAGATCGAGAAAGACATGGACCGGGACCGCTTCATGTCCGCCGAGGAGGCCAAGGAGTACGGGCTAATTGACCACGTGATAGCCAACTTCCAGGAGATCGACGATGGCAAGAAGAAGTGACGGCTTGCGCCGGTCACCCGACTTTCCCATACTAAAGCCAGATGTCCCACGATAAGCACCTCCGCTGCTCCTTCTGCGGCAAGTCGAAGGACTCGGTCCGGAAGTTCATTTCCGGCCCGTCGGTCTACATCTGCAATGAGTGCATCGCGCTCTGCAACGAGATCCTGGCGGAGGACGAGGAACGGGAGGTCTCCGAAGCGATCACCCAGGTCCCCACGCCGGCCGAGATCAAGGACGTGCTGGATCAGTACGTGATCGGCCAGGAGAGGGCGAAGAAAACGCTCGCCGTCGCGGTCTACAACCACTACAAGCGCATCAACTCGCACCAGGGGCGCGAGGCCGAGGTCGAGCTCGACAAGTCGAACATCATGCTCATCGGCCCGACGGGCGTGGGCAAGACGCTCCTCGCCCAGACGCTGGCCCGTATCCTCGACGTCCCCTTCACGATCGCGGACGCGACCACGCTCACCGAGGCCGGCTACGTGGGTGAGGACGTGGAGAACATCCTGGTGCGGCTGCTGCAGTCCGCGGACTTCAACGTCTCCGAGGCGGAGCGCGGCATCGTCTACATCGACGAGATCGACAAGATCGCCCGCAAGTCGGAGAACCCGAGCATCACGCGCGACGTCTCGGGCGAAGGGGTACAACAGGCGCTCCTCAAGATCCTCGAAGGGACCGTGGCGAGCGTGCCGCCCCAGGGCGGCCGCAAGCACCCGCAGCAGGAGTACATCCAGGTCAATACGAAGGACATCCTGTTCATCTGCGGCGGCGCGTTCGACGGCCTCGAGAAGATCATCGAGTCGCGCACCGGCCGGCGACAGATCGGCTTCACCAAGGAAGAGCTCGCGAAAGGCGAGCCCGAGAAGCTCAAGAAGAACCCCTTCATCGACGTGGAGCCCGACGACCTGCTGCGCTACGGGCTCATCCCCGAGCTGGTGGGCCGGCTCCCGGTGGCGGTGCCGCTCGACTCGCTGGACGAGGAAGCGCTGATCCGCATCCTTATCGAGCCCAAGAACGCCCTCTCCAAGCAATACCAGAAGCTGTTCGAGCTCGAGGACGTGCGGCTGACGATCGAGAAGGACGCGCTCAAGGCGATCGCCCAGAAGGCGATCAAGCGGGGCACCGGCGCCCGCGGCCTCCGCGCCATCCTCGAAGAAATGATGACCGACATCATGTTCGACCTGCCGAGTCGCGACGACGTGCGTGAGGTCGCCATCACGGCCGAGTGCGTCACCGAAGGCCGGCAGCCCCTGCTCGTCACGGAGCGCGTGCGCCAGAAGAAAGAAGCCTGACCGCTCCCCCTCCGGAGCCCCGCTTCATCGGCTCCTTCCCGCAGGCCGACGTCCCGCTCGCTCCCGCCCTTCCCGAAGTCGCGCTGATCGGTCGATCGAACGTTGGAAAATCGAGTCTCTTGAATGCCCTGGCAGGCAGGCGGATTGCCAAGGTGTCCGGCACGCCGGGGAAGACGCGGATGCTGAATGTGTTTGAGATCCCCTTTGTACGTGGTGAGTGGTGCGTGGTTGACTCCGAGGCGAACCGGCCGCGCGACTCGCACCGCCAGCAACCACATACCACGCACCACGCCTTTTATTTCTTGGATCTCCCCGGGTACGGCTATGCCCGGGCGGCGCAAACCGAGCGAGCCGCGTTCCGACACCTCATTCGGCATGTCATCGAGCGCCCCCGGCTCGCCGGCGTCCTCTGGCTGCTCGACATCCGCCGCGAACTTTCCGAGGACGACCGCGCGATGCAGGACCTCTTCGCCGCGCGCGAGACTCCCGTGCTCGCGGCGCTCACGAAAAGCGACGCGCTGGCCCGGGCCCCGCGCGCGCGCCGCGAAGGTGAGCTGCGGAGCGCGCTCGAGCTCGAGGAGGACCAGATGATCGTGACGAGCGCGCGGGAGAAAGAGGGGATAGTGGAGCTGCGGGAGGCGATTGCCGGGCTGATCCGAACGTCTCCCGGGGATTGAGGAACGCTCAAAGGCTACTTGAGAATGGTTATCAAACAGAGATAGCCGAATCTGGAAGTCGGGATTCGGACGGTCAAGCAGCCATTATTGTTGTGCGAACATGTCGCTCATACTCGTCGCCTTCGTCCTGGTGCTGGCAGGCGGGCTCGGTTGGGGAACGCTCCATCTCCACCGGCGCCTCGAGCGGAGCGAGCGCGCCCGCCGGCGGGCGGCGGACGAGCTGAACCGCCGCCTCTCTGAGCTCTTCTCCCTCCAGGAGCTGTCCTACATCCTCGCGGGCTCCTTGCAGCTCGATCGCATCGTGGAGCAGGTCGTGCGCTATGCGATGCGGTTTCTCGACGCGCAGGGAGCGCTGGTCGCGCTCGCGGCGGAGGGGGAAGGCGGGGGGGAGCGTCCCCTCTCCGTCACGGCGGCCGAGGGAACGCTGGCGGGACTCGCCGGTCGTGCCATCGCGCCCGACGATCCCGGACTCGTGGTCCGCTCGCTGGGCCGCGAGCGTCTGGAGCTGGTCGGCGGCTCGACCGGCGAACCGACGCGGCTCCTGGAGGACGTGGTGGTGGACTCCGCCGCCGCGGTGTCGCTCCGCGCGCACGGCGTGGTGGTGGGCACACTCGTGATCGCGAACCCGCGGGACCGTGCATTTGCGCCCGAGGACATGCGGCTGCTCTCGACCGTGGCCACGCACGCCGCGATCGTGATCGCCAACGCCCGGTTCTTCCAGATGGTGCAGCACGCCAAAGAACAGTGGGAGACGGCGTTCGACGCGCTGTCGGAAGGGATCGCCGTCGTGGACGACCACGGGCGCATCCAGCGCGCCAACCGCGCGCTCGCCACCATGCTCGGCGCGCCGCTCCCGGCGGTGATCGGCCGCGACCTGGGCGAGGCGCTGCTCGGTCCCTCCCCTGCCCCGCTCGAGCTGCTGGTGGCGGCGCGCCAGGGCGATCGGGTGCAACCGGTGGTGCTCCGGTCGGCGACGCTCGGCCGCACGATCCGCGTGAACGCCGCGCGCATCCCGGCCCCGGCGCACGACCAGAGCGTCGTGGTGCTGGTCGAGGACGTGACGGATCAGCAGGCGATGGAGGCGCAGCTGATCCAAAGCGAGAAGCTCGCCGCCGTGGGGCAGCTCGTCTCGGGTGTGGCGCACGAGCTCAACAACCCGCTCACGTCGATCGCGGGACTGTCCGAGTTCCTGCTCGAGCAGCAGGACCTCGGGACGAAGGACCGTGGGCACCTGCGCGTGATTCACGAGCAGGCGGATCGCGCCGGACGGATCGTGCGGAACCTGCTCACGTTCGCGCGCAAAGGACCTGGGGAGCAGGCCGCGGTGGATCTGAACGACGTGATCCAGCGCACCTTGCTCCTCATGAGCTACGACCTCAAGCTCAAGGACGTCACCATCGAGAAAACCCTGGCGCCCCTTCCCCCGGTGCTGGGGGATCGCCACGCGCTCCAGCAGGTGGTGATCAACCTGCTGAACAACGCGGCGCAGGCCGTCGCCGGGAACCCGCCGGAGCGGCCGCGGGTGATCCTGCTCAGCACGTGGGTGGACGACCGGGTGCGCATGCGGGTCACGGACTCGGGGTCGGGGATCCCGGACGCCGTGCTGCCGCACCTGTTCACGCCGTTCTTCACCACCAAGGAGCCGGGCCAAGGGACCGGGCTCGGTCTCTCGATCACCTACTCCATCGTGGACGCGCATGGCGGGCGGATTACGGTCGAGCGGCCGGCCGCGGGGGGCGCCGCGTTCCTAGTGGACCTCCCGCCGGCGCCCCCCCCCACCGATGCCCCGCAGCGCGATGGGCCGGAGCTTCAGGTCCTCGCGCCCGCGGCGAAGCGCTCCATCCTCCTGGTGGACGACGACCCTGCGGTGCGCCGCATGGTGAAAGCGCTGTTCGGGCGCGACGGGCACACCGTGGAGGTGGCGCGCAATCCGCAACACGCGCTCGACCTGGCGCGCACGCGCTCCTACGACCTGATCCTCGCGGATGCCCAGGCGCGCTCGCGCGACCACTTGTTCGTGGAGCAGCTGATGGAATCGCACCCGGGACTCAAGAGCCGGGTGCTGGTCGCAACCGGGGACCTGCCGCCGGCGGCCGAGGAGGTCCTGGCGCGGTTGAGCCTGCGCTACGTGCGCAAGCCTTTCAACCTCCGCGATCTGCGGGACGAGGCGGCGCGAGTGTGGGCCGCCGGCGCGCTGTCGTAGGCCTCCGCCGGCCAGCCGAACGTCGCGAGATTCACGGCTCCACCGGGAGCGAATTTCACGCCCTCCCGCAACAACAACGCGCGCTGCAACACGCTGTTGTGGTCGGCGCTCGAGAGCGAGATGCGGCCCGCGGCGTTCAGCACCCGCCACCAGGGCACGTCGGCATCATCGGGGAGTGCCGAGAGTGCCCAGCCGACCGTGCGCGCGGCGCCGGGGCGACCGGCCAGCCGCGCCACGAGACCGTACGTGGCGACCCGGCCCTTCGGAATGTGGCGCACGACCTTGTAGATGCGGTGATAGAACGGATTCACATGCCCTCGGCGCCTCTCGAGGTCCCTTCCAACCTACCGTCCGTGCGCCTCTAGCATACCCGCAACACGTCTTCCAGCAAGCCCGCGTCCCCAGACCCGAGGATTGACAAAACGTCGTCCAGTGCTCTGCGCTCCCGGGGCCAGGAGAACCTCGCCGTCGCGTCGGGCGGCGTGAGCCATTCGGCGCGATCGTGTTCCGCCGAGTGCCGCACCGCCGCGCGAGCGTCCATCACGCCGGCGAAGACCGGAATCAGCACGATGTCATTCGTCCGGTGTCGGTAGAACGCCTCCACGCGCGACAGGTTGTAAAGCCGTGCGGGCTCGAGGCCCGTTTCCTCACGCAGCTCGCGTAGCGCCGCCTGCACCGGCGTCTCGCCGGGTTCGATGTGCCCGTGCACCGTCTCCCACGATCCCGGCGAGCGGCCGCCCGGCGCGCGTCGCAGAACAAGCACCTCGAGCCCGGACGCGCCGGGTCGAAGCACGTAGGCATCGATGACGTCGACTCGGATATCGGTCACCCGTGCCTTAGCGCCGCCGGCCCAGCACCGCCTCCAACCGTGCCGACAGCGCCCGGGCCCGGAACGGCTTCGTCAGAAAATCGTCCGCGCCCAGCTCGAACACCCGCACCTCGTTGTCCTCGTCGCTCTTCGCGGTGAGCACGATGACCGGGATGTCGGCGGTCGCGGGGCGCGAGCGCAGATGAGACAGCACGCCGTAGCCATCGAGCCCGGGCATGTTGAGGTCGAGCACGATGATGTCCGGGCCCACCCGGTCGACCTGATCGAGCGCCTGCACTCCGTCGCGCGCCTCGGAGACGATGTAGCCGTCGCGCTCGAGCAGGTCTTTCACCACTTTGCGCAGGCTGTCCTCGTCGTCCACGAGCAGCACCTTGCGCGCCGGCAGCCCGTGCGGCCCCGACACCCGCGGTGGCTCTGGCTCCTCCAGCAGCTCGAAGTGCTCCGTCGTCTCCTCGGGGACGGCGGTGTCCGCCGGCTCGGTAAAGGCCACGGCGGCTCCGTATGACGACCCGGGCTGCGCCCTTCCCCCACCCGTCGAGCGGCGCGACCCGGCCGCCGCTTCGGGCGAACGGTCGTCCTCCTGCGGGATGTCGACCACGCGCGTCAATTCGTCGAGCGTGGATTCGCCGCGCAGCACGTGCGCCAGCCCCGAATCCCACAGGCCTTTCATCCCCCCCCGGCGCGCCGCCCCCGCGATGCGCTCCGCCGTCTCGCCCGACGCGATACGCCGCTCCACTTCGGCCGACACCGTCAGGACCTCGATGATCGCGAAACGGCCGCGATATCCCGTCATTGCGCAGTCGGGACAGCCGGCCGCGCGATACAGCGGCGTCCCCTTGGGGACCCACGGCTTGAGGCGGTCGGCGGGCGTCTCCATCCACACTTGCTTGCACGTGGGGCACAGCTTGCGCATCAGGCGCTGTGCCACCACACCGCGCAGCGCCGCCGCGATCTTGTAGGCCTCGACGCCGATATCCACCAGCCGCGTGACCGCGTTCGCGGCGTCGTTCGTGTGCAGCGTCGAGAGCACGAGATGGCCGGTGAGGGATGCCTGCACGGCGATCTGCGCCGTCTCCCGGTCGCGGATCTCGCCCACGAGCACGACATTCGGGTCCTGGCGCAGGATCGAGCGCAGCGCGGATGCAAACGTCAGGCCGGCCTTCTCCTGCACCTGCACCTGCACGATCCCCTGCATGCGGTACTCGACCGGGTCCTCCACCGTCACGATGTTCACGCCCTCGCTCTTGATCTGGTTGATGCAGGAGTAGAGCGTGGTCGTCTTGCCGGACCCCGTCGGGCCGGTGACGAGCAGGATCCCTTCGTGATTCTCGAGCAGGCGCTTGATCCCCTCTGTCTCGTTGACGTTCAACCCGAGCGAGTCCAGCGACTTCACGGTGGCACGCGAGTCGAGGATCCGGATCACGACCTTCTCGCCCAGCGCCGCGGGCAGCGTCGAGACGCGGAGATCGATCGGCTGGCCGTTCACCGCCACCCGGGCGCGGCCGTCCTGCGGCCGCAGCCGGTCGGCGATGTCGAGCGACGACATGATCTTGATGCGCGAGATCAACGGCAGGCCGGCTTGGCGCGGGATCTTCATCACCTGCCGCAGCACGCCGTCGATACGGTAGCGCACCGCTACTCCGCCCTCCTCCGGCTCGATGTGGATGTCGCTCGATCGCGCCAGGATCCCCTCGGAGATGATCAGGTCCACCAACCGTACCACCGGGCGCTGGCTCGCCTCGGCCTCGGACGCGACCAGCTCGTCGGGCGCCACGTCCTTCAGGTGCTCCAGTGACGTCGAGCTCTCCATCCCCTCGAGCAGCTTGTCGACGGCCTTCTCGGGACGGTACAGCTCGTCCAACCGCTCGGCGATCTTGGACGGCGCGAGCAAGAACATCCGGATCTCCCGGGCGGTGGCGAACGCGAGGGCCTTCTCCGCGTCGAGGTCGAACGGGTTCGCCGTCGCCACCTCGAGGTAGGAGTCGGTGGCGCGGAGCGGCAGGATGTGGTAGCGGCGCGCCACCTGCTCGGGGACCCGCTCCTTGGCGGCCGGGTCGAGCTGCGCCAAGTCGGCGAGCTTGAGCCGGAAGCGGGTGGACAGAGCCGTGAGGATCTGCTCGTCGCTCGCGATCTTCTGGGCGACAAGCGTCTCCCACAACCGCGCCGGTGGCGGGGCCTTCTCTCGGAGCTCCACCAAGAGCTCTGGGGTGACGACGCCCTCGAGGGAGTGCGCCAGCCATTCGTCCGGGAAGTGTGTGTCGGCCATCCGGTTAACAAGGTAGTGAACCGTCGGGAGGTTGGGGAGGTTAGGGGAGGTTCGGGAGGTTAGGGGAGGTTGCTCCGCGCACGATTCAAACCTCCCCAACCTCCCCAACCTCCCCAACCTCCAGAACCTCCCAAACCTCGCGGCGTCAGCCGCGCGTCACAGGATTCCCCAGAAGTCCCGCGTGACGTCGAAGGCGAGCCCCACTCGGTGTGTGGCGGTGCCGTATCCCGCTTCCCAGCGAAACACACCCAGCCATTCGAACGCGAGGCCGAGCGTGGTGCGCGTGCCGGGCGTCGCCGCCCACGGCGTGCCCGCCACCGGAGCGGCGGCCCAGCCGAGAGCAACGTAGGGCGCGACGGTGATGGTACGAGGCGTGCGCGCGTAGGGCCCGACGCCGATTGACACGAACGGGACGGGAACGCGCCACTCGAAGTGCAGCAAGGCCATGCGCCGGCCGCCCCAGGCTCGGAATTCGTCGCCGACGAGCGTCCCACGCCCGCCGAGCACGAACGCGCGGTGGGCGGGGAGCTCGTCGCTCGCAACGCCGCCTTGCGCCCGTACCAGCAGCCGCGTAGCGCCCGCCGGGAAGAGAACGTGACCCGCCCCGGAGAGCCGCAGATAGGTGGCGCCGCCGTCCTTCCGACCGCCTTCGAGCATCGTCTCGATGTGCAGGTCGCGCCGCACCGCGAACCCCTCGCTCTTGCGCTCGAGCGCGAGCTGCACGAGGTCGACCCCAGGGCCGCCCAGGGAGGGGTTCGGACGGAAGCTGCCGTTCGCGGGCGCCGCGACCACGGCGAGCGAGCCGATGGACTCCCGGCCCACGGTGCCCCGCCACTCGCTCCGCACCCCGACGCCGTGCCGGTAGGTGATTCGCCCACCATCCGCCAGGTAGTAGTCGCCGTAGTCGCGGCCGAATTCCTGCGATGAGAACGAGTTGAGAAGCGGCGCGATGACGGCGATGTCACCGACGTCGCGCACCTCGCGATACACGCTCACCTCGAGCGCACTCGAGCCTTGCCGCTCCACCGCGCTGAGGATGCCGTTGGCGCGGCGGTCGGCGAACCCGTAGCTCGCGCGGCCGCGCAGCTCGCGCCGCTCGCCCCCGCCGCGCAACACCACGCCCGCGCCCGCCGCGAGCCCCTCGACCCGGTTCGCGTGCAGCAGGTCCGACACGCCCCGCACGCCGAGCCGGCGGCCCTTGAGACCCGTGAGGACGCGCCGGCCGGCGATCTGCTCCACCTCCGCCCGCACACGCTCCAGGTCGTTCTGACGCACCGGCTCCGCGATGTCCTGGAGCGCGGCGCCGAGCGGCTCTTTCCAGGGAAAGGAATCGCGATCCGCCTTGGGCAGGAACGTGATTTCGTCGCCCGCGAACCAGCTGTTCGCGAGCCCGAGGTTGAGCACGTAGCCGTCGATCTCCCACCGGGCGCGGATGATGCCGCGCACGGGCACGTCGAGCCACGTGACGCGGCGCCGGATCTCGATCTCCTGCCGGTAGGGCAGCCAGTAGCGCCGCTCCCACAACGCGTTGTCGAGCACGATGCTCACGTCCTCGAGCGCGGCATCGAGATAGGAGCGCGGTGTGAAGTTGAACGCCATGCGGACCAAATCCGCGGTCTCGGCGTCCAGGTACAGGGTCCCGACGATGCGGGGCAGGTCGAAATCCTTGGGACGCACCCGCAGGGTCACCACCCGCACCTCGCGCTCCGGCAGCATGATGGTCGTCGTGTCGCCCAGCGCGAAGTCGTAGATATCGGGGCCGGCGGACGAGAGCGGGTGCGGCACGTCCCGTACCTCGTCGCCGTCGCCCAGGCGCAGCGCGGCGCCGAAATTGTTCTGGATGATGCCGAAGTGGTCGCGGTGGTAGTTGATGTCGGTGGGGAGCTGGGCCTGGTCGCGCCACCCGATCACGCGCTGCTTGCTGCTCGCCGGGGCCCTCCAGTACACTTCCAGCTCCAGTTGGTCGGCCTTGACGAGCCGCGGGGGATCGGCGAGCCCCTGGCCGAACGCCCCGAGGAAGAAGAGGAAGCCGTGAGCCTGGGCTTTGTAGTCGTGGAGGGAAGAGTCGGCCACCGCACCGCCGCGCCGCAGGACGGCGCGGCGCGCCAGCTCGAGCGCGGGTCCCGAGTTCCATGCCTGCGCGGCCGCGGGTGCAGGCCGGGCGAGCGCGCCGAGGGCGAGGGCGGCGAGCACCGGGCGACGGTCCATGCTCGGTGTACCCCGCTTCGCTCCGGATGAGCGACGCCCGCGCCGATTTCCTCGCCCGCGCCGAGCGGGGCGGGATGGTCCCCGTGCTGCGCGAAGTCGTGCTGGACGGCGACACACCGCTCGCGGCGTTCGTGAAGGTCGCCCGGCCGCCGTTCGCGTTCCTCCTCGAATCGGTCGTGGGCGGAGAGCGCTGGGCCCGCTACACGTTTCTCGGCACAGAGCCACGCGAGGTGTGGCGCTACCGCGGAGGCACCCGCACCGTCGAGCGTTGGACCAAGGCGACGGGCTGGCGGGCCGCCGGCGAGACCGAGGATCCGATCGGCCACCTGGCGCAGCGCATGCGGGCGCTGCCCGCCGCGCCGGTGCCGGGCCTGCCGCGCTTCACGGGCGGCGCGGTGGGCTATCTCGGCTACGACCTGGTGCGCACCGTCGAGCGTCTGCCCCGCCCCCCCGCCGATACGCTCGATG
>WNGK01003061.1_pt1 | contig 18153 bp, 20 predicted proteins | sample 5400601 | NCBI WGS metagenome assembly WNGK01 (sample SAMN13153376, study PRJNA577476) | soil metagenome | isolation source: 60 cm soil or saprolite under Garry oak tree replicate 1 | place: USA:California | collected 2016-06-15
TCTCGGCTGCCGACAGGTTCAGGTCCGCCAGCGCATTGCTTAGCGCGTGCAGCGTGTGATGGGTGGCCCGCTGCAACGCGAGCACCGCACGAGGTAGTCCACTTTCGGATATCATGGAAATGGATTATACGATAATGAAATAATCTCTGCCTAGGGCGCTAGGGCGCTAAGGCGCTAGGGCGCTAAGAACTCCTAACAGAATGACGTGTGGGAATAGCGATGTTCACGTGATGGTTGGGCCTGGCCGTGAGGAAGGGGCAGCAGCCGCCGTGGATCGTCCGGGACGACCTGTGGGCCCGGATCGAGCCGCTGCTGCCGGTGGTCCCGCGGCGGGCTGATCACCCGGGACGCAGGCGGCTGGACGACCGCAAGGTGCTGTCCGGCATCTTGTTCGTGCTGTACACCGGGATCTCGTGGGAGTTCTTGCCGCAGGAGCTGGGGTTCGGCTCGGGGATGACGTGCTGGCGGCGGCTGCGGGACTGGCACCAGGCCGGGGTCTGGCAGCGGCTGCACGAGGCGCTGCTGGCGGAGCTGAATGCCGCCGGGGCACTGGACTGGTCCAGGGCGGTGATCGACAGCTCGCACGTGCGCGCGGTGAAGGGCGGCCCAAAACGGGCCCGAGCCCTGTCGACCGTGCCCGGACCGGCTCCAAGCACCACGTGATCACCGAAGGGCACGGGATCCCGCTGGCGGTGTCGCTGACCGGCGGGCAGCGCAACGACGTCACCCAGCTGATGCCCTTGATCGCGGCGATCCCGCCGGTACGCGGCCGGCGGGGGCGCCCCCGTCAGCGGCCGGATGCGGTCTACGCCGACCGGGGCTATGACCATGACAAATACCGCCGGCAGGTCCGCGGCAAGGGCATCACGCCGGTGATCGCCCGCCGCGGTACGGAGCACGGCTCCGGGCTGGGCGTGCACCGCTGGGTGGTCGAGCAGTCGATCGCGCTGCTGCACTGGTTCCGCCGGCTGCGGATCCGCTGGGAGATCCGCGACGACATCCACGAGGCGTTCCTCAGTCTGGCCTGCGCCATCATCTGCTGGCGCCGACTGCGGCACCTCTCACTTTGTTAGGACCTCTAAGCAAGAACAAGATCCCGCTCGGTATCCGGGGCGTCGCGCTGCGAGACGGCGACCGGATCAGCTTTCCGGGCCAGGCTGACCCCGTACGGGACATGAACGCCCTCCCCATGCCTGACTACCAGGAGTACTTCGACCGGGCGCGCCGGATCGGCATCGCCGATCGCGCACTGTCCAAGGCCGGCATCCCGTTCGAGAGCTCCCGTGGCTGCTGGTGGGGCCAGAAACACCACTGCACGTTCTGTGGCCTGAAAGGGCTCGGCATGACCTACCGGTCGAAGACTCCGGACCGCCTGCTGGCGGAGCTCGAGCATCTCGCGAACTTGTACGGTGTGCTCAACTTCCGGGGCACAGACAACATCCTCGACAACGGCTATCCCCGGCAGGTCTTCGAAGCGCTCGCCGAGCAACGCCTCGACTACCGGATGTTCTTCGAGGTGAAGGCGAATCTCACCCAGGAGCAGCTGCGGCTGCTCGCCTTCGGCGGCGTGCACAGCATCCAGCCCGGCATCGAGAGCCTCAGCACCCGGGTCCTCGCGCTGATGTGTAAGGGCACCACGGCCCTGCAGAACGTGCGACTGCTCAAGTGGTCAGCGTATTTCGGGATCCAGGTCGCGTGGAACACCCTTTGGGGTTTCCCCGGTGAGCGGGCCGAGGACTACGCCGCCGAGCTGACCGTCATGAAGCACATCACCTATCTCGAGCCGCCACTCGGCGGCGGCCGCATCTGGATGGAGCGCTTCTCGCCGTATTTCACGGAACCCGAACGGTGGGGCGTGCGGTGGATCCGGCCGGAGCGCAGCTACGCCTATGCCTATCCGAAGCAGAGCGTAGACCTTACGAAGGTGGCCTACTTCTTTGACTACGAGTTCGAGGACACTCTTCCGGACGAGGCCCATCACGCCACCAGTGAGCTCATCGCGCAGTGGCAGCAGAGCTGGCAGCGACGGCGACGCCGTCCGGGCGACGCTGGACGCCTTGTGCGAGCGGGGTCTGATGCTGCACGAGGACGGCAAATACCTGAGCCTTGCGAACCCCGTCAACCCGAACTGGTGACCCAGTGCCCAACATCACGGTGGACGGCGCGTTCTTCCTGGACCCGCAGGAATGGACCGTCCTGCGTCAGGCCCTAGCCGGTCCGCTGGCGCTCGACCGCGGGCCGATGCGGGCGCTGTGTGTCGGCTGCGGGCTGGGCCAGGAGGCGTACAGCCTGGCGATCCTGCTCGGTGAGCTGGCTCCGGGGCGGCCGATGACGGTCGTCGCCACCGATAAGGACCCTCGGCGCCTTGCCCGGGCCGCGGCCGGCGGCCCATACACCGCCTCCGACGTCCGGGCGCTGACCCCCGAACAGCGCCGCCGTTACCTGCGCCACCTGACCCCGCAGCGGTACTCGGTGGCGCCGGGCCTGTCCGACCGGATCGTCTTCGAACCGTCGGACATCACGAACGGGCCGCCGCCCGGCCCGTTCCATGCCGTCCTTTTTCGCAACGTCCAGCCGCACCTCCAAGAGGGTGCCGTTGCTCCCGTCTTCGCCAAACTCCGCAGGAGCCTGATTCGCGGCGGCGCGCTGTTCCTGGGCGCGCGGGAGCGGATGCCGCCGGACCTGGCCGTCGGACTTGAGCAGAGGTCGCGGTACGTGTACGTAAGCCGATAGGTGGTCGCCCCCGGGAGTGGTTGTCAGCCGTTGAACTGGACCAATAAGTCGGTGACCTCCACCGCCGGCGGCCTGGATACCAGAACTTCCAACACGGCGTGATAGCGCTGTTCCACGACGCTCAACTCCACGAGCATCAGCCCCGGCCCTCTCCCGTCCGGCTGCTGCCTGGCGGCCCGCGGCGCCGCGGACGCGCTGATGAAACTGACGCCGGTTCGGCATTACGAGGACGTGCCCCGTGCGGTCCAGCTGCTAGCTCTGACCACGTGTCCGAACGTGGGGGATCACCCAGAGGTTCAGCGGTACTGCTTGCAGCCGACCGCATCGACACTGTTGGCGCCTGCGCTGCAGGAGGAGCTGGCGGAGTCAATGGGGGACGCCAACTTGGACTGATTCCCCGAGACGTACCCGGCGTGTTGTAAATCGAACGGTTGGCGACACGATCACCGGCGGAGGCCCGGACCAGGCAGGCGCCATCCCGGTGATCGTCGTGAAAGGCGTTGCAAATCCGGCGCGTCCGGCAACCGGACCAGGACCGTTTCTTCTACAGTCCCGGTATGACCGAGCCCGCTATCGGCCCGCCCGACGCGCCACGGCACGCCGGACAGGTCGTCCGCCGCATGCTGCTCCGCCGGAACATCGTTATCGACGCGGAGACCGCGCAGCTCGTGGCCGCCGCCGTCCAGACCGCGCTCCAGGTCGGCACGCCGTCCCGGCCGCCGCGCCGGGGTCGGCGTGCTCCCGGCGCCGGTTGCGAGCCGCTGTTCTGATAACGGCCCATGCCCGGGCTGGGGAGGCATGGCACCCCGGTTCACTGCTCCGTATTGACCGCTGTGTCCTCGCGGCGAACAGTTGGACGTCCGCCGCAGGCGCCACAGGGTCTGGCGCCTGCGGCGGAGAGCGTCCAGCGGGTGCAGCCAAGGTAAGCCCAGAACCCGCCATGGGTCTTGGGTGGGGCTGATTCCGGTCGGCCAGGGTAGGTCAGCCGGAGACCGGCGTTAGATTACAGACAGTGACTGACTGGCGCTCGCGCCGCGTGCGATATCCGCCTCCGGGCTATTCACGTAAGTGGAGCAGCTTCGGTAGCTGAACGTCATCGGACCTGGTCGTTGGTTCAACTCGGCGCGAGCGGCCGCAAGTTCCGGTTCCGGGCCGCCACTGCCAGGCAGCCTCCCACCACCGCAACGAGCGCTATGGCCAGTGGAGGAAACATGCTGAAGCCGACCCGCGTACGGCCGCCCGACGGCTGTCCGATGGCGAGGAATCCGGCCCGCGCCGGCCGTGGTGGCGGCGACTCCCGCGAAGACGATCGGGGCCTTCCGCCTGCCCCCGGGACGCTGGATGTCCGACCGCCTCCGCAGATACCAGAGGATCAGCACGGCGAAAATCAGGTCGCATACGACGATCGTCTGTACGAGCGCGAGACTCCCGAAACTGAGCGCCACCACCTGCAGGGCGAATCCGGCGATATTCGCGGCGACGGCAGTCACCCACAATGGCTGCCGGACCAGATCCAGCAGGATCCGGGGCGACAGCGCCCGCCGGCTCTCAACCCGCTTCGTGCTGCGCTGGTCGGCAACGGAGGAAATCCCGAGGATCAGCGCGGCCGCGACAGCGGCTACCACGGCGAACAGCGGGGTCAATTGTCAGCCGTCCCTTCGGTCGGCCGGCTCCGGCGAGCGCCTCGCACCGGAACGGTCCCCAGCAGTGCTCCCAGGCTGCCCGCCAGCAACAACACGATGCCGGCCCACAGCCACCTGAGCGGCTTCGCCGTGAGCCTCCTGCCGGCCATCGCTGCTGCGGTGCCGCATTATTCCTCCAGTCAGCTGTGTCAACGCTGTTGACGCTATCTAGTCCCGCTTCTCCCACTTGCCGCTGAACTCCGGGTAGCCGCGCGGCCAAGCTGGGCGATGGCCTCAGGCAGGCCCTCAGGCCGTCGCAGACCACCGTCAGCGCGTCCCTGGTGCCGCCGTTTTGATCTCGTGCTCGGCCCGGCAGCCGCTACCCGGTCACCTGGCCGGATCCGGTCATGCCGGGCCCGGCCGCCCGCGCATCGCACGCGTTCGCGGCCCTGGCTCCTCCGGAACCAGGCCGGGGTCTCAGGCATCAGGTCGCCTCACCGGCTGGTCATGCCGGTCACATCCCGACGGCATTGTGCCCGCGGCCGGCGGGCTGGGCGGCCCGGGTGGTGAGGGCTGTCCTGGCAGCTGCCAGCGCCGATGTGATCAGCTGGCCGGCGTGGCCGAAGTCGGTGGGCGGGATGTGCCCGGAGTGGCGGGCAGCACGATCAGCTCGGCGGCCGGGGCGTAGCGGGCGAGGTCATCGTGCAGGCGGGCGTTGGTGAGCAGGGTGACCGCGTGTACCGCGGCGGCGAGCGCGCTGCGGGGCGGGCGCGGCAGGCCGCGGTCGCCGGGGTCTTGGGTGGGCAGCACGTAGATGCGCTGGGCGCCGAGTGCGAGGGCGTGCGAGACCGGGGTGTTGCCGGCGATCCCGCCGTCGGCAAGCAGCCGGCCGCGCCAGCGGATTGGCGGCAGTACCCTGGGGATGGCCGCGGCGGCGAGCACCGCGTCGACCGCGGGGCCGTCGGACAGGCGCACCTCGTTCCCGGACAGCAGGTCGAAGGCGACCAGGTGCAGCGGGATGCTTGCGTGCTCCAGCCGCTGGAACTGCAGGTGCCGGGTGGCGAGCCGGCGCAGCCCCCGGCCGGGGAACAGGTGGCCGCGTCGGCCTGCCAGGCCGCCGATCAGGGTGGCCGGGCGGAGCGGGAGGATGCCTTTCCTGCGCAGCCCGCGCCAGATGGCCGCCAGTTGTTCGGCGGTGACCACGGTGGCGGGCCGGGAGGCCAGGAACGCGGCGTTCAGGGCGCCGGCCGAGGTGCCGACCGTCAGGTCGGGCACGATGCCGCGCTCGTAGAGGGCGTGCACCATCCCGGCCTGCATGGCGCCCAGAGCGGCGCCGCCTGCCAGCACGAACGCGGTGCGCGGCGCCCCGGCCGGGCCGCGGCCGGCCGCCGCGCGGGCGGGGGTCGTGGCAGCGTTCACCGGCGGTCAGCTCCAGCCGGCCGGGTCCGCCCGGCCTTCGGCTTCCTGGCCGAGGCCGGGCCGTTCGGGTTTCGTGCCGGCGGCCGGGCGCGGCCGCCCTGCACGATGGCGATGAGCGGGGCGAGGACCACGCCGAGCAGGGACGCCGATGGCTGCGGCCACGATGGTGATCGCCTTCACGCTCAGGGCGGCCGCGTGCCAGGTGCGGTCCTCTACCGAGGACAGCTGCTCCCAGGCGGGCAGGCCCTGGCCGGCGGAGAGCCTGGCGAACACGCCCAGCATCGCGGCGAGCTTGGGGTCTGACCGGAGCAGGCCGGCCTCGATGCGGTAAAGCTGGTGCTGCTGGCGGTGGTTAAGGCTCATCGGGTGCTCCTGAGCTGTGGTCTGGTGCTGGTGTTAGCGCACGGCCGCCGGCGGCCCGGGGTGCCGGCCCTGGCCCCCTCAGGGCCCGCACCCCCGGGGCGGTCAGCGGCGGGCGGGCCGAGGCAGGGCGACGGCGGCCAGGCCGGCTGCCGCCAGGGCGATCAGCACCGCGCCGGCCCAGCTGTTGGACCAGTACATGGGGTCGGCGATGGGGTGCTTCTGGTTGAGGACGGGCCCCGCGATGATCAGCCAGATGCCCAGCAGCGCGCTGCCGAGCTGCAGGCCGGGGAACCCGCGGGGGCTGGCCAGGGCGAAGGCGCCCAACCCGGCCACCGCCAGCTCGGAGATCAGGTTGACGGCGGTGGCGTTGGTGCCGCTGTACTGCAGGGTGAGAAACAACTGGGACAGCGCGACCCAGACGCCGGTCAGCAGCCCGAGCGCGGCGGCCACCTGGGCGCCCATGCCGCGCACCGTGGTCGGCAGCGCGTACTCGGCGGCGCCGGACGCCGCGGCCGGGACGGCTTGGGCAGATGCGCCGTCTGATTCCGGACGGCGGGTTAGTGGAGTAGACATGACACGTTTCCTTTCTTCCGTCAGCGGGCGATGACTGTCGCGCCGCGACGCTCGTGACGAACCAGGCGGGAGCGGGGGCGGGGCCCTTGCCGGTTGAGAACCTGTATTCGAAACCGTGTTATGACTGTGCCTCCTTGCTCGCGTCGGCCGAGCTCTTTGTCGTCTCGGTGAGTCTCCTGCCACGATCGCGGCGAACCGGGTGAGATCCTGGCCGGCTGGGCCTCGAGGAAGCCGGGGCTGGCCAGCGATGACGGCGGACACGTCCTCCGCCGCCAGTAGCGGTGTAGGGTGACTGGTCATGAGCCGTCACTAGCGCTGATGTCGCTCGGTATCCCGGGTGGCCGTAGCTCCTGTTCTGCGAGCATCAGGGCCAATTCCAGCGTCGCGGCGAATGCGGGTTGCCTTTGCCTGAGCAGCCGGCGTACGTATTGCATGTTCTCGGCGCTCTGCCGGGTGATAACTTCCGCCATCGTCGTCTTCCTGGCTGCTTGTCAGTGTCTTGGGCAGGCTCCGGATGGCGCGCCGCTGGTCCTCGGTGGTGCCTCCCCGCACGCCATCGGTGACCCCGTGGTCCAGCGCCCAGGCCAGGCACCGGGTTTGCGCCGGCAGGTCCGGCAGATCCGTTTGGCCGCCTGGATCTGGCGCAGCGCGGGCCCGGTCGTGCCGATCGGGGAAGAACAGGTCCGGGTCGGCGTCGCGGCAGGCGGCGTCCTCACGCCAGTTCGCGCCCACGGTCATCGCGCCGGGTCCACGCGGTGGGCGTCACAGGACGATGCGCAGGGCGAGCCGCGGGGGGCAGCCGCGCCGCACCAGCCTGGCGATCTGATGCCAGTCGATACGGTCGGCGTAGATCTCGGCCAGCGTCCCGGGGATGCCGAGATGCGTGAGCTGCGACACGCGCCAGTTGTGCACGGACCGCTCGTCGTGGCCCATGGTCTCCTGGCCGGTAATGGCCGGTTCCATCGCTCCTCCCTTCAGCGGGGCGGGGTTAGTGCCGGACGGTGCAAGGGGCCGTGCTGCCGTTCGGAGACGCGGACAACTTCCACCGGGCCCGACAGCGTCGCGTCCGGCATGCGCACGTCGAGTTCCGCGTCGGACACGCTGAACTGGCCGGCCTTGTACGTGACGGACTGCGTGTAGTACTTGCCCGCCGTGACGTCGGTGATGGACAGCTGGGATATGCCGGAGGCGACGAGTTGCACCTGGTAGCCGTACTCGTGCCCGTCGGAGGAGAGGTGGCCCGCGGCGTACCACCAGTCCTCGGCGGCGTTCGGGTCCGCGGCCTGGTCGGCTGGCACGTGCACGAAGGCCGGGAACTCGGTAGCAGCGGCCGCGGCCGGCTTACCCGAATTGACGAGTGATGAGGGGGACACGGATATTCCTTCTCTCGGGGAGTGATGGGTATGCCGCAGGTCACCGCCTAGGCGGCCTCCTCCAGCGGCCCGGTCTTTTACGGGCCGTCCGCTGTAGGCCCCGTGCCGCCGGTGTTGAACCGGCACTGGAGCTGACGCTACGGTCCGGCTCCGGGCGGCAGCTTCTGTCGTTCGACTGGGCATGTGGGGCGCCAGCGGGCCGGGGTGCGCCTGTCCCGCCCGGGACGACTGGCCTGGGCTGTTAGAACGACTGGCCTAGTTGCCTGCGGCCAGGGTGCGATGGCGGGCGAGGTGACCGCGGAAACGTCCAGGCCGGCGAGCTCGCCGCGGCCTCGGACAGAATCTCCAGGCTGCCCAGGACGATCAGGAACAGGTCCGGGACCACCCCCCCGGTCATGCCGAAGGCCGCCCGCAGCGCATCGCGCTGCGGGACAGGGAGCATGTCCATCTTCGCCAGCTCCGGCTGAAACAGCTGGTGCAACCCGGCGAACGCGAAGCCGCCCTCGGACTGCACGCCGGTCGCGGTCAGCACCCCGAACCCCAGCCCGGCCGCCCTGACCCTGGCCGCCTCCAGCACGGAGGTCTTCCCGATGCCGACTGGCCCGCGGACCAGCAGGCCGCCGCCACGCTCACCAGCGCGCTCGAGCACATCCGCCACCACGCGCAGCTCACGATCGCGCCCGAACAAAATCGGCGCCATCATGTCACTCCGTGTCCCCTGTGCGGCAGCCACCAAGGCCGGCTGCCCGGCCGGGGACGCTTCGCGGTCGCCTCGCCAGCCATCTCACCGTCGCCGTAGGCAGCAGGCCGGTCGTTCTCACCGCCCAGGCCAGTCGTCCCGCGCGGGGGCAGGCGCAGCCCGGCCCGCTGGCGCCCCGCCTGCCCAGTCAAACGACAGAAGCCGCCGCCCGGAGCCGGACCGTAGCGTCAGCTCCAGTGCCGGTTCAAGTTCGCAGGCAGCGGACCTGGCCGCGAAGTCGGACAACATGCGGCACGAGCCCCAGTAAGCCGCAAAGGTAGAAAAGAAGCGAGGCAAGAACGATGGCGGAGATTCTGGCTACGAAGAGATCGCTTCCCCGATACGAGATGCCAAACGCGTTCGAGGCGATCCGGGCCGAGGCGCTGTTCGCGTCGACCCTGCAGCCCTCCAGGTCGCCCTCCCCCGACCAGGTCCGTCGCGCCGTCGCGACCACGCTGCGGCGGCTGGGCATCCGCGGCTGTGCCGCACAGATGGCCCGCGAGTTCCGCGACCACCCGGACACCGCGGTAGCCAGGATGAGCTGGGCGCTGGCGACGATCAAGACGGTCTTCCCGGCGCCGCCGACGACCCCCACTGCCAACGTGCGACCACTTGCTTTCGCGAGCTGATCGTGGGGTCACGCGTCGAGCTCCGACCACGACCCGAACGCGGTGACAATCGCCGGCGGCGCACAGGCCAGCCCCGGTGACCTGATCATCTGCACCCGCAACGACCACACGGCCCAGGCCGGCGGGCCCGGCCGCACCCTGGCCTGCGGCGACCTGCTCCGCATTGAGGCCATCACCGGCGCCGGGCTGGTCGCGCGCCGGGCCCTGGACGCCGACCCGCACACCGGGTATCGCCGGTGGACCGGCCACCACTTCCTGTATGCCGGGTGGACCGCGACGGCCAGCAGCTCTCGGCCACCCAGACATGGAACCAGGCCCTGGCCGACGCCGACCACCTGGCCCTGCTGAACGCGATCTGGACCACCGAGACCGCCCCGGCCCGCCAGCAGCGGTACAAGGACTTGCTCCTGGGCGCCCTGCCGCCCGGATACCGGACCGAACCGGGCCACCAGGCCCGGTGGCTGTGGCGCACCCCGCGCGCCGCCGAACTCGCCGGCCTGGACCCCGCCCAGATCCTGGCCGCCGCGATCGCCGAGCGGGACCTAGCCGGCGCCCGCGACATCCCCGCCGTCATCGACGCCCGCATCCGCCAGCGGGCCGGGTGATCGGCCTGGCCTGCCCCGCCCACGGGCTCTCCCCGGGGCCCCGACGTGGACAACGCGGTACTGCGGCACCTGGCCGCCCACGGGGAGATCGCCGACCTCACCTGGCAGCCTCCAGATGACATCACCGCCGAGCACGGCGAGGTCTTCCAGGCAGCGATCCAGGCTTGCAACGCCGCCGACACTGAGCGCGCCGGGCCGCGCTGGGAGAAGGTCCAGGCCATCTGGTCGCAGGCCTGGTCAGCGAACTACGCGGCGCTGCAGCTCCTGCAGGACACCGGCCTGACCCGCTTCTCGCCGGTCAAGCCCCCAGCAGCGGGTGGCCGCTTCCTTCGAACACCACACGAGCCCGCATGGCCTCCCGCGGCCCCACATCCCACAACATCGTCATCACCGCCCTGACCACAGGGGCGCAGGTGCGCTGACCTGGCTCTTGTCACTCGTTAGGAGCACCGGACGTCACTCCCGGTGGGTGCGGGCAATCGGACCGGCCTGACCATAAGCCCCGGGCCATGTTCACCATGACGCGGCAACGCTCACCGTGGCGCCCCGGGTCGGCGGTGTCACCTGGCTCGCATGCTCCGGATGGCTGACGTTTCGTTACAGAAGGTGAAACCCGACGGGCGGTTCGCGGCCGGTACCCGCGTCAGCTACGTCATCCAGTTGGCCGGGGCCGGCGTGCCCTGCTCCGGGCGATCGGCGGCTGCGGTGGTCGCGCTCGGCAAGGAGCTCGGCCCGCACGCCGGCCAGCACCGCATCGACATCGCAGCCCTGCCTTCCGGCCTCGTCCAGGATCAGGCAGGCCAGCCTCAGCGGCGCCGCCATCGCGTCAGCACGCCCCGCGAGGCGGAAATGAAGGATGTCATGCGTGGCCCGCGCGGCTTCGTCGTCCCCAGCGTGGACCGCTTCGGCGTAAGCGAGGCAGTCCGGGTCTCATCGAGCGGTTCCGGCTCCCGCCCGTGTACGCTCCCGCCAGACATCTGCTGCCTGCCTTCCTGCCGCGGCAGCTGCCCACGGCGATCTCGGCGGCTCCATCCTACGGTTGGGACCTGCGGTACCGGCGACTGATCCGGTCGCGCGGCGGTCGTCGCACCCACAGTTCAAGGGCACCCCACAGATCAATTAGAAAAATCCGGCGACAGATCGATGAGAGAGCCGTGAGCGCCAGATGACTGGTGCGGCGGCCTGCGCGGCCCGGGAGACTGGCCTGGGCCGGGGAGCTGACGGCGGCCGTCAGATGACGGCGCCGCGGCCGCCGCCGGGGGCGGCGCTGCCTTCCAGCGCGGCGTTTAGCTGCGAACGGGAGGTGATTCCGAGTTTGGGGAAGATCCGGTAGAGGTGGTAGCCGACAGTGCGGTGGGAAAGGTAGAGGCGCTCGCCGATGTCGCGGTTGGACAGCCCGTCGGCGGCCATCCGGGCGATCTGCAGTTCCTGGGGGGAGAGACGGTCCCAGGCGTTCGGGGCGCGGCGGTGGCTTGTCTCGCCGGCGGCGCGCAGTTCCTGGCGGGCCTGGTCGGCCCACGAGCTGAGCCCATGGGTGTCGAACCAGTCGCGGGCCGCGCGCAGCGGGACCCGGGACTCGGTGACCCTGCGGTGCCGGCGCAGCCAGGATCCGTACAGCAGCTCCAGCCGGGCCCGGTCGTGCGGCCACCGGCCTGCCGTGGCGTCGAAGGCGGCGGCGAAGAGCGGTTCAGCGTCGTCACCGGTGGCGAGCGCTGCGCGCGCGTAGGCGAGCCCGACGTGCAGTTTCGGCGCCGGTGTCAGCGCCGCGATGGGCTCCACGCCGGCCAGCACCGCGCGGGCCTCGCCGGTATGCCCGCTATGCACTGCGGCCTCAGCGAAATAAGGGATCGCGCCAAAAAGCTGCCGCCGGTGAAACGCCGCATCCGCTGGGTCGAACATGCGCCGGAGATACTCATATGCGTCGGCGTGACGCCCCGCGCTGAGCGCGGACATGCCCCGGGCCAACTGGATATGCGCCATCAGGTGGCTGAGACGGCCAGGAATGGCTGTCCGCTCGACCTCACTGATAAGGGCATCGGCGGCGTCGTGCTGGCCGCGCAGCGCCGCCACCTGTGCCTGGGAAATCTTCGTCCCGGCGAGCCAGAGTGGCTGGCCGGTCTCCTCGGCCAGCCGGGTGCCCTCGTCGGCCGCGGTGACCGCCATGGCCCAGTTCCCGAGGTGGATCGCGGCAGTGGCCTGCAGGCTGAGCACCTGGGCCAGCAGCGCGAGCCGCCCCTGCGCCCGTAGCCCGTCGGCCGCCCCGGACAGGAACCTCACGCCACGCTCGAAGTCACCGGCCGCCATCGCGGCCATGCCCAGGAGCCATGCTCGCCGGGGATCGGCGACGTCGGCGGCCGCTACCCCGGCCAGGCGCGCGAGGATGTCGCCGCCCCGGCTGATCGGCGAGGCGGCCGCGACGATCACGAGCAGCCGGGGGTCGCATTCCGCCGCGCCAGCGCGCTCGGCCGCGGCCACCACCAGCTCTCGGGCCGGCTCCCCGGGGTCGGCCCACCAGGACCGGACGGCGGCGCCCAGCAGCAGGTTCCGGGCAAGATCGGTGTCCCCGTCCAGCCTGGCCTGGTCGGCGACCTGGACCAGGTGACGCACCCGCTGCGCGTCACCGGGGGTGCCGTCGTGGAACAGCTCCCGGATCCACGCGATCCTGGCCCGCTGCAGCGGGCCCGGGCGGTACCGCTCGGCTTCGGCGAGCAGCCGGTCGACCACGTCGTGCCGGCCGAGTTCGAACCCCATCTCCGCGGCGCGCAGCAGCCGTCCGGCCCGGCGGCCGGGATCGGGGCTCAGCATCGCGGCGCGCTGCTGGCTGGCCAGCGCCACCTGGACGGCGCCGCGCCGGTGCGCGCGGGCGGCCGCCGCCTCCAGCTCGGCCGCGACGTCCTCGTCCGCGCCTGCCGTCGCGGCGGCGCGGTGCCAGGCGCGCCGGTCGGGCTGGCCGGCCAGCACGGCGGCCAGCGCCGCGTGCGCGGCCCGCTGCTGCGGCGCGCTGGCCTGCTGGTAGATCGCCGACCGGACCAGGGGGTGGCGGAACCGTATCGATGCCTGGTCAGCTTCCACGAGGCCGGCGCCGACCGCGGGATCAAGTGCGTCCGCGGGCAGCGCCGCCCCGGCGAGGCGGCCGGCGACCGCCAGCACCTCGGCAAGGTCAGCCTCGTCGTCGACGGCCGCGGCGAGCAGGACACGGCGAGCCGGTGCGGGCAGCCCGGCAGCCCGGGTGGCGAACGCCCGCTCCAGCCGCGCGGTCAGCGGCAGCACCGCCGGCAGGACGGCTCCGTCTCCCCAGTGCGCGGATCGCAGCGCCGCGGGAAGCTCCACCAGGGCCAGCGGGTTCCCGGCGGCATCGGCCAGCAGCCGGGCCCGGGCCGCCGCGTCCAGACCGGGGTCTGTGGCCTCCAGCAGCGCGGCGGCCGCGGCCTCGTCCAGGCCGGCGACGGCAAGCTCGGGCATCCCCGCCTCGGTCAGGTCGGTGTCGTATCCGTCGCGGAGGGCGGCCAGCAAGATGATCGGCTCCACGTCGAGGCGCCGCGCGAGGAAGGCCAGCACGGCGGTGGTGGGCCGGTCCAGCCACTGGGCGTCATCGGCGATGAGCAGCAGCGGCGCGCCCGCCGCGGCCTCCGAGAGAACCTCCAGGCTGCCCAGGGCGATCAGGAACAGGTCCGGGACCACACCCTCGGTCATGCCGAAGGCCGCCCGCAGCGCATCACGCTGCGGGACGGGGAGAATGTCCGCCTTGGCCAGCACGGGCCGCAAGAGCTGGTGCAACCCGGCGAACGCGAAGCCGCCCTCGGACTGCACGCCGGTCGCGGCCAGCACCCCGAACCCCAGCCCGGCCGCCCTGGCCCTGGCCGCTTCCAGCACGGAGGTCTTCCCGATACCGGCCGGCCCGCGAACCAGCAGGCCACCGCCACGCTCACCAGCGCGCTCGAGCACATCCGCCACCACGCGCAGCTCACGGTTGCGCCCGAACAAGATCGGCACCGTCATGACACCCATTGTCCCCCGCGGCACCGCCAGGCCGGCGCCCCAGCCCGGACGTTTCCGCGGTCGCCTCGCCAGCCATCTCACCGTCGCCGTGGGCAGCAGGCTGGTCGTTCTCACCGCCTAGGCCAGTCGTCCCGGGCGGGACAGGCGCAACCCGGCCCCATGGCGCCCGGCATGCCCAGTCAAACGACAGAAGCCGCCGGCCGGGGCCGGACCGTAGCGTCAGCTCCAGTGCCCGGTTCAACACCGCAGCTACGGCCCGCGGTCGTCAGGAGACCCGGAGGACAACGACACGAGGGGAACGCGCATGTTTAGGAGAATGTTTCCGCTATGAACAAGGTCAGCAGAGCCAAGAACGGATCACCGCGGCCCGAGAATCACGTCATCGTGCTGTTCGGCGCCACCGGCGACCTGGCCAAGCGCAAGCTGCTGCCCGGGCTGTTCAACCTGCACGCGGCCGGGCTGCTGCCGCGCGAGTACCGCATCATCGGCTCGTCGCCGCGCGCCTGCGCGCTGACCGACGAGCAGTTCCGCCAGCGCGCCGAGCAGGCGTGCGAGGACTTCTGCATCACCAAGCCGACCGATCCGGCCTGGCCGTCGTTCGCCGAACGCCTGTCGTTCGGGGCCGCCGAACCGGGGAACACCGCGGACCTGGAAGCGGCGATCCAGCGGGCGGAGAAGGAGATCGGCGGCTCGCCCCGGCGGCTGTTCCATCTGGCCGTGCCGCCCGCCGCGTTCGCCTTGGTCATCGAGATGCTCGGTGCCGCGGGCCTGGTTACCAGCGACACCCGGGTGATCATCGAGAAGCCGTTCGGCACCGACCTGGAGTCGGCGCGCGCGCTGAACCAGACGGTGCACGCGGTCTTCGACGAGTCGCAGGTCTTCCGCATCGACCACTTCCTGGGCAAGGAATCGGTCGACAACATCCTCGCGTTCCGGTTCGCGAACGGGCTCTACGAACCGGTCTGGAACCGCGATCACATCCGCTACGTGCAGATCGACGTGCCGGAAACGCTTACGATCGAGGGACGGGCCGCCTTCTACGACGCGACCGGCGCCTACCGGGACATGATCGTGACCCACCTGTTCCAGGTGCTGGCGTTCGTGGCCATGGAACCGCCGGTGTCGCTGTCCGCCAAGCCCCTGCGGGACGAGAAGGCGAAGGTATTCGAGGCGCTGAAGCCGATCGACACCAGGCACGTCGTCCGCGGCCAGTACCGCGGGTACCGCTCCGAGCCCGGCGTGCGGGGCGACTCGGACACCGAGACCATGGTAGCGCTGCGGGCCGACGTGGAGAACTGGCGCTGGCACGGCGTGCCGTTCTTCCTCCGCTCGGGCAAGTCCATGGCGGCCGGGCGCCAGGTCATCACGCTCGGTTTCCACGAGCCGCCGCTGCGCATGTTCCGCGCGCACAAGCAGGACATCGCCGCCGGCCGGCTGGACGAGATCGTCATCGACTTCGCCGATCCCGGCTCGATCAGCACCGAGTTCCTGGCCAAGGTGCCCGGACCTGAACTGAGCCTGGGCACCGCGAAGATGGTGTTCAGCTACCAGGACTCGTTCGCCCTCTCACATGCGCTCGAAGGCTACGAACGGCTCATCCTGCTCGCCATGATCGGCGATCAGTCGCTGTTCACCAGCGCCGGCGGGATCGAGCGGCTCTGGGAGATCTCCGAGCCGCTGCTCCAGAACCCGCCCCCCGTCGAGCCCTACGAACCCGGATCGTGGAGCCCGCCGTCGGTCGACAAGCTGATCGCGCCGTACCGCTGGCACCTGCCCGAGAAGCAGGCCCCGACCGGTTAAGCGCGCGTGACCTGGCGGATCGCAAACGGTACCGAAGGTCAGCTTCCAATGACATCGATACCCCCCCCGCAGACATCACCGCTCTATACGGAACCGGAGGTCGGCTTCCAATGACATCAACAAGCCCCCCGCAGACATCGCAGCTCTATACGCCCCGCGGGAAGAATCTCGCCCTGGCGCTGCTCGCGATGACGCAGTTCGTCGTCGTGATCGACGCCTCGATCGTGAACGTCGCGCTGCCGTCGATCGGCAGGGCCCTTGACTTCTCGCGGACCGATCTTTCGTGGGTCGTCAACGCCTACACGCTGACCTTCGGCGGCTTCCTGCTGCTCGGCGGCCGGATGGCCGACCTGCTCGGGCGCCGCCGGATGTTCATACTCGGACTGGTGCTGTTCTCGCTCGCCTCGTTCGCGGGCGGGATCGCGCAGTCGGAGGGATGGCTGCTCGCGGCGCGGGCGGCCCAGGGCCTCGGCGCCGCGATCGTGTCTCCCGCGGCGCTGTCGATCATCACGGTGACGTTCCGCGAGGGCGCTGAGCGCAACCGGGCACTGGGGATCTGGGGGGCGGTCGTGGGCGCGGGCGGCGCCGCCGGCGTGCTTCTCGGCGGGATCCTCACCAGCGGCCTCAACTGGCGCTGGGTGCTGTTCGTCAACGTCCCGATCGGGATTGCCGCGGCGGCGCTCGCGCCGCGGACGCTGCGCGAAAGCCGCGCCGACGACGGGGCGAGCACCTTCGATCTTCCCGGCGCGGTGACCGTCACCGCAGGCCTGTCCCTGCTGGTCTACGCGATCGTCGACGCCGTGAACGCCGGCTGGGGATCCGCGGCGACGCTGGCCAGGATCGCCGGCGCCGTCGTCCTGCTGGCCGCGTTCCTGGTCATCGAGCGGCGCGGGCGCCACCCGCTGATGCCGTTCTCGATCTTCCGCCTGCGCACGCTGCGCGGAGCGGACACGGTCGCCCTCCTGATCGGCATGTCGTTGTTCTCGATGTTCTTCTTCATCTCGCTGTACCTGCAGGACGTGCTCGGCTACTCGCCGATCAAGACGGGCGTCTCGTACCTGCCGCTCGCGGTCGGGATCATTGTCGCGGCGGGGGCTGCCTCGCGGCTCGTCACCCGCATCGGCTTCAAGCCGGTGCTGATCGCCGGGATGCTGCTCACCGCCGGCGGCCTGATCTGGTTCTCCCGGGTGCCCGCCCCCGGCGGCTCCTACCTCGCCGACGTGCTCGGCCCGTCGCTGCTGGCCGGGGCCGGGCTGGGGCTCTCGTTCGTGCCCGTCACGATCGCCGCGGTGACCGGGACCGAGCCCCGGGAGGCCGGCCTCGCCTCCGGGCTGAACAACACGGCCCTGCAGATAGGCGGTGCGCTCGGACTCGCGATCCTGGCGACGTTCGCCAACAGCCGGACCCAGAGCGCGCTCCACGCGGGCGTGCACAGCGCCCCGGTCGCCCTGACACAGGGGTTCGACCGCGCGTTCCTCGTCGGCGCGGGCTTTGCCATCGCCGGGGCAATCCTGGCCACGGTCCTGATCTCCTCACGCGACAGCCGCGAGCACGCACAAACGGCCCGCACCGAGGCCGCCGCCGCCGCTGCCGTTGCCGCGAACCCTGCATCGCAGCCCGCGTGAGCACCTCGCCGGCCCGGCAGCGAGGTCACCCGCAGCAGCACGACAGCCGGCTAGTCAGGAGCGACACCGTGACCACCTCATCGGGCACCTCCACCCGCACGCAGGCCCGGACCGGCGGCGGGCTGCCCGTCCGCTTCGCCCGCCGCGGTGCCCCCGCTCCCGGCGAGCCGGTCCCCTCCCCGGCAGGCACATCACCGGCGGGGAGGACGGCGAGGACCGGGCTGAACGCGGACGACGCATGGTGCGAGGCACTGTTCGCCTCCGCGCTGCAGCGATCGGCCGCACCTTCCGCCGGAAGCGTGGCCGCGGCGATCAGCCGCGCCGTGCGCCGGCTCGGTACCCGCGGCTGCGTCAGCCGGATGGCCCAAGAGTCCGGCGACCACCCCCAGGCGGCCGCCGAGCGGATGCGCTGGGTCCGCCAGCTCGCCGCCGAGGCGGCTGCCCCGGCGGCCTGCGATCCCGGGCCCGGGGCCGCCTGGCCGATCACCGGGGCTCGCCGCCCGCCAGGGCATGACTCAGCCAGCGGTGTCCCGGCCCGCGTGGCGGGATCACCCGCGACAACTGCTGACCAGCGCAACCAGCACGGAAGGAACGAGACACAGTGAGGCAGATACAGGTCCAGCGGCGCCCGCCGCGCCGCGCGGACAGCGAACCGCCGCGCGCGGAATACCAC
>WNGK01003063.1_pt1 | contig 18152 bp, 16 predicted proteins | sample 5400601 | NCBI WGS metagenome assembly WNGK01 (sample SAMN13153376, study PRJNA577476) | soil metagenome | isolation source: 60 cm soil or saprolite under Garry oak tree replicate 1 | place: USA:California | collected 2016-06-15
ACGGTACGGATTTCCTTTTTGGTGGGTGTGATTGGTTTGCTCGATGGCGACATCGCAGCGGTTAATGTGGTCGCAAAATTTCTCCAGCCGCGCCGCTTTTTCGAACACGAGATTGTCGATCTGGTCGGATTTCTCCAGACCCCGATAACTGATCTTAACAGGCAGTTGCATGATTAATTAGATATTAACGCGCACTCCGCCGTTGAGCGAAGTAAAATATTGTAGCTCGCTCTAATTCAAATCTGCCGCAGCGAGCGAAAGTGTGCCGGCAATTTTGAGGATTCAGTTTTAACCAGATCGGATTTGACGTGTTCGACGATCCGGTCGCGCACGCTTGCGGGCAAAAGATCGACAATGGCAGCGTGGATCGATGCCGGCGCGGCAAACGACCAGCCTTCGACCCCGTCGCTCTGCACAATCTTTACGATTTGATCGGCGAGTTGTTTTTGAATGCGCCGGTCAGTTTCGCTTTCCAACTGCGTCCGCTCCGCGATCGAATTTGCGTGACGCCCGCCCGCGCCATCACTCACCGGAAAGCGTCCGGCCAGATCGCTCACCTTGTCGACCAGTTTCCCGTGCGCATCCGTGATATTGAACGCCTGCACCAGTTGTAAGCTCGGCCCGCGCGTGGGCGTCTCGTCCACTCGATATGCTTTTAAACTGCCGCGGTCCGTGACGACGATGAGAGAACTCGGTATCATAGCGAATCAGGGACCAAGATTGGTCGCGCATGAAAAGCGCATATTACATTCTATAACTAATTCGTGTCTCACGACAAGATCGCGCTGCCTGGATTTCCATTTCGAGCGTAATTGCACGGTCTATTTCCCGCGAGCTCGTTCTTCTTCGGCGCTGAGCGCGGGAAACTCGACCTGGCGTTTTTTCCACGATTCCTCGCGAGCTTGAGCGTGCGCGCCAGTAACGAGTTGAAGCAAACATGCGGCGCGACCGCCAAGATTGACATCGTCGCCTGAAGCGAATTTTTTCGGCTCAGTGAAGAAGCCTTCGGCATTCATCGTGTCGAGGATGAGTTGCCACTCGATGTGTTCCTGGCCCGGCAGGGCAAAAGGGATCGGCTCATAATGCGCATTGATCAGCAACAAAAACGTGTCGTCGCGGATTGGCTCACCCTCGAAATTGAATACGTCCATCGTATCGCCGCTTAAAAGCATGCCGAGGCAACGAACAAATGGGTGTGCCCATTCTTCCTCGCTCATTTCGTTACCGCCCGGATTGAACCACATCACATCCCGAATTTCCGAACCTCGAATCCGCCGGCCCTGGAAAAATTTCGGACGGCGAAAGACCGGGTGATCCCTCCGGAACTGAATCAGTTTTCGGGTGAATCCAAGCAATTGATTCTGCTTTTCATCGCGCGCCCAATTAAACCAACTGATCTCATTGTCCTGGCAATAAGCGTTATTGTTTCCGTTTTGCGATCTGCCCCATTCGTCTCCGCCGCAGAGCATCGGCACGCCTTGTGACAAAAAAAGTGTCGTGAGGAAATTCCGGCGTTGACGTTCGCGCAAGGCATTGATCTGCGGATCGTCAGTTGGACCTTCGACGCCGCAGTTCCAAGATTGGTTATTATTGTCACCGTCGCTGTTGTCGTCGCCGTTCGCTTCGTTGTGCTTTTCATTATAGCTGACCAAGTCGGTCAACGTGAAACCATCGTGCGCGGTCACGAAATTGATGCTCGCATACGGCCGACGCCCGTTATGTTGATAAAGATCGGGACTGCCGGTGAGCCGGTAACCCATTTCACCGACACGGCCCTCGTCGCCTTTCCAAAAGCTCCGCATCGTGTCGCGATATTTGCCGTTCCATTCCGCCCAGAGGACGGGGAAATTCCCGACCTGGTAACCGCCTTCGCCCACGTCCCACGGTTCCGCGATTAGCTTGACCTGCGAGAGCACGGGGTCCTGGTGAATGATTTCGAAGAAGGCGTGCAGCTTGTTTACGCCTTCGTGATCTCGCGCCAGGGTCGATGCCAGATCGAATCGAAATCCGTCCACGTGCATTTCGAGAACCCAATAACGCAAGCTGTCCATCACCAGTTGGAGCGCGCGTGGGTGGAGCAAATTAAAGGTGTTGCCCGTGCCGGTGAAATCCAGGTAGAAACGCGGATTATTCGGTTGCAACCGATAGTAAGCGAGATTGTCGATCCCGCGGAAACAAAGCGTCGGCCCGAGATGATTCCCTTCCGCGGTGTGATTGTAAACCACGTCGAGAATTACTTCGATGCCGGCCACGTGGAGATTGCGCACCATCGATTTGAACTCGGTGACCTGTTCGCCCGACTGCCCGCTGCTCGAATACGCCGCGTGCGGCGCAAAAAATCCGATCGTGTTGTAACCCCAGTAATTCTTCAGGCCGCGATCGATCAAAACTTTATCGTCGATGTGCGCATGCACCGGCAATAGCTCGACTGCCGTAACGCCGAGTTTCGTTAAATAGTCGATTGCCGCCGCGCTCCCGAGGCCCGCGTACGTGCCTCGCACCTCCTCAGGTATTTCCGGCCAAAGTTTACTGAAGCCCTTTACATGCAGTTCATAAATCAGAGACCTATGCAGCGGCATGCCCGGTTTCCTGTCGCCCTGCCAATCGAAAGCGTTATCGATCACGACCGACTTCGGAACGCCCCACGCGTCATCGCGGAAATCCTGGGTCAAATCTTCGTCTTCGCCGCCAACGACGTAGCCAAACATCTCGTCTGCCCAGTTCACCTCCCCCGCGATCGCTTTCGCGTATGGATCGAGAAGGAGCTTTGCGCTGTTGAATCGCAGACCGCGTTCCGGATCGTAGGGGCCAGAAACACGAAAACCGTACAATTGTCCGGGGCGCACGTCGGGTAAAAACACATGCCACACCTGATCGGTATGTTCGGTAATGGGAATCCGAACATTTTCCTGACTCGCGTCGATGTTATCGAAGAGACAAAGATCAACCGAAGTAGCGGCTTCGGAAAAAAGCGCAAAGTTCACGCCGTTGCCCAGCCACGTCGCACCGAGTGGATATGGATAACCAAGCCAGGTCTTTACCGAAGTCATAAAGGCGCCGCGTTCCTATCGAATACGGAGGGCGTTGGCAATTCCAGATTTGATGTCGAACCGACCTGCGCGCTTTCCACTTGTCGATGTACGTCCGCACCCGCAGAATACGCAAGGGGTGAACGATCTGCCTGCCTGCCCCGTTTTGTAGGAAACAGCAATGCGATTGCCTGATCCATTAGTCCTGGCCGCGATTTACGGCCTTTCCGAGCTTTATCTCGCTCTGACTCGCCGGTCCGGGAGGCAAGCGATTTCCCGCGACCGCCGTTCGCTCATGCTTCTGTGGGCCATCATTATTGTCAGTCTTTGGCTCGGTATCCAAATGGTCTGGCTCTTCCCTAACGCAACCGTGCGGTATCCGCGCGGATTTTATCTTTTCGGCTTCTTGTTGTTTCTCGGTGGCCTCATTTTGCGCTGGTACTCGATTGGCTATCTCGGTCGCTATTTTACGGTTGACGTGTCAATCTCAGCCCAACACAAGCTGATCGATTCCGGCCCGTACCGATATATCCAACATCCGACGTACACCGGTGCGCTTCTCGCTTTCCTCGGCCTGGGATTCTGCTTTGGAAATTGGTTGTCGATCTTGTTTATGACTGTGCCGATTATCGCGGCGTTCCTCTGGCGCATCCGGATCGAAGAACGCGCGCTCGCTGATGCGCTCGGCAGAGATTACCGCGCCTATACCCAGCGGACGAAACGGTTGATTCCGTTCGTTTACTAGCGTTACAAATCGCGCAGCACGCTCTGCGCCTTTTCGACGTCCGACGGGCGCAGGATGATGAGACCTTTGGCGGCTTTGGGACTGCCGGCGAGATAGACGTATTCGATATTCACTTCGGCCTCCGCGAGGCGCTCGGCAATTTTTGCGAGCACGCCTGGTTTGTTATCGGTTTCAATCATCAGCACATCAGATTCGAGCGCGAGCACGCCGGCTTCGCCAAAAAGCATGAGCGCTTTGGTTGGATCGCTCACCACCATGCGCACGACGGAATGATCGACCGTGTCGGAAGTAGCGAGCGCGTGGATATTAATTTCGGCTCTCGCGAGCGCCTCACACACGCGGGCAAGCGCGCCGGGACGATTCGCAAGAAAGACCGCGAGCTGCGTTGCCGATTCGATCGAGAGCTTGTGATCTGGGCTCATGGCACTTTCAAATTGATGCCGGGAATGACTTCTGACAACTCATCAAAATTTCGAACACGTGACTCGGGAATTATTTTCAAAACAGGAACCAATTGCCGCGTTTAAATCAGGAAGCCGTGAGTCTGTTCGCTAAAAATGCACTCGAATGTAACTGTCGATCCAACCATGGCCACCGTCGGTGAACCTCGCTCCGTGAAAGCGCCAGCCCCCCGACGGACGATTGGTTTCGTTACGGCGTGCTCCATCGTGATTGCCAACATCATCGGCACCGGCATCTTCACGAGCCTCGGCTTTCAACTGCCGGAGATTCATTCGGGATTCGCATTGCTCATGCTCTGGGTTGTGGGCGGTATCACGGCGCTTTGCGGCGCGCTCTGCTATGGCGAGCTCAGCGCGTCCCTGCCGCGCTCCGGTGGCGAATATCATTTTCTCTCGAAGATTTACCACCCGGCACTTGGTTTCATGGCTGGTTTCGTTTCCGCCACGGTGGGCTTCGCCGCACCCATTGCGCTCGCTGCCATGGCATTCGGAAAATATTTCCGCGGCGTGTTCGACTTCGGTTCACCGGTTGTCCTTTCGTTCGTGCTCGTTTGGATCGTGGCGCTTTTCCATTTCGGTAACCTGCGCCTTGGCAGCGCCTTTCAAAATCTTTGGACAATCGTTAAGCTGTTTTTAATTAGCGTGCTCATCGGAGCCGGATTTCTCGTCGAACAAAAACAGGCGATCACTTTTTTACCGCGGCCCGGCGACACGATGTCGGTTTTCAGCGGCGCCTTCGCGGTCGCCCTCGTTTATGTCATGTATTCGTACTCGGGCTGGAATGCCTCGACCTACATCATCGGCGAAGTAAAGGAGCCGGAGCGGAATGTGCCGCGCTCGCTTTTTGCCGGCACTATCGTTGTGATAGCGGTGTATGTCCTTCTCAACGCAGTCTTCCTCATGACTACACCGATGCAGGAAATGCGCGGCCGAATCGAGGTTGGCTTGATTGCGGGCAAACACATTTTCGGCACCGACGGCGGGCGAATTGTTGGTGCGCTCATTTGTCTCGGCCTCGTTTCGACGATCAGTTCGATGACGTGGATCGGACCGCGCGTCACGATGTCGATGGGCGAAGATCATTGGCTGCTGCGACTGCTCGGACAAAAAAACAGCCAAGGGGTCCCAACGAACGCTATGATTGTGCAATTGCTCATCGTCACTTTGCTTTTGTTGACGCGAAGCTTTGAAAGTGTGGTGCAGTATACTCAGTTTAGCCTATTGATTTGTTCGCTTCTTGCCGTGGTTGGGGTCATTATTTTGCGCTTTACCCAACCCGCGTTACCTCGTCCCTATCGTGTCTGGGGTTATCCATTGCCGCCGCTCGTCTTCGCGACTGTTACAATTTGGATGATGATTTATCTCTTGCGTTCGCACACGACGGAATCACTGGCCGGCCTAGCTACAATGCTCGTTGGTTTTGCCCTGTACTTTTGTGCGGGAAAACGTCTCCGTCGCTCCGGATGAATAAGGCCTCCCTCTCAAAAACAATCGCGAAGATGACATTATCGATCTTTGCAGCTGCGCTGCCTCTTTACGCGCAACAAAATCCGGAAGCAACGGCCCGGGTGACCCCGGGTCCTAACGACACTGCGCGGTTCCTCGCCGGAATGCCGGTGCCGCCAGATTCACCGCTCGCACCGCTCACGCGCGATCCAGCGTGGCAGGAGCATTCCGCATTTTTCGAGAAGGAGTTCACAAAACTTAACCAGCGGCAGCTCCAAAAACTGCACGCCTGGGAGGACACTTATCTGCCCGAAGCGACGCAACCAATCCCGGTCGCGTTTTATATGTTCAGCGGTCCCGATTTTCTTTATCTCGATCAATTTTTCCCGAAGGCGTCCGTGTATGTACTTTGCGGCAAGGAATCGATGGGTCCGCCCCCGGATCCGCTACGCGTCGCCAATCTTGGCGGCGCGCTTCAAACTTTGGAAAACGCGATGAGCTCCGCGCTCAGCTACAGTTTTTTCATCACGAAGGACATGAAGGTCGATTTGGAATTGCAAGAGCTCAAAGGCACGCTGCCGATCCTTTACGTTTTCATCGCCCGCGCCGATAAATCGATCACCAACGTGACGTTCGGATCGCTCAGTGGAAACGGCACATTTCAAGAGTACGCGCCGGGTAAAACAGCAGGCGGCATTCCCGGTGTGCGGATCAACTATACCGATAACCAGTCGGGCAATTCACAAACACTGTATTATTTCACGACCGATATTTCTGACGGCGGCATCAAATCGAACCCCGGTTTCCTGAAGTTCTGTCAGCATTTTGGCGTCGGTTCGAGTCTACTCAAATCGTCTTCCTATCTCCTGTTCGAGAGTGACTTCGCCACCATCCGCAATTTTATTCTCGATCACAGCAGACTGCTTGTGCAGGACGACGCCGGGATTCCGCTGGAGTATTTCAATCGCGACAAATGGAACATCCGCCTCTTCGGCAATTACATTGGGCCGATCGAGATTTTTAAACAACATTACCAGCCGAAACTCCAAGAGCTCTACGTGCAGAGCAATCCTCCGTCGCTAGAATTCAATTTCGGGTATCGCTGGAACTATAAGGAAAGCAATTTGATTGTGGCACACCGCGTTGAGCGTTGAAGCGCTAAACGGTAAAGCGTTAAAAGCGATTGCCCTTTCTGCCGGTCCCCTTTAACTCTTCAACGTCTCTCGCTGCTAAAATCTCCGAAACCAGGAGTAGGGAAAAACGTCTCCCGGGCAATCCGTCGGCCAGCGCGGCGGATTCATTTCGCGATGCGGCCGGACAACGATGTCGTGTCCGGCGACCTTGCCGCAGCGCTGCCGCAGGTAACGGATTAGCTCTTCGCACGATTCGAGCTGTGCTCGCGTGGGTTGGTCACGATTGAAATCGCCCACCAGACAGATGCCGAGCGAGATGTTGTTTAAGTAATCGCTGTGGACGTGGCCACCATTGATTTGGCGGCGCCAGCGGTCTCCCACTTCGATCTGGCCGTTGCCGGTCGATGTCCCATTGCCAATCACGAAATGATAAGCGAGCCCATTCTGCATTCGCCGGACATGCCGATGATAATAATCGAATACCCGCGCGTTGCCTTGGCGCGTGCCACTGTTATGAACCACAATAAATTGCCAACGGCGCCGCTGCACTGGTGCTCGGCGGATTTGTTCGATGACCGATCTCGAGAGATATCGATAACTTTCGCTCGACCTCGACCGTGACCAGGGCCAGAAACTAAATCTACGCGGTGGCGGCGTTGGCGGAGGCTCGAGGCCTTGCTCTTCTTCGAAGCCGGATTTCTCGATTACAACCTGCGCGCGCGCGCCCATAGGAACGGTTTGCGGAATTTTTGGCTGCGGCGATGCCGCAGGAGCCGGCACGGCAATCGCGTGCGGTGGCGGTGGAGTCGGGCTTTCAGATGGAACGCGAGACTCTTCTGGAACTGGCCTGGGACTTTTCTCAGGCTTTGGCGTTTCGCTTGCTTCTGGGGTTGCTTTCGCTTTGCCCTTCGCAGTTTTTTTTGGAGTTGGGGACGCCTTCTTCTTCCGGGTTGATTTTTTCTTTCCGGCTTTTGCCTTTGGCGTAGGACTCGGTGATTTTTTCGTTTTTCGTGAGGCGGTGGTTGGTTCAGGCGTTTCGCTCGGTTTTGGCTTGGGGCTTCTTTCTTCTTCGTCGGATTTCTTCGCCGCTTTCGCTTTTGAAATTGGGCTGGGCGATTCCTCTGGTGCAGCCGATGCGCCAGTTTCGTCACTCGGTTTGTGTTCTACCGGCCTAACTTTTGCAATTGGGCTCGGTGATTTGTTCGGCGTCGGCGACGAGGTGCGATGCGTCGTATGCCGTTTTCTCGGTAATTCCTCGCGCGTGCGCTCCTCATCACTGGTGACTTGCGCGCGAAGAAGACTGCCTACGATCGCGCTGAGCGCGAACGCAGTTGCAAGCCAGAGGCGAAAGCGAACCACTGCCGCGGAGCGTAACAGAGCACGCGGCGCGATCAACTCGCGAAAGCGCCTGCTCGCGAATCTATTCGGAGTCCGCAGTCAACTCGCCTCTAGTCGCGGGACTCCCTAGTCGCGAATCCATCCGAACCTCAGAGTCAGGCTGGGCGTGCAGCAGTCGTAGTTCCCCGCGCGGTCTTTTCACGCATGCGTTCGCGTTCCCGGCGGAGAATCGCGTTTAATTTCCCGCCGAGAAGCAAGAGCAAACAGGTCAAATACATCCAGGTGAGCAGCACGATAATTGACGCCAACGCGAGATAAGTCGGATTGTAGCGATCGTATTTTGCCACGTAGAGCTGAAAGAGCTTGGTTGCGATAACCCAGCCGACGGAAAAGAAGATCGCACCGGGCAATGCCTGACGCAGCGTGAGATAATTTGCCGGCGTCAGGAGATAAAGCAGGAGCGCGAGAATGACCAGTGCTACCGCAGTGAAGGGCAAATTTAACGCGGCCACCCATTCCTGCAGTGGGATCTTGAGCTGGAAATTGACTTCTGCAATTCCGGCGAGCGTTTCGCCGAAGACCATCGCATTAAAGCAGAAAAGAATGATGATGCCAAACCAGAAAAGCAGCAGGAACGAGATGATGTACTTCGACCACCAATGGGGATCCTCTCGGACGCCATGCGTTTCCGTCAACGCTCGAGAAATGGTGGCGATAAAAACCGTGCCGAAATAAATCCCGACGACAATCCCAACGTTTGCGAGTAGCCCGCTGGAGCCTGTGACCACCACGCTGGCAACCGCTGTGTCGAGAATGTCCTGCACTTTGGGATCGGGTGGCATGAAGCTCTGCAAGAGAAGAAACATTTGATGGAGCTTCGCCGGATCGGTGCCGAAGAGACCGAGCAGATGCCAGAGAAAAAGGAGACCCGGCGCGAGGGCGAAAAGAAGCAGATACGCCATCTGCGCTGCCAGGCCGGTGGTGGTATCGGTCGCCGTTTCCCAAATCAAACGGCGCACGACTCGCCAGGCAAATCCGAGATATTTCATCGCCGACCGGAGTTTACTTTGCCGGACATAAATATCCATTAAACTTCCGTCCACTGTGTCTATCCAATTTTTGTCTGCCTCCTGTAACGAATCGTGAAAAAGATACTGATCCTAACCGCCAGTTTCGGAGAGGGTCACAACAGTGCTGCGCGAGGAATTCGCGATGGATTGGCCCGCGTCGCACCCACGGTTGATGTCGAATTGCGCGACCTGTTCGCGGAGACCTACGAATCAGTGAATGAGTTTGTGCGAAGAGCTTATCTCGCGGTGATCAACCGTTGGCCTCGTTCCTGGGGCTATGTTTATCGCTGGCTTGATCGCAAAAAAGATTTCGATAGGAATTTTCGGCGCTTCTCGCGGCTCAAGGATCATTTCGCTACCCTGCTCGATCGTTTTCAACCGGACGTGGTGGTTTCAACTTTTCCGCCCTTTCCCTATCTGCTCCAGCAAATTTCAGGGCCGAACCCAGGCTGCAAAAGTGTGGTCGTCGTCACCGATTCGATCACGGTCAATTCAATCTGGTATCGTTGCGCCACCGATTACTTCCTCGTTCCAAATGAACGGAGTGCGGCAGTGCTGCATGCAGCGGAAATTGCGCCGCAAAAAATCAAGACATTCGGGTTTCCGGTGAGTCCGAAATTTGCTGATTTGACGCAACATCGATCGCCGCCGTTGAATAACGACCGCCGAGTTCTTTATGTGGTGAACCCGCCTTCCAGAACGACTCCCGAACTTGTGCGACGTCTTGTCGATCTTGATATTCATCTGACCGTCACCATCGGCCGTGCCGACAAACTTCGCGCTCCGGTCGAAGGGGCAGCCGGACGTCACAAGATAGACATCATCGGCTGGACCGAAGAGCTCCCGCGTATGCTGCACGCCAGCCATTTGCTGATCGGAAAAGCGGGCGGAGCAACGGTGCAGGAAACGATCGCCGCCGGTTGTCCCATGATCATTAATCACGTCGTTTCCGGTCAGGAAGAAGGGAATGCCCGGCTCATCATCGAAACGAATTCGGGCGTGATCGCACTTTCGACCGACGAAGTAATCGCCCAAGTTCAGCGAGCGTTTGCCGACGATGCAAAACAATGGCGCGAGTGGGAAACAAACATCAGTCGTTTGAGCAGACCGCGGGCATCCCTCGATATCGCGGAGTTCCTATTGTCGATCTAGCGAGAAAAAATTTCCTCGCCACCGGCAAAGGTTCGCAACACTTCCAATTCCGGAGAAAGAACGATTAGATCCGCGTCTGCGCCGACCGCCAATCGCCCTTTCATTCTGAGATCGATTGCTCGCGCAGGATTCTCTGTCGCCATCGTGATTGCTTCATGCAGCGGCACATCGACATCGTGGACCATTGTTCGGACAAGATCGATCATGCGCGACGCGCTGCCCGCCAGCGCCGAGCGGTCAGCCAGCAAACAAACGCCGTCTTCGACGATGCAATCGTTTCCAAAGAGCGAAAATTGCGATCCATCTGCCAACCCCGCGCCCGCGGTTGCGTCGGTCACGAGGCAAATTCCAGCTGCGCCCTTCGCTCGGTACAACATTTTCATCAACGTCGCCGAGACATGATGACCATCAGCAATCAACTCGCAGAGAATTTCCGGTTCGCTCAAGGCAAACTCGAGCAGGCCCGCGACACGATGAATGCCGCGCCGGCGCGCTGACGACATGCAATTAAATGTGTGGGTCACGCTGCGCATTCCACGCGCAAAACCCGAGCCCGCTTCGTTATCCCATGCATCGCTATGACCGCCGCTTACGCTGATCTTGCGCGCGTGAAAATTTTCAATTGCCTCGAGTGCTCCCGGCAATTCCGGCGCGATCGTAATACGTTTGATCACGTCCGCATGCTCAAGCAACCGCCGCACAACGACTGGTGATGGATCCTGAATGGCCTCGGCACGTTGCGCGCCGCATTTCGCTTTTGAAATGAACGGCCCTTCAATATGAACGCCAGCAATTTGCGGAATGGAAGGTCGACAATCCCGGACCGCCTTTAGAACATCGACGATGGCGTCTAACGGGGCTGTCGCTGTTGTTAGCAGCAGCGACGTGGTTCCGCCACTCAAATGGAAATCGCAGATCGCGCGGAATGCGTCCGCTGAAGCCTCCATCGTGTCCCGGCCAATTGCGCCGTGCACATGAAGATCGACAAAACCGGGTGCGAGATAATTTCCACGAAGATCGACAACATCATTTGCCGAAGCCTTCGTTTGTTGCCGGATCTCCGCAATTTTCCCTTGTTGGGTCACGATTTCCAAGCCTTCACGAATTCCATTCGGAAAAATGAGGCGCGCGTTTCCGAAAATCACGCGGCTAACGTCCAACGCTCAACACCCAACGTCCAACAATCAATGGCCTGCCGGAACTGATTGCGTTTACGACCTCCAAAGGCCATTTTTCTGGGTTGTGATGGACTCCGAATACGATGTCGTGATCATCGGCGGCGCGTTTTCCGGCGCGGCGACTGCGCTCATGCTCAAACGAAAACGGCCAGAAGCACGCGTTCTCATCATCGAAAAAATGGCCGAGTTCGATCGCAAAGTCGGTGAATCGACTACCGAGGTGAGCAGTTGTTACATGACAAAAATTTTGGGCCTGACCCATTATCTCGGTCATCATCAGCTGGCCAAACAGGGCTTGCGTTTGTGGTTTTCGAATCGGCCGGACCAATCGTTCGATGATTGCGTGGAAGTTGGCTCATGTTATCAGAGTCGTTTGCCGGGCTTTCAAGTTGACCGCGCGAAACTTGACTCGCACATGCTCGACCTCGCCGTAAAAGCGGGATGCGACCTGTGGCGTCCTGCCAAAGTGACGAAGTGCGAGCTGAACAAGGCGAACGGGCAAATCATAAATGCAGTTGTCGATCTTACCGAGCGCAGCACGAGTTGCCGTTGGGTTGTCGATGCCACAGGACGAGCCACTATGCTGGCGCGAAAGCTGGGACATCTGCGCCCGAACAACGAGCATCCGATCAATGCGGTCTGGGCGCGATTCAGTGGCGCCAAGCAGTGGGACAGTTACGAATGGCGGGAGCGTTTTCCCGATTACGCCAACCAGTGTCGCACGAGCCGCGAGTGGGCGACGAATCACCTGTTCGGTCGGGGTTGGTGGGTCTGGATTATTCCTTTGCAGGGGGGCGATGTCAGCGCCGGCATTGTTTATGACAATCGTATTTTCAAACTCCCAGAAGGAGCGAGCCTGGGCCAACGGTTGCATGCGCACATTCTGAGCAATCCGGTGGGCCGCGAAATTTTTGGCGCGGCACGCATCATCGAGGGCGACGTGCACGCCTTGTCGATGTTGCCGTATCACGCCGAAAAAGTTTGCGATCAGGGCTGGGCTGCAGTGGGCGACGCGACCGGTTTTATCGATCCGCTTTACAGTCCAGGTCTCGATTTTTGTTCTTACACATCTTATTACGTAGCCGATTTGCTGGCGCGCAGTTTAGCAGGTGAAGATGTTGCAGACCGAATTCGCTATTACAACCAACAGTACCCGATTACCTATCGCTACTGGTTCGAGAGTTTATACAAAGACAAATATTACTACATGGGAGATGCCGATTTGATGTCGGCCGCGCTTCTGCTCGATGTCAGTGGCTATTACATCGGGCTGGTCAGGGCCGCTTACCGCGATCCGGAACGAGAGTTTCTCAATTTGCCGTTCAACGGCCTTGGCGGCCGGATCGCCCGCGCTGCGATGACGTTTTATAATCGCCGTCTGGTCGCCTTGGCGAAGCGTCGGTGGGCGACTGGATACTATGGCAGACGGAATGCCGGATGGCGCGAGCTCTACGATGGATTTGTTCCCGACGCTCGCCTTCGGAAGCAAATCTGGCACGGGCTGCGGCGTTGGTGGAAATGTGAGCTCATCAATCTGAGATTGATGATGGCTGCGCGAGCGGCTGTCCCCGCGAGTGAGGCTTCGGCGACGGCCCGAACTGAAACCGTCCAAGCGTAAAACAAACCGGCGACCTGCCGATTTATCTCTTGTTTATTGGGCACTGACCAAGCCGAGATACCAGCGCAAAAGCGCGTCGCCAAAAAACATCCAGCTTAGCGCGCCAAACGCCAGATAAGGTCCGAACGGCAGCTTCGCCGACCAGACACGTTTCCCGACAACGAGCGTGATCAATCCGACAATTGAACCGAGCAGTGACCCGGCAAAAAGACTAAACAATACGGCGCGCCATCCCAAAAATGCGCCAATTGCAGCGAGGAATTTCAAGTCGCCGCGACCCATCGCTTCGCGCGGAATCTGGAGCTCACGCGCGACGCCGGAAATTTCGGTGAGATTGTCGAGCACAAACTCATTGCCTTCTACGGCGACGCGATCGTGATGAAAGTCCAGTGTCGTATTTCCATAAGCGTGATTGCCGATCTTTGCTTCGTTGCATTGGAGCAATAATCGATCTTTTTCGCGGGCGAAATGGTCGCTCCACAAACTCTGTTCGCTGCCCACCATGAAATCGGCGTCATCACCTCGTCTTTTCCAAGTAAACGGCGTCGGCGCGTCGAGACGAATTCTTTTTTTTCCGAAAGCGACTTTGCCCGCCTCCAGAACAATCAAAAGAATCAAGTAACCGAGGACAGCCGCGAGCAAAGAACGAATACCCGCAGCGACTCGCGTATCGGTGTCCATCAAAGCCGGTACTGCCAGGCTAGTAGCGAGCCCCGCGATTATCCCGCCGATCGTCACCCGGTCTGGAATAATGAAATGCTCAAAATCGATAAAAGTCCCGACGATGAGAAACGAAACAAAAATCCAGTACGCGATCGCCATTGGCCAGGAGAAGCTTTGCCAGATTGCCAGGAAAAGAAGCGCGGTCAGCAATTCCACCGCAAAATAGCGAAATGCGATTTTGCTCCCGCAATTTGCGCAGCGGCCGCGGAGCACGACCCAGCTGATCAACGGCAGATTTTGATGCCACAAAATCGGCTTCTTACACGCTGGACAAAAAGAGCGGCGCGGCTCGTTTACTGAAAGATCGCGAGGCAACCGATAAATACAGACGTTCAAAAAGGAGCCGACCGCGGCGCCGAGAATGAAAGCAAATATGCTGAAGAGAAATTGGTAAACCGAATTGTCCACGCGATCAGCCAGCCATCGATTTCAATTTGCGGCGCTCCATTATCCAGGCAATCCAGATGCAACTTTCGTAAAGCAGGCACATCGGAAGACCCATCGCAATCAACGTCAGGATATCCGGCGTCGGCGTGATGATTGTCGCCAGGATAAAAATGAGGACAATCGCGTAAGGCCTGGTGCGCGCCATAAACCTGTAAGTGATCAAGCCGAAGCGCACGAGGGCTAAAACCACCACCGGCAACTCGAAAGCAAGACCGAAGCCGATCGTGAATCGGGTCACAAAGGAATAATATTGTTGCACGGTCCAAGTCGGCGCCCAGCCAAGCGACTGGGTGTCGCGGAAGAAAAAGAGAATCGTCTTTGGCAGTAACCAGAAGTAGCAAACGAGCACGCCAAGAAGAAATAGAGCAAAGCTGACGAAAATTGCCGGAAGCAAGAAGCGTTTTTCCACGGCGGTGAGCGCAGGCAGAACAAATTCTGCCAGGAAATAGAGAAGCAGAGGAAAAGAAAGAACGATTCCGGCGTAAAACGCGAGATGAAATGAAATCACGAGTGAATCCGTGATTCCAAGGGCGCGCAGCGCGCCGACTTGCGGATCGAGATCGTGGAGCGGCGCCTGCATCACGCGCACAAGTGTCGAGCGAAACGCAAAGCAAATGATCATCGCAAGCACCAGCGTGATCGCCATCTTTACGATGGTCCAGCGCAAGTCCTCCAGGTGCTCGAGAAACGGCTTCGAGGTTTCGCTTTCTGGTAACTCGCGAAATTTGAAAATGTCCTGCAGTGCCATTGGATGGACAATCGTTCAGCGCCTCTAGGGCGAAAGAAAGCCGCCCGCCCCGAGTCGCGCCCACATGCTCAAAGTGTTTGCATCGCTGATTTGGTTCGCGGCGATCATGCGCCGCAATTCCTCGATGCTGAATTCGCGACAATCGAGAATCGCTTCTGATTCATCGCAGACATAAGCGGTGCACGGTTCAACTGGACGTGCTAGAAAAAAGAAGCCGCGTTCGTCAGTGAATCCCGGCGAAGAAAAATAGTGACCGAGTGCGATTAGCTCGCCGTCTTTGGACAATTCATAGCCAGCCTCCTCGCGAAGTTCGCTCAACGCGACCGCCTTGATTTCTCTCTGATCCGGCTCAACTACGTTGTCGATCTGACCGGACGGCATTTCCCAAATCGCCGCGCGAATCGGCACGCGCTCCTGATGAATGAGAACAATTTTTCCATCACGAGTCATCGGCGCAATAATGACGGCTGCCTTGCGGTGCACAACCGTCCAAGTGCGCGGTAATTTGCGCGTCGGGGTTCGGACGTGATCGGTGACGACCTCAAGATGCGCGTTTCCGAAATGCCGCTCACTCGAAATTGTTTCCCATCCTTCGCCATCGTGCACGAGATTGCTTTGTTTCACGCGGCGAACTGTAGCGGCCGCTGTCCTCAGCGGCAAACTGCCGCCGCGCGTGCAGCGGGCGCGTCCCACCGGTCGCGAAGCAATTTTCGCCAGCGCGCGATCTGGACTGCGATGTTTCCCGGCGCGGGAGCCCCGATTGCAGTCCTCGCTGCAAGCGAACGGCGAACGTCGAACAGGTTCGCAGCATTGACATCAAACAATGGCGAAACTTTTTTTAGTTTCGCGATCGAAATTTGATTGAGCGGCAACTTCGTTTTCTCCCCATGCTCGACAAGTTTGCCCACAATCTCGTGCGCCTCACGAAAAGGCATCCCCTTCTTAACTAGATATTCCGCCAGATCGGTCGCGAGAAGATTGGGATCGCTTGCTGCGGCTTCCATCCGAGCGCGATTGATTTCAATTTTCGGTAACATCGCAGAAAATATCTCGAGCGCGGCGCGAACGGTATCGACCGAATCGAAAAGCGCCTCCTTGTCTTCCTGCATGTCGCGATTATAAGACGACCGTAGCGCTTTCAACGTGGTTAAGATCGACAACAAGTTGCCGTAGAGTCGACCAGTCTTGCCGCGCGTGAGCTCCGCCATGTCGGGATTTTTCTTCTGCGGCATCAAACTGGAACCGGTGGAAAAAGCGTCGCTGAATTCGACGAAACCGAATTCGTGCGTGCTCCAAGTGATCAAATCTTCGCTTAATCGCGAAAGATGCATTCCAATCATCGCAAGGCAAAAAAGAAATTCGCAAACAAAATCGCGGTCGCCGACCGCATCGAGACTGTTCTGACTGACGCGCGAAAAGCCGAGCTCGCGCGCGATTAGCTCGCGATCGAGGACGATTGTCGATCCAGCCAGCGCGCCCGAACCGAGTGGCAAAATATCGGTTCGCGCATTGCAATCACGGAGACGTTCCGCGTCGCGCTCGAATGCTTCGATTTGCGCCAGCAAATAATGCGCCAAGAAAATTGGCTGGGCTCGCTGCAGGTGCGTATAACCCGGCATGACAACATCGACATGGCGCTCGGAGAGATTGAGCAACGTGGTCTGCAATGAGCGAAGACGAGCCGCGATTTCTGCGATCTGCGCTTTGACGTAAAGACGAAGATCGAGCGCGACTTGGTCGTTGCGGCTGCGCGCGGTGTGAAGTTTTGCGCCTGCGGCGCCAATTTGTTTCGTCAACGCCGCTTCAATATTCATGTGAACATCTTCGAGCGACTCATCCCAGTCGAATTTTCCAGATTCGATTTCTGCTTCGATCGCACGCAAGCCATTGTCGATGTTCCCTTGTTCATCGGCGGTTAGGATACCGGCTTTGGTAAGGGCGGCAGCATGAGCGATCGATCCCGCGATGTCGTATCGATAAAGCCGCCAGTCGATTGAAACCGATTCGCTGTAGCGCTGTGCTATTTCCGCAGCCGCTGCGTTAAATCTTCCCTTCCTCATCGCATTAATTGACCGATGCGGTTCGCGTTAGTGTCACGGAAACGTATTTCGCGTCCTGCAAAACGAATTTTCGTAGTTCAACCCTGATCGTTTGGACGGCGAAATTCCCCAGCAGATGCGTTGCGAGCCGGTCGGCCAAAGTCTCGATCAAATTTACCGATTGATCGCTTACAAAATTTCTGGCCGCTTCGGCGACGGCCGAATAATCGACTGTCTTATCGATCTGATCTCCCAAATCCCTCGAATACTGCTTCGGCCAAAGCGTGATACTGACAGTTAGCCGCTGCGGCGTTGAGCGCTCTTTTTCGGGAACCCCGATGCGAGTGGAAATCTCGAGTTGCTCGATGTGAATCGGATCGGACAAAGGATTTAGCTCGTTGGGCATGGGGCAAGATTACCGCGCTGCCGATCAGAGCAACACTCGTTTCGGCGGAGCATTTCTTGACGTGATGGCTCGCGCATTGAGGTTGATTGCGCAATGAAGACGGTCTGGCGCGTGTTTGCCTATCTCAAGCGCTATCCCTTGCTCGCCGTCGGGACGCTGACGTGTGCTGTTCTTGGGACTTTCATGGTGATCATTTTCCCGGCCGTGACGAAATGGATCATCAACGATGTAGTGCGCACGAATCATCCCGAGAAATTGTTGCCGTTGGTTTTATTGGCGGCGGCGGCGTTTCTGCTTCAGCATGCTTTCAATGCGGTGCGGATTGTGCTGAACAATACGTTCGAGCAAAAAGTGATCTTCGATCTGCGCAGCGATTTGTATTCTCATATTCAGTTGCTGCCGCTTCGTTGGTTCGACAATCGGGCCACGGGCGATCTGATGACGCGTGTGATTGAGGATGTGAACTCCGTCGAGCGCGTGCTGATCGACGGTATCGAGCAAGGCGTGGTCGCGCTGTTGCAGGTTGTGATCGTAATGGCCGTGATGTTTTATTTGAATGCAACGCTTGCGCTGCTCGCGTTGGCGCCGTTTCCGTTGCTTATCGCAGGCGCGCTCACTT
>WNGK01008951.1_pt1 | contig 18145 bp, 18 predicted proteins | sample 5400601 | NCBI WGS metagenome assembly WNGK01 (sample SAMN13153376, study PRJNA577476) | soil metagenome | isolation source: 60 cm soil or saprolite under Garry oak tree replicate 1 | place: USA:California | collected 2016-06-15
ATCACCGCCAGATGGACCGGCCGACCGTCCGTCTCGGCCAAGGTGCGCTCGACCAGGAGGTCCAGCGCCCGCCGCCGGGTCCGGGGCCGGCCCGCCGGGGCTGCCTCGCCGTCGCGGAACGCGAACACGGGCTTGATGTCCAGCACCGTCGCCGCGTACGCCTGCAGCTTCGTGACCCGACCGGACCTCCGCAGGAACTCGAACGTGTCCACCGTGGCGAACAGCCGCGCCTTCGACGCCACGCGCCTGGCCCGCGCCGCCACCTCCACCATCGAGCCGCCCGCCGCGGCCGCCCTCGCCGCCTCGGCCGCCACGAAGCCCTCGGCCATGGATGCGTTCGTCGAATCCACCACCTCCACCTGCCCGTCGAACCGCCCCGCGGCGACCCGGGCCTGCTGGTGCGATCCGCTCATCGTCGACGCGATCGTCACGCACACGATCTCCCGCTCGCCCGTCCGTTCGTAGGCCCCCAGGAAGTCGGCGGGCGACGGCGTCGCCGTCGACGCCGGCTCCTCGTCGCGTACCAGCCGCCGGTAGAAGTCCCGGGGAGCCATGTCCACGCCGTCGCGGTACTCGGTGTCGCCGAACTTCAGGTACAGCGGAACGAGTTCGATCCGAAGCTCGCCGGCGAGGTCCGGCGGCACGTTGGCCGCGCTGTCCGCCACGACCGCAACCACGCCTGCTCGGGCCTCCTTCCCGCGTCGCGGTTCACACGGTACCCGCGAGGCGACAGAATCGTCTACGTGGAGACCGGCACGAAGGGGGGCGGAGGTGGATTCGGCGCCGTCCTCCGTGCGCCCCCGTTCCGGCGCCTCCTGATCGGGCAGGCGGTCTCCTCGCTCGGCGACTGGGTGGCCACGCTGGCGTTCATCGCCGCGGCGTTCGCACTCACGCAGAACCAGACGGCGGTGGCGCTGGTCCTGATCCTGCGATTGGTGCCGCCGATCTTCGCGGCGCCCGTGGGCGGCTTCGCGGCCGACCGGTTGAACCGCCGCACGATCATGGTGACCTGCGACGTGCTCCGGGCCGGGCTGATCGCGGCGGTGCCGTTCGTCGGGATCGGCCTGCTGTACACGATCGCCTTCGTCCACGAATGCATCTCGCTGTTCTTCCTCCCGGCCCGCGACGCGAGCGTGCCGAAGCTCGCTCCCCCCGGGACGCTGCCCGAAGCGAACGGGCTGATCCTCGGGACGTCGTACGGAGCGCTCCCGCTGGCCGCGGCGCTGTTCGGAGGGTTGCGGCTCACGGCCTCGCACATCCCGGGGTGGATCCCGTTCGGGCACCTGTTCCGGGACCACCCCACGTCGTTCGCGTTCTTCTTCGACGCGGCCACGTTCGTGTTCAGCGCGGCGATGATCGCCGGGCTCCCCCTGCGCGGCCGCGGCCGGGAGGGCGAGGACGTGAAGCTCTTCGAGGGGCTCGCCGAGGCGTTCCGCTACGTCCGGTCCCACGGGGGCCTGCGCGCGCTCGCGTACGGCCTCGTCGTGTCGATGTTCGGTGGCGGGGTCCTGTTCGCCATCGGCATCGCGTACATCCACGAGACGCTGAGCGGCTCGGACGTGGAGTTCGGGTGGCTGGCCGCGTTGTGGGGAGGCGGCATGGGGGTGGGGCTGGGCATCGTCCGGACGCTGGTGCGCGAACGGGGAGAGGCCGTCGTCTTCATCGTGGGTGTGACCGCCTGCGGCGGGATCCTGATCGTGATGGCGCTGCTGCCGTTCCTGTGGCTCTCGTTCGCGATGGCGGTGGCGTTCGGGGCGGCGTTCTCCGTGGCCATCGTGCTGGCGCTCTCGCTCGCCCAGCGGGTGACCGAGGACCGCATCCGTGGGCGGATCATGGGTGGGGTCCAGATGTTGTTCCGGATCGGGCTGGGGGCCGGGGCGCTCGGGATCGGCGCGCTGGCCCACTCGATCGGGCACGTGAGGGTCGGGCTCGCGAAGGCCTCGGTCACGCTGGACGGCAACCAGGTCGGGCTCCTGGTCGGCGGGGGGTTGATCCTGCTGGGAGCGGTGGCCTCGCTCGGCGTGATCCGGGCGGAGCGGTGACCGCCGGTGCCCGTCTGCGCTAGGTCGGCGCTACCCGGCACCCTGCGACCACCCGGCGGACGCCACCGCCTCTTCCACCTCGTCCTCGGTCAACTGAAGCTGCACGGCGATCTGGGGAACGGCCGTACCGATGTTGTGGAGGATGACCGCGTACTCCAGCCGCCGCTTCCAGTACGCGAGGCCCAGGCCGTGCATCTTCACACGACCCGCGGGGCCGCTCTCGGCCGGCGCGTGCTCGGCCGGCGCACCGGGCAGGTCGCTCCCCGCCGGAGCTGGTCCGTCGCCGACGACGGACCGGATGCCCTCGCGTATCAGATCGGACCGCGTCCTCCCGGTCCTCCACGAGAGATCCCGAAGCGCCGCCACGTCCTCATCGGTGAGCCAGACGGTCGTCCTCCTCATCTGGGTCATGTCGCGGGCCGACGCCCCCTTTCGCTTCCGGTATGTCACGGCATACGTGTGTCGCGACATACGTGGGGGGGGTGGGAGGTGAGAGACGAGAGGGGCAGGCAGGGAACGGCTGGATCCTACCGCGTGCCTGAGACACCCGACCGCGTCCGACCGCGTCCGACCGCGTCCGACCGCGCTCGACCGCGTCCGACCGGCGCCCCGGCCGGGTCCCTCACATCTCTCGGCGGCCCTCGAGCGCCTGGCCCAGCGTCACCTCGTCCGCGTACTCCAGGTCGCCGCCCACCGGCAGGCCGCTCGCCAGGCGCGTCACCCGGACGCCGAGCGGCTTCAGCAGGCCGGCCACGTACATCGCGGTGGCGTTGCCCTCCAGGTTCGGATTCGTGGCCAGGATGACCTCGGTGACACCGTCGCGGCTCACCCGGTCCAGGAGCTGCTGGACCCGGAGGTCGTCCGGACCGATGCCCTCGAGCGGCGAGATGGCCCCACCCAGCACGTGGTACCGGCCCTTGACGATCCCGGCCTTCTCGATGGCGGCCTGGTCCTTCGACTCCTCGACCACGCAGATCAGCGTCGGGTCGCGGCCGGGGTCGCGGCACACGCGGCAGAGGTCGCCCTCGGCCACGCCGAAGCACTCGCGGCAGAACCGGACCTTCTCCTTCGCCCCGACCAAGGCCTCGGCCAGGCGCTTCGCGTCGTCGGCGGGCGCCTTGACGATGTAGAACGCGAGCCGCTGCGCGGACTTCGGGCCGATGCCGGGCAGCCGTGACAGCTCGTCGATCAGGTCCTGGATGGGGCCCTCGAACACGTGACGACTCCTCTGCGGCTCTTCCTACGTCTCTTCGGTGGCCTCGACCTCGGCCCCGAGCTCGGCCTTGAACGCCTCGACGGCCGCCTCGGGATCCGCGAGCGGCTCGTCGACGTCGATCAGGTCGGGGGTGCCGGGCGGGACGCCCCGTTCGACGCACACGACCTTCGGCGAGACCCCGAAGACGTCCGCGAACGCCTGCCGCAGCTGCGGCTCCTTCTCCTCGACCTTCTTGAGGGCGAACCTCCGCCCGGGCGGGAACGCCAGCTCGATCGTCGCCCCGTCGAACGACACCGGCGTCACCGACTCCAGGTTCGCCCGCAGGATCATCTGCCGCTGCTCGGCCAGCCTGGCCAGCAACTGGCCCCACGCCCTCCTGATGGTCGTCACGTCCAACGCCGAAGCGCTCGGCGCATGCGGCCCGGCCGCCGCCACCGGCTCCGCCGCCGCCGGCTCAGCGACCGGCTCAGCGACGGGGCTGGGCTGGGGCCGGCCGGCCTCGCCCGGACCCCCTTCGACCCCCGCGAGCCGCTCCAACCGCTCGATCCGCGCCGCGAGCCCGGCCGACGACGGATCCGCCTCCGGCACCGACGCCCGGACCAGCGCCAGCTCCAACGTCATCCGCGGTGAGGTCGTCCACCGCATGTCCGTCTGCGCCGCCACCAGCAGCGCGAGGATCCGCGACAGCTCGGCCGTCGAGAACTTCGACGCCTGCGCCGCGAGCCGCGCGTGCTGGTCCGGCGGCGCGTCCAGGACGGCCGGCTCCTCGGGCGCCGAATGCACGACCAGCAGGTCGCGGAAGTGCGCAAGCAGCTGCCCGGTGAAGTGCCGGAGGTCGTGACCCTGCTGGACCAGCCGGTCGACGGTCTCGAACACCGCCCGGGCGTCCCCGACCGCCACGGCGTCGGCCAGTTCGAACGGGAGGTCGCCCTCGGGCGCGCCCACCAGCATCGCCACGGTCGCCTCGTCGATCGCACCCCCGCCGAGCACCGAGCACTGGTCGAGGAGCGACAGCGCGTCCCGGAACGACCCTTCGGACTGCCGGGCGAGCTGCTCGGCGGCCGGCCGCGAGATCGTCATGCCCTCCTGCTCGGCGATCCGCTCGAGGTGGCCGGCGACCGTCTCCATGGTCCCCCGCCGGAAGTCGAACCGCTGGCACCGGCCGACGATCGTGGCCGGCATCTTGTGGGGCTCGGTGGTGGCCAAGACGAACCGGACGTTCGGCGGCGGCTCCTCGAACAGCTTGAGCAGCGCGTCGAATGCCTCCCGCGACAGCCGCTGCGCCTCGTCCAGGATGTAGACCTTCTCCCGGCCCTGGACGGGGGCGGTGGGGGCTCGTTCGCGCAGCTCTCGGGCGTCCTCGACCCCGCCGTGCGAGGCGGCGTCGATCTCCACGACGTCCAAGTGCGAACCATCCCGGATCCGGATGCACTGGTCGCAGGTGCCGCACGGCGTGGGGGTCGGCCCGTTCTCGCAGTTCACCATCTTGGCCAGGATCCGGGCGGTCGAGGTCTTCCCGGTCCCCCGCGGTCCGCAGAACAGGAAGGCGTGGGACAGGCGACCCTCCTTCAGCGCGCCGACCAGGGAACGGACGACGTGCTCCTGCCCCAGGACCTCGTCGGGACCCTGAGGCCGGTACTTGCGGTAGAGGGACTGGTAGTTCTCGTCGGGCACGGTGACAAGCAGGCTATCGCACCCGGGCGACACCGATGGTCCGAGCGGTCGAACTCGCGATTCCGTGGCACCCTGGGAGGCCATGACGATCGCACCGGCGGCCGAACGGCTCCGCGACGACCCCGACTTCCGTCGGTTCTGGTCGGCGCGGATGGTGTCGCTGGCGGGGTCCTCGATGACGTACGTGGCCCTGCCGGTCCTGGTGTACGCCATGACGCGCTCGCCGCTCCTGACGGGCGTCGTGGCCGGGTTCGAAGCCGTGCCGTACCTGCTGCTCGGGCTGGTGGCCGGGGCGCTGGCGGACCGATGGGACCGCCGGCGGGTCATGGTGACCGCGGACCTGGCCAGTGCGGCGGCGCTCGGCTCGCTCCCGCTGGCGGCGGCCTTCGGGGTGCTGACGGTCCCCCACGTGCTGATCGCGGCGCTGCTTTCGCCCACGATCTTCGTGTTCTTCGACGCGGCGAACTTCGGGGCGGTGCCCACGCTGGTGGGACGGGACCGGATCGCGCTGGCGAACGCCGCGATCTGGGGCGCGGGCACGGTGGTCGAGATCGCCCTGCCGGCGGCCGCCGGCGCGCTGTTGGCGGTGCTGGCCCCGCCGACCTTGATCGCGTTCGACGCGCTGTCGTTCGTGGCCTCGGCGCTCCTGATCCGGGGGATCGCCCGCGCGCTGTCCGAGCCGGAGCCGGGCCGGCGGCCGCTCACCGCGTCGGTCCTGGTGGCCGACGTCCGAGAGGGCCTCCGGTTCCTGATCGGGCACACGAACGTGCGAACGATGACGCTCGTGGGCGCGACACAATCGGTCGCCGGCGGCGCGTTCGTCGGACAGTTGGTGGTGTGGGCGGACCGTTCGCTGAACGTGCGCGCCGGCAACTTCCGGCTGGGGGTGCTGTTCGCCCTGTGGGGCGTGGGGGCGCTGGCGGCGTCGGTGGGGATGCCGAAGATGGTGAAGCGGTTCGGCGCTCCCCGGGTCGTGCTGATGGGCCTCCCGGTGAGCGCCGTCCTGGCGACCGCCACGGCCCTCGCGCGCGATTGGGTCTCGGGAGGCGCGCTCCTGCTGGCGTGGGGCGCCGCGTACATGCTGGTCGTGATGTCTTCGATCACCTACCGCCAGCAGGTCACGCCCGAGCACCTGATGAGCCGGGTGAACACGGCCGGCCGCATGCTCTCGTTCGGCCTCGGCTGGCCGGTCGGCGCGGTGATCGGCGGCCTGGTGGCGAACGCGGCGGGCCCGGCGGCGGGGATGCTCGCGGGCGCCGCGGTGGTGGCGGTCGGCGCCGTCCTGGCGTGGACCTCCTCGCTGCGCAAGGCGACGGTGGAGCCAGCGGTCGCCGCAGACTGATCAGCCGGCGGAAGAGAAGTGGTGACCGTGCAGCCCACCTTGGACGAACGGACGGCTCGGTCGCCGCTCGGGGCGGTGGCTCCGGCCAGGCCACCCCACGGCACCCGCCATCGCCCACTTACCGCTGCTACCTTCCGGTCCTGACGGGGTTCGTGAGTTGGCGTCGCGTGGGACCCGGCCTTCAACGCTCCGTCCCCGGGGCGTCCCGGGCCATCCGGGCCGCGGGCGGGCATTCGGCCCTGCTAGAGCGGGTTGCAGGTACAGGGCACCGCTAGCTCCCCACCTAGCACGGTCACCGCGAGGGAGTATACGGCCCGGGCCCGCCGCCGAGATCCGCCTCGAGCGGCACCGGCCCCAGGACGAGCCCCTCGAATGCCCCTGAAGCCGTGTCGGCGCGGAAGTTGACCTGGAACTGCTTGCGCTTCGCGCGGGTCCGCTGTTCGACCTGTTCGAGGCTCAGCAGAACGACGAACGGCCGGCCGTAGTCGTTCGCGGAACTCAGGACGACGAATGCGAAGAGGTAGCGATCTCCGAGCGCGGCGGCCATCGTGTACTCCCGCTCGGTCGCGCCGAAGAAGAACCCGTTGAGGTCGGAGTTCCTGATCGACTTTCGCGTCGACTTCAGCTCGATCAGCCGGAGGTCCGTGGCGAAGCGGTCGACGTTTGCCACCGTGATGGGCTCCACCGGGTCGGGCGTCATGACGAGGTCGAAGGTCTGGACCCCGAAGGCTCCGGTCACCGGAAGCGATTCGAGGATCCTCAGCTTGGTGAGCCCATCGACGTACTGGAACCTGGCGTCAGACAACAGAACTGCTCGAGCCGCGTTCTCAGTTCCGCGATTGGACTTGCTCTTTGTGAACTTGCTCTCGATGTTGTCCACGCGAACTCCGGCGGCGGTCGGCTGTGGATGCATGATCGTCTGGCTGTACCGGTGAGATCAAGATCCCCGATCGCTCCAGATCGCGCGATCCATTGGTCGTCGACGATCGCGACAATGGGCGCCTCGGCGGACGAGTCCTCCCCCGAGGAGGTTCGAATGACCGACGCGCAGGACGCCATCGAAGTCGTTCTGTGGGGTTTCATCGAGAGCCGGGGACACATCCCGGACCTGGTCGAGGCGCACGGCGACCTGGACGAGAGTCTCGCCACGCTCAAGTGGACTGAGCGAGCCATGGAGCTCGGCTTCGACCCGGATGCTGCCCGGGACCCGGCGTCTGTCTTGGAGGGAATCGACCACTCCGGTCGGTTCGAGCTGCGGCAAACCTCGTTGACAGAGGTCGACGTCGGCGGAACCGGGATTCTGTTCGCGGAAGCGAACGCACTCGCCAGCGCGGTTGCCGAGCTGCTCGCCAGTGTGCCGGCCGACCTCGAGGGACCGGCAGTCGAGGAAGCCCGAAACTGCCTCGCCGCCTACGACTCTCGGTGGGAGATCGAGAGAAGGCGATAGAGGCGATCCCTCGACTGGGGATCGTACGGATCGAACGATCGTTCGACGAGGATCACCACAGATCGTCTCTAGAACGACCGAATGGGCGGGCGCAGGCTTCGAGGATGACCGAGACGACGAGCGATCGACACTGCTCCGCGGTCGAGCCGGTCTCCGACGATACGTGGCTCGGGACCTGCTCGTGCGGATTCCGAAGCGCCTACCGACCGGCGGAGATGTGGATCGCCTGGATGCGGCATCGCGTGGACATATCGAGCGTGCGAGAAGCGGATCCGCAAAGCGGGCCCGAACCGCGTGTTTCTCTACCGGAAGACTCATTGGATCCGTCAGGCAGAAGAGGACCACTTCAGTGGTACCACGCTCCGACCGACGGCTGGCCGAACTTCGATCCGGCCTGTCCGCTTTGCAGGGGTTCCGCGCCGCGTGAAGCCGATCAACACCTCGAGAAGGCACAGCAGCATCTCGAGGAAGCTGCCGCCGCGCGGGACGCCCACCGGTACGACTCCGTGATGCTGAACGCAAAGCAGGCGGGCGTCCACGCGGCGCATCTGGTGATGCTCGCCCGCTTCGGGTACGGACCGTTCGTCCGGTATCACCTCCAGAGCGTCGACAACCTGGATCACGCGCTCCAGACGCGAGCGAGCGCCTCTTCGGTTCGCGTGCGCGAGCTGCGCATGCTTCTTGCCCGAGGCCAGATCGCCAAGCACAGCTCGCGTCGGGCGACCGCCGAGGAAGCCGACGAGGCCTTCCAGCAGGCTCGCCGCGTCGTCACCTGGGCGATCAAGAAAGGCGCGTCGACACATGCGCCCGGTAGCTCGGTGCCTTCGCCGTCCGCGCCACCAGCACCACAAGCAGGCCCGCGCCGAGCCACCAAGCCCACGGCAGGCCCACCGGGATCGGCTGGCCGAACGGGACGCCGCCGGCCGGACCGCCGCCGTTGATGCTCAGGTCGTAGGTGATCGTCTGCGCCGTCGTGTGCAGCCGGAGCGCCGTGAACCACATGCCGGTCGCCGGGAGCCACGACATCCTCTGGTCGCTCCGCAGGTCCGTCAGCAACGGCTGGTTGGCCCACTCGTTCCGCAGGACCGTCATCCCCTGGATCGCGCCGATGGCCGGAGCGAACGCCGGCCGCTGGTCCGTCAGGACGAACACGTCCGCGTCCACCAGCTCCGGCGCGCCCTTGCCCAGCGCCAGGATCCGCAGGGGCACCCACGGCGCCTTCGTCGGGATCGTGAACTGGATGACTTCCCCCTGCCCCTGGATCAGGCCTTGCTTCACCGCCGACGCCCGGTCGAACTTCGCCAGCGCGAACACGGCCCCCTGCTGCGAGTACGCCGCCAGCACCTTCGGCGCGTCGGGGGTCAGGTCGAACCCGTTCCGCTTCGCCCACGCGGCCACGTCCGGGCCTCCCCCACGGACGACCGTGATGCCCAGCGCGCCGACCTTCGTCTGCTGCAACACGACCACGCGGGCCGACGCCGCAGGCGCCGACACCGCCGTCGCGCCCGCGAACTGCGGCACCGGGTTGACCTCGCGCTCCAGGCGCTCGAGCGTCCAGTCCCCGCCCTTCTGGATCTTCGTCGGGTTCCCCGGCAACGGGATGATGTAGCCGAACGAGTTCGCCGAGCCGGCGAACTGGAACCCCGTGATGTAGTGCTCGAACCCGCCGTGCCACACGACGAGCGTCGTGGCCTTCTGGAGCGCCTCGGCGTGGCCCGGCGCCACCAGGCCGCCGCACGCGAGGGCCGCTCCCCCACCGGCCACCGTGAGCGCGAGCGACAGGACCGGCACGAACAGCAGTCGACGGATCATCGCGGCCTCCCTCCAGGAGCGACCTCGGCGGCCCGACATGAGCGGCCCGCCCGGATGTGCCCTTCGACGGAGCCACGCCGTCTCTCGGTTCCCGCCGGAGCCGGGAGCCCCGGGCTCGCTCGGCTTCATCCGCTCATCGGACCTGCCGATGACCGGGCATGGCCCAAGACACCAGGCGACCCCCGCGCGCTCGGCGATCACCGTTCGCGTCCTTCTCCGCTCGCCGCCGGCGCGCCCCGTGCCGAGCGCACCTCGACGGCCTCCGCGAGCACGGGTTCCGGATCGTGGCGGCGGTCCCGTGGAGCGGGGGCGTCCTCGATCACGTCGTCATCGGGCCGACCGGCGCGTTCGCCCTCCAGATCCGATCCTGGAGGGGGCGGGTCCACGTGCAGGCCCGCCGGCTCCGCCAGGGCACGCGCGACGTGACGTCCGAGATCCACCGGGTGTCCGGCGCCGCCGGGGAGGTAGAGCACCGCCTGGCCCAGTCCGGGATCGTCACGTCGGTCGAGCCGATCCTGGTCCTATCGAACGCCCGCCTGATGCACGAACGCATCCGGTTGGGCGCCGTGAGCGTCATCCACGCCGACGACCTCGCCGCGGTGGTCATGGCCGGCACGAACTGGCTCCTCGACGAACAGCTGGACCCCGCCGCGCAGGTCCTCGGCGGGGCGTCGTAGCGACGGCCGTCACGGCGCATCACCTGGCGGCTGGCCGCTGTTGTTGGTTCTCCGCCGGGACGGGTATCTCTCTCCACGATGGTCGCGACGGTCCACTCGCTCCTCGCCGTCGGCGCAGGAATGGTCCCTCCCCCGGTGTCGGTGGGCCGCGCGGGGGGCTTCGACACCCTGGCGGTCATCGTATTCGTGGTCCTGGCAATGATCACGGGTGTGTTGGGGGCCATGCTCGTGACGCGGGCCAGGGCACGCCGCCGCGAGCACGCCAAACGTGTCTCCGATCTCTTCGCGGAGGTCGGATCCGCCCTCCGCGATCCCGTGTTGATCCACCAGGCGCGGCGAACGATCCACCGGTCCGGCTCGGTCTGACCCCGCGCGGGGTTGTCACGGCCCAACCCTGTGGGCGAACCTGTGCCGCACATGCCGAGCGAGCCGACCGACGCGACCGCACCGATCGCCGCCGTGGTCATGGACTTCGACGGGGCCATCTGCCCTCGCGACGTGAGCGTCGCCCTGCTCGAGGAGTTCGGTGACCCGGCCTGGCTGGTGCTCGAGGACGAGCTGAAGGCCGGGCGGGCCGGCCTCCGGGAGACGATGCTGGGACAGGTCGCGCTGCTCGCCGGCGGCCGCGAGGAGATGCTCCGGTTCGCCCTCGGGACCTTCCCGCTCCAGCCGAGCTTCGCGCCGTTCGTCTCGTGGGCGAAGACTGCCGGGGTCCGGCTGGCCGTCGCCAGCGACGGGTTCGGGTTCTACATCGAACCGATGCTCCGGGCCGCCGGCGTCGACGGCCTCACCGTCCACTCGAACGCGCTCGCCGCGACTGGGAACGGCGACGGGCGAGGATGGGGGCTCGGCTTCCCCAACGCGAACGAGCGGTGCGTGGGGTGCGGCACCTGCAAGATGAACGTGGTCCTCCGGTACCGGCGGCGGTTCGGGCCGGTCGCGTTCGTCGGCGAGGGCCACAGCGACCGATACGGCGCCCTCTACGCCGACGTCACCTTCGCGAAGGACGAACTCGTCGATCTGTGCCGGGCCGACGGCGTGCCGTTCCTGCCGTGGGAGACGTTCGACGACGTCCGGGCCGGGCTGGAGGCGCTCGGCGGCGCGGGCCTCCCGGGAGCCCTGGAGCCGGCCGTCTGCCCGGGCTGGACGGAAGCCGCTCCGTAGCCAGGATCCAGCGTCCGCCTCGCTCGCTCGCGGAGGGACGGGGATTTGAACCCCGGAGACGGTTCCCCGCCTACACGCTCTCCAGGCGTGCCCCTTCGTCCGCTCGGGCATCCCTCCGGGCGACGATTCTACGTGCCCCCTGGTCCCCGGGCCGTGGAGACGCTCAGTGCAGCAGCAGGCCGGCCACCGCCGCCAGGAGCACCAGCACCGGCTCCCGGTTCTTGAACCGCACCACGAACCCGAGACCGCCCGCCGCGATCAGCGCGGTCTTCCAGTCCGCGATGGCCCCCTTCGCCAGGATCACGGTGGCGCCGGCGATGGCCCCGGCCGCGGCCGCGGTGGCGCCCCGCACGAACGCCTTCACCTGCGGGTTGTCTCGGTGCCGGACGAACCACGGTCCGGGAACCACCACGCCCAGATAGATCGGCGTGAAGATCGCCACGGTGGCCACGCCGGCGCCCGCCAGCCCGCCCACCAGGTAGCCGATGAAGGCCGCCGTGATGACCACCGGTCCGGGCGTGATCAAGCCCATGGCCACGGCGTCAAGGAACTGCCGCTCGGTCAGCCAGTGGTGCTGGGCCACCACGCCCTCGCGGAGGAAGGGCACGATGGCGAGGCCGCTCCCGAAGATGAACGCGCCGGCCTTCAGGAAGAACAGCCCCAGTGCCAGCAGCGTCCCGCCCGTCGCGAACCCCGTCAGCACCGGGAACGGCCGCCGGGCCAGCGGGAAGAGCGCCGCGCCGACGGCCGGACCACTCGCCGGCCCGCCGCCCACCGGACCACCCGCCGCGCCGCGGCCCAGCTTCGGCGGCGCTTCGAGCAGGATCATCAGCAGGCCCGCGCCGACGAACAGGAGGGCCACCTCGGCCCCGGTGACGGCGGTGACCACGCCGATCACCGCGGAGATCGCCCACAGCTTCACGTCGGTGCGGTTCGTCAGCCGGGCCAACTTGACCGCGGCCACGGCGATCACCGCCATCACCGCCGGAGCGATCCCGTAGAACAGCGCCTGCACCACGTCCAGGCCGGAGAACCTCACGTACACGATCGCCACGGCGAGGACCAGGACGAACGACGGCAGGATGAACGGCAGCGACGTGACGAGCGCGCCGAGCGCGCCCCGCTGCAGGAAGCCCACCCACATCACGACCTGCGCCGCGAGCGGCCCGGGCATGGTCTGGCCGAGGGCCACCCCGTTCAGGAAGTCGCGCTCGGCCAGCCACCCGCGCTTCTCCACCAAGTCGCGCTGCATGTACCCCACGGTGGCGATGGGTCCGCCGAACCCGAACGTCCCCAGCCACAGGAAGTAGCGCAGGAACGACCGGAACGGGACCCGCGTGCCGGGGGGTTCCTTCGACGAGGCCATCGGCACATCCTGACGCAGCGTTGCAGGAATCCGCCATCCGGTTCGAACCCGCCAGGTCGGTCGTGGTCAGTCGCGCGCGGCCGCGAGGCTCTTCGGCTTGAAACCCTTCAGCGGTGTCCGGGCATCGCACCTGCGGCAGGCGAAGACCTCTTCCTCCGGCAGGTAGTCGGCCACGCCCAGGCACATCGGGCACGTCAGCGTGTGGTCCTTCTCGGGGTCCATGGCCCACGGCCGCAGGATGTTGTTCGGGTCCTTCATCACCTGGTGGTAGGACTCCTCCATGGCCGCGAGCAGCCGACGGTTCCGCTTGACGTTGTGCTCGTTGTACGGGTTGCCCTGCAGGGCTCGGACGATGGACTCGCGCCACTTCGGGTGCGTCACGAACCGTGTCAGCAGGTTCTGCAACTTGTAGAACACGGCGATCGTGTCGTACCAGACGTTCACGCCGTCGTCGATCCGCTGGTGGTAGGCCTCGAACGGCGCCGCTTCGTTGCCCGTCTTCCAGGACTCCTCGATGGCCTCGAAGGCGTACAGCGCGGAGAACAGCGCCACGTCCACGCCCGAGGAGAAGATGGGGTCGACGAACCGGAGCGCGTCACCGATCATCATCCACCCGGGGCCCGAGTAGCGATCGACCTTGTACGAGTAGTCGCCCTCCACCCAGAACGGGCGGATCCGTTCGGCGTCCTGCATCACGTGCTCGAACTGGCGACTCCGCTTGATGAGGGTGTCGAAGAACTCCTCGTGGCTCTGGCCGCTCTTCTGGAAGTCCTCCTTGTCCACGACGACGCCGATCGACTCCTTCCCTTCGCGGAGGGGGAACTGCCACGCCCACGCCTGGTTCAACCCGATGAAGTAGAACAGTCCCCATCCGGCGTTCCGCTCCGGCGGCCGCTTCACGTTCGTGTACCAGGAGTAGATGCAGAACTGGTTGAAGCTCTTGTCCTTGTGCTTGGACTTCATCCGGGTGGCCATGAAGCACCGGCGTCCGCTGGCGTCGATGATGACCTTCGCCCGGAGGTCGCGTTCCCAGCCGTCGGCGGCCTGGGCCCGCACCCCGACGGCACGGTCGCCCTCGAACAGGACGTCGGTCACCTTCACACCCTGGAGGACCTTCGCCCCTTCGTCGTGGGCGTGGCGGAGCAGCATGGCGTCCATGGCGTCGCGCTCCACGTGGAAGGTCCACGGCTGTGGGTTGTCCTCGAGGGGGAACTCGAATAGCGGCACCTCCACGAACTTCCAGATCGGCGATCGAGGCCCGTTCCACCCCGTGCCCCGCTTCGGGATGAACCCGGCGTCGTTCATTTTGGGGAGGAAGCCGATGCGATCGAACACCAGGTTCGTGGCCGGGACCAGCGATTCGCCGACGTGGTCGCGAGGGTGGATGTCCTTCTCGATGATGAGCGCCCGGTGCCCGGCCTGGGCCAGCAGCGTGCCCATGGTTGCGCCGGCGGGCCCCCCGCCGATGATGATGACGTCCGCGTCGTAGGTTGTGCCTTCGGGCATCCGGTTCTCCCTCTCCGTTCGGTGGCTCGTGGACCGCAGCGATAGGGTGGAGCCCGATCGCGCCCGGACCAGGTCCCTAATATACGAAGTTCACTTCATGCTTCACAAGTAGGCATCGGACGGAGGGGAGCCACGTTGAGTGAGCTGCCGAAGCGACGGGACGAAGAGGGCGACTTCCACGACCAGATCGAGGACACGTGCGACGGCTGCGGCTGCACGATCTTCCGGGCCGCGGACGACGCAGAGATCCTGTGGGAGCCGGGGAACGCCTGGATGGAGACCTGTTCGGACCGGGACTGCCACTGCCACGTCGACCCGGTGATCGGCGAGCGCCGCTGACGGCCGCGGCGGACCCAGGGCGATCCGGTCAGCCGGCCACGGCGATCAGCGTGGCCACCATCCCCATGCTCTTGTGGAACTTGCAGAACACCTGGTAGGTGCCAGGCTGGAACGAGGATCCCGGCGCCTCCAGGTTCGTCGTCTGCCCGGGCTGGGTGTCGACGTCGATGCCCGTCCCCACGATCGTGAAGTTGTGCGGGACCGTGCCGTTGTTCACGAGCTTGATGGCCTGCGACGTGCTCGCCACGATCGTGGTCGGCTGGAACGAGAAGTTCACGAGCGTGATCGTGACCACCGGGCCGGGCGGCCGGGTGAGGGCCACGCTCGGGGAGGGTGAGGAGGCCGGTCCGGAGGGGGGTCCCGTCGACGTCGTTGCCGTCGGCTTCGAGGAGCAGGCGGCGGCGACCAGAGCGGCGATCGCGATGACGACGGACAGGCGCCTGTGCATGACCCGACTGTAGAACCGCTCCCCACCCAAGGGAAGCATCCTCCAAGGGCGGAGCGAGCGCACTCGGATCCCCATCTGATCGCGCCCGTTGACTTCGGATCGGGAGCCCACACAGAATGCCGAAGGGGGCCCGCGCCGCGGAGCGAAGCCGGCTGGAAGACTGCGTCAACTCCTGGGGAGAGGAGGTTCCGAATCGATCGTCGCCGGACGCGCGCCATACCCGTCGTTCTGTCCGTCCTAACCCTGTGCACATCGGGGATGCGCCCGGCCGCCGAGGCCACCGGATGCGATGCCGGCGTGCCCGCAGCCCCGGGGATCACGTCCGGGCCGGCCACTCCGGGTGAACCGCTCTGGGTGAAGCGCTACAACGGCCCGGGGAACAGCGGCGACCAGGGGCACGCCTTGGCGGTGAGCCCCGACGGGTCCACGGTGTTCGTGACCGGGTACAGCACCGGATCGGCGGGCCGCTTCGACTACGCCACCGCGGCCTATAGCGCCTCCACCGGAGCGCGGCTCTGGGTGAAGCGCTACAACGGCCCGGCGAACGGCGACGACGTCGCATACGGCCTGGCGGTGAGCCCCGACGGGTCCACGGTGTTCGTGACCGGGCATAGCGCTGGGCAAACGAGCTTCGACGACTACGCCACCGTGGCGTATAGGGCCTCCACCGGGCAGCGTCTTTGGGTGAATCGCTACAACGGCCCGGGGAACAGTGGCGACATCGTCACAGCACTGGGGGTGAGCCCCGACGGGTCCACGGTGTTCGTGACCGGGTACAGCGCCGGGCAGACCAGCTTCGACGAGTACGCCACCGTGGCCTACAGCGCCTCCACCGGTTCGACGCTGTGGGCGAGGCACTACAACGGCCCGGGGAACAGTGACGACGGTGCCTCCACCCTCGGGGTGAGCCCCGACGGGTCCACGGTGTTCGTGACCGGGGGCAGCACCGGGCCGACGAACGGCCTCGACTACGCCACCGTTGCCTACAACGCCTCCACGGGGGCACTACTGTGGGTCACGCGCTACAACGAACACGGCCACTCGGCCGACGTCGCCACCGGCCTGGGGGTGAGCCCCGACGGGTCCACGGTGTTCGTGACCGGGTACAGCCGCGGGCAGATGAGTTATTACGACTACGCCACCGTGGCCTACAGCGCCTCCACCGGGGCGCGGCTCTGGGTGAGTCGCTACAACGGCCCGGGGAACAACTACGACGTCGTCACAGCCCTCCGGGTGAGCCCCGACGGGTCCGCGGTGTTCGTCACCGGGGCAAGCATCGGGCAGACGAGCGGCCTCGACTACGCCACCGTGGCCTACAGCATCACCTGATCCCGGGCCGTTCCCCCGCAGCCCGATCGGCGCGCCGTCGAGCCTTCCAGCATCCGTCGCCCCGCGCACGACCGATGGAGAAGAACCTCCTTCTGTGTCCGGGGTGACACAGGAACGGTGTCGCCGCCATCCGATGGGGCGTCAGGAGATGAACGCGCCCATCGTGTCCAGCCGAACGGTGTCGGCACGCTTCCTCGGTGTTCGCTTCTCCCAGCCGAGAGGGAGGGGAGATCGATGATCCGCACCCACATCGTGACAGTGCATCGCGGGAGCGACGAGTACGCGACCGGCTGGGGGAGGCGATCGTGATCCTCGTCATCGTCATCGTCCTGGCAGCGATCGGCGTTGCGGCGCTGATCGAAGGCGCGCGGGCAGGCATCGCCGCCGCGCGCTACGACAGCGCGCGCGACCTGAAGGTCAACTCGGCGACCGAACAGACGACCCACTCGCCGGCGACCCATCCGCCGTTGGGCGTGGTTCACCTCGAGCCGTCGCGTAGGCGCGGCACCCGTCACGAAGACGTTGCCAGGTCGTAGAGCAGCAGCAGTCAGTGAATGTCTCGCGTTCGCCCGGGATCCGGCGGCCGGCGCCGCCGAGGGACGGTTCCCGAAGCTGGCAGGATCCGTCTCTCCCCTCGCCTGGGGTCAGTTCACGACGAACCAGGCCACGATGGCCTGCTGGCCGACGCCGGGGGCTTTGTTCAGCACGACCTGGAAGTTCCCTGCGCCTGGGTTCGGGATCGCTGCCTTGACAGAGACGCTACCCGCGACGTTCTGCATCAGAGCCAGGACGAGACTGGCGGAGCCAAGACCTCCGGGAGGGGTTACGGTCGTGCTCGTCTGACCTGAGGGGATCGTGGCGCTCCCACTTCGGCTGAACAGCGCCGAGCCGTTCACCTGCAGGGCCGTACCGCCTCCAGTGTTCTCCGCCAGGACCCCGACACCCGCGGAGCTTCCCGTCGTTCCCCTGACACCCGCACCGGTCCCGACGCCCACGCCGAGCATGCCGCCGCCGTTGGGTACCCCGCCGGTGCCGACGACCCCGAAGCCGCTGGTGGCCCCTCCTTGGCCGGCCACACCCGACGCGGTCCCGACGCCCGTTCCGAAAACGCCGCCGCCGTTGGGCGTCCCTCCGTTGCCGGTGACACCGAAGCCGCTGTTGGAGCCTCCGGTGCCCGACAGACCGGGTCCGCTCGTGGTCCCTCCATTGCCGGACACGCCGGCGCCGGTCCCTGCCCCATTGCCAATCATCCCCTTGCCGCTGGGCCCCCCGCCGGTGCCGACCATCCCGGTGCCGCTGGCGGCCCCGCCGACGCCGAAGAGGCCGGCACCGGTTCCGTTGCCGAAGCCCGTCACGCCAGCGCCGTTGCCGGTTCCGCCCACGCCGGATACGCCGGCCCCGATCCCGGCGCCCGTGCCTTTCACGCCGATTCCGTTCGAAGCACCACCGGCGCCGGAGACCCCGGTCGCGCTGGAGGCCCCGCCGGTGCCCGACACACCGACCCCGGTTCCGGCGCCCGTCCCTTTCACGCCGATGCCGTTCGAGAACCCACCGGCGCCGGATACCCCGGTGCCGGTTCCGGTTCCCGTTCCGATCACGCCGACGCCGTTGGCGCTCCCGCCCGTGCCCACCACTCCCGTCCCGCTGGTGGTGCCGCCGGTACCGGCGACCCCGGTTCCGGGGCCGGCCCCTGTTCCGATCACGCCGACACCGTTCGTGCTCCCGCCCGTGCCGACCACCCCGGTCCCGTTCGAGGGCCCGCCGGTGCCGTGCAGCCCGGCCC
>WNGK01003064.1_pt1 | contig 18142 bp, 16 predicted proteins | sample 5400601 | NCBI WGS metagenome assembly WNGK01 (sample SAMN13153376, study PRJNA577476) | soil metagenome | isolation source: 60 cm soil or saprolite under Garry oak tree replicate 1 | place: USA:California | collected 2016-06-15
GATTTTTTCCGTGGCAAGCGCGGCGTGCACACCGATACGCAATTGAAATGGCTGAAAGCAGACGCTGGTGAAGCAAATGCCGAAGTAGTTGCCGCAGCTCCTCAGGAAGCGAGCGCATGCGCGGAGACAGCTGCGCATCATGAGCGGCGCCAACCCGAGCAGGTGCCGGAAAGTTTGAGCGCCCTCCAGCTTGAGACCGGTTGGATCGACATCGCGCGGCAACGAGCCGGTACTATTATAGAGACAGTCAGCCCGAGCCAGTTCGCGCCACAAGAGGAAGCAGCATCCGAGACGCCGAGCACTGAGGAATGGATCGAGATCGAACCGGAATTGCGCCCGCCGCGGATCGACAATCCGGCGACGCGTTACGGAGTCTGGTGGCACGATTTCATTGAACAATTAGCATGGGTCCGAGCCGGACTGGCCTTTAACAGCAGCAAGCAATCGGAGCTGTGGGAGAAAACGTTTCAGGCGAGCATCACGTCCTCGCCCGACCCGGCGCGGTCGAAACGCGAGTGGAAACTTCTTCAAGAGCGGATCGAATCGTCCGATGGACTTGCCCGCCATTTGCGCGAAGCGAGTTTAGTTCGGCAAGAGATGCCCTTCTTCTGGAAGCTAAATGGTCCGAGCCTGACTGGTGCTAAATGTCTGGAAGGGATTGTCGATCTTGCATTGTTCAATCAGAAAGCGAACGAAGTTTTTATTCTCGATTGGAAAACCAACCGGATCGCGGCGGACAAGATCGACAGCCTGAAGGAAATCTACCTGCCACAAATGGCGGCCTACTGGCAGGCGATCTCCAGCCTAACGAACGCGCGCGTCACCGCCGCAATTTATTCCACCGCCACCGGCCAACTTCTCATCTACGACGCCGAAGAACTCGCCACCGAATGGAAAAGGCTCACACGCGAGACAGCTGCAGTGATTGGTTAGGCGCCATTGCTTGCGGTCCGTAGTGCGTCTTTAACGATTTGTGCCACCGTGCCTTCGTTCACGCCACGCTTCACGCAGTAGTTCGATTGAAGCCAATCAGCAAGAGTCTTTTGACCCTTGCTTGAGTTACAAGCGGAGCAACAAAGCGCGATGTTTTCGCGGGTGATAACGCGCGCGTCGTTGATGATGTGCTCCCAGGTTGCCACCGCTTTTCGGGGGCTGCCCCGAGGCATTTTCTGAAACATTTCGATGCCGCAATAAACGCACTTCTTGTCCCTGGCCCGCACTTCGTTCTCAAGCCAGTCAGGAATGCCCCAAATATTCATGGTGTGACTTAGCGCCTAACGAGAAAGAGATAAGCCACGGGCGGGGTCGGTGGCAAACACGCTGAAGTTTTCTCCCCAAGGGGCCAGCCTGCTCGCGAATGCTTTCGGAGTTGGCTGCAGCGCCTTGTTAGATCGCACGCTTTGTCATCTGATGAGCCTCTAAATATGGTGCGTCAGTTGCTCGTAGCAATCCGGTCTCTTCTCTTTCAGGAGAGCGAAGCCCGCTGCCGTTACGCGAACCACCGAACGACCATTCGCAGAAACCGTCTCTACGAGTCCACGATCAGTCGCATCCTCCCAGACAGGAAGCCTCGGACATGATGTCCGCCACGCATCTATCGTCTCGTGGTAAGTGCGTTCCTTGCGTCCCGCCCACTCCATCAGATCGAGAATCAAATTTTCAACGGTATCGGTCATAGTTTGCTATCGCGGTCTAACGAGAATTAGACGAATAATTGTTCGTCTATTTCGGCTGGGGGATTTGCATAACCGATTTTGCCGCCTCAGCGGTCGCGCTCGCCGCGGATGAATTGCTCGACGCAGCGGTAAGCTTCGTCGTCGCTCATCTGGACGGGCGGATGCTTGGAGAAATAAGCGGAAGGCGAATTGAGGACGCCGCCGATGCCGCGATCGAGCGCGAGCTTGCAGCAGCGAATGGCGTCGATGGCGATGCCGGCGGAGTTCGGCGAATCTTCGACCGACAGTTTGACGTCGATCTCCATCGGCACGTCGCCGAAAAGGCGGCCTTCCACACGAATGAAGGCGATCTTGTTGTCGAGCTGCCACGGCACGTAATCGCTCGGGCCGATGTGAATGTTCTCGTCGGCCAAACGTTCGTTCATGACCGATTGGACGGCTTCGGTCTTGGAAGTTTTCTTCGAGGTGAGCCGGGTCCGGCTGAGCATGTTGAGAAAATCGGTGTTGCCGCCGGTATTGAGCTGATAAGTGCGCTCGACTTTCACCCCGCGTTTCCGGAAAAGATCGACAATGGTGCGATGAAGCACGGTCGCGCCGAGCTGCGATTTGATGTCGTCACCGACGATCGGCAAATTTTTGTCGGCAAAACGTTTCGCCCAAACCGGATCGCTGGCGATGAAAACGGGAATGTTGTTTACAAAAGCAACGCCGGCTTCGAGCGCGCAACTGGCGTAAAATCGCGCCGCCTCGTCGGAGCCGACCGGCAGATAATTGACCATGATCTCGGTGGCGGAATCTTTCAGCTCGGAGATGATCTGTTCGCGGGTGGATTCTTTTTCCAATGGCAGAAAAGTGCGGAGCGGATCGTGCTCAGTCATGTGGGGCGCGAAACTGTCGAAAACGCACCCCATTTTCACGATCGCACCGGTGAGGCTGATTTTTTCGCAAAAAACTTTGGTGCAATTGGGCGGGGCGAAAATGGCTCTGCTGACATCGAGCCCGACTTTGCGGCGATCGATGTCGAATGCGGCCACAACCTCGATGTCCCCGGGCCGATACGCGGCGATTTGCTTGTGCATCAGGCCGACGCCGGTGCCATTGGCGGAGGAGCCGCGGTAGAAATTGATACCCTGGACGAGCGAACTGGCACAGTTGCCCACTCCGACGATGGCGATACGAATTTTTCTCATGGGAAAAAAGAAATCCTACCCGCAGCGCCACGCTTGGGGCAAGATGCAAAGTAGCAAGTTTGAAAGCATTAAGGTTAAAGCGTTCACTGCAATGTAGGGTCTCGTCCGAGGAGAAACTCTCGCCCGATTTGACCGTGGAAAGTGCCGTAGTCGGCGTTAGCATGCAAGCAATTTTGAGGACACTTGTTAGGAAACACCAGATAGCGATTCTCGTGGTCGCGTTGCTCGCCATCGGCCTCTATCGCAATGCGCGAGCCGAGCTGCCGAGTTACGAGATCGAACAAGGCGTCGCGCTGGCCGATGCCCAAAATCCGGAGATCATTATCGCGCGCAAAAAAATGGAAGCGGCGCGAGGCGGATTGATCGAAGCGCGGTCGGGTTATTTGCCGTCGGTGATTTCGTCCGGATTCGCCGACAAGCGACAAACGCAAACCGACACCCGGCTGCGGGAGGAGGATTACAACGCGTCAGTGCGAGCGCTCCAAAATGTTTACACCGGTGGCGCGGTTTCCAACCAGCTGGGCATTGCCGAGTTGATCGTGGAAAAGCAGCGCTGCGAGCTCGAAGAAGTGCGCAACAAAGTGGCGATGGATGTGCGGGTTGGGTTTAACGACGTGCTCTTAAACAGAGCCAAGGTGCGTGTGCGGGAGAATTCGGTGCGGGTTCTGGACGAAGAATTGAAAACACAGGAGGAGCGATTGCGCGCCGGAATTGTCGGAACGTTAAACGTCCGCCGTGCCCAAGTGGCGCTGGACAACGAGCAGCCGGAGCTAGCCAACGCCAAAACGCAGCTTACCAATTCGTATCTTCGGTTGGGCGAACTTTTCGGAATCGATTTTCGCTCAAATCCGGACCAGCCGCGCTTCGAGGTCGCGGGACAATTGCAATACGCAGCCCTTCATCCCGACCTGAACGAATGTCTAGGCCGCGCTGACGTGAACCGGGCCGAAATCAAAGCGCGCCAAATCGACGTCGAGATTGAAGATCGACAATATCGGGTCGACCGAAGCGAGCTTCTTCCACACGTTCAACTTTTTTCCGGCTATGAAGTTTACAGCGAGCGCGACCCCTTGGTCGGACCGGAATTCAACCACGGGTACTTGGTCGGCGTAAATGCGACCTGGCATCTTTTCGACGGGTTCGCGACCAAAGGCCGGATGCAGGCCACCCACGCGCGCCGCGAAGCGGCGGTAGCAGCCCTCGAAGCCGCACGGCGCGCGGTCGCCTCCGAAGTGCGGAGCGCGTTTCTCGATCTGCAACAAGGCGAGAACGTTCTCGAAACGGAAACGAAAAGCGTGCAAACGGCCGACGAATCTCTCGAAATTGCCAAAACAAATCTCGCGGCCGGTTTGGGAACGCAGCTCGATATCTTGCAGGCTGCGGCCGACGTCACCCGCACGCGGACGACGCGATTGAGCGCGATTTATCTGCACAATGTCGCGCTGGCTCGGCTCGCGCGCGCCTGTGGCGGCACTCCCGAAGCGCTCGACTTCGCTTCGAGCCGTTTGAAACCCCGGCACGAACAACAGGCGCTGGATGTGGCGCAACCGCCGGCAAAGCTGACCCAACGATGAAACTAAAATCCGCCGCTGCGACCTTGTTGTTGTCGATCTTGCCGGCAGCGCCGGGGATTACCCTGGACGGCGTCCTGAACACGACGCTGGAAAAAAATCCGGCGATTCAGCAGGCGAAATCGAACCTCGAACAAGCCGCGGGACGTCGACTCATTCTTCGCTCGATCGTGTGGCCAAATGTAAAAGTGAACGTGCCCGCCGGAGTGCAAGGCGGCGACCGCGCGGGTTCGACTTCGACAAAAATATTCGGGTTCGCGCGCGGCTCGTTCACCCAACCACTTTTCAACGCCGCGATTCCGCCATCGCTTCGGCGGGGAAATGTCGAACTTCTGATCGCCCAGCAGCAACTTAATCTCGCGGTCGAGCAACAATTACACGCCGCCCGGCTCGCATTTTATTCCGCCGTTTACAATCGCCAGCTGCTGTCGGTCCGCGAGAAACAGCGACAACATTTGGACGAAAACATGGCGAGCCAAAGCGACCGCTATCAAGCCGGCCTGGTCGATCGGAGCGCGTTTACCACTGCTACGGTCGAAGCGCGCGAGCTCGATCCGTTGGTGGAAAATTCACGTCGCGCCTATGGCGCGGCGCAATTGCAACTGGCGCAGACGATGGCGATTGACCTCAAGCCCGACGCCGCACTTCCCAATCCGGACGGCGAACTGTCGTTCGCGCCGATGGATGTCGATGTTAATACCGAAACCGCGGCAGCGGTGGAGCGCCGGACCGACATCAAACTGGCGCGGCTGCTTGTTCGCGCGGCGAACGAAGATGAGCGCATCATCGCCGCTGGCTATTATCCGAGCGCGGCCGGCAGCGTGACCGGTGATTACATTCCCGTGTCTGGAGTTCACCGCGAAGGTTCGACCAGCCGGACCCAGGATTTTCTGGGCTCGGAAATTCGCGAAGGCGCAGCTTACACCTGGCAGGTGATCGACAATGGCAAAGTCGGCGGCGCAGCCCTCAAGGCGCGCAAAGTGCGCGAGATCAACGAAGTTGAGTTGCAAAAATTGGAAACAAGCGTCGGTCGAGATCTTGCCCGCATTCGCAATGAACTCGCTGGCATCGACGCCCGCCATAAATCGTTCGCGGCCGGGACCGATACCGCCGAACAAACGGCGGTCGCCGTTCAACAAAATCTAGGCAGCGGTCTTGCCTCACAATTGGAATACCGCCTCGCCGAAGCCAGTTATCTGAAAACCCAAACTGGATTGCTGGAGGCGAGTTACCTTCACAACGTCGCCCTGGCGGAATGGGACCGCGCCACCGGGCGTTATTTCCAATTCGCCGAAGATATGCATTAATTGCAGTTCTTGAAGGTGCCGGAGTCCAGGAGGGTTTGGTGGGTCGTGGGCGCGCTGCTCGTTCTCGTTTGTGGCGTGGCCTATTACTTTTTCATGCCGGTGGCGGAAGTGGCCGTCGTCCGCCGCGGCACCGCCATCTCTGCGGTTTATGGAACGGTGCGGATCGAGCCTGCATTTGTCGTGCACGTTCGGGCGCAGAATTCCGGTTTCATCCAGCTGGCTGAAGAATTTTCCGCCGGCCGCGGCGCAATTGGCAAAAGCGTGACCAAAGGCGAGTTGCTCGCGGGCATCGCCGACGAGACGACCGCGCGTCAATTGAAGCAGGCGCGCGCCGATCTGCAGGCAGCGACCGAGCGAGCGAAACTGCCGTTGCCGTCGGAAGAATTGCTCAAAGTGGCCGAAGATAATTTGCGGCGGCTGGAACAAGTCGTCGCATCCGGCAACGTTCCGGCAGTCGAGTACGAAAAGGCGAAGAGCGAGGCGAACCGATTGCGCGGCGCGCTCGAAAACGAGCGGATCGAGCGAGATCGTAATCTTCAGGCGCTGGATGAAACCCGCAAAAAATTAGAAGCGCAAATGCGCAACTCGGAAATTCGCGCACCGATGGATGGTTTGCTCAGCGCGGTCTCGACGATCGATGGCGAACTGGTGGCCGAAGGCAATCAGCTGTTCACCGTTTCGTCCCGCAAGACTTATGTGCGCGGTGAAGTGAATGAGGAAGACGTGGGCGAAGTGAAACCGGACATGAAGGCGAAGGTGCAGCTCTACGCTTATCGCACGCAGACTTTCGCTGCTCGAGTTTCGTCGATTCAACCGGCGGCTGATCCGGACACGCAGCGTTACACCGTTATTCTGGAAATGGAAAAACCGCCGGACAATTTGATGGCGGGAATGACCGGCGAGATGAACATCATCACCGGTACGCACGAAAATGCGCTGCTCGTGCCGACTCGCGCGCTGCTGGTCGATCAAGCGCTGGTTGTGAAACGCGGAATCGTGCAGCGGCGTACGATCAAAGTCGGTTTCCGCACACTGGATTATGCAGAAGCATTGAGCGGCGTGTCAGTCGGCGATCGTGTCGTCATCGCGGACCAGGATCGTCTCCGTTCAGGACAACCGGTGCGCCAGCGGCGACTTGACGTTTCGAAGAAATGACCGCGCCGCTCTACATTGCGCTGCGTTTCGCGACGCACCGCAAACGGGCGCTGTTGCTCAGCCTTGTCGGCGTGGTTTTCGGCGTAGGGATTTTCATTTGCACGCAGGCGCAAACGCAGGGTTTCGCCCAATTTTTCATTAACTCAACCATCGGCAGCAGCGGCGCGCTGGTTTTGCGTTCGCGATTTCAGCCGCGCTACGAGGGGATGATTGTCTCGGCCAAGTCGGTCAACGCCGGTGCCGCGCGCAGAAATTATTTCGAAGGGATACACAACGTGAGCGAGATCATGCGAGTGAGCCGGCAATTTTCGAACGTGGTCGCTTGCTCGCCGGTGCTCCGCGGCACCGTTAGCGCGCGGGCCGGCTTTGAGACGACAACAGCCGAGCTTTTTGGCATCGATCCCGCATCACATCTGCGCACGACCGATCTGGCCAAACAGATCGTAGACGGCCACTTCGACGATTTTCGGAACAACACGACCAGTGTGATTGTCGGCTACAGACTGGCCGATCTCCTCGAAGTCAAACCGGGCGACACCGTCCAATTGCTCTCGCCCGGTGGCGAATACTGGCGATTCAACGTCGCCGCCATCGCGCGCAGTGGCGTGGGTACTATCGATTCCAGTCGCGTTTATGCGCACGCGCGGGTCGCGCAACGGTTGCTCAAAAAACCGTACGAAGCGTCGATGATCATTTATAAATTGCGCGATCCGGACCGCGCGCCCGCGCTCGCCAGTCACTTTGAAAATCTTTTTCAGCATGCGGCTCAAAGCTGGCAGGAACGCGAGGAAGGAAATCTGCAAATTTTTACGACTTTGCGAATGTCCGCTGCCATCACCGTCTCACTCATCATCCTCCTGGCCGGTTTCGGGATTTTCAACGTCCTGACGATGTCGGTGCTTTCAAAAGTCAGAGAGATCGCGATCCTGCGTTCGATGGGTTACCGGAGGATCGACATCTCTGCGGTTTTTCTCTGGCAAGGCGCACTCATCGCCGCCGCCGGATCGCTGATGGGCTGCGTGCTGGGCGCGTTGTTAACGTGGGGCATCTCCCGCGTTCCGATCCGCATTCGCGGTTTGCTTTACACGAACCACTTTCTGGTCGTTTGGGACTGGCGACACTATTTTTGGGCAACGGTGCTGGCGGTCGTCGCCGTTTTCATTGCCAGTTACGTCCCGGCGCGGCGGGCTGCGCAACTTCAGCCGGTGGACACTTTGCGCGGATCGAGTTTATGAAAGGCGAGCTTTCACTCAGTTGCCGCGACATTGAACGTTACCTCGGCGAAGAAGAATCGCGCGTGCACGCATTGCGTGGCGTTTCGCTCGATCTTGAATCCGGAAGCATTCATGCGGTGGTCGGACCGTCCGGTTGTGGCAAGAGCACTCTCCTTTACATCCTCGGCCTGCTCGATGAACCCGATGCCGGCTCGGTTGAGATCGGTTCCACGCCAATTTCGCATTTAGGCGATGAGGAACTTGCGCGCCGCCGGAACGAACTGATCGGATTCATTTTCCAATTCCATTTTTTGATGGAGGACTTCAGCGCGCATGAGAACGTGATGATCCCCATGCGGCGCCTCGGCCAAATGAACGAAGCCGAAATGCGTGAACGCGCGGCTGCCTTGCTGGAATCGGTCGATCTTGGCGACAAACTAGGGCGCCAGAGCCGTCATCTTTCCGGCGGCGAGCAACAGCGCGTAGCCATCGCGCGCGCCTTAGCGAATGATCCTCATGTCATTCTTGCTGACGAACCGACTGGAAATCTCGACACCGGCAATTCGCAACGCGCCTTCGAGTTATTGGCCAATCTCGTGCGCGAGCGCGAGAAAGCGTTGCTCCTGGTCACCCACAACCGTTTCATCGCTGATGCGTGCGATTGGGTCCACGAAATGAAAGACGGCCGCATCATTGCCAGCCATCCCCGCGGTCAGCGGATTTCAGTGTCTTAGAACGTTGCGCGGCGGATGCATCGCGCGAAAGTTCAAGATGGACCAGAAATTTGTCGATGTAATCGGACCAAGAACGGAATTTTCTCGCGCGCGCTTCGTCGCAAAGGCGCGCATATAATTGCCGATCCAGCAATAATCTTTTGATTCCTTCCGCGAGCGCGTTGGTTTTTGTTTGATCGACAATCAAGCAACCGCCGCCGCGCGCGACTTCGCCGAGGGCGCCATTGCCGCCGCAAACGCACGGTTTGCCGTGGACCAGACTTTCGACGATGGGCAGACCGTAGCCTTCCATCAACGATGGATAGACGGTAAATCGACAGTCGCGGTAGGCGCGAAGCAAAACCTGATCATTCACATGCCGCAGCCAGCGCAACGGTCGACCGCGCATCCGCAATTTCCAAATCGCGCGCACGATTTTGTTGAATGGCGCACCGACGTTGCGGCCGATGAGCCACAGCTCACACTTAAGGCTTTCATTCCACAGTTGCTCGGCCGCGCTGAACAGTCCGAGATGATTTTTCCGAGCGTGAAAGGTGCTGACATAAAGAATGACATTTTCTCGCGCCTCGTTCGGTGACGCTGGTTGCGCATTTTCCAGCTCACCCGGCCAGGGCTCAGTGATCGTTGCCGTCGGGCGACAACCATACTTTTCCCAAAAGTAATGCAGATCGTCTCGCGCTTCGTTTGAAACGCAAATGACCGCATCGAAGAGAGCGAGCGACTCAAGATAAGGTCGTGATTTCTTCTCCCGATCGGGATAAATCTTGGTCAATCGCAGATCGGTCGCATCGTGAAAAATCGCGACCCTACGTGCGCGCGTGCGCGCAAGGAACGATCGCAACAGCTCGTGGCGGCGATCCCGAAAAATATCCGGAACCAGGAAAACATCGTCGTCGCCGATCTCCTGTTCGAGATCGATCCGTGGCCGAACCAGCGAGCGGTAGAATTCGGTGAATGGATCTTCACCTCGCCATTCCGGCCGCGTCGCCGCGGTCGCCTGCCCCGCAAACGGGCGTGTGAGAAAGCGAAGTTCGGTCTGGCCAAGGTCGACATAGAAATTGCCGATCGTGTTCCAAGAAATCGGGCGGACATCCAGCCGCTGACTTAATTCGGCGAAGATGCGACGCGTCATCCGCTGCATTCCGGTGTTTTGGCCGGAACGACACGAGCTGGTGACGTCGATGAAAATTTTCATTCGGCGGGAACGCTCCAACAAATGAATTGAGCTCTGGTCAGTTGCACCTGGACGTTCGGATAAAGTCCTTTCACCACCGGAAAATCGCGCGCGATGCAGGCGCCGATCACTGGAGGCTTCGGTGAATTGCTCCGGATTTCATCGACCGTAAGTTTGACCACGGGAAAGCGGAAGTTGCCATGAAAGAGGTAAAACGAATCCCACATCAAATCGTTTCCCGGATTGATCGCTTTAATCAGCACGATCTCTGTTCCCGCCTGTTGCAAGTCGCCCAGTTTTTCCGCGATCACCTTTTCATTGGCGACATCTTTCCGCCATACGAGGATGCGAATTTCCGAGTGAACAAGTCCGATCGTCAAAAACAGAACCAACGCGGCAATCGCCCAGGTCCGAACGGGTGCGCTCCGTTGCAAAAACCAATAGAAAATGAGCGCGAGAAGAAAGCAGAGCGACGGAATAATCGGAATGATGTAACGAACGTGTCGAAAATTTGTGACAATGGTCAAGACCAGGAAGCCGAGCGCGACCCAGGCGATTTCGCGGACCGCACGAGACGAACGCTCCCTTTTTGAAAACAAAATTACGAAGGGGGCAAGTAATGAGAGAAAACCCGAAAGTCCGCCGGCCAGGCTCATTGCGATCGGATTTTCGAAGTAGGGACGGTGGCCAAGCTCGGTGGAACCCAACCTGACGATAACTTCCTCGTGAAACACATTCCACACCGGCATCTGATATTTGATGAGCTGAAGAAGCGGCCAGATCGACATCAGCGCGATGGCGAGGGCAATGCTGCCGATGAGCGAGCCGATTGAATTTCGCAGAATTGCGCGCTCCTCGCGATTGGCGAGTCGCACCACGACAATGAGTGACCAAACCAAAAACGGCACGGGAACTTTTTGTAAACTGCCGAGCCAGCACGCGATTGCCGCTGCGAACCACCATGCCGGCTTCTTTCGCGCAAGCTCGACAAAAACAATCGTCAGCAACGTGAAAAACGTCAGACCGACGTCGAGCAAGCCGCGACTCGACTCGGAAGCGAACAGTGGCTGCGAAACTAGAATCGCGATCGCGAGCGGAATCAGCCACGGATCGCGCGGTTTCACTAGAGAAACCAGCCATCCGAGAGTAATCGCCGTCAGCGCACCGTAAAGAATCGGCCAGATGCGCACAGCGACCGCGCGGTGTTGAAAACGCGGCAGCGTCAGACTGGTCAACCAGTACTGCAACGGCGGTTTTTCAAACGAGCGATGGAAATTGTAATGAACAACCCACGGTTCGGTCATCAGCATCTCACGGGTGCGTTCGGCGGTGAGTAATTCGTCGGTTCCCGATAGAATTCCGTGCGGCGCCTCAAAACTTAGCCACGCCGCAAATGCGAGGACTATCAGCGCGGTAACCGTTACCGCCTGACGGCGCCGGCGATGAAAATCAGCAGCAGAAGGTTCGATCGGTGACACGCTAATGACGTCCGCGGCCATGATAAGATCGACATCCATTCACGGGAAAACAATTCGTGCAAGGGCCGCGTACGAACTTTAACCTCCGAACAGAAACAGTCCGACTGCGCACGATGAAAAACGGGTTTGTAACCGAAGGTGGCTCCGGCATCGGCCTCGCGATCGCAAAGGCGCTGACCGCGCGAGTTCGCGGCAAAGTTTTGTCAGAGCGGAGGAAGAAGAATTCATGCCTGTAACGCGAAAATTGCTGATTCCGGCGATCTTCTTGCTCGAAGCCTTGTTTGTTTACTTCATTCTGACCCAGCGGTATCCGATCTCTGGAGATGACTACTCATACATGTACCAAGCAAAACTGTTCGCGTCCGGTAAGCTCTACGCGGAAGATCCCATCTACGACCCAGCCTTACCATTCCACGACTGCGTAGAAACGTATTGTCTTAGGGACGATCAAGGACACAGGTTCTCCAAGTATCCGCCAGGCTGGCCAGCTCTGCTCGCCGTAGGCGTCAAGCTCCGAGCGCCCTGGCTAGTCGACCCGCTACTCGGGGCTCTGTTGGTTTTTCTCATGCTAAAGTACACGGAGCAACAGATGGGCAAGGAACTGGTGAGAGGCACGGGTCACTTGCTGATGTTCTGTTTCTTTCTCTGTTACTACGCAGGCTCTTTCCGGGCTCACATCGCCGCTGCGGTGTTCGTGTTCGCCGCCTTTTTAATCTACGATGCAGCGGAAAGGTGCCCACAGCCTTCCAAGCTTTGGCTATTCATTGCGGGAGCTCTTCTTGGCTATTCGGCGATGATCCGTTATGTGGATTGGGTTCCCCTGGGCGCCTGGGTCGGTCTCAGCCTGCTGTGGCGCAAGAGGCTTGCGGATCTGATGTTGTTCGGAATCGGGTTCGGGCTGCTCGCCAGCGGCAACCTTGTATACAACGCGCTGCTCTCGGGCGATCCCTTCCGCGTTCCGGCAGCGCTTCACCGCTCGCCCGAGAGCATTAATGACCGTCTCATGATTTCATGGAATGGATTTGTGGTGACGTTGGTCCGCCTGGCAAATCTTCTCTGGGTCTTCCCGCCTGCGTTCCTGTTGGTCGCCCTCTGGAGACGTTATCGGCCACCTTCCAAGATTAAGATGTACCTCGCATTGTTCTCAATGAGTGTCGCGACCTACTTTTTCTATCCGGCATCTTTCGGTGGTCCAGGTCCGCGCTACTTCCTGGCCTACTTCCCATTCTTGGTGCTGGCCGTGGTGGACCTCTACCGATGGATCTGTCGCGATTCCCCACCGGCTGCCCGGCGCCTGTGGAACTTCGCTATCGTTAGCCTGATTGTGTGCAGCGTGATATTCGCGGCCAAAGAAGGCTATACAATGTACTGGCGGCAAGACCTCGAGCGGACGGTCCGACATATCAGGGATGGTAAGAATATCGTTCTGCTCAAGACCGGGACCTACAAGACAGCCGTCGGCGACCTCACTCGAAACCCGCCAGTGCTGTCGTCGGCCGATAGTTTGTATTTCAGTTGGTGCGACCAACCCCAGCGCGATGCCCTTCTGAAAAAATTTCCAGACCGCAACATCTTTGTCTACGAGTATCCGGGGCGTCTGAAAAGGCTCTCGCAGATCTTTTGACCAGCAACTACGTAACCTCCAAGTGAAATGCGTGCCGTGTTATGAAAAAAGTTTTTCTAAGTGGAGCGAGCTCGGGAATCGGTCTTGCCATCGCCCAAGCGCTCATTGCCCGGGGAGACGAAGTTTGGGGCACGTCGCGCAATTTAATTCACCTCGAACAATTGCCCCGATTACATCCGGTCCGTCTCGACCTGAGCGATCCGCGATCAATCGAGGAAGCGTTTAAGAGTGCGCTTTCGGCAGCGGGCTATTTCGACGTTGTCATCAACAACGCCGGGAGCGGCCACTTCGGTCCGGCCGAGCACCTTTCCGAGCAGGAAATTCAAAAACAGTTTCAAGTTCTCGTATTTAGCCATCTTCAACTGATGCGCCTGGCGCTGGTGGCAATGCGTTCGCGCGGACAAGGGTTGATCATCAACGTGACGTCGCTGGCATCACGATTACCCGTGCCGTTCATGGCCGCATACAACGCTGCCAAAGCAGCGATGGCCGCATTCACGATGTCGATCCAACTTGAGTTGCCGGATGCAAATATTCGCGTTGTTGATCTTCAGCCGGCGGACATTTCGACTGCGTTCAACAAGGCTGTGATCAAAAGCTCCCAGCACAATCCCCAATATGAAACAAAGCTGGCAAAGACATGGACAGTGGTCGATCAGAACATGAAAGCGGCACCAAAGCCCGACCTTGTGGCACAGCACGTTCTCAGGCTGATCGATAATCCAAATCCGCCGCCGCGGGTAACGGTGGGCGACGCATTCCAGACGAAAGTTGCGCCGCTTATTTTCCGATTTCTTCCCCAATCGCTCCGCATCTGGGGGCTGAAGAGATATTACCGGATATGAGTTCGCGGTTAAGACCGACATCGGCGCAAGGTCGCGTCCGCGAAGCCGTGATTTTGATGGCTGGCTCGGGTTCGCGATTGCGCGGCTCAGACGAAGCTTTTTTGAAACCACTGGTGCCGATATTGGGTCAGCCCTTAATCTCTTACACGATCGCAGCCCTGATCAGGGCCGGAATTAGAAAGATCAACGCCGTGGTCGGATTTGAGAGTCAACGCCTAATCGACGCCCTAAAGCAGTTGGTCCCGCCTGGAATTGGAATTCACCCGATTGAAAACCGCGAATGGCAAAAACAGAATGGCATTTCTGTTCTTGCTGCGAAAGACAATGTCGGTGCGCCATTCTTGCTGACGATGAGCGATCACCTTTTCGACGACGCGATTATTGATCTTCTGATCGAGTCAGCGGACCTCAATTGCCTTAACCTGGCAATCGACAAGAAGCTGAATTCTATTTTTGACCTTGCGGATGCGATGAAAGTGCAAGCGCGTCGGAATCGGGTCACCGCGATTGGAAAAGACCTGCCGGAATACAACGCGATTGATACAGGTCTCTTTGTTTGTTCGGAGGAGATTTTCGACTATCTCGAGCGCGCGAAATCCCGCAGCCGCGGGAGCGACTGCAGCCTGGCCGATGGCATTCGGTTGATGGCGGCGGAGAACAAGGTGCGCGCAGTCGATATCGGCGATCGGTGGTGGCAAGATGTCGATACCCCGGCGATGCTGAGCCACGCTCAACAACTTTTACGGACGAGATCCAGGCGGCATCATTCCGCGACGAGTGGGGCCAGGGTTCAGCCATGCGATAGTCGAGAGCACTAGACTCACCGCCCCGACCACGGCCGACAGGTGCAGGATCCATTGCGAAAAACCGGCGACCGCCAAAACCAGAAATAAGAGTATTGCGACATCGCGCTTTGTGAACTGCATTAACCACCACACGGTTTTTTCTCCCAAAAATAATAGACCCGACCGTTGGACCAGCCCGCGGTGGCGCGGATACAATATCGCATTTACATCGTCCGCCGATGACGCTTGGTTCATCGTCGAGGTGTGCAACAAGAATTCATTCGCGGTGATAAGCAATGCCGCGACGATTCCTTCGAGTGGGTAAAACCAGCCGTAATGAGCGACCCGATATTGTGTTTGCAGCCCAAAACCGAGGCCGATCACTAGGAGCAAGTTGCCCAACAGATCACAAAACGTGTCCAGAAGCCGCCCACGCTCCGAGACGAGATTTTTTGCGCGTGCGATCTCTCCGTCGCAACCATCGAGAATGCTGTAGACCTGAAAAATCGCCAACGCGATAACGAATCCCGCATGGTCGCCGCGTAAGAGAAATCCGAACGCCACGATCAGCAAGGGAAAGATCGACAAAGTCCAAACGTTTGGGGTAATCGGAAACCGGAGCAGGTAGCGGGTAATCGATCGGGAGATTGGCCGATTCAAGAAGCGCGAAACAATCCCATCCTGCGGTTTCCCCAAAATACTTGGTGATTGATCCAGCTCCACGATTTAGCGCTCTGAATTTGAAGCACTGTTCAAAGACCGACGGTAAATCCGGTAGGTTTTGTATTTCGATGCGCCCAATGCTTCGAGGAAGCGATTCATCAGCACATTGTCTTCGAGCGTCATACTTAGTTCGCCAGAAAAGCCGCGCCTTGCTCCCTCTTCCATTACTTGCAGGACAAGCATCTCGGCAATGCCGGTGCGCCGATATTTTTCCAAAACGCCCAAGGCAACAAAACGTACCGTGCGAATTTTCAGGCGGTAGTAAAGCAACTGAAGCAATCCGATCGGCAGCCCAAAACGCGTCAGCCGCCCGTTCACACGGCGCAACGCCACATTAATATCAGGCACACAGATCACGAACGCGACCGGCGCGTTGTCGACCTCGGCGATCAACGTCATCCGTGGGTCGATGATGGGGCGCATCTCTTTCGCCATGTGTTCCGCCTCGGCGTCGGTAAACGGCACGAAACCCCAGTTGTCTTTCCAGGCTTCGTTGAACACGGCAGACAGGCGACGACTTTCGTCAGTTAAACGGCGAAGATCAATCGGGCGAATCTTGGCCGAATGTTTTCGGGCGCGCGCTTTCGCGATCGGTCGCAAACGTTCCAGCGGCGCAGTCGCCGGCACAAACCACCAGGCGTACCAATCTTTTTCTTTTTCGAAACCGCATGCTTCGATTAACCGCGCGTAATAAGGCGGATTGTGCGCGGTCAGCAGCGTCGGGGGATGTTCAAAGCCGTCAATCAGTAATCCACAAACATAGTTTGTTGAATAATCGATCGGGCCCATGATTTCGCTCCGACCTCGGCGGCGTAACCAATCCGCCGCGGAATCGAACAGCGCCGTGGCAACATCGACATCATCGATCGATTCAAACAAACCAAAACAGCCGACGTTCGATTGGTGGAGCGCATTATAGTTCGGATCGTCGCTCGCCATGGTGCGGCCAACGATTTCGCCATTTCGTTTGGCCAGAAATAACGCGGCTTCGCCGTGCTGGTAAAACGGGTGCCGTTTACGGTCGAGAAAAGCCCGTCGTTCGATGATGAGCGGCGGCACCCAGGCCGGATCGTTTTTGTAAATCCGCCAGGGGAATTTGATGAATTGGCCCCGCTCGGCGCGGGAACGAACTTCGACAACTGATATGGAATGAGCGGTCACGCGCTGCCTTTTTGCGTCGTGAAAAACTGAATAAGCGAGCGCGATATCCTTTCCTGCCGGACAATAAGATAGACGAGCAAGAGATTGCCGGCAGTGATCTCCAACCAAAAATACCAGACCGGTTGATGGACCAAAAATAAAACGAACAAGATGAGCATTCGCGTATTGGTCATGAGCAAGCTCCACCATTTAAACGTCGGAAGAACAAGGCGCCGGTAGCGCGATTGGAACCAGACCGGGACGGCATCGACGAAATTGCTCTCCGTTACGTTGCGCAAGCGCTTCACGCCAGGCAGAAGGAGCTCCTGCTCGCGCATCGCGTTGAGATACAAGCGCAAAAGAAATTTTGGCCATGCGTCTGTCCCCCAGGCGTACTGGCGGTATTCCTGTTCCAGTCTTGACGATGAATCGAAATCGCTTCGGCCTCTTCCGAAATAAAGATAGGCGTTCCGGCAATAGTCGGCCGCGCCAGCCTGCAGGCCGTGGCTCAGACCGGCGGCGAGAGCGAGTATCCAAATCGCGCTGGAAAAACCTCCCATCTCCAGACGCAACCCGAGATGAACATAAATGCTCAGCCAAATAACATGATCGACAACCGGATCGAGAATCCGTCCGGTCCGACTTTGCTGATTCGTGAGGCGAGCGAGCTGACCATCAGCGTTATCGAAAATATTCGCGACAACGTGAAAAAGCATTCCGATCAAATTGACGGCAATAGCCTGATAGAAATAAAGATGGCCGGCGACGACGCCGAACACTCCGCCGATAAGAGTGACTGCCGTCGGCGTGAAGTTCAGGCGCGCAAAAAATTGCGCCAGGCGAAAGCCGATCCGCCGATAAAAGAAAAGATCGACAATTCCCTCGAGCTCGCGCGATTTATAGGTCGCGTCGATCTCCGATGAAGGCTGTGAACGCGGTTCTGAGATTGTGCCGAGATCGCTTCCCACGTTCAGGCGTTCTGCAGCGCCGCGGGGACGAGCGTGTCTTGAAGAATGTTTAGTGCTTCGTCGAGGTCGGCCCGCGTATGCTTGGCGGTGACGCAGGCTCGGAAACAGATTCGATTTTGTGGGACGGCTGGGTAATCAACCGGCGCGACCCAAAGTCCGCGTCGTCGCAATTCATGACCGAGGCGATACATTCGCTCCCGATCGCCGATCACGATCGGCATGACGTAAGTTGTCGATGCTCCGGTGTCGAGGCCGAGCTCGCGCAGTTTTTCGTGAAAGTAATCGGCGTTTTCCCACAGGATCTTCCTCAATCCGGCTCCCTCGCGAATGGCAATCTCCGACGCTTTGAGGAGACCGGCGATGACGACCGGCGGCAACGCACACGAATAAACGTAAGGATGCGCATAAAATCGCAGATATTGCAGGGTCTCCTTCGAGCCGGCCACAAAACCGCCGAGCGCTCCGAAGCCCTTTGAAAAGGTGCCGTAGATCAGCGGCACGCGGTCTTCCACTCCAAATTGTTCGGCCGCGCCGCGACCGTTCTTGCCGCAACCGAGG
>WNGK01004045.1_pt1 | contig 18140 bp, 18 predicted proteins | sample 5400601 | NCBI WGS metagenome assembly WNGK01 (sample SAMN13153376, study PRJNA577476) | soil metagenome | isolation source: 60 cm soil or saprolite under Garry oak tree replicate 1 | place: USA:California | collected 2016-06-15
ACGATCCGCTGCGCGCGACATGGCAGATTGTAAGGAAGTCACGGCTCATCGTTTTGTGATACAGAATAATAGATTGGTATATTTACTGCATTATGAGCAGCACCGAGAAAACCATCAGCTTCCGTGCGGTCGCCGAAATGATCGACACCCTGGATTCACTGGCGGCCGCGCAGGAACGGTCGCGCGGTTATCTCATCAACCAGGCGATCAGCAACTACATCGAACTGCACGCCTACCAGGATGCCCTCGTCCGCAAGGGGCTTGAAGAGATGCGCCAAGGGCGCGTCGTGAGCCATCAGGAAGTTGTAAAGCGGCTTAAGCGGTCGGGGCGCGGTCGGCGATTGTCCGGCAGATGATCGAGTGGACTGAGCAGGCGATCCGGCAACTCGTCCAGGCGGAAAATTACATCGCTCTCTTTAACAGCGAGGAGCTTGCCGAGCGCATTACGATGCAGATTGTCAACAGCGTTCAGCAACTTGCTCGATTCCCCTGTCCGGCAAGTCCGGACGGGTTGTCGGGACCCGCGAGCTGGTCGTTTCTAATACTCCGTTTATCGTGGCTTATGCCATTGATGATGAGCGTATAGTTGTCCTCGCGATTTACCACGGTGCGCAGCAGTGGCCGGAAGTTTTCTAAGCGGCGACCACCTGTCGGGCGATGGACAGAAACAGCAGGTTTCTCGACTATGCGGTTTCGCTTTCACGATCCACTGCGCTCGAAATGACAGGCCTAAGCTAAACTTGTCCAGAGTGATGTCGCGCAGTTTATCCGCGAACGGTGGTTGATCGCTGCGGGTAAACTAATCACCGAAAACCGTCCCTTCGCCCACCCCGAGCAACGTGTAAACTCAACCAGAATTGATCCTTAAATGCTCGCGAGAAGGAGTCGCAAGCTCTGGCAGTCACGCAGGGAGAAGCCATGCCGATCGAAAGCGATTTTCTAGACTTCGTCACCGCTACCAGATTCAAACCCAGTTTGCTGCTCGCGCTCACGCTGTTGGCTATGTCGGCGGCTTGCAAGAGGGGAAGTTCCACGAGTACGCCGCCTCCCCCTCCTCCGCCCCCTCCGCCTCACACCATGGTCCAGTCCTTCGACGGGGACACCGGAACCATCACCGACGGCATGCCTACGTACAAAGACCACCCCGACATGGGCGTCGCCTTCAACGGCACCTATGTGATGGCCATCACCGGGCAGACGGTCAATATTTACAACACCTCCGGCGCGCTACAAAAATCGACCGTGGCCGGCACTTTCATCACCAATGCCGGAGTCGCGTTCGGAATGCACGCGGACGATCCCCGCATTGTGTATGACCCGTTTATTTCGCGCTGGCTGTACGTTTGCTCCTGCGCCAACGACTACCTGATTGTTTCGAGCGGCTCCGACCCGACCACCGCAACCTGGAAGGGGGTGGCCCTCAGTTCCCGAAACGGCGACCTGCTGATGCACGTCGGTTTCGATAAGAACTGGGTCTATGTTTCCGAATATGAGAGCTGCTCTGGAGCCAACAATGCGGTGGAATTCGCCATCCCCAGCGCGGACGTGGCATGGACCGGCAGCGGCAATGTGTCCCTGACTCACGAAGTTTCGGACGGCTGCCATACTTTCGATGCGATTCCAGACATTGATCTGAACCTCGCGAAGGGTGTGACCGGCCCAGGTTATTTTTTGTCCCGGTCGGGCGAACTCCAGAAGCAAACCAATGCGGCGATTGTCCTGGCAATCGACACTTTTAGCCCGTCGAGCAGCACGGCGGGGACCTTCAGCGCCGCAGCCTCTCCGGCCATGATCCCGACAGGGTACCTGTATAACACGCCCATAGACGCGAACCAGCCGGGAAGTCCGGGCGGTGTGCGCAGTGCGGAAAGCCATCGCCCGTTTTCTTTGATGACCATCAACGGAACCGACATGCAACTAGTATGGTCATCCGGGCCATGTCAGTCTTCCTGCGGAGCACAGGGTGTGGACAGTCAGCAGTTGATTTTCTGGTTTGATGTTGCTATCCCGAGACTGACCCTCATCCAGGAAGCCAAAATCTCGGATCATTCTTTGGCGTTTCTCTTCCCGTCACTGGCGCTCGACGGTTCCCATAACACCCTCATCGCCGCCACGGGATGTTCCACCTCGCTGTATTGTTCGGTCCTAATCTTTTACCATCTCACGTCGGACGCGAGCGGGGTGTTTCACGGCCCAAATCTTGCTCTCAGCGGCACTGCGAACTACCAGGTCTGCAACACCAGTCCGCACCCCGGATGGGGAACCTATACCACCACCGTACAAGACCCCTCGGACAAAACGAAGATGTGGACGTTCCAGGAGTATGCCGGCTCGGCCACAGTTTGTCGGTGGCAGACCCGAATTCTGGAATTGCAACTGTAGGCGAGGCGTATGGGCGTGTTGGCCTACTCTTTTGCACGACCCAAATCTGAGGCTGCCCATCCTTTCTCGTTCTTCGCGAAAGGATGGGAGGCCAGCATTACACCAGGTTTCTCGACTACGCGAATCGTTCCAATCCGCTTCGCTCGAAATGACACTTTATAAAAATGACCACGGGCGCCGGAGTGAAGACTCAGCTCCCCGCCTTCACCCCGTCCGCCTGCTCCGACCATCACGCCAGACTTCGTCACCATCCCCGGCGACAATTTCTTGGCATTCTCCAGCAGCCGCAGTGTCCGCTCGTATCGCGCTCCCGACCTCACCACGCGATAAAGTCGCGGAACCGATTCAGTATTGTGATTCAGTACGTCAGGGCGAGCGTTAAGAACAATCTGCAATGCCTCGTCGAGTCCCTGAAAATCGGGAATTAGCACTTCGATCCGGCAATCCGGCGCGGCTTTTCTTACTTCGCGGATGGTCTCGGCAAAGATTCTTGCGCCGCCCAGATTGTCGTCGTCCCGGTTCACGCTGGTGATCACCGCGTGCTTCAGTCCCAGAGTCGCGACGGCTTCAGCCACCCGGCGCGGTTCATCGAGATCCAGCGGCTGCGGACGGCCTTTCGGCACGGCGCAGAAACCACAGCGCCGGGTGCAGATATCCCCCAGCAGCATGAAGGTTGCGGTGCGATGGTTCCAGCACTCTCCGATATTGGGACACTGCGCCGACTCGCAAACCGTGTGCAGTCCCAGCCCCCGCGCCAGCTTTTTGAGCTGATGAAAATTCTCGCCCCCAGGTGCTTTCGCCCGCAGCCATGAAGGTTTGGGTTGCCGAATCGGCGGCCCCAGCTCAATTTGCACCAGTTGTGAAGCACTGCCCATCTGAGTACATTCTACAGGCGGTTGCCGAACCCATGCCAACGGGCGCGGGATATTATAGTAAAGGCAGTGCCGGAGCCTGCTCCAGCCGCCAGCAAATCCCACATGTCCTACTCTCTGCGAGGCATTGCGTGGACGGCATTCGCAATCGCCGTCATTTTGCTAATTGGCAGCAGTGTGTTTCTCTTTCGAGCCACTCGGAAACTTTCCGCCAGCGAAGGCCTGGTTGCTCATGCTCACGAAGTCGCAGCCGTGTTGGAGGATATGGGCTCGCAGGTTTTTCAGGCCAGCAACTCCGGACGCGCCTTTGTCCTCACCGGTGACGATTCACTGTTGCGCGGTTATCGCGCCGCGGTTGAAGAGATTCCCGGCGACCTCGACGATCTCCGCCATCTGACCGCCGACAATCCCAGCCAGGCCGATAAACTGAAGAGCCTGGAGGCCGACATTCAGGCCGAATTGAGCCTGATCTCAAACTCCATTCAGGCGCACCATCGGGGAGTCTCCAGCGGGGACTCCGACGCCCAAGTCGCCCGCCAGACTCAGGAGCTCGGAGATCGAGTGCTGCAGGCCTTGCAGAAACTGCAGCAGGAAGAAGACCGGTTGCTGGAACAGCGGCAGGCTGCCTCACGGGCCAACTACCGCCACACTTTGAATTTGATCGGCGTCTCTTTCCTGGTCGCCTTGGTGTTGCTCGGCGCGCAGATGTTCACCTTAAACTACGCCTTTACCGAGTATCAGCGGACGCAATCCGCCGCCCGCCAAAGCCAGGAAATTGTCGACGCATTCTTCTCCACCTCTACCGTGCGCTTTGGGATCCTCGACTCGCAGTTCCGCTACACCCGGATCAATGATGTACTTCCGCGCATGCTCGGCGTCAAGGCAGAAGACCTGCTCGGGAAGTCCACCTTCGAAATCTTTGGCGAGCGTGGCGCGCGCACTGAGTCGGTATTGCGCGAGATGTTGCGCACTGGCCGGCCGGCGCAGGACCGCGAGCTCTCCGCCGAATTGCCTGGGAAGCCGGGCCAGATCCGGCACTGGCTGGTGAACTACTTCCCCATCCCCGACCCCAGGGGAGCGTTTACCCAAGTTGGTATGATCGCCGTGGACGTGACCGCCCGCCGCAACGCTGAAGAAGCGCTGCGCAAGTTGAGCGGCAGACTGCTCGGCGTCCAGGACCAGGAACGCCGCCGCATTGCTCGCGAGCTCCATGACAGCCTCGGCCAGTATCTCGCCGGGCTGAAGATCGCTTTGGAAATGCTCAACAGCTCTCCCCAGTCAGAGAAAAACCAGGCGCTGCTTGCCGAATGTAGCGAAATTCTGGAAAAGTCCATTACCGAAACCCGTACTCTCTCGCACCTGCTGCATCCCCCGCTTCTCGATGAAGCCGGATTCGCATCAGCCGCCAGTTGGTTCGTGAGCGGATTCTCCGAGCGCAGCGGCATAGCCGTTTCTCTGGATCTTCCGCCCGACTTGCCGCGCCTTTCTGAAGCCGTCGAGATTGCTTTCTTTCGCGTGTTGCAGGAGAGCCTCACCAACGTGCATCGCCATTCCCGCGCCACCTCCGCACAAATTCGCGTGGAAGCCGACGTCGAACAAGTCACCATGGAAATTCGTGACTACGGCCAAGGAATGCCTCCGGGCGTTCTTGAGCAGATTGACGGTCAGGGGGTTAAGCTAGGAGTGGGCTTAGCTGGGATGAGAGAACGAATCCATGAGCTGGGAGGGATTTTCGAAGTCAGATCCGACGAAAACGGAACTACCGTCCGGGCCATTGCACCTTTGGAAGTCCGCGAAGACCCGGCTCCGCTCCGCGCCGGCGCGGAAAACGCTGGCTAAGTCGCACGCCGGCCCGGGCAGTTCCGATTTATTACCTAACTGGCTTTCCGGTCGAGGTCACGCTGCTTTTGGTACTCATTTTCGTCGCGTTGGGTCCGGCCCCAGTCGTCCACCTGGCGTTGCGCTTCTTCTTTGGCAATGCCGTACCGTTCCTGCACTCGTCCGATCAATTGGTCCCTCTGTCCTGCGATCACATCGAGATCGTCATCCGTTAACTTGCCCCAGCGGCTCTTCGCCGATCCCTTCAGCTGCTTCCACTTGCCCGCCATCTGGTCCCAATTCATAATTTCCTCCTCAAATGAATTTCTGAGGACAAGGCTATCGACGTCACTTTCGACTGGCAATACAGTAAGAACTGCACCGGAGTAAGGTGCAGGCGAGACCAAGATTTTTTGTTGGATACCTGACAATCGTCGGCGGAATATCGGCTAAGAGATTTTCCTAAAAGCTAACAACTAAAAACTAAAAACTGAGAGCTGAAAGCTCACCCCTCCAGGTACGAATCAACCCATTCTTTGATTCTCACTCGCCGTTCGTCACGCGGGTCAAACCGCACCCCGAACGTCTTGCTTGCCGGCTTGCACCAGCTAATCGTGCCTCGCACCCAGATACGCGGCAGGGTCAGCAGCGCAAAAGAGACTTCCACCGCATGACCCACCATAACCGCTTCCGAACTCTTCAGCGACATTCCGCCGCTGCTTAGCTCCTGACTACTGGCCAAAATCGGCGGGTTCTTGTCGGAGACGACAGAAACCTCGGTGATGACCGGAATGCGCACATAGCGCCGGAACTCATGCAGCACCAGCATTTGCGTGGCCCGCACCAGCTTCAATGCCGCCGGACGCTCCAGCGGTTCATTGAAAACCGCATTGATCCCGTACGGAGAGAGCTTCATGGCATCTTTCAGCGTGCCTCCCAGCCCGTAAATCACCATGCGACTGTTGGAGCGCGACTGCCGCGCCGATTCCAGCACCGGCGCAGCGTGGCTGCCCACCCGGATCACGCAAGCTTCAAATTTTTCGATGGCGAGCCGTTCAGCCTTCTCGGTCGTCATGGGGACAGTGTCAATGCCAAACTGCCGGAAGCACTCCGTTAGCAGCCCGCGGGACTGTTCCTGCAAGTCCACTAGCGCAGCCCGCGCCGAAAACTTCCTAGAGGGGGATAGGGGCACAAGAGAGTTTCCCAAGTCGTTCTCCGTTAGTCGAACAATGAGGGTCGGATCTTTTTGCCCGACGCCTTTGACTCTGTCTTAGACTCTAGATCTGCCTGTGTGGGGCGGGCCCTCGCCCGCCGATCTTAGCCTGGCAACAACTCCCGGCAAGTCGCAGTGCTTTTTCAGGCCCCGTCCGCCAAAACCCTATTCTGGCGCGGGAATCCGGGCATGGCAACCGTGCAAAAGGACAATCCGGGGTACCAAGGTGCCATTACCCAAGGTGACCAGAAGCGCGCCGCGAGTAATGGAGGGAAGGAAATTCCCACCCTTTGAAAACTGCGAAGGGTGGGGCAGCCGAGTTTTTGTTGGCAAAGGTTGGGCCAGCCCGCCCGTTCTAGAGTTCCTAGTTCTACTTACCCTGGTAGAGGTCCGGAAGCTGTTCGCGAAGATGAGCAACTTTCGGCGCATCATTGTACACGATATATGGGTCGTGTGGATGATGCGCGGCATAGTCCTGGTGGTAGGCCTCAGCGGGATAAAACGCCTTCAACGGGACTACCTGAGTCACGATTGGGCGGGGGAAAACCCTGGCTATTTGAAGTTGTGCGATGTACGCCTCGGCAATCCGCTTCTGTTCGTCACTGCCGTAAAAAATGGATGAACGATACTGGGACCCTTCGTCGGGGCCTTGCCGGTTCAACTGTGTGGGGTCGTGGGCCACCGAGAAGAAGACCCGAAGCAGCTGGCCGTAGGTGATCTGCGACGGATCATAGGTGATCTTCACCGATTCCGCGTGGCCGGTCTCGCCCGTGCTTACGACTTCGTATTCGGCAGTCTTGGCTGCGCCTCCAGCGTATCCTGAGGTTGCGCTGATCACGCCCTTCACGTGCTGAAACACGGCCTGAATTCCCCAGAAGCAGCCTCCGGCGACAACCGCCGTCTGCTCGGCCTTCGCGGTCGCAATTGGCGCGTCAACCGCTGGATTCGGGACAGCGCTACTCGCACGTTCTCCTGCACTGCAGGCGATTACTCCGGCAAAAGTCAACATCAAGATTACGGCGCACAGGCGTGAAAAGAAACTGGACATGAGAAACCCCATCGTGGTCCCGGGCAAGTCAATTCCGGGCTAGTTTGTTTAGAGTCTGCCCGAAGGCAAAAGTTACTGCTTTTTTCGATCCAATCATCTGCCCAGGCGCATCGGCCACGTAAGCCGATTCGTCGAGAGATGGTTCCCGCCTTTCGCAAAGAGCGCGAAACGATGGGGGTACACGCCACACCCATGCGAGATGAATCCGCAGGCGATTCCTGCACACTAGCCACAATCCGAATGGCCGGTTGCGGAATCTAATACACTATGCTGCGAAAAAGCTTGGTCGGTTTCATTGCAGTTCTCCAGTCCATTATTTTCCTGACGCATTTTCTCCTGTATGAGACTTGGACATTTTCGCCTGCGGCAAACGATCCTCTTGGGGCGTTGTGGATCAAAATGGCTCTCGGCTTATTATCGGTGAGCTTTGTTGCTGCCTCACTACTCGCCTATCGCTACACGAATGCCACTCTGCGCGCGTTTTACAGGGTTTCTGCGGTTTGGCTGGGGCTCCTGAGTTTCCTCGTCCTCGCGGCGGTTTCCTGTTGGGCTATTTTCGGAGTGGGGCAGCTGGCCGGACTACATGTGAACTTCCATCGCACCGTCAAGTTGCTGTTCGCTGCCGCAGCAGTGGCCGGACTCTACGGTGTTATCAACGCAAGCTGGACGAGAATTACGCGAACCACGGTGCGGCTCGCCAACTTGCCGGCGGCATGGCGTGGACGCAGAGCGGCGCTGATCACGGATTTGCACCTCGGGCACGTGCGAAATGGTAGTTTCCTGCGACGAATGGTTGCGAAGATTTTAAGGGAAGATCCGGACGCAATTTTTATTGCTGGTGATTTGTATGACGGCACAGCCATCGACGCCGGGCGAGCAGCGCAGCCGTTGAACGAGCTCGTGGCGCCACAGGGTGTGTATTTCGTCGCGGGAAATCATGAGCAATTCGGGGACGACAGCAAATATCTGCCTGCCATTGCCGCCGCCGGAGTACGCGTGCTCACCAACGAAAAGGTTGAAGCGGACGGTTTGCAGATCATTGGGGTACCGTACCGCAACGCTACTCAACACGGGCACTTGGCGTCGGCGCTTCATGGCGTCCACCTGGATCGCGACCGCGCCAGCATTTTGTTGACGCATGCACCCGACTATCCCGAAATCGCAGAGGCGGCAGGCATTTCCCTGCAACTGTCCGGGCATACCCACCTTGGGCAGTTCATACCCTGGAGCTGGATGGCGCGGCGGATTTACCGGCAGTTTGTGTACGGCCTGAGCCGCATCGGGAAGATGCAGGTTTTCACTTCGAGCGGAGCGGGAACATGGGGACCGCCGCTGCGGCTGGGATCGAATCCCGAGATTGTGATCTTGGAATTCGAATAAGAATTTTGAGCAGGATTGTGAAATCGGATGTGCTAACTGGGGTGGTGCAAACAATTGCCTGTTTCCGGCTCAGATCAAGCGGTCATAGTCGGCGTGAGAGCGAATCCAGAACCAGATGATGGTTGATTCGTAGAGAACACACCCAAGGCGCGATACCCAAGCCCTATACGGACTGAATAGATGTTCTCTGTTTGTGAGACTTTCTTGAATCCAAGACTGGGGTGTTCGGGGTGGTCCAGAAAAAGATGGCACGCCCGGCGGGCTCGGGCCTGAATCTCATTTGGCAGTGCGGCAAATGCGCTACGAAAGGAGCGAATGACGCGCGATTCGATCACAAAATTTCATCAAGTGGACGTCTCGCCGCGCTCATGTTCGTGCCTGGCCTCGCGGGCGAGGTTTCGCAGTTTGTCGCCCGCAAGTTTTTCCTTCCAGCCCGTCTCATCATCGAGAGTTTCGAGAATCTGCGAAGCGATCACGTCCTGCTCCTCCTTTGGACGAGTGGCCACTTTGCGCAGCGCGTTTTCCAGCAATTCAGTCACAAGGTGAGCCTAGCAGAGCGCTTTAGACTGGGCAATAGGGCGGGAGACCACTCTTTCAAAGAGCGCGAAAGGATGGGCCACCGGGAAGAACGCACTAGCATTTTCATGCAACTGGAAGGCTTCCAGCAGCCACGATCAGCCAGAGAAACAGCATTGCCACACCATAGACTATCGTTAAGATTTGAGCTTCCCGTTCACGCCTAAAAAAACCCGCCAGCGCAACGATAGCTGAGATTGGAATTCCGATCCAGAAAGCGACCGTCAGAGAGCCAGATGCCCTCCGAAGTCGAGAGCTGCAGGTTTAGGTAAGTGCTTGAAGTAAATTAGCCCCATGAGGGCTACTGTGCCGAACACATAAGACACTATTCTGGAAACATCGTCACGCGACATGTAACCTCCATGCCTGCTGGTGCCCGACCTTTACGGGATCCGCCTACTCGCTCCACCTCTTAAACAGTAACGCCCCGTTCGTTCCCCCAAATCCAAAAGAATTCGACATCGCATATTCCAGCGAAGCCTTCCGCGAGTGGTTGGGGACGAAGTCCATATTGCCGGTGCCGGGATCCTGGTATTCGAGGTTGATGGTGGGAGGAAGAATCTGGTCGCGCAGCGCCAGCACCGTGACGCCGGCTTCAAGGCCTCCAGCGCCGCCCAGCAAATGTCCGGTCATGGACTTGGTTGAACTGACCGCTAGTTTGTGCTCACCGAAAAAATTGCGGATGGCATGGGCTTCCAGCGTGTCGCCGATTGGCGTGGACGTGCCGTGGGCGTTGACATAGCCGATGTCGGTGGGCTTGATGCCGGCATCGCGCACCGCATTTTTCATGACCCGGAAGCCGCCTTCATGCTCGGGCGCGGGCTGAGTGATGTGGTATGCGTCCCCGCTCATGCCGTAGCCAACGATTTCGGCGATCGGCTTCGCCCCCCGCGAGCGCGCGTGTTCGAGTTCTTCAAGAACCAAAATTCCTGCGCCTTCCCCGATCACAAATCCATCGCGGTCGCGGTCCCAGGGGCGGCTGGCTTTCTCCGGCTCGTCGTTGCGCGTGGAGAGCGCGCGCATGGCGGCAAAACCTCCCACGCCCATGGGAGTGATTGCGGCCTCTGAACCGCCGGCGATCATCACGTCGGCGTCGCGGTGCTGAATGATCCGGAAAGAATCGCCGATAGAGTGCGCGCTGGTCGTGCACGCGGTCGCTGTGGCTTCGTTCGGCCCCTTGGCGCCAAAACGCATGGACACGTGACCCGCAGCTAAATTAATAATCGCCGCCGGAATAAAAAAAGGAGAAATCTTGCGCGGCCCGCCTTCCATCAGCGCGGTGTGTTCGCGCTCGATGATGTCGAATCCGCCAATGCCGGATCCAATGTGCACGCCAATGTTCTCGGAGTTTTCCGGCGTGACTTCAAGTTCAGACATCTTCATCGCTTCATCCGCGGCTGCGATGGCCAGGTGGATGAAGCGGCCCATTTTCTTGACTTCCTTTTTTTCGATGAATTGCAGCGGGTCGAAATTCTTGACCTCGGCGGCGATCTGGCAGGCGTGCTTCGAGGAGTCGAATTGAGTAATCCGGCCCACGCCGCTCTTGCCTGCCAGCAGGTTCCGCCAGACTTCCTCAGTACGGTTGCCGACTGCGCAGATCAGGCCGATTCCCGTGACGACAACTCGTCGCACCAGTTACTTCCCCGCTTTCGCGTGCTTGCCAATGTAGTCAATGGCGTCCTGCACCGTGCGAATTTTCTCCGCATCTTCGTCAGGGATTTCGATCTCGAACGCCTCCTCGAACGCCATCACCAATTCCACGGTGTCCAGCGAGTCGGCGCCAAGGTCATCCACGAACGAGGCGCTGGAGGTCACTTCGCCCTCGTCCACTCCCAATTGTTCCACGATGATCTGCTTCACTTTCTCATCAACGGCTGCCATGGTTTTTCCTCGCTTAGAAGTAATAGGGACTGCTGGGGCAAAGGGAAATCCTAATTGCTCTGTTGCCTGCGGTCAAACCTGCGGCAATCGGAAACCGAGACGCTACGCCGCGCTCTCTCCGCTGTAGTCAAACAGGGAATGCTCTGCATACTTGCCGCTGTGGTCGTATTTCAGATCGGAATTCACCCGAAACACGCGGGAGGCGCCCATGGCCAAGCGCTTCGAGGTAAATCCCGTCGGCTTGTCGACATAAATCTCTTCCGGTTCGTGAGTCACCGGGTTAAGAATGGGACCGAGTTCGTATTCCAGCAGCCCGCCCGCCTTGGCCTTGCTCTGCAAGCCTTTCAATTGCAACTCAAAAGACACGAATTTCGGGCCAATCTTCTTCTTTGAAACCGCGTTGAAAATGACCCAGGGTCCGCCGGATTTGCCCTCGCCCAAGACGCCGAGCGCCTGCCGCTGCGCATCATTGGCTTTCTCGTCACAGATCACAATCCAGGTGACGTTGCCCTCGTGCAGCGGCCCGGGTGCGTGCCCGACCCACGCGAACGAAAGCCCATCCAAACTGGTATCTCCAAATTTCCCTTGCTGTACATGCCACAGGTAGCCGCCCTCGCAGAAACCTTGTGTCGGTCGTGCGTCAAAGCTGCACGGGCATCCCCAGTCACAGCTGCAGGCCCCCAACAGTTCGCCTTTCATTGCCCACTTTGTTCCCAACTAGCGCTCCTTTACTGACTTTCGCCGGGCTGAGTATACACTTTGAGCGCGCTGTGTGCTCCGGATCCCGTGTTCATCACTGAACCGACCGGCGTCGCATCTCGTCGCTCCAGCCGCATTTGAATCCCCCGTTTCGGGCGGAGCGTGAGACTTGGAATTGGGGTAACCACATGTTCAGCCACGGCCCGAAACTGAAACCGCTGCGCAATCGCGGCAAGCAGCAAGGTCGCTTCCATCATCGCGAATGCAGCGCCGATGCACTGCCTCGGCCCGCCGCCGAAAGGGAAATAGGCGAATTTGGGAAGCCCCTGTACCTTCTCTGGCAGCCACCGGTCGGGATCAAATTTCTCCGGCTCAGGAAAATATCTTGGATCGCGATGCATGATCCATGTGCTCATGACCACATTCGCACCAGCGGGGACGCGGTAGCCACCAATCTCGAATTCTTTGATCACTGTTCTCGCCAGTCCCCACGCCGGCGGATAAAGCCGCATGGATTCCTTGATCACTCTCTCCGCGTAACGCAGCGCCTGCAAATCGGCAAAGCCCGGCACGCGCCCGCCCAGTGCTTGATCCAACTCTTCATGCAGCTTTCCTTCGACTTCCGGATTCTGACCGAGCAAATGCCATGTCCATGAGAGTGCGAGGGCGGTGGTTTCGTGCCCGGCAAGAAGAAATGTCATTACCTCATCGCGAAGTTGCTTGTCGGTCATGCGGCTGCCGTCTTCGTCCCGCGCCTGCATCAGCATCGAGAGCAAATCCCCAGAATCGCCCTCGGCCGTACGGCGGCGTGTAATGATCCCATAAACGGTTTCATCCAGTTGCCGCACCGCTCGCCGGAACTCGATCATCGCCGGGATGGGCAAGTGACGAAACAGCGGCGGCAGCAGCATGCGCGCGCCGGTGCTGTTGCGCATCAGAACATTCATCGCCTGGGAAATTTTCTCGATCTGCTCCGCTTCCACGTTGAACAGCGCCCGCACCACAATGCGCAGAGTCAGCCGCATCATCTCTTGATGAATGTCGCGAGTTTCGCCGCTTTCCCACGAGGCGAGCATCTGTTCCGCATAATCGGTCATGATCCTGGCATAGGACGCGATGCGTTCGCGATGAAATGCCGGTTGCGCCAGCCGCCGCTGCCGCAGCCACGATTCGCCTTCACTGGTGAGCAACCCTTCGCCAAACAACCAGCGGCTGTTCTGCACCACCCGATCCTTATGAAAATTCTGGTAGTTGCGTACCAGCACCGCTTCAATCAGATCGGGATGATTCACGAAATAAACGTGAATCCATAAGGCGCGATAATAGAAGATGTCGCCAAACTCTTTCGCCCACTCCGAATACACTCCCAGAGGGTCTGGTCCAGCCAGCGGCATGTTGCCGATGGGGAATCTCGGTTTAGGGCCAGGTGGGCGTTTCATGCTTTCACTTAGAAGGGAAACCTGAGGTGAACCGAGTATTCTATCGTGAACTGCGCCTACCGGAATGGCGGAGATCCGCCGCTCGGTTACGTGCGATTTCACCGCAAAGGATGGCTAATGTAAGGTGGAGCAGGAGAAAGTGCGACGGAACCACAAGAAAAAGATCGCCTGGGGAAACGATGCTCGCCGAGGACGTGAAGTCATACCTGCGCGTCTGCGAAGTCGGAGGCGAAGCTGAGGAGGAGCAACTCCGCTCCGTGTGCTCGGCATTGACTTGGTTGGTGGGTTATCTGCTCCAAGGTGAGGGAAAATGGAGTCGTTATTACTGGGCTGACGCAATACGCCCGAGCCGGGTTACAGTTCTGAACGATTGTGAGCTGAACGTCGAAGGCTCCATGATCTGGGGTGAGCGCGGCCAGTCCAGAGAGTGGATTGAGCCGCTGTCAGCCATGGTGCGGGTGTCAGCGACGAGCAAAGAAGTCGTCAGCTACCAAGTTATGTGCGGGGATGCCGCCCGCGGCTTGAAGAAAGAGCCTTACTCGATGATCCCGGGACGCGCGAACCGGCCCGGCGTTGCGAAGTGCTTGTTCACTTTTCAGAAAGAAGATAACCGAGAAGTTGCAAAGGTTGCATCCCATCCCGACAAGTTGTAAACAGCGGCGCTCTGCTACGGCGCATTGCCTCCTTCACACCCCCGCCTTTACACGAAGACCAATGGCGGCGCTGAAATCCGAATTCAGTGCGATCTGCTCGAACCATTGCTCAAGTTCCCTCAGCCCCGATTCGCACTGCTCCTTGTGCCGCTGCTGCCGGTCGCGAATCTTCTTCTCCAAGGGCGGTAAAAGATCAAACGTGATGTTCGCCGGCTGAAACTTCTTCGCATCCGCCTGAGTGATGTAGTTCACCAGCGACCCCAGTGCGGTCGCGCGCGGCGGCGCCACCGGTGTTTCCCCCGAAACCAGCGCCGCCGCATGAATCCCCGCCAGCATCCCGGTGGCGATCGACTCCACATACCCCTCCACTCCACAAATCTGTCCCGCGAACAAAATTTCCGGATGCTCCTTCATCTGCTGCGTCGAGCTCAGCAGCATCGGCGAGTTGATGTACGTATTGCGATGAATCTGCCCGAATCGCAGGAACCGGGCGTTTTCCAGCCCCGGAATCAGTCGCAGCACTCGTGCCTGTTCGCCGAACCGCAAATGATTCTGGAATCCAACCAGATTGTAAGAATCCGCTCGCAGATTCTCCTGCCGTAGTTGCACCACCGCATACGGCGGCCTCCCCGTCCGCGGATCTTTCAGTCCTACCGGCTTCATTGGCCCAAAACGCAGCGTATCCCGTCCGCGCCGGGCAATTTCTTCCATCGGCAGACAGCTTTCAAAGTAGTTCAGCTTCTCCCAGTCCTTCGCTTCGACTGACTCTGCCGCGAGCAGCGCATCGAGAAACCGCTCGTACTCCTCTTTCGACATCGGACAGTTAATGTAGTCCGCCGACCCCTTGTCATAACGCGCCGCCAGATAGACTTTGGCCATGTCAATCGAATCAGCCTCGACAATCGGACTGATTGAATCGTAGAAGTACAAGTGTGACGCGGGCGCCCCCGCCCGCGAGTCGCCGTCTGACTGACTCAGCCGTGCAATCTCCCGAGACAATGCATCCGAAGTCAGCGGCCCCGTTGCGATGATCGTGAGTTGATCTTCGCGAATCTCAGTAACTTCTTCTCGAACAATCCGAATCAGCGGTTCGCGCGAAATCGCCTCCGTAACCTTCGCCGAGAACTTCGCCCGATCCACCGCCAACGCATGCCCCGCCGGAACCGCGCACTCGCGCGCAATTTCGATCAGCAGCGACCCCGTCCGCCGCATCTCTTCCTTCAGTAGCCACGGCGCCGTGTTCTCGCTCTCCGACTTCAGCGAATTCGAGCACACCAATTCCGCAAAGTCCGCAGTCTGGTGCGCAGGTGTGGACCGCACCGGCCGCATCTCATAAAGCTCGACGCGCACTCCCCGCCGCGCACACTGCCACGCCGCCTCCGATCCCGCCAGTCCTGCGCCGATGATTGTTACTGGTTCTTGCATTCTACAAACCCGCTTTGACCACAGAGGCACACAGGAACAAAGTCATTTGCCCTCGATTACCCTGCGCAAACCTTCTTCATCGAAGGTCACCACCTTGCGCTCGTGCAAGAACTCCGCGCCCAATTTCTGGTAAAACTTAATCGCCGGACGGTTCCAGTCCAGCACTTCCCATCGCAGTCCAAAGCAATTTTCTTCAATCGCCAGCTTCGCCACCGCCGCCAGCAGCCCTTTCCCAATCCCTTTTCCGCGAAGTCCTTCGAGCACAAACAAATCCTCCAGAAAAAGCGCCGGTCGCCCCTGAAAGGTCGAATAAAAATAAAAAAATGATGCGTACCCCGCAGCCTCGCCTTCCCACTCCGCAATCAGCGTGCGGAATTTCGGCTGCGGCCCAAAACCATCACGCAGTAGATCGTCCTCCGTGACCAGAACTTTGTCCGCCTTCTTTTCATATGTCGCTAGTTCGCGGATCAGCGACAGCAACACCGGCACATCGTCGCGAGTTGCAGATCGGATACTCAGCACGCTACACCTTCAACTCCGCCACCGTCGCCCCTCCCCCCCCTTCGTTCTGCGGAGGCTCCGCAACCGATTCGACGTGCGGATGCTGCTGCAAAAATTGCCGCAATGCCTTGCGCAAAATTCCAATGCCGCTTCCGTGAACAATCCGCACGCGCGGCAATCCTGCCAGGAACGCTCGATCCACAAACCTCTCCACATCGCGCGTAGCGTCATCCACATTCTGCCCAATCACATTAATCTCCGACGGCGCATTTGCGGAATCATTTTCCAGCAGCACCGAGACTCCCCGCGCCCGCGCCGCTTTCACCGGAGTATCCGCCGCACGGCCCACGACCTCCGCGATGTCTTCCCGCGCAATCCGCATCTTCATCACGCCCACTTCAACTTCGAAGTGGCGGTCGTCCAATCGCCGCGTGACTCGTGCATTTCTCCCAACCGACTTCAGTTTGACGAAGTCGCCCTCCGCCACATGCTGCACCATTTGCGGCTGTGCATTCGGATCGCCGCGATCAGCGCCGCTTACATGGGCAACCACCGCGGAATCGAACTGCTCCCGAAAATCTCTGCGCACCTTCGCAATCCGCCGCTCCGCATCTTTTGAGACCTTCTGCGTCGCTGCCTTTTCTTGAACCGCATTCACCGCCTCGCGCGCGTGATATTCAAAATCGCGCAGCAGGCTTTCGAGTTTCTTTTCCATCTCCCGGGTTTTTTCCTGTTGCTCGCGTTTTCCCTCCGACGCCAGGCGCGCCCGCTCCCGGATTAACTCTTCCTCCCGGCCGTGCAGCCGCGAGCGCTCCGCCTCAGCCTCGCGTATTTCAAAATGCAGTCGATCTAGGAACTGCCCCACATCCCGCGCCCGAGTTCCCAACCGTGACCGCGCCGACTGGATAATCGCCGGATTCAGCCCCAGCCGCTGCGCAATATTGATCCCCGCTGAAGCCCCCGGCACCCCGATCTTGAGTTCATACGTAGGCTGTAGCGTGGCTTCGTCGAAACCCACGGCCCCGTTTACCACTCCCGCCGAATTCGATGCGAACACCTTCAGCGCAGTGTGGTGGGTAGAAATAATTGTGATACATCCGGCGCGCAAGAAATGATCGGCAATCGCCACCGCCAGGGCGGCCCCTTCTTCCGGATCCGTCGCCGACCCCAACTCATCCAACAGCACCAGCGACCGCGCCGTCGCCGTCCGCGAAATGAAATCAATATTGGTGACGTGCGCCGAGAACGTCGAAAGGTTCTGCTCAATAGATTGATAATCGCCGATGTCCGCCAGCACCGCATCAAACACGGGCGCCTCCATCCGCGTAGCCGGCACCGGAATCCCCGCCTGCGCCATCAGCGCCAGCAACCCCGCAGTCTTCAGGCCCACCGTCTTCCCCCCGGTATTCGGGCCAGTAATAATCAGCTCCCGCCGCTCCCCCTCAAGCTCAATCGTGACCGGAATAACTCGTGTGGGTCGGACACTCTTGTCCGACGCCGTTGCCATTGACTTTAGATTCCTCTGCAGCAACGGATGCCGCGCATCCCTAAGGATCAAGCGCGATGGGCTCTCACCAGAACCGAACTCCGGAGCCACGCAATCGTATTCCTCGGCAAACCGCGCCTTGGCAAACTGCAACTCCAATTCCGCCAGTGCCTCAACCGACGCCGCGATCTCCTCGGCCCGCTCGCCAATCCGCCGCGTCATCTCCAGCAGAATGCGCCGCACTTCCGCCAGTTTGTCCTCGAGCAGCCGCACCAGCTCATTGTTCTGCTCGATAGTTTCTAGCGGCTCCACAAAAACCGTTTGCCCGCTCGAACTCGCTCCATGCACCACACCCTGCACCCGGCGCTTCTGCTCCGCCTTCACCGGAATCACAAAGCGCTCGCCGCGGATGGTAATCAACTCATCCTGTACCGCGCTGCCTTCCGCCAGCCGCCGCAGATGCCCGCGCAATGACCCCTGAATCTCGCGCTTCTGCTTTTCAATCTCTCGCCGGATCGAAGCCAGTTCCGGCGAAGCCTTGTCGTCCAGCGTGCCGTCAGGAAGGATCTTGTTGCGGAAGCCGCGCATAAATTCCGTGAAGTCGGCAATCCCGGACGACAGCTGCCGTACCGCGGTCCATTCTTGCTTCATGCCCTGCGGAGGATTCAGCGCAATCTCACGCCACTCAGCCGCCCGGTCCACGACGGTGATGACGCTGACATTCTCCAGCGCCTCGAGTGCCACACCGGAGATGCGCGCCTTCTCCA
>WNGK01003066.1_pt1 | contig 18137 bp, 18 predicted proteins | sample 5400601 | NCBI WGS metagenome assembly WNGK01 (sample SAMN13153376, study PRJNA577476) | soil metagenome | isolation source: 60 cm soil or saprolite under Garry oak tree replicate 1 | place: USA:California | collected 2016-06-15
CCCTTTCAAAACACATAAATGATCATCCATACGACGGAGATCACTAGCACAGATGAAGCGAACTACTCGGCGTCAGGGGGAACCTGCTCCAGAAGGCGCTTCCATGTCTTCTGATTTTTGCGGAAGCCCTTCTTCAGGTCCTCGAGGATGCGCTCGAAGTCCGCATTGGTGCGCAGGTTATTCCAGGCCGGATTCTTCGAAAACCAGGGATAGTTTTCATTGCCAAGATAGATTGCCCGCCGCAGCCAGTGAAGGGCTTCGCTTGAATCACCTTCGACCGCGAAGTAAGTCGCCAAGCGGTAGGCCATTTCGCTGTCAGCCTCGGCGGCGGCCAGTGTGTCGTCTTTGAGCAGAGCCGCGGCCTGCGCGCGCTCGCCTGCCTGGACATAGCACAATGCCAGCGTGGGCACGGCGATGCGCAACAGTTCATCATCGCGGATAACGCCCTCAAGGATTTCGATGGCCGCACCGAGATTACCCATGCGCATTTGCTGATAGCCGGACGATGTGCGCAGCAAGGGGTGCCGCGGCTCGAGCGCGAGGCCTTTCGCAAGTTCGTCGCCGGCGAGCTCGATCTGGTTTTCGTAGTGGTACACGCGCGCGCGGTGGTTATAGAGGATGGCGGCGTTGGCGGGATTGAGTTTGAGCGAGCGATTGAATTGGTGCAGCGCCTCCTCATACATGCCGTCACCGCGGAGCGCGATGCCGGCGACCATGTGCACGTTCCAATCATTGGCCGCGCCTGCAAGCAGGTTGGCGACACCGTGACGGGCGGACTCTTTTTCTCCCCGCGAGAGGAGCATGTAAATGCGATAGAGATTGGCCTCAGTCGATGCGGGATCGAGTTTGAGCGCCTCATCAAATGAGCGCCGCGCATGCATCACGTGAATCTGTCCGCCGAAGCCGTGACGCACATATTGCAGTTCGGCGATACCCAGCCCGCTCCATCCCGAGGCAAACTCCGGATCCTTGGTCGTGACGCTGGTAAACAGGGCGTGTGCGCGATCGAGGTCGGCGCGTGAGCCAGTGCGCACCATAAACGAACTGAGCAGCGCGCGGGCCTGGAGATACTCTTCGCTGACCGGCCCGGGCAATGACGCATCGCGCGAACCGGGGCGCGGCGCATCTATCTGGTCGCCCGCGCTCAGCCCATGCAGGGCCGCAAATACTTCATTTGAAATTTCGGTCTGGACCGCGATGAGATCCAGCGAAGATACGCGGATCGCCCCGCCCGAACGCACGCTCTGCGAACTGACATCGAGCAGTTGCCAATTCAAATCGAAGCCCTGCTGAGAGCGCAGAAAACTGCCCGCCAAAACGAAGCTCACCAGCAGGCGCTGCCCCACCGAAAGCGGATCCATCTGCGTGATGGGCAGCGACATCAGCGTGCTCGAAGGCCGTACCACGAGGGCGGGAATGCGGGCCAGCCTTGCCGCGATGGCATCGGCCAGCGCGAATCCATAGAGGGGCGCCACCTCGGTTGCGCCGAGATTCGCAAACGGCAACACGACGAGAGAGTTCTGCTGGGCGCGCTCGCCCGCCGACTCGCGAAAGCGCTCGGCCAGCATGGAAAGAAAACCGGTCGCCCGCTTTTCAGCCTCTGCACCGGTGGTGGGCAGGGCGGCCGCGGCGTCGCCGGGGATGCTGCCGGTTTCAATCTGCAGGGCCTTCATGATGGTCTTGAGCGCTTCGCGCACTTCGGCGGCGGACGCGTAGCGCTGTGCCGGATTCTTCTCGAGGCAAGTGGAGATGACGCTCTTCAATTCGGGCGACGTGCCGGGCACAATCTGGCTGAGGTCGGGCGGATCGGAGAACTGGATGGCGCGGATGGCCTGGAAATCTTCTGCATCGGGGCGCGAAAATGGATGGCGGCCGCTGACGAGTTCATACAAGATGACACCCAGCGCCCATACGTCAGACTGTACGCTGGACTGGCCGGTAACAAATTGCTCCGGCGCCATGTAGCGGATGGTTCCACCGCGCGCCGTGTAGGTGGCCGCCACCGATGCGTCTTTGGCCAGCGCCGGCTTGCCCGGATCGAAGCTGGCGTCTTCGGGGCGCAGGCGCCGCGCCAATCCGAAGTCCAGAATCTTGGCCAGACCGCCGTCGGTCAGCATGACGTTTTGCGGCTTCAAATCGCGGTGAAAGATGCCGAGAGAGTGAGCGGCCTGCAGCCCATCGGCCACTTGGATGCCAACGGACAAGACCAGTTGCGGGCTGGCGGGGCCGCGTGCGATGAGTTGGTCAAGCGACTGGCCGGGCACATACTGCATCACGATGTAGCCTTCGTCGCCGCTCTCGCCAACCTCATAGATGGCGCAGACGTTGGGATGCTCGATGGCCGATGCGAGGCGCGCCTCGCGCAGCACGGTCGTCCGCAGTTGCTGGGCAGAGAGCAAGCCGGTGCGGAGGATCTTCAACACTACCGGACGCTGCAGCAGCGTGTCATTGGCGAGGTAGACCACACCGCTGCCGCCAGCGCCCAGCTTGCGTACAATCTCGTAATGTTCGATGGTCTTCTTCCTCATCTGTCGTTCTTCTAGTGTACCGGTCGCACGATTAAGAGCGTTTCAATGGGCAAGAAACGCGGACCCTTCGACTGTGCGCCAAATCTGTTACCTTCGTACTAAGAATGATCGGCATATCCAAAGAGTCACCGGTCAGAAGCTGCTGCCTGGCATTGGGATTGACGGCGATATTAGCGGCCTCTCCGATGGCAGCCCAACAGAGTCCGCCTGCTCCCGCGCCCGCTCAACAGCAGCCCGGCGCAGGCGCGCAAGTTCACACCGGCACAAGCAGCGGCATTGACGTTGACCTCAGGATTCAAAACCTGCTGGCCGATCACCAGTACCTGCGCGTCGAACAGGATCTTAACCAGTTGCCTGCCGAACAGGCGGAGCTCTATCGAGGCGTGCTGGCAAACCGCAACAACGATGTGCGCCAATCGATTCAATTGCTCGAGCCTCTGGTCGATAAGGTCGCAGCCGGCGGCGACGCGGCCCATGAGAAGCTTTTGCGCAAGGCCCTGGCCGAGGATTACCTGCGCATCGGCGAGTGGTCAAAGGCAGCGAGCGCGTACCAGACATTGGAAACGAGGATGCAGGGGAAGATGACTGCCGACGAGCGCGATGAGATTGATATGCCGCTCAAGATGCTTCCGCTGGCAGCGACGAACCCGCCGATGACGGTCGATCCGTGCGATGCATTCGTGCTCCAGGTCAGCAAGAATCCGCTGGGCCTAACGGACATTCCTGTCTTCGTCGATGCACTTCCGCATACATGGATGCTCGATCCCACGGCGCCGTTCAATTTGATTTCGCACTCGCTGGCACGGGAGGCCGGCCTGAAGGTTTCAGAAGAAGCTGCCACGATCCACACACTGACGGGACGGCCGATGCAGGTGCATGTCACGGTGGTTCCGCGCGTCACCGTCGGCGGCCGCATCACTTTCCATAACATGACTGCCTTCGTCTTCGACGATGCGGATTATTCGTTCCCACACTCGCGTTACCAGGTGCAGGGAGTGCTCGGATATCCGGCGCTGGCGGCGCTCGGCAGCCTCACGATTACCGCCGATGCGACCATCGAGGTTCGGCCCGCGCGTCCGGTTCAAGCTGCGATGAAAGATTCGGCGGATGTTTCGGGAGCGCGATTTTTTCTTGATGGCGATCAGATGATTGTGGCTTTGGGAGCTGCCGGCAACGAGCAGATGTATGCGATGGACGCAGCCGGCCAGCAGAGTTATCTCACCTCGAGGTACTACGAAGAGCACACGGGGGATTTCGCAGACGAGAAGATGGAACTCTTCACCGTGCCGGGACCGCAGACATTCGCACCGCAGCCGGCATACGTTGCTGAAACCATTCCACTGGTTGCGGGTACAGCAACTGTCCCAGTTCACTATGTTCAAGTGCTCACGCAACCGCTGGGCTCGGTAGCACTCGACGATGTGTATGGCGTGCTGGGTGTCGATGTGCTCGACCAGCTACGCAGTTATACGTTCGACTACAAGGATATGCGGTTCAGGGTTTCGTCCGAGTAGGGATTGTGGCCCGGTGATTGACGACGAGACCTCAGTGGCCGCGGTGAACGGCTGATTCGTCCACCGGTTCAGGCGGCAACAGCGCAAGGCGCTTTTGACTGCGGCGGCCCAGCAGGAACATCGTGAGCCCAAAGATGAGCAGCACCAATCCCCACCACAGATTGGCGTTGATGCCGAGGCTGCGCGCATAGAGCGACTGGTTGCTGTTTGTCGCCGCTCCAAATGCCGTGAGGATGATACCGACAAGCGTGAACATCAGTCCCATGGGAATGCGCAAATCAAGATTCATAGGGTACTCCTCTCCTCAGGCAAAGAAAATATTCAAACCAATCGCCACGACAAGTATGGCGACGGCGAGCGCCTCGGGGCGCTTCCACCACTCGAGATGCGCATGCGGCGGTTTGGGCGTGAGCGAGTGAACGAGGCCGACGAGTTCTGACTCGGGCTTGGGCCTGGTCATGAGGCTGACGACGACGCACACAACGAAATTGATGCTGAAGGCGAAGATGGCGCCCCAGAAATTCTGGGCCATGTCGCTGGGATAGCGATGAATCACGGTGAGCCAGCCGCCGTGCACGCCGGGGCGCGCCTCGATGGGCAACGTCAAACCGTGGTGCAGCATGGCGCCGACGGTGCCGGAGATTAATCCAGCAAAGGCTCCGTGGCCGGTGGCGCGCTTCCAGAACATGCCCAGGAGGAAGGTGGCGAATAATGGCGCGTTCACAAACGAGAACACCAGTTGGAGCGTGTCCATGATGTTGTTGAAGTTGATGGCTGCAAAAGCGGTGGCCATCGACAATAGAATGCCGCCCACGGTAGCCCATCGTCCTACCGCCATGTAGTGACGGTCGCTGGCTCCCTTGTGGATGTAGGACTGATAGAGGTCGTAGGTGAACACGGTATTGAATGCGGTGACGTTGCCTGCCATGCCGCTCATGAAGCTGGCCAGAAGCGCCGTGAGGCCGAGCCCGAGAATTCCTGTCGGGAAGTAGTGCAAGAGCATGTTGGGAGTGGCCATGTCGTAGTCAAGCAACGGCTGGCCGCTGGCTGTGAGCATGGGCTTGCCAGTGACCGGATTGATCTTCGCGGGTACCAATCCCCTGCCCTGCTCCACCTGCGGTGAGACTACCTGGATGTCGTGGACGATCGATCCATTGGCTGCGCGCGTTACGGTTGTGGTGGTGTGCGGCGTGGGTAACCCGATGGCGAGCAGGCCGGGGAGAATTACGAGAAACGGAAACAGCATCTTGGGGACGGCAGCGATAAGCGGAACGCGCCGCGCGGACTCCATGTCTTTGGACGCCATGGCGGTCTGAATGACCAGAAAGTCGGTACACCAGTAACCGGAGCCGAGCACGAATCCGAGACCCATGCCGATACCGATGATCTCGATGCCCATGGGGTTGGTGTTGGCGTGCATCACGCCCCTCCACTCGTGCATGTAGGCCACGGGCAGCGCGGCTTTGAGGCCTCCCCAGCCGCCGATGTTTTTCAATCCCAGAAGCACGAGCGGCAGGAAGCCGGCGATGATGAGAAAGAACTGGAGCACCTCGTTGTAGATGGCGCTGGTAAGGCCGCCCAGAAAGATGTAGGCGAGCACGATGACGGCCGAGAGCACGATCGAGAAGATGAAAATATCTTCAGGTGGGCGGCCGATGGCGGCGAACAAGCTGTCGAAAACGTGCAGAGCCTGGATGAGGCGAGCCATGGCGTACATCGAGATGCCGGAACTGAACACGGTCATCACGGCAAACGAACAAGCATTGAGTGCGCGCGTTTTTTCGTCATAGCGCATGCGAAGGAACTCGGGTACCGAGCGGGCCTTCGATCCGTAGTAGAACGGCATCATGAAGATGCCCACGAAGATCATGGCGGGAATGGCGCCGATGCCGTAGAAGTGAGCGGTCTCGAGGCCGTACTTGGCGCCTGAGGCGCCCATGCCGATGACCTCTTGCGCTCCCAGGTTGGCGCTGATAAATGCCAGGCCGCAGATCCATGCGGGCAATGCGCGGCCGGCCTGAAAGAAGTCCTTGCTCGTCTTCATGTAGCGCTTGAGGGCAAAGCCGATGCCCAGCACAAACACGAAGTAGAGCACCATGATCAACCAATCAACAGAAGTGAGTTTCAAAACCGCTCCTTCGTTTACAACTGTCTGGTACTGCCCTGCAAACGCGATATCAATGCCGCAACCACGAGGCGGGCACCTGGCTGTTCGGCAATCATGCGGCCGGACGCACAAGTAGTTGCGGTACGCCTAGCCCGAATCAATCAGGTTGTCTGTCCGCTAAAAACGAGTTCCAATCTGGAGACGAAGAAGCTCACCTTGTTTCGCGTTTGGAACCGAGCGGTGGTGGAAGCCAGCCACATTGGCCCGCAATCGCAAACCGCCGCGGTGACTCTGTCATTTCTGAACAGATTTTATGAACTACGCAAACAACTTTACTTAGTGCGGGGCAGGCAAGTCCAGCGAAAATTGAAAAGGTTTTCATACTGTGCGGGAAAGCCGGGAAAAGCGCCACTCGGTTACACTGAAAGAGCATGATTCCTACGCTTGCCTGGACCCCTGAAGGCGTCCGCTTCATCGATCAGACCAAGCTCCCTCTCGAGGAGAGCTATGTGCTCGCCACTACGTACGAACAGGTGGCGGACGTCATTGTGACCATGGTGGTGCGCGGCGCCCCCGCCATTGGCGTCTCCGCGGCCTACGGCATCGCGCTCGGCGCGCTCAAATCTTCAGCGGTGACGGTGGATGAGTTTGCGCCGGAGTTTGAGAAGATCTGCGACTGTCTTGCTGGAACCCGGCCGACCGCGGTGAATCTTTTCTGGGCCATCGATCGCATGAAAAAGCTCTTCGCCGAGCTTCGTGCCTCGGGGCTAACGCTGGCGCGCATTCAGGAAAGAATACTGACTGAAGCCCACGCAATGTATGAGGAAGACATCGCCGCGTGCAAGGCCATGGGAGCCTTTGGCGGCGCCTTGATGCCGGATGAGGGCGGCGTGCTTACGCACTGCAACGCCGGAGCCCTGGCTACCTGCGGCTACGGAACCGCGCTGGGCGTGATTCGCTCAGCCGTCCAGCAGGGCAAGCAGATTCATGTCTACGCCGATGAAACGCGGCCCTTTTTGCAGGGCGCGCGCCTGACCGCGTGGGAGTTGATGGCCGACGGCATTCCGACCACGGTGATCTGCGACAACATGGCTGCAAGTCTCATGCGAGCCGGGCAGATCCAGGCCGTTGTGGTGGGCGCGGACCGCATCGCGGCCAATGGCGACTTCGCCAACAAGATCGGGACCTACAACGTGGCGATTCTTGCGAAGGAGCATGGTGTTCCGTTCTACTGCGCCGCTCCGTGGTCAACGATCGATACGGCTACGGCGACGGGAGATGAAATTCCCATTGAAGAGCGGGCGTCGGTTGAAGTGACGCATCATGGAGGAAAGCAGCTCACGCCACATGGGGTGCGGATTTGCAATCCTGCATTCGATGTGACTCCGGCGAAGTATGTGACGGCGATCATTACGGAACGCGGGGTGTTGCGGGCGCCTTATTCGGAGTCGCTGAAAGAGATGGAGAGCGTGGGAGTGTAAGGTGGTGCTGGTGAGCTGGGCTTGATGCTATGTTGGCGGCAAGCGCAGCGAGTCGAAGGATCTGCGGGTGGATTTAGGCAAGCAGGCGGTCCGTTGCACGCTTGAAATCGGCGGGTTCCAGGTCGTACCATTCCTTACTCAGATCAACCCACGCTGGATTTGACTTCTCAATCAGCGCGATCTTCTTTGCGCGTCTCCATCCCTTCAATTGCTTTTCGCGCGCGATCGCCTTTGCAACTTCCTGATAGCTCTCAAACCATACCAGTCGATCGCAATTGTACCGCTCAGTGAAGCCATCGTGCTCCTTCCATTTGTGCTCGAAGACCCGCTTGTGAAGGTTCCCAGAAACGCCGACATAGAGAGTATGGCTGCGGCTGGCCATGATGTAAGTGCAGTAACTAAGCTCATCCACGAGTAGCATCCTACTGCAAATGCAAACTTCGGCGCAGTGACGAAGAGCAACCGCAGATCCTTCGACTCGCTGCGCTCGCTCAGGATGACAGTTTATGGAGAGGGGCAACGTTCCCATCTTGTGGAGAAGGGTAGCGTTCCCGTCGCTCAGGGTGACAAATTTTTTGGAGGGAGAGAAGGAAGTTTCAGCGCGCTTCTGCGATGCCTGCCTGTGCAATTCTCTTTGGGGCGCCGAGCGCCTCTTTTTCCTTTTCATCGGTGAGCACCTGGGCTGACTCCTGGACCAGCGCGTACTTGTTGCCGTAGGGGTCTGAGAACACGGCTTCGATGCCCCAGGGTTTCATCTCGGGCTTTTGGCTGAACTCGACGCCTTTGGCCTTCAGCTCTTCATAGGCGCCCTTGCAATCGCGAGTCGAAAGGACCCAGGTGGCATTCTTGCCGACGCGATCGGGAAACCATGACGCGAGCAGGAACTCCACATCCATCTGCTGCGCGGGCGCAACGGTGAGCCAGCGAAATCCAGGCGAGCGTACGTCCATCTTTTTCTCAAATCCCAGCATCTCTGTGAACCACACCAGCGCCTCATCCTGATCAGTGACGGCTATGGTCACGGTGGATACCTTGTCGATCGCCTGCATATGCGCCCCTCCTCCTGTTGGTGAGATTCACGGAATGGCTGACTGGCTGTTCGCGTCTGGCGACTGAGTTACAGTGAAGCTTGGTGCTGCCCCGTACCTCCATCTTTCGATTGCGGCAGAGGTCGCTGGTTCGCGGCATCGTTCTTGCCCTCGGCGGTTTCGCACTCAGCCTGCGCCTCGGCGGCTTTCCTGACATCAATGCGCTGCACTCCTCGCACTGGCAAATCGTGCCTGCACTCGCGGAGTTCTGGAGCATGGTCGAGACGGCCCGCTGCCTGAGCCGCCGCAAATGGAGTCTCTATCACGGCGGGGTGCTCATTCTTCTTTATACAGAAGTAATGATCCTGGGTATGGCGGTGTTTCTCTTCCTTTTCCCGTGACAAAAATTTGCATTCGTCCGGCTGACAAACATGGGGATGCCTGATACGCTGCAATCCAACGTCTTAGGAGGCAGAGCAGATGCTTAAAGGCTTTCGCGATTTCATTCTTCGCGGTAACGTTGTCGACCTGGCTGTCGCCGTGATTATCGGCGCAGCGTTTGGCGCCATCATTACATCTCTGGTAAGCGATGTGATCAACCCCGTCCTTGCGGGAATGGGAGGCCAGCCGGATTTCAGCCACGTCATTCTTCATGTAGGCAAGGGTGAGGTCAAGATTGGAAACTTCCTCGATCACGTGATCTCGTTTCTCATTATTGCCAGCGTGGTCTATTTCGCTATGGTGCTGCCGATCAATGCGCTGCTCAATCGCTTCAAGAAGCCGGTTCCTGCCGCGCCGCCCGTGAGCAAGGCATGCCCTGAATGTCTCAGCGAAATCCCGATTGCAGCGAAGCGTTGCGCTCACTGCGGACAGCCGGTTCCCATCACACCAGCCGCCTAGTCCAGTTCGCGCAGGGCGGGGGAAAACGCGAAGAATCCGATAAACGTGAGCAGGGCCATGCCGGCCATGACGGCGAGCGCGTGCCCGGTGGGAATGTGCCGGGAGAGTTCGCCTGCGAGCAGAGCGCCGAGGGGCGGCAGACCAAGAAAGCTCGTTGTGTAGATGCTCATGATGCGGCCGCGCATTTCGTCGCTCGACAGGTGCTGAATCGAGACGTTGAAACACGAGATCATCGAGATGCCGCTGAAGCCCTCGAAGAACGCCAGAAATAATGAGAGCGGGAAGCTCTGCGAATAACTGAAGCCGATGATGGCCATGAAGAAGACAATTCCTGCGATGGTCAATACCGGGCCGCGATGCCGGATTACGCCCATAACGGCGATGGTCATGGCGCCGAGCACTGCTCCGAAGCCTGAGGCTGCCAGCAGCCAGCCGAGGCCGCTTTCGCCGGCACGCAACTGCACCTTGGCGAAATAGGGAATGAAGGTGAGAAACGGCAGGCCGAGCAGACTGACCGACGCCGTCATCCAGACAAGGACGAGCATCTGGCGTTCACTGCGCAGATAGGCGAAGCCTCCGCGCAGGCTCGACCACATGCTCTCGCGCCGCCCCGCTTTTTCGTCGGGATAGCGAATACGAGTGAGCGCCCAGATCACGGCGAGGAAGCTGGCTCCATTGAGAAAGAAGTTGCCGGCTACTCCGAACAGAACCATGGCATAGCCGCCCAGCGTTGGCCCGAGGATGCGCGACATGTTGAACTGGGCGGAGTTGAGGGCGATCGCGTTGGTGAGGTCTTCGCGCTTTACGAGCCGCGGCACGAGAGCCTGATAGCTGGGCGCATTCATCGACATCGCGACACCGTTGAGGAAGGCGATAGCGGCGACTTCCCAAACAGTAATGATCTTGAACCACGCCAGAGCAGCGAGCAGAAAGGCGAGAATCATCATCACGGTTTGCGTGACCAGCAGCAGGCGGCGCTTGTTGACACGATCGGCAATGACGCCGCCGAAGAGCGTGAAGAAGAGGAACGGAATGGATCCCGCAAAGCCTACTACACCCAGCCAGAATGCGGAGTTGGTGAGGGTGAGCACCAGCCAGCCCTGGGCCACGTTCTGCATCCAGGTGCCGATGTTGGAGAGAAAGTTGCCGCTCCAGAAGAGGCGGAAGTTGGGGTTGCGCAGTGCGCGCATCGCCAACGGCCAACCATCGAGATCCTCGCCGGCAAGCGCTCCGGCAAGAACCGCGACCTCGATGGCCTCGGCCTCTCCCGCTCCGCTCCCTAAAGGATTCTCATTCAACTCCCGTGGCTCGCTCAGATGCAATGACCCCTGGTCTTAGTGTAAGGGGTGTTGCGTTCACGATTCGGCTCGCGTCCCAGACGCTTTCCATTAACGCCCGTTAAACTGATTTTCTGACAGGTTCGACTCACTCTGTCGACAAAGGGCCTATTGATGACTGTGCGCAAGCCGCTCGCCTTCCTCCTTCTCCTGACTCTGATGCCCTGCCCCGTTCCCGCGCAATCGGCCGCGCAGCCTGCCGTCTTCGGTTACACCGATTTCTCAAAGCAAGCGAAAATTGAAGAGAAGTTCCTTGCCGTGCCCGACGCCAAGCTGGCCGGGGAAGAATTGAAGACGCTGACCGCCGTCCCGCACCTGGCGGCAACGCCCGAGGACCGCAAGACCGCCGAGTACGTTGCGCAGAAATTCCGCGCTGCGGGGCTTGAGACGGAGATTTTGCCTTACCGGGTGCTGATGAATCAGCCCAAGGTGGTGCAAGTGGAGGCCTTCAACGCAGCCGGACAGAAACTGATGAGCGGGCCGACTCGCGAGAGTGTGCCGGGCGACCCATTCGAGGACAATCCTCGGGTGGTGATGCCTTTCAACGGCTCTTCGGGCTCGGGCGACGTGACGGGCGACGTGGTCTATTGCAACTATGGTCGGATCGAGGATTTTGACCAGCTCGCCGCGCAGCATGTCGACCTGCACGGCAAGATCGTGCTGGTGCGCTATGGATCGAACTTCCGCGGGGTGAAGGTTTACATTGCGGAGCAGCGCGGCGCCGCCGGGGTGCTTATCTACTCCGACCCGCAGGACGATGGGTACTTCAAGGGTGACGCCTACCCGGCGGGTCCGTGGCGGCCGGATACAGGCGTGCAGCGCGGGTCAGTGCAATATCTTTTCAAGTATCCGGGGGATCCTGAGACTCCGGGCGTCGCCTCGACGCCGGACCTGCCGGACAGCTCGCGTATTTCGCCTGAGGGGAATCAGCCGCACATCATTTCGATTCCCATCAGCTATAAAGATGCTTCGCCGATTTTGCAGGCGCTGAAAGGGCCGAGTGTGCCGCAGGGATGGCAGGGCGCGCTGCCCTTCAGATATCACATCGGAGCAAGCGGCGTAAAAGCTCATCTCGTCTCGCAGCAGGACTACCAGCGGCGCACCATCTGGGACGTGATCGGAACGGTCAAAGGAACAGAGTTTCCCGATGAGTGGGTGGTAGCGGGCAACCACCGCGACGCCTGGGTGTACGGAGCGGTCGACCCCAACAGCGGCACCGCCGCGATGCTTGAAGCGGTGCATGGGGTCGGCGAACTGCTGCACCAGGGATGGAAGCCGAAGCGCACGATGATCTTTTGCAGCTGGGACGCGGAAGAGGAGGGCCTGATCGGCTCGACCGAGTGGGTGGAGCAGCACGCCAAGGCGCTGGAAAACGCCGTCATCTATATCAATGTCGACGTCGCCGTCTCGGGCCCGGACTTCTCGGCCGCCGCTGTTCCGTCACTCAAGCAGTTCATTCGCGAAGTGGCGAGGTCCGTTCCCAGCCCCACGAGTGGATCGGTGTACGATGCGTGGAAGAGCGGCCGCTCCGAGGGGAACGAACATCGCCCTTCCAATGCCCCGCCGGACGGCGAGGCGCGGGTGGGCGATCTGGGCTCGGGGTCTGATTTCACGCCTTTCCTGCAGCATGTGGGGGTGCCCTCGACCGATATCGGCTCGAGCGGGCAATACGGCGTGTATCACTCGGTCTTTGATAACTATGCCTGGTTTACGATGAATGCCGATCCGCACTTTGTGTATTTGCAGGAGATGGCGCGCATCTTTGGCCTGCAGGCGATTCGCATGGCCGACACGGATGTTCTGCCGTATGACTATGCAAATTACGCAAAGGAAATCGCGTCATACCTCGAAGCGGCCAAGCGGAAGGCCGCCGACGGAAGGCTAGGGCCGATCGACTTTGGGCCGGCGCAAGCGGCGGCGGCACATTTCTTGGCTGCCGCGCAAAAGATGCGCGGAAAACAGTCGGCGTCGACGAGCGATGCCGCCAAGCTGAATCTCGCGCTGCGGCGAACAGAAGCCGCGCTGGTTTCGCCGGTAGGCCTGCCTAATCGCCCGTGGTATCGACACACCATCTTCGCCCCCGGCGAGTACACGGGGTATGCGGCGGTGGTGATTCCCGGGGTCAACGAGGCGATCGAGGCAAAAGACGCCAGCCGCGCCTCTCAGCAGCTGAGCGTGCTGGAGCACGCGCTGGATCATGCGGCCCGTGTTTTGGGAGCCGCCGAATAGCGGGACGATGCCGAGTCCCGGAATTGCACCCGGAATTCCCGATCAGTCCTCTTGCCGATGGACCCGCCAGCGCAGCTACAACTTTCGCGTCAGATGGTCCCCCCTGTTTTAGCCATGACCGGCGGGGCTTTTTGACGGAAATCAAGTGGAAGTTTCGTGGACGCGGCGTAAAGTAACCCTAGAAAATCAATTACTCAATCGCGCGACGTGATTACTTTGCCGCGAATGTAAAAGTTTTCAGCGCGGGGGTCCGTGCACCTGTAGCAGTTCTCTAGAGGAGCCATATCTATGCACGACGTTCTGGTAGCTCTCGCCTTTGTCGCCATGGTCGCTTGCCCCGCGATTGTCGCATCGATGCCCCGAAATGAAGCAGACGACGACAACTAAACTACTGCCTCTTCTCACGCGGATCCTTCAGGCGAATAAGTCTCCCCATCCTACTTGCACCGGGGTAACCGCCTCGTGCCCGTCCTGCGATCAAATTTGCTGCCATTAAATATCGTTCTGAAAGCAACCCTCCTTCATCTGGTGGTTGACCCGCACTGCTATAGCTCGTATCGTTGAGGTAATCATGAAAACCTCCCCCAATACGGTGCGGATCGGGATCGCGGTGGCCATCATTCTTGCCACCATCGGCTGGCTGGCCTATTCGGGCTACGGTTCCAGCAAGAGCTATTACGTCACCATCTCAGAACTCGGCGGCATGGGTGACAAGGCCTACAAGAACCATCTGCGCGTGGAGGGGTTTGTTCAGCCCGGGTCGATCGAGCAAAACGGCACTCACGTGACGTTTGTTCTCAATGAGTTCGAGAGCCATTCGCCCAAGGCCGCTACCGGCAAATTGCTCAAGGTGACCTACAAGGGAACCGAGCCGCCGCCTGACACGTTCAAGGACGACTCCCAGGCGTTGGCGGATGGCACCTATGGACGCGACGGCACGTTCCACGCCAACATTTTGCAAGCCAAATGCGCCAGCAAGTACGCGCCTTCGGGGTCACAGCCCGGCATGGCGCCTGCCAAGCCCGCAGCCGCTCCCACGGCCAATCCACGTGCGGCCGTTTCAGAACCTGCGCGGCCGGCTCCTGCACCTGCGGCGTCAGCAAACTGACGGCATGAACCAACCTGAGACCGCGGCCTCGCGCGCAACCGCGGCCTTGTGCGCCCAGCTCGACTCCGTTTCAAAGCTCTTTGGATCGTTTGCAGCGCTTCGCCAGGTTTCGGTGAACCTTGAGCCGGGGCTCTGCTATGTGCTGATCGGCGAAAACGGCGCCGGTAAGTCTACCCTTTTGCGCATCCTTGCAGGTTTGCTGCGGCCCAGTTTCGGTTCGGTGAAGGTGTTCGGCGGCGTGGAGCCCCACGAAGCGCGCGAGCGAATCGGCTACATGAGCCATGCGCCGATGCTGTATGACGAGCTGACCGGGCAGGAGAACCTTCGCTACTTCGCAAGCCTTTATCCGGGCCGCGCTTGCCTTACTCCCGCCGAAGCGCTGCGCCAGGTTGGATTGGACCCCGAACTTACGCGAACGCTGGGCCAGTATTCGCAGGGCATGCGACAGAGGACGTCGCTGGCCAGGGTTCTGCTGCCGGTACCGGAGCTGCTGCTGCTGGACGAGCCGTTTTCAAACATGGATGTGGAGTCGGCTCGCCAGATGGTCGAGTTGCTGGCGGGTTTTCGCCAGGGCAGTCGAACCATCGTTATCACGACCCACCAGCGGGAACTGGCCGCGCCGATCGCCGACTGGGTGCTGGCCTTGAAGGCGGGTCGCGTGGCAAGCTTTGAACCGGGAAGCCCCTCCTTATGAAAACGAACGGCGCACGCTTTCTTGAAAGCCTCGGCATTCCTTTCGAGCTTCGTGAGTACGAAGTCGATCCTGAAGATTTGTCGGCGATCACCGTGGCGAAAAAGATCGGTATGCCCGCGGAGCAGGTTTTCAAGACGATGCTGGTTACGGGCGGCCCGAACATTTATCGATTCGCCGTGATTCCCGGAGATGCGGAACTGGATTTCAAGAAGCTGGCCCGAGCGGCAGGATTGCGCAAGGCCGAGATGGCGCCGCTGAAGGACGTGCAGCCGCTGACCGGATACATCCGCGGCGGCGTTACGCTGTTCGGTGCACGGAAGCCATATCCGGTATACATCGACGAGACGGCAGTGCTCTTTGACCGCATCAGCGTATCGGCCGGCGCGCGAGGAACGCAGCTGATTCTCAGCCCCTCAGACTATCTGCGCGCAGCCCAGGCACTCGACGTTGAAGTGCAGACCGCGGACCTGACCAAAGCGTCGCACCACGAGGGACATGCCTGATGCCCGTGGCGCTCTGGACGCACCTCGTAAAGGATCTTCGCATCGAATGGCGCTCGAAAGAGGCGATCAACTCGATGCTGTTTTTTTCGCTGCTGGTAGTGGTGCTGTTCTCTGTTGCATTCGATCCGCGCGGGGAATTTGCGCAGAGAATCGCCGGAGGAGTGCTCTCGGTGGCAACCATGTTCGCGTCGGTGAGCGCGTTGAACCAGGCTTGGGCACGCGAGATACGCCACCAGGTGCTGGACGCGCAGCGCATGGCCCCTACACCGGGCGCCGAGCTATTTTTGGCAAAGGTTCTCGCCAACTTCTTCTTTGTCACCGTGGTGCAGATCGTGCTCGCCCCGGTCTTCCTGGTCTTCTATAACCTGCGTGTCCAGGGGCAGGGCTGGCTACTGGTGCTGGTGCTGCCGCTGGGCACGTGGGCGCTGGTCGCCAACGGAACCTTCTTTGCCGCGCTTGCCATCCGCAGCCGCAACCGGGAACTGCTGCTGCCGCTGATCCTCTTCCCGATCTACCTGCCTGCCCTATTGGCGATGGAGCAGGCCACTACTTCGATCCTCACCGGCGACTACCCGCCGGATCTCTGGATCAAGCTGCTCACGGGGTATGACATTATTTTTACGACGGTGAGTTTGCTGCTGTTTGATGTGGTGTTTCATGCGGAATGAACACCATAAAGAAGGGCAGGCAGGTCTGGATTTGGCAGGTCACGGATGGTAGGTCAGGGCTTTAGCCCTGACATCTTTCGCGCGATTGAAGCCGAGGCTTGAGCCCCTGAGGTATGCTTCCACCATCGACCATGCACACGTATGCCCTGACAACCGCCAGCTACCAGAGGCGCGCTCTTTTTGCACGAACTGCAAATGCTGAACTCCTTTTGGCTATTCTTTTCCGCTACCGGGATCAAGGCCGTTACTTGTTGCACGGTTTTGCGATCATGCCAGAACACCTCCATGTTATATTGACGCCATCTTCAAACCAGACTGTCGAACGGTGTGCCCAATGCATCAAGGGAGGCTTTTCACACGATGTGCGAGCGCAATATGGCGGTGAAATCTGGCAGACCGGATTTCACGAGCACCGGGTTCGTGACGGATTCGACTTCAGGAATCAACTGGCATACATCGCGGCCAATCCGGAACGGAGAGGTCTATTCGAATATGCTTTCGTACACACGGCTTTTGCCGATCGACTTGATCCGATGCCGGAGCATTTCAAGATCTCTTCGCAATTGTCAGCGGATTGATCAAGACTGTACCTCAGGGGCTGAAGCCCCGAAAATATTGCAAGGATTCAGGTTGTCAGGGCTAAAGCCCTGACCTACCTGACGCTTTCGGCATGTCGGGTTTAGAGTCCAACCTTAGTTGGAGACCGCCGCTGCTTTCACGTCGTACACTGGAGACGTTCCCCCGCTGAAAACGGCGCTTGGCCCGGCGAAATGCCCCGAATGGATTGATCTGAATGAGAAAACTTGCCATCGGATTTTATGCTGCTTTAGTCGTCGCCCTCATGGTCTGGGGGTTCTACCAAGCCATTTACGTTGCGCCTGACGAGCAGACGATGCACGAAGTGCAGCGCATCTTCTACTACCACGTGCCGTCGGCCATGGTGGCGTTCCTGTTCTTCGCGGTGAGCCTACTTGGCTCGATCGGCTACCTGGCTTTCAGGCGCAGCCGGACTGACTGGGCGCAGGCCTCGGACGCGTGGGCCCTGGCAGGCGCTGAAGTGGGCGTCGTGTTTTGCACGGTCGTACTGATCACCGGACCGTTGTGGGGACGCCGCGCGTGGGGCATCTGGTGGACCTGGGATGCGCGCCTGACCACTACGCTTGTCCTCTGGCTGATTTATGTCAGTTACTTGCTGCTGCGGCGATTTGCCGCCGGTCCGCAGGTGCAGACTCTGGCTGCGGTGCTGGGCATCTTCGGAGCACTCGACGTGCCCATCGTCTATATGTCGAACCGCTGGTGGCGGACACAGCACCCCGCCCCGGTTTTCGGCGGCGGCGAGGACTCCGGCATCAAGGACCCTGCAATGCTGGCTGCCTTTGGCTGGAATGTGCTGGCGTGGCTGGCATGGGGGCTGCTCATTCTCGTCCTTCGCTACCGGGTGGAACGCGAACATCAGAAATATGCCAGCGAGGAAGCCCTTGAGGCCCTCGAGAGCAACGCCTAAGATCTGCAATCTGCAACAGCGAGGAAATCATGGATCCACGAGCAGTTCTCGATCACCAGTTCACTGTCGCCGCGTATGTCATTACCTGGGTATTGCAACTGGGCTATCTTGCCTGGCTGGGTATGAAGTGGCGCGCAGAGAAGCGCAATGCCCGGCTGAGGGAGCGCGGTTCGCGTTAGGCGAGGCCCACAGTTTATCTGTTTCCGATTCATGCGCTCGAGCCGTTTAAAGGTCAGGGCTGCCAGGCTCTGATCGGGTTCAAGAAGCTCACTTTGGTAATAACACCTTCGGGTACCTCCGCATAGCACCCACATCTCGGTCAAACCAGTCTTTGTGGGATTCAAAGCTTGTTCTATCGCAGCGATGATTCATGAGTGGACAGGCTCTAGATAGCCGCCAGTGGAGAGAACATCTCATGCATGACCTTTTGATTGCCCTTGCATTTATCGGAATGGTGGTAGCTCCGGCACTGGTGGCCGCCAGAGCCGGCAATGAAGCTGCCGACGATTCCGAATAGTTGCCGGCGTTTGGCCATG
>WNGK01003068.1_pt1 | contig 18134 bp, 12 predicted proteins | sample 5400601 | NCBI WGS metagenome assembly WNGK01 (sample SAMN13153376, study PRJNA577476) | soil metagenome | isolation source: 60 cm soil or saprolite under Garry oak tree replicate 1 | place: USA:California | collected 2016-06-15
GTCATCCAGGCAGCCCGGCCGGACGCGGTGGACAGGCCGAACTCGGCGAAGCCGTAGGGCAGGCCGACGCTCTTGGACGCGGTGATGCACGGGCCCATGAAATCCGCTGGCGGTGTCGGCTGCGGGTTACGGTTGACCGCGCTGCCGACCGGATAGGCGTCCCAGCCAAGGGTGCTGATGATCCCGCCGCCCGGCAGGTAGTCCCGCCAGTTGCGGCCCGAGCCCTTCTCCAGGTCCCAGTTCATCAGCACCAGGGTCGAGTGCAGCCAGGGGTTGTGCGCCGCGTCTGCCAGCTTGACTACCCGCGCCCAGGCAGCCTTGTAAGCAGCCGCCGTGAACTGGCCGGCCGCGATGTTGTCCTCCGGCTCGTGGTAGTAGACGTAGTAGATCGGGTGCCCGGTCGGGGCGGTATCAAAGAAGTGCGATAGCGCCGCGTCGTCCGCGCCGGACAAGATTGCCGACGGATTCGCCTTGAAGCTTACGATGGCCGCCGAGTGGTTGGCCGCGGGCAGCCCGGTCGTCCACGCGTTCGCGGCCGGCAGCCCGGTGTAATAGGTGCGGACAATCGACAGGTGGCCGAATTCATTGGTCACCAGCTTGAGATCGGCCATGCTGGATACCGAAGATCCGAACAGCGGCGCATTGGCATTGTTCGCCGCGAATTGGATGAACTGCCTTCCGCCGCCGGCGAATGTGAGTGCGCCGGCCAGCAGTGCGATAGCGGACCCGAGCACGACAACCCAGGCGCCGCGGGCCGCTTTGGTGCGTTTCCGTGTTCTGGCTCTGGCACAAGCCTGCCAAGACTGACCCGCACTGTGCCGGCCGTGGGGCGAGCGCTCCACGTCAAACTCCTCTCCTTGGCCGCCTACCGGGTTAGCTGACGGGTTCGGGCCGGAGGAGCCCTACAGCGGGCCGAGGCCGCTCGCGCAGACGCGGTCCGCCGATTCACCCCGGGGATACCTGGGTCCCCGGCTCTCTGGCCGCACCAGAGACTCGGCGGGTTTGCTGCCTGTCCTGTGCTGAGATGGCAGCAACGGGGCTAACAGCGTTGGACGTTAACGGAAATGAGACCTGATCGTAGCCAGAATGCCGGAATCTCTGACTTGCGCCGACATGCGCCGGGCCGGCTCCTATCGCCCCGGCTGGCTGGCCGCGTGAGCCATGAACCATCAGCAAATCCATTATCCCTGGTCAACACCTATACCTACTTGGTAAGTAGTAGTTACTCTCCGCAGTTCCGTGATGCTATGAGGGCTTATGCGCGGGTGCACTCCGATCATCGCCCAGTGGCGCGTCGCAGTCGGCCCGGCCACCTGGCGGGCATCCGCCCGGAGTGCGCCCCACTAGCGGTGGCAGCGCGAAGCCGGCTGTGTACCTCCCGCGTCTAGGGCCATATCCGCGCGGCCCGGATCGATAATGCTGACTGCCTGTGATAGTTCCTGTGACTCCGTCAGCGGATCGCGCCGGCGAGAACGGAACCGCCACCAGCAAGACCGCGTCGGCCGCACCGTGCCAATAGCCGAATCGGAAATTCCGCTGGAACTCAGCATAGGAACATTAACGGGACTAATCTGGCTAGTGCGGCCCAGACAGCGCATTCCGGATAAACGGCCCGCCTGCACGTGCGGGCAAGGCGGCTGGCCCAGCGTATGGCCGGCGAAATCGGGCGGCTCGGCAACCCTGGTAGCGCCGGTGGACGCCCGTGTCATCGCCTGGCCAGGGTCCGCGCCGGGCACGGCAGGACACGCCGTGGATCATGGGGGCATGCCAGCGGCCCGGACGCCATACCTGCATGGCCATCACGACAGCGCGGCCTTGTCAGCGAGCCGATGATCGATGCTGGCCTGGTCGCCAGCGCGGTCGTGCCCATGGCCTGCATGCCGCTGGCCTGGTCGCTTCAGGCCTCGCCGAACGTGAACAGCGGCCCCGCGGGAAGCTCCGCGCCCGGCGCATGGCGAAGGCGGTTGACTCCCACGCTGGCCAGCGTGCTGGTCTCCAGCGCGTCGAACGCGACCTCGTCGAAGCCGCTGGCGCCGAACCAGGCGCGGATGTCCGGCGTCAGGTCCGGCGCCCGGCGATGCCGGGTCCAGATGACGGTGCCGGAGGCGGCACACAGCGCCGGCGCCGCTGCCACGGTGCGCCGGATGTCGTCGTCGCTGACGTTGCCGAATATCCCGCACAGCAGCAGCACGTCGGCGGGCAGCGCGTCGGCAAAGCAACCGGGCCTGCTCGCGTCCGCCTGGCGTACCTCCAGCTGCGGCAGCCCGGCGGCCGCCGCGCCGCGGCTGGCCAGCCCGGCGTTGCGGGCGTCGGACTCGACGAGGACCGCGGTCACGTCTGCGCGGCGAGGGTGCCCCGGCAGCACGCCGATGACATCATGACCCTGCCCGGCACACAGGCTGACCAGCCGGACCGGCCCGGGCGGCGCCTCCTCGATCGCTTGCCACAGGTGCGCCCGGACCCGTTCAAGCCGTGCGGCAAGCGCCGACGAAGGGTCGTCGTATCCGGCATGCCAGGCCACCCAGTCCCGCATGCGTCCAGTCTGGGCTGAGGTCGGCTCCGACGCCTCAGGTTCACTACTGCTGCCGAAGCGGCTTGCTGAGGCGGTTTGCTGAGGCCGGGTTGGCGGAGTGCGGCTGGCGGGGTGCGGCCGGGCGGCTAAATCCTTTGCCGGTCGGCGGGGCATGCGACAGACTCCTACGGCATGACCGGGCCTGCCGCCGAGGGCATCCGGGTTGCCTGGGAGAGCGTACCCGCGGGCGTCCGGGCTGCCATCGAGGAACTCTGCGGCGCGCCGGTCGTAACGGCCCGGACGCAGCCAGGCGGATTCAGTCCCGGGTAGCAGCCAGGCTCCGGTGCGCCGACGGCACCGGCTGGTTCGTCAAGGCAGTGTCCGCCGAGGCGAACCCCGATAGCCCGCGGCTGCACCGGCGGGAGGGGCAGAACCTGGCCGCGCTCGACCCGGTCATCTCTGCCCGGCGGCTGCCCATCCCGCGGCTGCGCGGGACGGTGAATCTCGATCCCTGGTTCGCGCTGGTCCTGGACGATGTCGACGGCCGGCACCCGGGGCGGCCATGGCGGGCCGCAGACCTTGGGCAGGTGCTGGCCGCGCTGGACCGGCTGGCCGAGGCGCTTACGCCCGCGCCCATTCCAGTCCCGGCTATTGCCGAGCTGTATGCCGAGGACTTCACCGGCTGGCGGACGCTTGCGCGGTCATCCGGGCGGGAACGCCTGGATCCGTGGTCGCGAGCGCATCTCGGTGAGCTCGCGGCGCTGGAATCCAGCTGGGCGGAACACGCGGCCGGGGACACCCTCCTGCATACCGACATCCGCGCCGACAACCTCCTGCTGACCAGCGGGGTACGGCGCGGCCCCGGCTCTGGCCCGGTGTTCCCTGGCGCGCGGCTGCTGCTGGCCTATGGTGTGCTCAGGCGATAGCTTGATCAGGGGAATGCTGTGGACAGTGGCGGTCTTGGCGGCTTCCCGCCGAACGCTGTCGTCGAAGGGGACTGCCGCGCGCTCATCCCTGCCCTGCCCGACGAGAGCATCGACATCGTGATCAGCAGCCCGCCGTACTGGGGCCAGCGGACGTCGGCGGGCAACGGCGTCGAGGCCGACCCGCGCAGGTACGTGGCCGAGCTTGCCGACGCGTTCACCGCGCTGCTGCCCAAGCTCAAGCCCGACGGGGTGCTGTGGATCAACCTGGGTGATGCCTACAACACGCCGGTCAACTGGCGATCGGCGGACTACGCTTACAGCACGCTGGGACCCGCCAGGGGCGGCCTGCCCCCGGGGAACTCCGCCTACGCCAAGCCGCGGCACAGGCGGCGGCCGTTCCTCGACAACAGCGAGACCTGGCTGCGCTACGGCAATCTGCTCGCGCTGCCCTATCGCCTGGTCGTCGCGTTGTCCGATGTGGGCTGGCTGTTCCGCGGCGAGGTGATCTGGCGGAAGAAGAACCCCATGCCCGAGGGCCGCTGCCGGCGGCCGCACCGGCAGCACGAGGCCGTCTACCTCTTCGCCCGCAGCGAGCAGCATGCCTTCCGGGCCAGCCCGCCGGTCGGGTCGGTCTGGGAGTTCGCCAGCGAGCGGGTCGGCGGCGCCAAGCACTACTCGCGCTTTCCCGAGGAGCTGCCTCGGCGGTGCATCGCCGCCTACGGGCGGGCCGGGCCCGATGTGGTCGTGCTGGATCCGTTCAGCGGCTCGGGCACCACCGGCGTAGCGGCGCTGCGCGCAGGCTGCCGTTACCTGGGCTTCGAGATCGACGGGCAGCAGGTGGCAGCCTCCAACCTGCGTCTGCGCGACGCTGCCCCGGCGCGGTCAGCAGGCGAGATCCGGCTGGGCGAGAGTCTCCCTGGCGGCGCGCGCTCCGGCGGCTAGGACGGCCCAGACTGAGTCGGCCGGACTGAGTCGGCCGGACTGAGCGGACCGGACTGAGCGGACCGGACTGAGCGGACCGGACTGAGCGGACCGGACTGAGCGGACCGGACTGAGCGGACCGGACCGAGCGGTCGGCCAGGAAAGTGCCGAATCAGCCGGACTCGCCAGGTCCTGGCAATGCGGCAGATAGTCGCCGTAAGCATTTCACAATAGTCGAGTCTAACTTTCGGCGAGCAGCAGGCGCTATCCGGGCCTATGCTCGGCCGCATAAGATGCCGCCAGGGAAAATGATGGCAAGGCAAAATAGCGGCATTGAGGGAACTTGCCGCACGGGGAACTTGCCGCACGGGGAATTGATCTAAGGGGAATTGCGGTACGGGGGGTTGTGGAACTGCGGGCGGCACGCCTTTCGGGGCTAGGCGTGCTGCCTGTTACGGCACGGCAGCGCCGGGGCTGCACGTGCGGCGCGCACGGGGTGAAGGAGCGTACGGGGGAACTGAACATGCGCGGGGAACGACGGCCTGGGCACGCGGGTCCGCTGGCCGGGTGGGAGCGGCTGGCGATAGCGGCAATTCTGGCGATCATGGCAGCCCTGGTTGTCGCGCTCGCGATCTCTTGACTGGCTGCGAAGACAGCCGCCGAAGGTTGCCGCCGGACGGCCGGACGGGCGAGCCGAGGCTTGCGGGCCTGCCGGACCGGGCGGCTTGCGGGCCTGCCGGAACCCGCGGGGCCGGGCGACGCTGGCCTGCCGGAACCCGCGGGGCCGGGCGACGCTGGCCTGCCGGAACCCGCGGGGCCGGGCGACGCTGGCCTGCCGGAACCCGCGGGGCCGGGCGACGCTGGCCTGCCGGAACCTGCCGGGCCGGGCGACGCTGGGCCTGCCAGCACCCGCCGGACCGGGCGCGGCTGTGGGCCCTCCGGCTATCCCGGTCCCTCGCGGTTAGGCCGACTGGGCCGCGTTCAGGCAGGGCCCGCAGGCATGGGAGCAGGCCGCGAAGTGAGCTAGGCCTCCCGCGTGGGCCAGGCGGCAGGTCACGCCGCCCGGACCGGCTGGTAGACGGGTTCCCACATCAGCGCCCGCACCTGCGCCCGGACGTCCTCGTCGATGTGCGCGGTCGCCACGCCGTCGGTGCAGGCGGCCTGGATGACCGCGACCGCGACCGCCAGCGATGTCTCGCGCAGTTCCTCCACCTGGGGCAGCAGCGGCGCGCCCCGGGCGGAGGTGTCCACGAGATCGGAGACGGCGCGGGCCGCGGCGGCGAGCATGTTCTCGGTCACCCTGGTGGCCCTGGCTGCTATCACGCCGAGGCCAAGCCCGGGGAAGACCAGGGCGTTGTTAGCCTGGCCGATCACGTAGGTGATCCTGTCGTAAGTGACAGGCTCGAACGGGCTTCCGGCCGCGACGAACCCGCGGCCTTCGGTCCACCGGATGACGTCAGCGGGCACGGCCTCGGCAAGCTCGGTCGGGTTGGAAATCGGCAGGATCACCGGACGCTCGACGTGCGCTGCCATCTCCCTGACGATCTCCTCGGTAAAGGCACCCGGTCTGGTAGAGGTGCCGATCAAGATCGTGGGGTGCACCCGCCGCACGGCTTCGGCGAGGCCGATTCCGCCAAGTTCCGCATCCCGCTGCCAGCCGCCTACCTCGGCCGGGTCGCGAGCGTACCGCCGCTGCGGGTCACTCAGGCCGGGCATGTCGCTGGTGATCAGGCCTGCCCGGTCCAGTGGCCAGAACCGCGCGCTCGCCTGCCCGGTGCTCATGCCCTCGCCGACCATCGCCGCGAGCAGCTGGTCGGCAATGCCGGTCCCCGCGGTCCCGGCACCGAAGATCATCACCCGCTGGCCGGACAGCTTGGTGCCGGTGGCCCTGATGGCGGCCAGCACGGCGGCGAGATTGACCGCTCCGGTGCCCTGGATATCGTCGTTGAAGGTGAGCAGCCGGTCACGATAGCGTTCGAGCAGCCGCCGGGCATTGCTGACGCCGACATCCTCCCAGTGCAGCAGTGCCTTCGGGAAAAGCCTGCCGACGGCGTCGACGAACGCATCGACGAAGCGGTCGTACTCCCCGGCCTGCACGCGGGGGTGCCGGGTCCCGACGTAGAGTGGATCATCGAGCAGGCTCTGCCGGTTGGTGCCCACGTCCAGCATGACCGGCAGTGCCCGGTTCGGGTCGATGCCGCCGGCCGCCGTATAGACGGCCAGCTTGCCGACCGCGATGTGGATGCCGCCCGCGCCCCAGTCCCCGATGCCCAGTATCGCCCCGGCGTCGGTGGCAACGATCAGATCGACCTCATCCGGCCCGAGGCCGGGAGCGAGCAGCGAACGCTCGATCACTTCCGGGTGATCGATGGACAAGTAGACGCCGCGCGGGCGCCGGTACTCATGGCTGTAGCGCTCGATGGCCTGGCCTACGGTCGGGGTATAGATGATCGGCAGCATCTCTCGCAGGTGCTCGGTGAGCACGTGGTAGAAGAGCACCTCGTTGCGGTCATGTACCTCCGTCAGCAGCACGTTCTTGGCAAGGTCGGTCGGCTGGCTGCCGTACTGGGCGAGTATCCGGGCGGTCTGCTCGTGCAAGGTGAGCCGGGCGGGCGGGATAAGGCCGGTGATCCCCAGGTCGCTGCGCTCGGCGTCAGTGAAGGCAGTGCCCTTGTTGAGCCGCGGATCGGCCAGCACCTGGCGCCCGCGCAGGGTGGTCCACCAGGCCCCCGACTCGTCCCGCCACACCGTCTTCATGGAAGCTCCTCGGCTCGGAGTGCCGTTCCCATGATTGTCCTTGGCCGGCCCGCGCGGTGCGCCCGCGGGCCGGGCCCGGCGGCGCTGCACGTCAGCCGCCGCCGGGCGCGGTGTTGTCAGCTGCCCGCCCCTGGTTAGAATCATCAGGCAGGCGATTCCGCTGCCGCGCGGGTCCGGGACGCGGCCAGTCACGGTGGGCTGGCTGGCTGGCCCCAGACTGCCCGCACGGCGTCGATGGTGTCGGCCTCGGCCGCCGTCTTGTCCGGCCGGTACCTGAGCACCCGGGCGAACCGGAGCGCGACGCCGCCCGGATACCTGGAACTTGCCTGGACCCCGTCAAAGGCGATCTCGGCGACGAGTTCCGGGCGGACCCGCACCACCCCGTACTGGCCGCTGCCCGCTTCGCCGGGCGGACGCGGCGGGTCGGCCAGCTCAAGCAGTCTCGTGGTCTGCCAGGCCAGCATCTCGTCGGTCAGGCCCTTGAAGGTCTTGCCCAGCATTACCAGGCCGCCTGTGGCCGGGTCGCGCGCGCCGAGATGCAGGTTGGACAGCCAGCCGCAGCGTCGCCCGTGGCCCCATTCGGCCGCGAGCACCACCAGGTCGAGAGTGTGCCTGGGCTTCACCTTTATCCAGTCGCTGCCGCGGCGGCCGGCCGCGTAACGGCCGTCTGGCGACTTGACCACGACGCCCTCGTGGCCGCGTGCCACGGCATCGCTGAAGAACGTCTTGGCGGCCGCCGGATCCGCGGTGACAGTGCGCGGGATAACCAGCCTGGCCGGCGCGATCCGGGCGAGCAGGGCACTGCGCTCGCTGCCGGGCTCGTCGATCAGGTCCGTGCCATCGAGGTGCAGCAGATCGAAGAAGAACGGGGTCAGCGGCACGTCCTCGCGCTGGCGCCCGCCGCCGTCCTGGCTCGCCACCCGGCCCGAGGTGACCTGGAAGGGCCGCGGCCGGCCGTCCGGGAAGAGCGCCACCGCCTCTCCGTCGAGTACAACTGCCCGCACGTCGAGGCCGAGCACCGCGCTGGTGATTTCCGGCACCCGGGCGGTGATGTCGTCGAGTGTCCTGGTGAAGACGGCGACCTGGTCGCCATCGCGGTGTACCTGGATCCGGATTCCGTCAATCTTCCATTCCAGGGCCGCAGGCGATATCCGGCTCAGGGCAGCGCCGATGCTTGCCGCGGAGGCCGCGAGCATCGGCCGCACCGGCCGGCCAACCCGCAGCCTGAAGGACAGCAGCGCGTCCGCCGCGCGGCCCGGATCGGGTCCGCCTGAGCCGGCCAGCGCGGCCTGTGCCACCTCGGGCAGCGATCCGCCCAGCTGATGTGCGCGGCGAACCAGGTCGGCAGGGACTCCGGCCGCCCGGGCGATGGCCTCCGTCATGACGCCTTCCAAGGCGCCCTGGCGGAGATCCCCGGCAAGCAGCCGGATCAGGAATGCGCGCTCGCTGTCGGTCGCCCGGTTCAGCAGCGCGGCCAGCAGCCTGCGGCGCTCGGCCTGCGCGCCCTGGCCGGTGACCGCCCCGATGGCCGCGAAGGCCGCATCGGTATCGGTCAGCGTTAGGGCAGGCGCGGCGGCCGGGCCAGTCCGATCGGCCGGGTCGGCTGGCCCTGATCCGGCTGGCCCTGATCCGGGCGGTGCTGATCCGGGCGGTGCTGATCCGGGCGGTAGTGGGCTGGCGGGTGCGGCGGCCGGCTGGAATGGGCCGCCGAGCGCCGCGTAGCCGACCCCGATCTGACGCTGGCGCAGTTCTCCGGAGAGGAACGCCACCGCGACGGGTACCTCGCCAGGCGGCACAGCGGCGAGCAGCGCCGAGATCTCCGCGATCTTGGCGCGCCTCGCCTGCACGCTGGCCACGGCCGCTGAGGTGCGCACTAGCTCATGCAGGAGCACATGGGCATTGTGCCGGATGCGCCCGGGGAATGGGCTGGCGGCGGGGGCTAAGGAACTGATGGGAACCAGTCTCGGCGAATTCGGCGCAGCCGACCGACCTGATGATTGCCGATAGCTGAGCTGCCGCGGCTAGCCGGCGAATGCCGCAGCGCCCAGCCCGGGCATGACGAGTGTCACGAGCGGGCCCGGCCGCCCTGGCCGGGCCCACCCCGTCGTCAGCCTGCCGTCAGCCGGTGCTGACCTGCCCGTTGACATCGACCTTGGCGGCGGCGCCGTCCGCCGCAGCGGCGGCCTGGTCACCGGTGCCGTGCGCCTGGTCGGCGCCTGCCGGGCCGGCGCCGACGGCGCCCGGCAGCGAAGCCTGCCTGCGCAGCAGCGCGACCACGACGGAGACGCTTGCTGCCGCCATCAGCAGCACGAGCCCGCGAGCCAGCCGCGAGCGCCGGCGCACCTCCGGCGCCGGATCCAGTCGCTGGGCGGCCCTGGTCAGCATGTCCGACACCTGCGGCGCGACCTTTTCCTGCACGGCCTTGCCGGTCCGCTCGACCCGGGGCGCGGCCCACCTGCGGGCGCGATGCACGTGCGGCTTGGTCCGCGCGGCGACGTCGCCCGCGCCTTGCCTGGCCGCATCGCCAGCCCTCCTCGCGAGCGGCACGGCCTGGGACGCTTTCTCCCGCGCCCGGCTGCGCGCACTGGCTCTGGCGCCGGCGGCGAAGCCGTTCTTCCTGCTGAATAGCGACATATCAACCTCCCCGAGAGTTATTTCCGCCTGACTCACTTCCCTGGAAGAGCGCAGTCAACCCTTCTGCCCGGACTAGCCTCGGCGTCCCTGGCGCGGGTGAACCCGCCGGGCGCCGCCATGTCGCGTGGTGGACGCCGCACTCCTCCAGTCGTGCGAGGATTCTTTTCATGACGAACGCGATCGCTGCAACGCTGCGGACGAACCATGGAACGGTCACCGTCCGGCTCTTTCCCGATCAGGCGCCGAAGACCGTGCGAAATTTCGTCGGCCTCGCCGAGGGATCCCGTGCCTGGACCGACCCGCGCACCAGGCAGCCCGGCGGCAAGCTCTATGACGGGACGATCTTTCACCGGGTGATTCCCGATTTCATGATTCAGGGCGGAGACCCGCTCGGTACCGGAACCGGCGGCCCCGGTTACCAGTTCGCTGACGAGTTTCACCCGGATCTCTCCTTCGACCGGCCGTACTTGCTTGCCATGGCCAACGCGGGTCCCGGCACGAACGGCTCGCAGTTTTTCATCACCACCGTCCCGACTCCGTGGCTGAACCGGAAGCACACTATCTTCGGCGAGGTCATCGGCGGCAGCGAGGTCGTCGATCAGATCAGCAAGACGGTGACGGGAAGCGACAACCGGCCGGTCCAGGATGTCGTCCTCGAGTCGGTCACGATCGATCGCGGCGACGATACGGGATCCGCGGGATAGCGCCATGGCCGTCCCCCCGGGCCAAGGCACCCAGCACGACACCGCGGCGCCGACCTGCTTCCGGCACCCGGGCCGGGAGACCTACGTGTCCTGCGTACGATGCGGCAGGCCGGCCTGCCCGGACTGCCTTCGCGATGCGGCGGTTGGCAAGCAGTGCGTCGAATGCGTCCGGAAGGGCAACAGGAGCATCCGGCAGCCCCGGACTGTGTTCGGCGGCCGGGTTGCCGCCAACTCAGCCGTCACCTGGACCCTCGTCGGTATCAACCTCATCTGCTACCTGGCCGAGTGGATCTACCCGAACGTCGTCAATGACGGCGTGCTTGTCGGCCGGTTCGGGCCAACTACCGGCGTCGCCGACGGTCAGTGGTACCGGCTCATCTCGAATGCGTTCCTGCACGAACCCGGGCTGTCCGGGTTCGGCCCGGCGCACATCATCTTCAACATGTGGGCGCTGATCGTGGTGGGCCCGCCGCTGGAACACTTCCTCGGCCGAGTGCGCTTCCTCGCGGTCTACCTGATCAGTGCGCTCGCTGGATCGGTGCTCTACTACGTCGTGGCCGCCCCCGGCGCCGCGGCCCTGGGCGCGTCAGGAGCGATCTTCGGACTGTTCGGGGCGTGGTTCGTCGTGGCCAGGAAGCTGCGGCTGGACAGCTCGCAGATCGTCATGCTGATCGTGCTCAACCTGGTGATCAGCTTCGCTGTGCACGGCATCGCCTGGCAGGCTCATATTGGCGGCCTCATCGCCGGGGCGGGCCTTACCGCGGTCTACGCCTACGCCCCGCGCAGGACGCCGCAGGCGCGCGCGCTGGTGCAGGCCGGGGCAACCGTGGCGATCATCGTCGTGCTTGCGGTCGCCGTGCTGACCAGGAATCACCAGCTTGCGGGCACCGCGTTCGGCTGATCTGCGCCATCACGCCGGGGCGCCGGGTATGCCGCTCAGCGCCATTTCGTGGCGAGCGCGACGCCCGAGATGATGAAGCCGAACCCGATCACCAGGTTCCAGCTCCCGATCGGGCTCTGCGCGGGATTGTTGCCGCTTGTGACATAGAACAGCGAGATCCAGGCGAGCCCGAGAAGCAGGCTGCCGAGCATCGCCGGTACCAGCCAGCGTGGACTGACCTGGGCCTTCGCTGACCTTGGCGGCGGCGTGTAGACCGCCTTACTTCTGGCTCGGGACTTGGGCACGGTCGTCTCCTGGTCGGTCTCGCCACCCGGGCGCGCGCTACCGCGACAGCGGGATGCAGCCGCGCGAGCCTCTGGCCGTAAGCGTAGTTGCTCCCGTGAGTGGTAGCGGCAAGCACGGCAAGCCAACGGCGGTTTTGCGCACGGTACGTACTTAACGACAAAGCGTAACGCCAGCCGCCGGACGACCGACAGCAAGGTGAGGGCTTGCGCCGTCGCCCCCGAGCGGTGCAAGCCCTCCTTGCCGTTCCGGCCGCCGGACTGGCGCCTGCGAGCCGGCGCCTGCGAGCCGGCGCCTGCGGGCCGGCCTAATGGGTCTTAGTAGCTGACGGCGTCACCGTCGGCGTCGGCGTAGTCAGCGTCGGGGACGGGGTCGGCGTGCTGGTCTGCTGCTGCGCCACCGAGAGCGTGATCTGCGTCTGAGGCGCTACGACATTGCCGGCCGAAGGACTCTCGCCGACAACGGTACCTGGCGTGGTCCCCTGGTCTGCCGGGACGAGGCTGATCTTGTAGCTGAGATTGGCGGCAGTCAGCTTCTGCACCGCCACCTGGGCCGAGTCACCCACCACGTCCGGCACCTTGACGCCGCCGCCGGAGACCACGATCGAGACGGTGGTTCCGACTCGCGCGGACGAGCCGCCCGCCGGACTCTGGCTGATCACCGTGCCCTGCGGCTTGGACGATGTCGGATCGGTCTTCGGCGTCCCGATCTTGAAGCCCGCGTTCTGCAGGTCGTTCTCGGCGGTCAGCTCCTGTTCCCCGACGACGTCCGGCACGGGCTTCTTGGCCGCGCCGGAGGAGACGAAGAGCTTGACCTTGCTGTTGGCAGCCACCAGGGTGCCGAACGACGGACTGGTGCTGATCACCTTGCCGCGGGGCGTCGTGTTGTCCGCCCGCAACACGACCACCGGCTGCAGCTTCGCCTTGGTGATCTTTTTCTCGGCTGCCTTCCGGCCAAGGCCGACGACACTCGGCACCGAGATCTTCCCGCCGCCGCCGGCCGCGTACTGCAGCGCATAGCCGCCAAGTCCGAGGACGAGCAGCGCGGCCAGGCCTGCCGCGATCCAGAGCCACACCCGACGGCGCTTGCCCGGCGGCGGCTGGTCTTCTGGCCCGTAGCGGTAGGCAGGGATGGCGCTGGTCGGGCCCGCCTGCATGGTGCTCTGGCCCATCCGCCGGGTGCCCTGGTACAGCTCGGTGCGGGTCGGCGCGGCCACCGGCATGCCGGACAGCGCACGATGGATGTCCTGGCGCATCTCCCCGGCCGACTGATACCGGTCGGCCGGATCCTTGGCCATTGCCTTGAGCACGATCGCATCTGCCCAGCCCGGGATCTCCGGGTCGACCCGGGATGGCGGGATGGGGTTCTCCCTGACGTGCTGGTACGCGATCGCGACCGGCGAGTCGCCGGTGAAAGGCGGCCTGCCGGTGAGCAGTTCGTAGACCAGGCACCCGGTGGAGTACAGGTCGCTGCGGGCATCCACCCGCTCGCCCCTGGCCTGTTCCGGCGACAGGTACTGCGCAGTGCCGATCACCTGCGCGGTCTGCGTCATCGTGGCCTGCGAGTCGCTAACCGCCCGGGCGATGCCGAAGTCCATCACCTTGACGTCGCCAGCCCGGGTCAGCATCACGTTGCCGGGCTTGATGTCCCTGTGCACGATGCCGTTGCGGTGACTGTAGTCAAGCGCGTGCAGGACGCCGTCGGTAATCTCCATGGCCCGTTCCGGCAGTAGCCGGCGGTCTTCCCTGAGCAGGTCGCGCAGGGTACGGCCGTCGACGTACTCCATCACGATGTAGGGGACCGCGGTCGGGCCGACCATGTCCTCGCCGGTGTCATAGACAGCGACGATCGACGGGTGGTTCAGCGACGCGGCGGACTGCGCCTCGCGGCGGAACCTGGCCTGGAAGGTCTGGTCCCTGGCCAGGTCATCGCGGAGCGTCTTTACCGCGACGATGCGATCCAGACGGATGTCTCTTGCCCGGAAGACCTCGGCCATGCCGCCGCGCCCGACGATCCCGTCGAGCTCGTAGCGGCCGCCGAGCAGCCGGGGCTGGGTCATGTCTCGCACTTGAAGTTACCGTCCTGCGTCGTTGTTCGCTGCCGGGCACGCCGCACTGCCGGCCGCCCGGTCCTGGATCTGCCCGCCCCGGTGGATGCGGCGGGCTGGTTCCCGTTCACCGGACCCCCAGGTAAGCCTTGATGACCTGCTGGGCTATCGGGGCAGCCGCGGCAGCGCCGAAGCCACCGCCTTTGACTATGACGCCGACGGCTATCCGCCGGTTGCTGACGCCCACCGGCGTAAAGCAGGTGAACACCGAGTCATCCAGCGTCGAGCTGTTCTGCGCCGTGCCGGTCTTGCCCGCTATCTGGAGGTTGGGCATGAAGATGTTGTGCGCGGTACCGGCCGGGTTCGCTACCACCTGGATCATCATCGTCTGCAGCTCCGCTGCCACCTGCCGGCTCACCGGATGGGACAGGACCGACTGCCTGGCACGCTGGATGGTGGTGAGGTCCGGCGCCTGCACCGACTGCACCAGGTACGGGGTCATCAGCGTGCCGTTATTGGCGATGGCCGCCGCGAGCATGGCCTCCTGCATCGGCGTCACCTGGTCGTCGAGCTGGCCAATCGCGGAAAGTGCCCGGAGGGAGGGATCCGGCTCCCGCGGGTACGTGCTTGCCGAGACGGGCAGCGGGATCGCCAGCTTCGGGTTGTTAAAGCCGAACAAGTTGGCCTGATGCTGCAGAGCCGAAGCGCCTACCTTGATGCCGAGATTGCCGAACGCGCTGTTGCAGGAGATGTAGAAGGCCTGGATCAGCGGCGGATTGCCGTTTCCGCACAACTCGTTGGCGTCGTTATGCAGCAAGTTGCCGTTCGGCAGCTTCAGCGCCGGGGGAGCGAAAACCGCCGACTGCGGGCTGCGTCTCGCCTTTCCGGACAGCCACGCCGAACTGGTCACTACCTTGAACGAGGAGCCAGGCGGGAATGTCTCGTTGATGGCCCGGTTGAGCAGCGGCTGTCGGGGATCGTGCCGGTACTGCTTGTCGATCTTGTCCAGCCGGGTGCCGCTGAGCGTGGCGTACCGGTTGGGGTTGTAGGTCGGGTAGGAGGCCATGGCCAGGATCGCGCCGGTGTCCGGGTCGATCGCGACGAGCCCGCTCGGCCTGCCCAGGGATTTCAGTCCGGCATAGGCGGCCTGCTGGGCTTTGGCATCGATAGTGAGGTAAACGGTGGCGCCGAGCCGGGGTTTCCCCGTAACCAGGTCGATCAGGTTGTGCACGGCCAGCCGCGGGTCGGTGCCGGCCAGTTCCTTGTTCTCCGCGCCCTCGATACCGGTCGCGCCAAAAATCGAGTCATAGCCGGTGACCGGCGCGTACAGCGGCCCGGCCGGGTAATACCGCTGGTAGGTGTTTCCGCCCTTGGTCAGCCGGGAGAAGGCGATCGTGGTCCCGCTTGCCGTCGTGGTCTCGCCTGCCGCCACGATCGAGCCGCGCTTGTAATGGAACTGCTGGTCGAAGGCGCGGACGTTGCCCGGCCGGGTGGCGAGGCTGGTTGACTCGAACGCCTGCACGTAGTTCACGTTGATCAGCAGCAGCGCGAACATCCCGAGGCAGGCCAGGGAGAGCCGGAGCAGGGCGCGGTTCACCGGGCGCCGCCCTGCTCGTGACCTCGGCTGGCCGCCGCCATCAGCCGGCCCGCACGATCTGGGTCATGCCCTCGTCCTGGATCGGCTGCGGCGCTGGCCGCCGCGCGGTGTCGCTGATCCGCATCAGCAGCCCGATCATCGCCCAGTTCGCTACCAGCGATGAGCCGCCCTGCGACATGAACGGCGTGGTGACGCCGGTCAGCGGGATCAGGCCCGTCACCCCGCCGACGATCACGAAGACCTGCAGGGCCAGCACGAACGCAAGGCCCCCGGCCAGCAGCTTGGCAAAGGGATCCCGGACCAGGATCGCGGCCCGCAGGCCGCGCTGCACGATCAGGCCGAAGATCAGCAGGATCGCCATCAGCCCGGTCAGGCCGAGTTCCTCGCCGAACGCGGTGATGATGAAGTCACTTTGCGCCAACGGCGTGAAGAATGGCTGGCCGTGGCCGAGGCCGCTGCCCAGGATGCCGCCGAAGCCCATCCCTTCCAGTCCCTGGACGAGCTGGAACGACGCATGCGTCGGGTTGTTGCCGGCGAACGGGTGCAGCCAGATCGTGAATCGCTCGGCGACGTGCGGGGACAGCTTGCTGGCCGCGTACGTGCCGGCGGCGAACAGGCCGATACCGATCAGCAGCCAGGAGGTGCGCTGCGTGGCGACGTAGATCATGGCCACGAAGAGGCCGAAGAACAGCGCAGACGTGCCGATGTCAGTCTCGAAGATCAGGATGAGCAGGCTGGCGCCCCAGGCGATCAGCACCGGGCCGAGGTCGCGCGCGCGCGGCAGGTCGATCCCGAGCAGGCGGCGGCCGGCCAGCGCGAGCACGTCCCGCTTGGCCACGAGGTAGCCGGCGAAGAAGACGGCCAGCGCCAGCTTGGCGAATTCGCCCGGCTGGATCGAGAATCCGCCGATCTTGATCCACACCTTGGCGCCGTTCACCTGGCTGAGGCTCGCGGGCAGCAGCGCCGGGATGGCCAGCAGCAGGAGGCCGAGCGCCCCCAGGGTGTACGTGTACCGCTGCAGGATCCGCGGCTCCCTGATGATTACCAGGACCGCGATGAACGCGGCGATGCCGATCGCGCTCCACATCACCTGGTAGGCGGTCGTCGATGCGCTGATGGTGCTGATCTTGATGCCGGGGTTGCCGCCGCGGCCGGATTCCTGCAGGCGGTAGATCATCACGATGCCCAGGCCGTTCAGCAACGCGGCGAGCGGCAGCATCAGCGGGTCAGCCCACGGGGCGAGCCGCCGCACGGCGATGTGGGCGGCGAACACGAGCACGCTGAACGCGGCGCCGTACTCGATAAGCCCGGCGGGCAGCTTGCCGTTCAGGCCGAGGCCGGCGCTGGCGTAGGCAGCCAGCACGACGCCCATCGCGAAGATGAGCATGAGCAGCTCGGTGCTGCGCCTGCCGCGGGGCATCGGAGCCGGCGGGTCGGGCGCGGCCTGTGCCCCGGTGCCGGAGTGGGCTGTGACGGCGGTCACCCGGCCGCCCCCTGCTGCGCCGGGCAGTAGCCTGGCACGGCCGGCTTCGGGCGATAGGGCGGGACGATCGTGCGCACCACCGTCTTGCCGTTCACTTTCTTCCTCACCTTCCGCGGCGTCGGCTTGCCCGCCGTCCATCGCTGCACCGCCGCGAAGGCCTGCTGGCACAGGTAACCATGCCGGATGTTGAGCACGATGCGGCGGGCATCGGCCAGCCCGGTGGCCGTGATCGTGGCCTGGATCTGCCGGACATCGCTGGCTGGCACGCCCGACATCGGGATATCGGTCCTGGTGTAGACGCTGGACAGGCTCATGCCGAAGACCTGCTCGTGGACGCCGCGGAAGATGGCAACCTGGCCGGCGGACGCGCCGACGTAATACTGGCTCTGGGCGTAGCGCCAGGCCGCGTACCCGCCGCCCGCGATGAGCAGCAGCAGGACGACGAGGATGGACGTGACGACGGGCCAGCGCGGCCGCGCCCACCTGCCGTCGTCTTCGTCCTCTTCGTCCGCATCAACTTCGTCCGCAGCCGCCGCCGCGGTTCCGGGCTGCTCGGCGAGCTCCGCCGTCGTGGTTCCTGGCCGCGGCGAGATCTGGGTGAGCTGGTGCGCGCGTCCGGCCGGAGTGTCGGTGCGCATCGGCGGGCGGCCGTCGCTGTTCGATGCCGCGCCGGCGATGACCGATACCTGGCTGAGCGCGGCTGGCTCGGTGGCGCCGTCCACGACATCCGCGACGATGCAGGTGATGTTGTCCGGGCCGCCGCTGCGGATCGCGAGCTCGATGAGCTGGAGCACCGCGTCGTCCGGGTTGGTGATGGTGACAAGGGTCTTGTGCAGGGTCTGCTCGGTGACGACGTCGGACAGCCCGTCGGAGCAGAGCATGTACCGGTCACCCACCCTGACCTCGCGGACCGACAGGTCAGGCTCTGCCTCGGTCCGGCCGTCGAGTGCCCGGAGCAGCAGCGAGCGCTGCGGATGAGTGGCGGCCGCCTCCGGGGTCAGCCTGCCGTCGTCTACCAGCGACTGGACGAGCGTGTGGTCGCGGGTGATCTGGTAGAAGTCGCCGTCGCGCAGCAGATAGGCGCGTGAGTCGCCGATGTGGCAGAGCGCGACGTGCGCGTCCCGCCAGAGCATGGCGGTCAGCGTGGTGCCCATGCCCTCGACAGCAGGGTCGGCCAGGCTCATCTCGTGCAGGGTGGTGTTGGCCGCGGCTACCGCGGCGGCGAGCGGGTCCAGCAGGTCGCCGGCGGGTACCGCACGGTCAAGCCCGGCGAGCGCGGAGATGGCCACGGCACTGGCCACTTCGCCGGCGGCATGCCCGCCCATGCCATCGGCAATGGCGAGCAGCCGCGGGCCTGCGTACGCCGAGTC